>Ga0209130_1001613_pt1 | contig 14002 bp, 16 predicted proteins | sample AraplaMF_Cvi_mLB_FD_184264 | JGI IMG/M metagenome (GOLD analysis project Ga0209130, IMG submission 184264) | Arabidopsis root microbial communities from the University of North Carolina, USA - plate scrape MF_Cvi_mLB (SPAdes) (version 2) | ecosystem: Host-associated > Plants > Roots > Endosphere...
AATAGGTTCCTTGTTTATTTGCATATTATATGAAATTTCGTGTCTATTATTCCGAAAGCAACTTTACAGAGGAACGGATTTTTCCTAGTGAAATAGCACCTATAGATGAAAGTACTCAATATTCCAATTCTAAAGGTAGGCGAAATGCTTGAATGTTACCATCATTCATAACCATCTTCATAATATGTAATTAGTATTATTCTATTCTTCAAATCTCTCCGGATTCTCAACTCTAAATGATTTCACCTCACCGCGCTCTAAACAAAATGTGGTTAATAGTTTGGATTGCTTCCCCCTTGAAAAGAACCTACTAGGTTCATCTGCACAAACATATGCATGATAAGCAGCTCCAACTCTTCCTTCTTTAAATGTAGTAGAACCACAATTATCACATCGTTTATTTTTCATGTTACTAACACCTCTTTTGCTTCATATTTATTTTGATGTATTTTTTCAATAGAAGTAAAGCAACTTGGTTATACATGATGTTTTCGACATAATACAACATACCCCTATATATATTCGTAAGTAAAACAAGATAATACCTTTATGAACTGCTATAAAAATATGATTTCTCTTATATATCATTCAATACTTATAGGAAAAATAAATATTAAAGGATTGATTTTTATTATTCTGATGATTATAATAAATGAAAATCAAACAATTCTTATGTTGAGAAGTGGAGGGACGGGCCCTATGAAACTTCGGCAACCTCGTTTTAGACGAAAGGTGCCAAATCCTGCAGGTGAAAAAACACCTGAAAGATAAGAGCGGTTCACTTAGTTAAGAAGGCTACTCTTATTTCGATAAGAGTAGCTTTTTTTATGGCTAAAAGCATAAAGGGGGAATAGATAGTGGAGTATGGTTTTTGGTTACCGGTTTTTGGAGGATGGCTTCGAAATGTGGATGATGAATCTATGCCGCCTACGTTTGAGTATGCAAAACAAACAGCGCAAGCGGCAGAGCAATTAGGTTTTTCAACAACACTTATTGCGGAATTAAACTTAAATGATATAAAAGGTGTGTCAGCACCAAGTTTAGAAGCGTGGACAACTGCGGCAGCACTTGCAGCAGTAACTAATAAATTAGAGATTATGACAGCTGTAAGACCTGGTTTCCACAATCCAGCAGTTACAGCGAAAATGGCAGCAAATATCGATCAATTAAGTAATGGTCGTTTTACATTAAATGTAGTTTCAGCATGGTGGGAAGAAGAAGCGAGACAGTACGGCGGGTTATTTACCGCACATGATGAAAGATATGATCGCACAGAGGAATTTGTAACAATTTTGAAGGGGCTTTGGAAAGAAGAAGAGTTTTCTTATAAAGGGAATTTTTATGAGCTACAGCATACACATTTAAGTCCGAAACCTGTGCAGAAACAAGGCATCAAGCTTTATGCAGGTGGTGAGAGTGAGCGAGGAAAAGAGGTCATTGTAAATCACGCGGATGCATATGTAATGCACGGGGGAACAGTGGAAGAAGTAGCTGTGAAAATAGAAGATATGAAGAATCGTAGAAAGAAAGTGACAGAGGAGCCATTGCAATCATTTGGGCTTGCAGCTTACGTCATTTGTCGTGATACAGAAGAAGAGGCGTTAGAAGAATGGAGACGCATAACGGATGTGAAAGATGATGCGTTAGGTTACGCGGGTTACCAAGATTTTGTGAGTAAATCGCAGTTGGAACAGCAAGTGAAGCTCAATGATTATTCCGTATCGAATCGCGGGTTACGTCCTAATTTAATCGGAACACCAGAACAAATTGCAGAAAGAATACTTGCTTTTGAAGAAGTCGGTGTTACGTTATTGCTTTTACAATTTTCACCACAGCTTGAAGAGATGAAACGATTTTCTGAAAAAGTGATGCCATTAGTTGAAGCAAAAAGAAAGGAATTGATTACAAATGAGTAAAATTTACATATTGCATGAGAATAAGGAATGGACGAATCATTTAGTAAAAAGATTGGAAGAACTGGAGTTACCGTATGAGGAGTGGCTTTTAAATGAAGGAACACTTTCATTAGAACAAGAACCTCCAAAAGGTGTTTTTTATAGCCGCATGAGTGCCTCTTCACATACGAGAGGGCATCGATATGCACCTGAATTGACTGAAGGAGTTCTTGCTTGGCTAGAGGGATACGGGCGCACAGTATTTAATGGGTCTCGTGCTTTACGTCTTGAAGTAAGTAAATTGAATCAATATGCAGCATTAAGAAAATTTGGGATACAAGTGCCGAAAACAATTGGTGCTGTTGGCCGTGATCATATAGTAAAAGCAGCAAGGGAGTTAGGAGAAGTACCGTTCATTACAAAGCATAACCGTGCAGGTAAAGGCCTTGGTGTTCAACTCTTTTATTCCATTGATGCTTTAGAACAATATTTGGACGGTCCGGCGTTTGAAGAACCCATTGATGGAATCACTTTAATCCAGCAATATATTGAAGCGCCAGAACCATATATTACACGTTGTGAGTTTGTAGGCGGTCAGTTTGTATATGCGGTTAAAGTAGATACATCAGAAGGGTTTGAACTTTGTCCAGCAGATGCATGTTCGATTCAAGATGCTTTCTGCCCAGTAGGAGAAGAGAGTAAGACTGAAGCGCCAACAAAATTTGAAATTATATCAGACTTCCACGAGCCAATTATTGAACAATACAAAGAGTTTTTGAAAGAAAATGAAATTACCGTTGCTGGTATTGAATTTATTCGCAGTGCGGATGGAACAATTTATACGTATGATATTAATACAAACACAAACTATAATTCTGACGCAGAGTCTGTAGCGAATCAATTTGGTATGCTTGAGCTTGCTACATTCCTTGGAAGAGAATTAGAGAAACAAGTAGAATCAGTTAAATAGTGTATAAGTTTCTAGTAAAGTAGCACTGCAAGGTATATAGTCTATCGGCGAAAGAGGTTTAGGATATCCAGATGCAGGTGCACATGCGTTTGAAGAGATTGTGAGTAAGTTTGAAATAGGAGTAAGAAGATCCCCTCTAGCTTAAGCTAGAGGGAATCTTCTTACTCCTATATATATTCCAATAATTGTTTCTATTGTATTGAGAATAATAGCATCTGCATCAAAAAAACGGCTTATAAAAGGAATTATCCAACGTAACATATAAATGTATCGTAAAGGTGAATAGGTCTATATTTTGTTTTTAGATAGATATAATTTGAGGGTATTTTGATAATATTTCCTCTAATAGAATTGTATGATAAGCTGTATATAACTGTATATTGTGAGGGCGGGAGGCTGCTATCCTTTTTCTGATTTTATATAAGAAAAAATTATCTGAGCTTTAATGGAAATGGAGAATATATTATATGATTTTAGGAATTTCATATTTTGATATTTTTTGTATTGTAGTAATTGTCTCATTTTTCTTGATTTTTTGGAGATTGAATGTATGGTATAACAAAAAACATAATGTTCCTAAGGTTTTTCAATGGTTTCCTAGAAAATGGGGTAAAAGAAAAGTTGCAGAGCATTTATCACAATTAAATGAAAAGCTAGCGGCTGAAGGTAAAGGTATTTGGGTTACAATCTATGCTATAGATTTATACATTGTAACTATTCCTTGTACAGTCAAAAAATATAAATCTTAATAAATATATTTAAAGAAAAGACCTTTTAATTAAAATAAAAGGTCTTTTCTTTTTATAAATGTTAAAAGTGATTTGTTGAGTCCATGTGTTTATGTGGAGAAAGTCACTTGAGTTTGATGAGATAGAGGGAGATTGTAGTGAAGTGAACCGTGTAATAAAAAAGAGCTTAGCAAAGGGGAAAAAACAACGGGGTTATTTAAAATGATAATCAAAGATGTGGATTTTTTGTGATGAATACTTATTCATGGTTGATTAACGTAATGTCCTATCATCGGTAGCAAGAAAAAGGCGAATTCCTACTTTCAAAAGGAATTCGCCTTTTTCTATAACCCTATTTATCTTTTTATACATTCCTATCATGGTGGTACCGTATTTATAAGTTATGAGAAAGGGTGTTTTTTGCACTATTATCTATTCTTGGATATTATTAATAATATCTATATGAGCTTATTTTTTTTTATTAAAAAGGTTTGGCGGTGTGTAAAATGATTAAAGGTATTAAAAATATTGAAACGAAAGAACCGATAAAAATGTTTCTATTGATTCCCTGTAGTATTCTTTTGTTTGATAATATTTATCAACATTTTATTCTTAGAAAGGATTTTTCACTACAGAAACTTTTATTTGAACTCGTATTTTTATTTATTTTTATTTCATTTATTTTATATAATAAGTGTTTACAAAAAATAAATAAACAAATGTTTACAAAATATATTTTTCTTGGAGTAAGTATTATGTATCTTTTAGCATACGATTTTATGTTTATACGTAATCCAGATGCTTCTTTACATATCCCTTATTTAGAGTGCTTCTTAGTAATTTCTGCACCTTTATTTTTAAGTATTCATTATCTTCTATGGGTATCTATTTGTATGATATGTAGATTTTTAATTGCTATTTATTATTTTGAAATTAACTATCCAATATCATTAATATTATTGTTTCTAACAATTTTTGTTACGTCATTATTTGTATTTCTTTCATTAAAATTTTTAGTACAAAAAATTAAAGTATCCTATGAAAAACAAATGAAAGAAACAGCTTTATCGATAATGAGGATAATGGAATTAAAGGATCAATATACGAAAGGACATAGTGAACGTGTAGCAAATTATGCTACTATTCTTGCTAAAGAAACAAATGAATATGATGATAATTCTTTAAAACAATTTCATTTTATTTGTTTATTACATGATATAGGGAAAATAGGTATTCCTGATGAAGTTTTAAAGAAAGCATCTTCTCTTACAGAAGAAGAATATAATCTTATTAAGACACACCCACGATTAGGATTAGAAGTTTTTAAAAATATATCTTTAATAAAAGGTAGTGAAGACATAATTCTTTCTCATCATGAAAGATGGGATGGAAAGGGCTATCCTCAAAAACTAAAAGGAAATCAAATACCATTATGCGCAAGAATTGTTGCAATAGCAGATGCATTTGATGCAATGACTTCTTCAAGAGCATATCGTTCAGCCCTATCTCCTGAAGAAGCTTATAGACGTATTATAGAAGGATCTGGTACACAATTTGATCCTGCTATGGTAGAGGTTTTCAAAAAGGTATTTCCTTTGTGGGAGAAAATGGTCCCAAATTCTTTTAGTTAACACCTCATGTCTTACATCGATTCATATTTGAGGTATGACGAATGCGAAAAATAAAAAAACCGAATCAAATCGTGATAAAAATTTGGAACCCAATAATGAATAAGGCACATAAAGAAAAGGTACCTATATATAGGTACCTTTTCTAATAGTTTTTTAGCAGAAACAACTGCATCCGATAATGATTAATAGAATAAATAGTACAACTAATAGAGCAAATCCTCCAGCGAAACCGCAGCCTTCGCCGCAACTACCACCATATCCCATAACAATAGTGCCTCCTTTAGATAAGAGGGGAAAACTAGGGTTCATTCCATTGATTTTAACGGGTTCAATTCACTTTATGTTTTAAAGAACAAATGGAGCAGGTCCTTTTGAAAATAAAGAAAAGACGCCATTAGGCGCCTTCCTTTTAGGTAGATAAGACTTTAGTTTTCCAATCTAAAGAAATTTTGTATCAGCTCTTTGTGAGTATAGCATAATATCTGATTGATTTATTATGCATTGTTACATAATTTTTGACCCAACCTTTATTTTCTATTTGATAAAATAAAATCCCAATATTACCAAATTTTAAATAAATATTTCTACATATTCAAGATATTTACATAAAATGCAAAAGTGATACATTTAAGTTGTAAGTTATAAACACTATTAAAGGGGGATTTATTATGTTCAAGAAATTAGTAGTAGGGCTATTGGCAACTGGTATTGCATTAACAGGAGGAATTGGGGCAGCTTCAGCTGATACGCAAAAAGCTGTGAACTCTCCGAAACAAGCAAAATGCTCAATTCCTTATGAGTATTCTAATGGTAAATTCAAAAGAACTCTTTATTACTCAAATGGAGTATATGCTAATAGTTTTACTGAAAATGTTTGTGGCGGGACGATTACATGGTATTTAAAACATGTTCAAAATGGCGTTGCTTTTTATGAAGGCAATTTAAAATAGTAGATTTTTTGAACCTCATTTATTGAGGTTCTTTTAGTTTTTAAACTGTTTCTCCACAAAAAAGACACCCAAAGGTGCCTTCCTGCGACTTGAACCATCTTCATTTTAATAATGTGTACTGGAATCCCATCCAAATATTATTTTTCCACGTTAAATAACTATGTTCATTCTTTCTGTAAAAAAATAGGTTCTTACTATTACGTAAGAACCCATAAACAAAGAAAAAATCGTATGTGCCTCTATATTATTGTAATAAAATTAAATGAAACGCGATTTTAATACAAAGCGACATTGAAAGTTAGCAAGCAATACTTAAAAGAGTAAAAGCCGCAAATGCGTAAACTAATAAGCTACTAGTAGCAAGAAATTTTATAATTTCATTTGTAGAAATAATAGTTAAACATAATGCTATAGATGCACCTATAAAGAATTGGTACTTTGTATGTATATTTGTAAGATTAATTATTACAAGTACAGTTAAGAAAAGTGAAATGAAGTTAAAATATCTTTTCATTGTCATATTTCCTTTCAATATTTGATCTGTATTTATTATACTAGATTGTACCAGTAATAACATACTTTGTAATGAATCTTAATAGAAATCTCATTTTGCCATAAATAAAAAGGCGGTTGTTTCCGCAACCACCTTTCAGTAAAACAAAGCACTTTTTTAGAAATAAAATATGGATGATTTCTGAAAATGTTATAGGATATAATTCAATTTTTATAATTCAAGTGACGAGTTAAATTTATAAGAAAGGAATGACTACATTATATGAAAACTTATCTAACAAGGTTACATATAAAAGAGCAGCTAGCAATGGCTAACTGCTCAATACAAGGAGATACTGAGAAAACTAAATGAATGTTGGCATACAGCCTATCAACATTATGGACATAATATTGAGTTTTATTCGAAGGAATTCATTTTTTATAAATTAGATTATGATAGTCGGTAGTCTTTTATTAAATAGCCAACAGCACTGATTACTATAAGAATGAAAAGAATAAGTTCTAGTGTAACTGGCAGTTGATCTACCCTAACTGCATCAATTTGTTACATTATGATTATAAGATGTTTTTTTATAGTTAGTGGTGAAAAATTTAATAAAACTACCTCTATATGAAAAAAAGGTTCTGTTGTCTCCAACAGAACCTCTTCTAAAATGGCAAAGAGTAACTCTTACCTTACTCTTTGTTAATAATATTACAGGAGTGTTAATGAAAATCCAAGGCTCCTTATATTGAGAAATAAAGAAGAATTATTTTAAAGAACTTCAATATAGAATTAGAGATTACCATGAGGGGGGTATAACGAGTTACTACCTATAGATATTCATAAATAAAACAACATAATATTAATACGGAAAAATATAAAAATATGAGTTTTTGCATATTTCCAAAATTAGTGTACCCTTCAAAAAATTTTAATTGTATAATATGTTTTGTCATATTCTTTTAGATTTTTCGACAAAAAATAACATAAATAGAGAACGAATTGGGAGAAGGAATTATGTACACAAAACTATTAAAATCAATTACATCATTATCACTTATTGGTGGTGCTTTACTGTATACAAACGGCAGTGATGTGAGAGCTGCTGAGGCGGGTGTTTTTTCTGATGTGCCTACATCGCATTGGTCGTATCCAGCGATTAAAGATTTAGCGAGTAAAAATATTATTTCAGGTTATGGAAATGGAAAGTTTGGTTTCGGTGATGTTGCGACGAGAGAACAAGTTGCAGCTTTAATTTATCGTGTGTTAGTACCGAATAAGCAAGGTGGTACGTTTAGTAATGACAGTGCTCGTTACGTATTACAAGATGGATCTACTTTAAACAATCCGTATCGAGATATTCGCTCAGGTGCAACATTGTTTCCTGAAGAGGTTTTAACGTTAACGAAATTAGGGATTTTTAAAGGTGATGCAAACGGTGGATTTAGGCCGAAAGATTTTGTTAGCCGCGCAGAAATGGCGCAAATTCTTACAAACGCTTTCCAACTTTCTGCGAAACAAAAGCATACATTTAACGATGTTCCAAACGGTTTTTGGGGTGAAAATGCAATTAGTGCAGTGCAATCAAACGGCATTGCTTCTGGTACAGGTGAAGGGAAATTTGAGCCATATAGTACGGTAAAACGTGAACAATATGCGCAGTTTTTATATAATACTTTGAAATATAAAAAGCCTGAAGTTGCGGTGCAAGATACAGGAGATGCGGCATTATTAGCAGCATTCAAAGCTGAAGTGCAGAAGCGTATTAATACGTACGAAACGAATATTACACTTCCGTATAAAACGAAAAATAGTAATACAAAAGAAGTGATGAATACACTTTTCAACGCCTATAAAGAAGTGGCAAGTAAAAATGAGTATACAAATAATAATAGATCGAATGTTTCATATGGACTTTCTGGATCACCTGGAAATTATACGTTTACGTTAAAGATTACATACCGTGAAACGAAGGAACAAACGGAATATGTAATGAAGCAAGCAAAGGCAATTGTTTCTTCGATTACGCAAGTTGGAATGGATGATCACGAAAAAGTGAAGGCGATTCATGATTATGTCGTAAAACATGTTTCTTATGATACGTCTTATAAAGCTTATACAGCATATGAAGCACTTGTAAATCGTTCTGCGGTTTGCCAAGGTTACGCACTATTAACCTATCAATTATTAAAAGAAGCTGGAATTGAGAATCATTTTGTAGTAGGAACTGGAGACGGACAGCCTCATGCTTGGAACTTAGTGAAAATCGAAAACAAATGGTATCACCTTGATACAACATTCGACGATCCTGTGCCAGATGAACAGGGCCGCGTAACGTATTCTTATTTCAACTTATCTGATGAGCAAATCGCAAGAAATCATGAGTGGAACCGCGGGGACTATCCGCAAGCTACAACAAATTATTATAGTACATTAACAAATAAAATTGCGGCAGGTGGTACGAAAATTCCTGCATATCAGCAAATTCTAAAAGATACAAAGTTAAATTATTTAGGAAATGAATACATCGCAAATAACTATAATGAATTCAAAAATAAAATGCAGCAACGTTATAACGAAAAGTCACCAAAGATTGAAATCCTTTATAAACAATCAATGGATGGTGCATTGCAAGATGTGAAAAAAGTAATTGGAGAAATCGGTTATCCGCAAGGAGCAAACCGTGTTTCTTATAAAGCGGAGCCGTATAATGCAAAAGAAGGATATTCTTTAGTGACGATTACGTTTATGTAAAAAAGCAACCTAGATCCCATGTTGGATCTAGGTTGTTTTTTTATAACTTAATTTGACATATACAGTCCAACTGTATAAAATCAAACTATACAGTTGAACTATATAGTTTAGCTATATACTTATCGTTACATTGGAGGTCTTTATGAATAGAGATAAAAATTTACCATTAACGGAAACGACGTATTACGTTCTTTTAGCGTTATTAGAGCCAGCTCATGGATATTTAATTATGCAAAAGGTAGAGGAATTAAGTAATCAACAAGTAAAGATCGCAGCGGGTACATTGTATGGTGCGGTTGAAAATTTATTAAAACAAGGGTTAATTGAATCGGTAAAAAGTGAAGATAAACGAAGAAAAGTGTATGTCATTACGGAACGCGGGAAAGAAGTATTGCACTTAGACTTTATGAGAATGCAGCACATTATTGAGGTTACAAAAAGTTTATTACACGTATAGTTAGGGGGAAACGATGATGTGGAGATTGAAATTCTTTTTAGACTTTGAGAAAGAGGAAAAATGGTTAGAAGAGATGGCTTGGAAAGGCTATCAACTAGAAAGCAATACATTTGGTTATACATTTAGATATACAGAGCCGGAAGATGCGACGATTAGAATAGACCATAGAGTATTTACTAGAAAAAGTGAATTTATGAATTACCGCACGTTATTTGAAGATAGTGGCTGGGAGCATATAGCTGGTAATCGTTGGTCAGGTACGTACTATTTTAAAAAGGTAAATGAGGAAAGTGAAGATGACATTTTTTCAGATCAAATGTCACGAGCAGGGAAATATAAACGTCTATCTAAAACATTTTTAGAATTAGCGATCTGCTATTTGCCGATATTATTTCTATTTACGTTTAATGAAACGATTAATTTAGGAGCACTTGTAAATCCGAAAGAACTATACTTGACGCCAGGACTTTGGGATAAGCAAGGTGTATCATTTCTATGGTCATTCTTATTTGAAACGCCATTTGCATTAATGAGAGGACTTTTTTGGACGTTTATCCCTGTTGCGACATGTATGTTTTTCTTTTGCTCGTATAAAGCAAATCGGTTGTATGAAGAGAGAAGATGATAGGAGAAGTCCCCTTAAAGCGGATGCTTTGGGGGACTTTTTTAAAATTTATAAACAGAACATTTAGTGATAATTTACATTAAACCCATTTGTTTGTGTTTGAATGTGATATAATTTTGATAATAATATTCCTTAGGAGGATGATTATCATTCATATACTTTTAGGTATTATTGGAGCAATTGTTTTACTTGCTTTCGTTACCCATCCAGGCGTCCCAGACAAACGTGTCCCTCTAAAAAATAAACTTGCAGTAATCCTTCCATTGATTGTTATATCCGGGTTAATTTCATTGTATATATAATTTGGAAAAGTACGTAACTTAATTTAGTAAAAACCTCACTAGAACTACCACTATGGCTTCTTCTTCACGATAATTACGTGCTAATTCCTTTTTCTTCTGCTTCCTACGTAATATATAAGATAGACAGTATAAATTTTATTGACATGTTACACCGGCTTAGCATGTGTTTTTCCCTTTCATTAATAGCTTGTTCTCTTGTTACTCGCTGCATGGATTACAAAAAAATCTAATACAGAAGACCAGCCTAAATAAACTATTGTATTTCTCAATAAACAAAACAATTTAATGTGGTAAAATAATAGTTGGATGGGAGTCCAATACATATTATTAAAATTAAGATGGTTCAAGTCGGAAGAAGGCACCTTAGGGTGTCTTTTTCTTTTTTTCAAAATGACAGTTTTGGCTTAAAGAAGATAAATTTTCAATGGATGATTCCCATGAATATATAAATAAAGTTCATCTATATATTTGTAGAAAGGAGGAATTCAAATGAAGAGAGATGATAATAAGATCGGTCACTTTATATCTGAAAAAGGAAAAGAAGATTTTCAAATTGCCTATGATGAATCAATGGCACTTCTTCCAGTACCTAACGATATGAAAGATATAGAAACTACATATGGCACAATTCGTACGTATTACTTTACTAAAGAGGAAAATAAACAGAAGGAACCAATGCTCTTACTTCCTGGACGGGGTGCATCTACTCCAATGTGGGTACCGAATTTAGAAGGGGTAAGGGAGAAAAGGCCTGTTTACACAATCGATTTACTCGGTGAACCTGGAATGAGTGTGCAAACGAAGGTGATTGAAAATCAAAAACAACAAGCAGAATGGTTGAATGAAGTAATTGAAGGGTTAGGTTTAAAAAGAGTTCATATCGTGGGTGTCTCTATTGGAGGTTGGACAGCAATGAATTTGGCTAGATATAATCCTGAGCGTATTGCTACGGCTAGTTTATTGGATCCAGTCTTTGTATTTGCGCAAATCTCAATAAAGATGATTCTAGCATCTATTCCAGCTTCCGTTCCTATTGTGCCTAAGTTCATAAGAGAAAAAATGTTAAGTTATGTTTCTGGAGGAGCAGAAATAAATGACGATGAACCTATTGCTAAATTAATCGAGTCGGGCATGCGTAACTATAAATTGAAAACGCCAGCGCCTGATTTATTTAGTAAAGAAGACTTAAAAAATATCCATGTTCCAGTGCTTGCCTTAATGGCTGAAAAAAGTACAATGCACAATTCAGTAAAAGCAGTTGAAACTGGAAAAAAGTACGTTAAAGATATAGATATAGTGAACTGGAAAAATGCATCTCACGCCATCAACGGTGAGTTCTCTAACGAAGTGAATGCTAGAATTCTTGATTTTGTAGAAAAACATTCTACTGATAACTAGGTTGAAAGTGGAAAATATGTTGTAATAACAACTTTATCTATTTTCATGGATATGTATAATTACATAAAAATTCAGTGAAAAAGAGAGTATACTTTCTTATTGTGTAATAAAGATAAGGCCCACCTACGGAAATAGGTGGGTCTTTTTAATGTATAAAGAAAAGACATCTTTTAAGATGTCTTCTTAAAGAAATCCTTCATCATTTTCGCATCTTTAATATTCACTGTCACACCTTCAATCTTATCTTTCTTCTCATCTTTCGCAATCGTAATTTGCTCTTTATTATCAACCCACACAAGAAACTCTTCTTTTGCGTCATCTTTATATGTAACGGTTATAGTAGAATGTGCAGATTCTCGCTTTTTTTGATCAAGTGTAATTGTTTTAGGATTGCCTCTTTGAACTGCTGAAACGATAGAGTTTATCATTTCTTCGTTGTCTGTTTGAGATTTTGAAATGTTGTTATTTATTGTGCTAAGTATTTCAATATGTGTAATATTTGCAGAGTTTAATTGAAAGGTAGTCTGTGTCTGTTCTTGCTTAGCTTGTGGAGCTTTGTCTGTAGCTGAGGTACTTGCACAGCCTATTAAAGTGAAAGATAGAGCGGTTAGAGTGCATATAGATATGGTTTTTTTCATAGTATCCCTCCTTACTTTTAATTATAATAATTTTCTGTTAATTTAGGTAGTTATTGTAAGTAGATTTATTCTACTAGTTTTGGGATAGATAAAATTCACATAACTTTTTTCATATTTTATGTTTAACATTTCGAAAATGGGTGTACTACATATAATATAACAAATAATTCATTTTAAAGGAGGAAGTTAAAGATGGAAACGAAGTATAGTAAACCTTTTGTATATGAATTTATTACGGAGAAAGAGGTCATGAATGCGGCGAATGATCTAGTGAAGAAAGGGATAGACCAAAAAGATATTTACGTATTAACACATGAGAAAGAAAGGACAGATAGAATCGCAGACAATGCAGACGTGAATACAATTGGAATAAAAGAGGAGGGACTTGGGACAAGCATTATTAACGTCTTTCAAAAAACGGGAGATCAGTTAAGAAATAAGATGCAAGAGTTAGGACTTAATGAGGAAGAAGCTGACTTTTATGAAGAAAAGCTGGATGAAGGAAAAATCTTGTTATTCGTTAAGGATTTAGAAAGAGTCGGTGAATGGTTACAAGAAAGAAGATGCACGTATACTCTATAAATCTATTACGAAAAGGAGATGGGAAATATGAGTGAGAGCGGGCTAAAAGAACAAATTACGGGTAAAGTTGAAAAGAAAAAAGGACAAATAAAAGAAGGAATTGGTGAAGTTACAGAGGACAGAGAGTTGAAAAATGAAGGGAAGTGGGAGAAGACAAAAGGAACTATAAAAGAAAAAGTCGGAAAAGTGAAACAAAAGATAAGTGATGAATTGGATCATAAAGAATAATACATGTTCATCAAGCTTTGGTTACATACCAAAGCTTGATGAATCCAATATAAAAATAATATAGGAGGTTTAATTATGGGACTTATTATTACGTGTATTGTAGGTGGACTTATTGGTGCGTTAGCCGGAATGATTACAGGAAAAGACTTTCCTTTAGGTATAGTTGGTAACGTTATTGCCGGATTAATCGGATCTTGGGTAGGTAGTGCGCTATTTGGTCATTGGGGTCCTGAATGGGGAGGCATTTTCGTTCTTCCAGCGTTATTAGGTGCAATCGTCTTTATTTTAATCGTTACATTCTTTTCTAGAATGCTGCGGAAGGCGTAAGTATGATAATGAATAGTAATC
>Ga0209130_1001617_pt1 | contig 13940 bp, 10 predicted proteins | sample AraplaMF_Cvi_mLB_FD_184264 | JGI IMG/M metagenome (GOLD analysis project Ga0209130, IMG submission 184264) | Arabidopsis root microbial communities from the University of North Carolina, USA - plate scrape MF_Cvi_mLB (SPAdes) (version 2) | ecosystem: Host-associated > Plants > Roots > Endosphere...
CGCCGCGTCTTCTTCCTCTTGCCGGCGTACTCCGCGTCCGAAAAACTCAATTGGCTCATCGCGCAAGTTCCTTTGCGTCAGTCAACGCGCAGCGGCATGATCGGTGGACTTGTTCAGACGTTCCCTAAAGGTCTAGCTCGGCTCGGAGCTTGCTCCTGATACTTTCCATCATCGACTTGTAGTCCGGGTCGAAGATGAAGTCGATCTCCGACTCGGCTGCAGATTCGATCTCCCTCAGGACGTGCTCCTCTTCCGGGGCGAGCCCGAACCGGGCAATCTTGGTGCAAATCTCCATCAGGATGGCCATCTTGGCTTGCGACAGGGTGATGTTTACTTCCTTGTCGAAGTCGTACTTGTCGTTCGTCACAGGCTGCCTCTTGTTTGGACGTTGGTGATCTGGGCCGGATTGAGCCGCCATCCGGAAAGAAAGTTGTGCGAAGTATCTGTCATGACGTTCAAGCCCGTGGAGGGGTTGAGGTAGTGGATGACAGGATCGCCACGATACGTTCCGCTGATCATCTGCGTGCCCGGACCCTGCACGTGTGCATCGAGGGCCGACTGATAGTTTGCGGCAGCATTCTTGCCCCAAGGATCGTTCACGCCGAAGTCTCTGGCATGTTTGTATTTGGCTTGTAGCTGCTTCTTGTCGTATTGAACCGTGGGCCTGGGCGGCGGTGCCGGGGGAGGAAGGCGTCGAACAACAGTGCCCTGCGCAGGGGGCTCTGGTGGCGGACTCTGCGTCGAAGACTTTCCTCCGACGGGCCGGCCGACTGGTTCGAGGGGAGCGCCGCGAGCGCTTTCCCCGGGTCTTGGCAGAGGCTCGGAACCACGCTTTCCGCCCCCAAGCCCCACGTGCGCAGCGGCCGCATCGAATGCGGCCGCGCCGACCTGATTGGCCGCTGCCACCTGCTCCTCGCTTCCTCCGAGTACACGTGTTGCTGCACCAGGCGCACCGAAGATCGGCCCCAGCAGGGCAATGCCCAGCGTATTGCCGAAGCGCAGGTTCTGCTCGCTCAGCCAGGCACTCTCGGCGCCGGAAATGCTGTTCTCCCAGCGCGGCCCCGGCGTATAGACGTCCTGCAAGAAGGATGTCCTTCTTTTCAGCTCCAGAGACTGTTCGGGCGGCAGGGGATTCTTGCCGCTGTAGTGGTCGTTCAATTGCTGGAGCTTCTCGTCCAGTGCCGACTTCGGGATCTCGTCGGGCATCTGTTCGCATGCCCGCTGGAACGTCTTGGCCGATTGCAGTGCGTCGGTCGGCTCCAGGCGCGCGTCGCGGCCGGTGCCGATCCACATCCGCTCGTACCACGGAATCTTTTCGAACTCCGCCTTTTCCCGTTCGTACCGCTCGCTGCAGATGCCGGGCTTGCGCCGCAGCATCGGCCCCTTGGGCACCTCGAAGGTCAGCACCCTGCCGAGCGTGCCGTTGCTGTTGAAGGACGATGATGATGGCGAAGAAGACGTGGACAGCACCTGCCCCAGCGTCTTCTTGTCGTCAGGCATCGAACCCATCAGGCCGCTCCGTTCATCTCGCAGAGATCGCCGTGGCGGGCCACAGGGCGGCTCTCGACGAAGACCGTCTGCGAGCCCGAGACGATCTTCACGTTGCCCGCGCCGAGCGAGACGCCCGAGCGCACGCCACTGCCCGCATTGCCTGCCACGCCCTTGACGATGCTGTCGACCATGAGCACCTTTTCGCTGCGCGCGAACACTGTGTGCGAGTAGGCGGCCTTCTCCGGAGGGAGGATCGACACGATATCGAAGGGAACGACCTGCTTGCCGACGATGCAGAAGTCGGGCACGACGTTGACCACCATGAAGCCCGACTCGGCGTCGGCGATGTGTTTTTCGGTGCTCATGCCGACACCTCTTCCTGGCGGGCATTGCCATCGGTTGCGATGACTTCGGCAAGCTGCCGGTGGAAGAGGTCGACCGCTACCGTATCGAGCGCCTGGTCCAGCGTGAGCCGCCAGGTCAGATGCACGAGCATCTCGTCGAGGTCGACGTGCACCGTGTCGAGCCGCATTGCTTCGCTGCGCTCCGTGCCATCGCCGTCCCTGCACAGCGCCTCGATCCACAGCTGCGGCAGCTGGAACTCGATATGCGGCGCGGAGGCGAAGAAGCCGCTCATGCGCACCGACTCGTCGCCTCGCAGGCCGCCGGCCACGACCTGGTCGGCGGGCGCGTACTGGAAGAAGCGCTCGTCGAAATCGTCGGCGTAGTCCATGTACGGCTGTCCGGCATGACGCTGGAGCCAGGCGTCGTCGTAGGTGCCGGCCAGCGCCAAACGCGGCTGCCAGAAGCGCGCGATGGGGCCGAAGCCGGCGGGCTGCGCGTCCTCCTGGTTGGCGTGCTGCGGCGGTGCGCCGGCGTATTCGATCTGCGGTCCGAAGAACGGCAGCCCGGCGGCATGGCGCGCTCCGGGGTGGTCTTCGCGGGCTGCGCTGCCGAACCATCCGGTGCCGCAGGGATTGGCTGCGTGCGTGCGAGGCTGGGCTGCTTCATCGTCTCCCTGGTCGAAGCCCCATCCGCCGTAGGCGAGTTCATAGCGCAGAGGCACGGCGAGCGTGGGTTGCGGATCGGACAGGCCGCGCTGTGCGGTGTCCTCGTGCCAGCTCCAGTGCCGCGGACCCGTCAGGCGCAGCGCCTTGTGCAGCAGCGTTTCCTCCTGCCGGCGCACCAGCAGCTGCGCATGCCACTCGCTCGACGGCGTCCAGCCGAGGGCGTGCGCGGTGCCCGTCACGTAGACGTCGGCACCGGGCTTGCGCAGCAGCACGTCGGTGGCGGCGCGCAGGCTCGACAGCGTGGCATGGTCGGCGTCCCACGGCTCGTCGGCGAAGACCGGTCCGCGGTGGAACGCTGCCGGCTCCAGGCGCCCGGGCGCGAGAACGAAGCTCGCGCACACCACCACCACGTCGTGGAAGCGCCGGCCCTTGCCCATCTTGTCGAACTGGAAGTGAGGAAAGGGCGTCGCGTTGCGCAATTGCGCGAGGCGTGGCTCGGGAATCGGCGACGCGGGCTCAGCCATGGCTGTCGTCCTTGTCTGCAGCCATCTTCCCGACGCCGGCAGAAACGGCCGCGGAGACGGTGCCCAGCACCTGCGTCACCTGGCCTGCCGTTCCACCGCCACCGCCAGCGCCTCCGGCCACCTGCTGCGCGATCGACGCGAGCTGCCCCGCCTTGCCCAGCAGGTCGGCCGGGTTGCCGCCCATCAGCGCGCCCAGGCTCGCGAGCGGGCTGCCCGGAGGCTCGGCCGGCGGCGGGGTGGGCACCGCGTTCGGCTGCAGCGCCGCGCCACCGCCCTTCGGGTTGAGCCAGATGTGCTCGCCGTTGACGGTCACGTCGTCGCCCTGCGCGGTGATGTTGATTTTCTTGCCCGTGACCGCGATGGAGCCGTCGGCCTTGAGCTGCAGCACCGAGGCGCCCACGCGCAGCGAGATGGTCTTGCCGTCCATCTCGATGTGGCTGCCCTTGTCGCCGCCCACGGACAGCAGGTACTTCTCGCCGACCTTGGTGGTCTGCGTCTTGCCGACCATGGTGTTGTCCATCATGCCGACCACGGTGTTGCGCAGCATGCCGACGTTGAAGGAGTAGGCCAGGCCGATGTTCACCATCTTGGCCAGCCCCACGTTGTGCATGTAGGCCATACCGATGGTGGCCATCTGGTTGCGGCCCACCTTCTTGCTGCGGTCGCGACCCACTGAATGGGTCTCGTCGTGCTCGACCTCGATGTCCTGGTTGCGCTCCGCGTGCAGCCACACCTGCTCGGCACCCTTCTTGTCCTCGAAGCGCAAGGCGTTGGCGTTGGCCTCGCTGCCGCCCTCGGAGCTGCGCGTGAGCAGGCCGCTCTGCGTGGCGTTGTCGGGCAGGGTCCACGGCGGCATGTTGTCGGCGTTGTAGACGCGGCCGGTCACGATGGGCCGGTCGGGGTCGCCGTTCTCGAAGTCGACGATCACCTCCTGCCCGATGCGCGGGATCTGGATGCCGCCGAAGTTGGTGCCAGCCCAGGGCGATGACACGCGCACCCAGCACGAGCTGTTCTCGTCCTTCGTGCAGTAGCGGTTCCAGTGGAAGCTGAGCTTCACGCGGCCGTACTCGTCGGTCCAGATCTCGCGGCCCGCGGGGCCGGTGACGATGGCGGTCTGCGGCCCGGTTGTGCGCGGCCTGGGCACCGGCGGCGCCGGCGCGCGGAAGACCTTGCTCGACGGAATCACGTCGAAGTCGACGCGGCATTCGAACTCCTGCTGCGAACTCGCGTCGCCCACGTCCTGCAGCCGCAGATGCGCGTGCGTGACCAGGTACTGCCGGTTCGATTCGTTCTGCGGATGCCGCTCCAGCGTCATGAGGCAGCCCGGCACCACGGCACGCAGGTTGCCCGAGCCGCTGGCGAGCTCGCCCTGGCTGCCGGTCTCCTCCATGCGCGTGCGCACCAGCTGCTCGCCTTCGGACTCGACGACGTAGTCGCCCGGCCAGCCATAGCGTTCCCAGGTGTTCTGCGCGGTCTTGCGCGGCATGGCGCTGATCTGCTGCAGCTCGGCCTTGGGGCGCTTGAAGTCGAAGTCGTCCGTCACCCAGCGGCCGCTTTGCAGCTCCTCGCAGGCGTTGAAGCGGTCGCAGTGCTCCTCGCGCACGGTCGCGTCCGCAGGGTGGAAGGGGATGCTCTGGTAGCCCTCGTGGGCGAAGGGCTGGTGCGAGGCCATCTCGTCCACGATGACCAGCTTGTGGCTGCTCTCCTCGTGCTCGAAGTAGTAGTACAGGCCCCATTCGTGCAGCAGCCGGGCGATGAAGTCGTGGTCGCTCTCGCCGTACTGCACCTGGAACTCGCGCGGCGGATAGCTGCGCGTTGCCCGGACTTCGAAGGGCAGGCTGTACTTGCCGAGCACCGTCCTGACGATGTCCAGCACGTTCTGGTTCTGGAAGATGCGGTAGTCGCTCGTGCGCGTGGCAAGCGTGAGCCAGGGCTCGATCACGGCTTCGTAGAGCGCGCGCCGGTTCTCCAGCCGCAGGAAGCGTACGCGTGTGACCAGGCCCGAGATGTGGCGCTGCTGCGGCCCGGAGCCCGGGCGGCCGTCGAGCACGATGTGCGCGGCCAGCATTTCGCCCACAAGCTGCTTGATGGCGACGTTGGCCGCCTGCCGCTCGTTGTAGCCCTGCTGCTCGGGCGTGGCCAGCGTCAGCGTGTAGCGAAACAGGCTGCTCAGGCCCTCGTCGCCCGCGATGGCGATGGGTTCCAGCGCCGGCGCATTGCCGAGCGTGGGCATGGCGGACGAGGAAGCGGTAAGGACACGCGCAAGCTGCGCTGCGCCGACAGACATGGAATCTCCCTGGAGTTCTTGGGTTCTTGGCTGACGAAGCAAATCGTAGCAATTCGAGCCTGAAACACCAGTAAGACGATAGATTGCTACAGATCGGGCATTTCCGGCGTGCTTGCGTTCGTGTGCGCAAGATTGCGGCGAGCCATGACTTCCGTCACTTGTGGCGCCGCTGGTCCGCCCAAAACAATGGCGCACCATGCACAGCCTCCCGCCCATCTACCCCCGCATCAGGCATGCCGGCTTCGTGGAGCAGGCGATGCGGCCGGTGCTGGACCTGATCGCGACGCTCGGAGGCAACCGCGAAGCGCACGAGCCGGTGGCCTTTCCCCTTGCCGCGGATTCCGACCTGCTGGTGAGCTTCGTGGTCGACACTTCGGCGCGGTTCGTCACGCTGACCCGCGAGGGGCTGCTGGAGACAGGACTCGACACGCAGTCGATGTACGAACTGGCCATCGACAACATGCTGCGGCTCGTGGCGCCCAACGTCCGCACGCGGGATTTCGGCTGCTACAAGGCACTCGTCGCGGGCGACGGCTTCGAGGCCTGCATGCTGCTGCTGCCCGATCTCTGGCAGCAGCTTGCGCAGGGCTTCGAGGGCGAGCTGATCGCGGTGGTGCCGAGTCGCGACGTCGTCTACTTCGCCGAGAGCCGCGGCGGCGCCGAAGCGTTGGGCCGCATGTGCGCTGCCGCCGAAAAGCTCAGGGCGGCTGCCGGGTCCGAAGGGCTCTCCGACAGGGTGATGGCGCTGACCGCCGACGGCTGGTGCGTGCGCGGCACGCTCGACGCCTTCGCCCCAGCGCTGGAAGCCTGAGCTTCCGCCGCCGCCTCAGTTCCCCGCCCACACGTCCAGCACGTAGCGCTGGTCCGCGATCATTTTGTCCATCCACGTGGTGCTGTCGTGCCCGTGCTCGCGCGCAAGGTCGCTCAGCGTGCGACGCACATCGGGCTCCATGCGCGAGCCGTCGCCGCACACGTAGACCACCGCGCCGGCTTCCAGCAGCTTCCACACGTGTGCGGCCTGCTCGCGGATCAGGTCCTGCACGTAGACCTTGCGCTCGCCCGCGCGCGAGAAGGCGGTGTGCAGCTTCATCAGGCCGCGATGCGCCCAGGCCTGCAGTTCGTCGGCATAGATGAAGTCCTGCTCGGGATGGCGGCAGCCGAAGAAGAGCAGCGCCTCGCCGAGCGCGGTGCCCGCCTCGGCCTGCGCCGCGCGCTCCTGCAGGAAGCCGCGGAACGGGGCGAGCCCGGTGCCGGGGCCGATCATGATGAGCGGCCGGGTCGCGTCCTCCGGCAGCCTGAAGCCTTCGGCCGTGGTCTCGCGCACCACGCCATGCACCGTGTCGCCGGCCTCGGCGCGCGCCAGGAAGTTGGAGCACACGCCCTCGAAGGTGCCGATGCCCGACTTGGCGGGCCCGCTCACCACGCCCACCGTCACGCTGCAGCGGCCCGGCGTCATCGCGGGTGAGGACGAGATCGAGTAGTAGCGCGGCGAGAGCGGTGACAGCATCTCCAGGAACACGGCAAACGGCACCTGGCAGGCGCGGTGCTCTTCCAGCAGGTCGAGCAGCGACTTGCGCTTGTGCAGCACCTCGGCCTTGTATGCGGCCTGCGAGGCCTCGTCGCTGCCCGAGAGGGCCTCCAGCCTGGGTTTCGTGAACGGGCACTCGGTGTACGCCGCCAGCGTGGCGATCTGCTTGCGCGTGGCCACGTCCTGCAGCTCGACATAGTCGCCCAGCAGGCGGTCTACCGCGATCACCTGCTCCACCGGCAGCGCCGCCTTGCGGCCCGTGGCCGCGTGCAACCGCACATGGGCCGCGCGGTCGAAGCCGAAGCGCGCCATCGCGCGTTCGACCTGCGCCGGGCTGTTGCGCGGCACCACGCTCAGGTGGTCGCCGGCGCGGTAGACGAGGCCCTCGGGCAGCATCAGCTCGACGTGGCGCGTGGAGCGGCCGGCCTCGCCGTTGCCACCGCTTTGCAGTTCGCGGTTCTCGATGACGCGCATCGCCACCGCGCCGAGCGCATCGACGATCGCGTTCTTCTGCGGCGGCGGCAGCTCTTCCAGCGTGTAGAGCGGCTCGCTCTGCGCGGGCATGTCGGCACCCGTCTTGATGCCGAAGGCCTTCGACAGCGCAGGCCAGAGTGCGTCGCTCCAGTCCTGGAAGGCGCCGTCCATGTCCTCGCGCGCATCGCCTTCGCCGCGCGAGTGGATGCGCGCGGCGCCCAGCGCCTCGAGCCGCTCGTCGATGCGGCGCGGCACGGCCTGGTAGGTGGAGGCCCAGTCGGTGTTGCCGCAACCGAAGACGCTGAAGCGCACGCCGTTGAGCGAGTCGTCGGCCTTGTCGAGCCAGCGGTGGAATTCCGCCGCGTTGTCGGGTGCGGCACCGTTGTACGAGGCGCAGACGATGGCGACCGCGCCGTTGGCCGGCAGCCGTTCGGCGTAGTCGTCGAGCGAGGCCAACTGCGTCGAGAAGCCGCGCATCTCGCCGGCCTCGGCGAGCTGTCGTGCCAGGTCTTCGGCGGTGCCGAGGTTGGAGCCCTGCAGCACCAGCAGCGAGGTGCCATGGCGCGCCGCTTGCGGCTTGCGCTCGGCCGCCTTGGCGGGCTGTACCGGCGCCGCGGTCGCGTCGCTCATGTTGCCGCGCGGGCGCGTGGCCGGGTCGCGCAGCAGCGCCTTGATCCTGAAGTTCTCGGGCTTGATCGTCAGCGCTTCCTTGATCTTCAGCTTGTAGCCCGTGTGGTCCACCAGGTTGAAGCGCTGCAGGATCATGCCCAGCGTGAGCACCGCCTCCTGCAGCGCGAACTGCCGCCCGATGCAGGCGCGCTGGCCGTTGCCGAAGGGCTTGAAGGCGTTCACCGGCCGCTCGCGCTCTGCCTCGCGGCTGAAGTGGTCGGGATTGAACCGGTCGGCGTCCTCGCCCCAGATGCCCTTGTCACGATGCAGCGCCAGCGCATGCATGATGACCATGTTGTTCTTCTTGATCGTGTACTGGCCGCCGATCTTCGTTTCTTCCTTTGCGCGCATCGAGATCGCGGGCGCCGTGGGGTAGAGGCGCAGCGACTCCTTCAGCACCTGCATCACGTACTGCAGGCGGTTGACCTGCGCGTAGGTGGGCTTCTGCGTGGTGTCAGGGCCGAACACGCTGTCGACCTCGGCCTGCGCCTTGGCCATGGCGTCGGGATTGTTCAGCAGGAAGTAGATGGCGAAGGAGAGCAGGCCGCTGGTGGTCTCGTGCCCCGCGATGAGGAATTCGATGCACTCGTCGCGGATCATCTTGTCGGTGAGCTTCTCGCCGCTCTTCTTGTCCACGCCCGCGATCATGTAGCTCAGCAGGTCGGGCTTGGTGGCGATGTCGGCCCCGCTCGTGCGCCGCTCCTCGATGATGTCTTCCACCATCTTGTGCATGTAGCGGATGTCCTTGCGCTGCTGGGCGAGCTCCTTCTTCAGCATCAGCTCTTCCAGCGGCAGGCCGCGGCGGTTCTGCACCGTCTCCAGCGTGCGCACCATCGCGTCGACGAAGGGGTGGAAGCCTTCGCGGTAGAAGGAATTGAAGCGGTAGCCGAAGCCGCACAGGCCGATGGTGTCGAGCGTGAGCGCGGTCATGTCGCGCACCACGTCCACCTCTTCGTCGAAGTTCAGCCGCTCCCACTTGGTGACCAGCTGCCCGGCGATGTCCAGCATCATCGGGTGGTAGGCCTGCATCGCGCGCTGGCTGAAGTTGGCCAGCAGGATGTTGTGCGGCTTCGACCAGGTCTCCTCGTGCGTGTCGGAGGTGAAGAGGCCGTGGGAGGCCGCGCGCAGCCGGCGCAGCGCGCCGCGCGTGCTCTTGTCGAAGCGCTCTTCCTCGCAGAGCTCGTCCACCAGCGCGGGCGAGGACACCACGATCACCGGCATGCCCGGCATGTCCAGCCAGTAGATGCCGCCCAGGTCCTGCGCGATCTTCCACATGTCGAGCACGGGAGAGTCGGAGCCGATCGACAGCAGGTTGCCGACGAAGGGTTTCTTCGCCGGATGCGGGATCGGATGGAGCGAGTTTTTGCCTGCCATGGTCTTGTTGTGCCTTTGGAATGGACCCGCCTCTGATATCCGGGCTTCGAAGCCGGAGTATCCCGACGGCACAGGCGGCAGGCAGGACGGGGTTTCCCTTACAACCCCCGTCCTCTTCAGCAGTCGCGAAGAAAGTGCACGCTCAGGGCCTGACCATCTTGCACTCCGTGCCTTGCGCGAGCTCGTTGCCGGTATAGACCGCGTCGGTGCGGAAGCCGTAGTTGGTGCCTTCCCAGCCGGTCTTCACCGTCTTGCCGTCCACCGGCACGATGGTGTTGACCACCTGCGGCAGCAGCAGCTGGTGGTCTTCGGCGCGCATGCGCACGGGGCCCACCACCGAGTCGAAGTTCAGGTCTTCCAGGGCATGCGCGACCTTCACCGTGTCGGTGGAGCCGGCCTTGTTGATGGCCGCGGCCAGCAGGCGCGGCGTCATGTCGATACGGGGCGCGAGGAAGTCCTTGCCGGTCTTGGCCTTGTAGGCCTTGGCCAGCGCGTCCACCTTGGGCGTGTCGGCCTCGCCCGGGTGCCATTCGGCCACCCAGGTCAGCTGGCCCAGCCTGGCCTGCGACACGGCCGTGACCGTGCCCGGCACCGAGCCCGCGCTGTGGTTGAAGTAGCGCAGGTTGTAGCCGGCATCGCCCGCGGCCTTCAGCAGCAGCGTCATGTCCTGGCCCCAGTTGCCGGTGATGACCGAGTCGGCGCCGCTTTGCTTCACGTTGGCGATGTAGGGGGAGAAGTCCTTCACGCGGCCGATGGGGTGCAGCGTCTCGCCCACGAACTGGATGTCCGGCCGCGCCAGGCCCACCAGCTGGCGGCCGTAGCTCGCCCACTGCTTGCCGTGCGCGTAGTCCTGGTTCAGCAGGTAGACCTTCTTCACCTCGGGCGTCTTCTTGATGTAGTTGGCCAGCGCCTTCATCTTCATCGCGGTGTTGGCCTCGGTCTGGAAGTGCCAGAAGCTGCAGGCCTTGCCCGTCATCTCGGGGTCGATGGAGGAGTGGTTCAGCACGATCAGCTCCTTGCCCGGGTTGCGCTGGTTCCAGCGCGCCACCGACTGCACCAGCGCCGTGACCACCGAGGAGCCCGAGCCGCCGGTCACGATGGCCTTCGCGCCCTGGTCGATCGCCGCCTGCAGCGCGCTCTGGCTTTCCTGGGCCGATAGCTTGCTGTCGAACTGCAGCAGCTGCAGCTTCGTGCCGCCGAGCACGCCGCCCTTCGCGTTGATGTCCTCGATGGCGTACTGCGTGTGCATCAGCATCAGCTCGCCCACGTTGGCGAAGGGGCCCGAGAGCGGATCGATGTAGGCGATCTTGTAGGTCGCCTGCTGGGCATGCGATGCGCCGGCCGCGGCCAGCAGGCAGGCAAGGGCGATCCGCGCCAGAGGCGCTTTCCTGAACTTCATGGTGCTTTGTCTCCGGAGGTGTTGTCTTCAGTTCTTCGTTCGCAGCCCGATCACGCGGCTGGCCAGCTTCGTGAGCTCGGCCACCACCTCGTCGGGCGAGAGGCGCCCGCCCGGGCGGTACCAGCTGTAGAGGAAGCCCGGCAGGCTGCAGGCCGCGAGCGCGGTGATCTTGGTCTCGGTGAAGTCGAGGTCGCCGTCGGCGCGCGCCTCTTCGAGCAGCGGGCACAGCCGCTCGTAGAAGTGATGCGCCAGCTTCTTCTGCGCGGCGATGTACTCGGGCCGGTACACCTGCGGCTCGCGGTAGGGAAAGAAGGCCACCGGGTGGTGCGAGATGGTCGTGCGGATCAGCCGCTCCAGGCCGTCGAGCACCTTCTCGCTTGCGCGGCGCGGATCGGTTGCGGCGAAGTCGAGCGCGGTGAAGCAGTCGACCGCGGGGCGCCACGACAGCGTCTCGAAGATCTCCTGCTTGTCGCGGAAGTAGTAGTACACGAAGGGCTTGGTCATGCCCAGCTCGCGCACGATCTGCGCCATGGTGGTGTTGGCGTAGCCCTGTGCCGCGAAGAGCTGCGCGGCCGCCTGCAGGATGCGCTCGCGCTGCGTGTCGGTGCCCTGCGTGGCCGCGCGCTGGCGGCCCGTGCCCTGGGGCAGGTGCGGCTGCGCCGTGACGCCGCTCTGGTCTGCGGAGCCAGAGGGTTTTTGCCGTGTCGCGGAAGTTATACCCATGGGTAGGATTGTTCGTGCACCATGCACCATTGGCAAGCGCCAGCCCCTTGCGGGCTGCTATCGATAACCCTGAGAAAGTGACGCCATGGAGACATTGCCCGACCGCCCGCAGCAGCCCCTGCACGAGTACCTGCGCACCCACGCGCGAGAGCGCGGCGACAGCCCCGCCTGCATCTGGTACGGCCACGCGACGAGCTGGGGCGCGCTCGACCGCGCCAGCGACGCCTTCGCCGCGCGGCTGCAGGCGCTGGGCGTGGAGAAGGGCGAGCCGGTGGTGCTCTTCCTCAACAACTGCCCGCAGTACCTGGTGGCGCACTTCGGCATCCAGAAGATCGGCGCCATCGTCTGCCCGAGCGGGCCGCTCAACAAGGAGCACGAGCTGGCCTACCAGGTCAACGACCTGAAGGCGCGCGTGATCGTCGCGGCTGCGCCGCTGCTGCCGGTGGTGCGCAAGGTGCAGCCCGGGAGCTCGCTCGAGCACGTGTTCGTGGTGCACTACGCCGACCTGCTGCCGGCCGATCCTGCGCTCGACCTTCCGGCCGAACTCGCCGCCGAACGCAGGGCGGAACGCAGCGTGCCCGAGGACTGCGAAGACTTCCTCGCCGTGATGCGCGCCGATGCGAAGCCGCAGCCCGTGGCCATCGGCATGGACGACGTCGCGCTCATGACCTACACATCCGGTACCACCGGCCTGCCCAAGGGCGCGATGCTGAGCTACGGCAACGCGCTCTTCAAGACGCGCGCAGCGGCCGACTGCAACGGCGTTGGGCCTGACGACCGGCTGCTCTCGATCGCGCCGCTGTATCACATCGCCGGCATGCTGATGGGCGTCAACGTGCCGGTGCTCAGCGGTGCGGCCTCGGTGCTGCTGCACCGCTTCGACCCGCGTGCTGCGCTGCAGGCCATCGCGGCGTACAAAGTGAGCTGGTGGTACAGCATCGCGCCGATGAACGTGGCCTGCATGCAGGTGCCGGACATCGCGTCCTTCGACCTGCGCAGCCTGAAGATGAACCCGGTGACCAGCTTCGGCATCGCCTTCACCGAGCCGCTGGCGCTGCAGTGGCGCTCGCATGCGCCCAACTGCACGTCCTTCGAGGCCGCCTACGGCCTGAGCGAGACCCACACCTGCGACACCTACACGCCGCACCATGCGCCGCGCTGGGGCACGCAGGGCGTGCCGGTGCCGGGCGTGACGATCCGCATCGTCGATGCCGACACGCAGGCCGACTTGCCCGCGGGCGAGGTCGGCGAGATCGTGCTCACCAGCCCCGGCACCTTCAAGGGCTACTGGAACAAGCCCGAGGCCACCGCCGCCACGCTGCGCGACGGCTGGGTGCACACGGGCGACATGGGCAAGATCGACGCCGACGGCTACCTGACCTTCATCGGCCGCTTCAAGGAAATGATCAAGGTCTCGGGCTACAGCGTGTTCCCAGAGGAGGTCGAGACCATTCTCATCAAGCATCCGGCGGTGGCGCAGGCGGCCGTCGTCGCGCAGCCCGACGCCGAAAAGGGCGAGGTGGTGAAGGCCTTCATCGTGCGCAAGCCCGGTGCCGTGCTCGAAGCCGATGCGCTCATCGCCTGGGCGCGCGACAACATGGCGAGCTACAAGGCGCCGCGCGCGGTGAGCTTCATCGACGCGCTGCCCACCACCGGTGCGGGCAAGGTGCTGCGCCGCCTGCTCAAAGACAAAAGCTGAGAGGTTCCGTTTGCTGTTTTCCAAAGTTCTGATTGCCAACCGCGGCGAGATCGCGGTGCGACTGGTACGCGCGCTGCGCGACCTGGGCATCGCCAGCGTGGCGGTGCATGCGCGAGACGATGCCGCCGCGCTGCATGTGCAGCTGGCCGACACGGCGGTGGCGCTCGATGCCACCGGCCCCTCCGCATACCTCGACGTCGCCGCGCTCATCGCCGTGGCGAAGGCGCAGGGCTGCGATGCGGTGCATCCCGGCTACGGCTTCCTCAGCGAGCGCGCCGATTTCGCGCAGGCCTGCGCGGATGCGGGGCTGGTCTTCATCGGCCCCACGCCGGAGCAGCTCGGCCTGTTCGGCGACAAGGCACGCGCGCGCGAACTCGCCACGCAGTGCGACGTGCCGGTGATGCCCGGCAGCGCCGGCGCCGTGACGCTCGCGCAGGCGCAGGACTTCTTCGCCGAGCAACAGGCGCAGGGCGCGGGCGTCATGGTCAAGGCCATCGGCGGCGGTGGCGGGCGTGGCATGCGCGCGGTGCTGGATGCGCAGGAGCTGCCGGAGGCGCATGCGCGCTGCATGTCCGAAGCCAGGGCGGCCTTCGGCATCGAGGGCGTGTACGTCGAGCGGCTGATGCTCAACGCGCGGCACATCGAGGTGCAGGTGATCGGCGACGGCAAGGCCGTGGCCAGCCTCGGCGAGCGCGAATGCACGCTGCAGCGGCGCTTCCAGAAGCTGGTGGAGATCGCGCCCAGCCCCTCGCTGCCCGAGGC
>Ga0209130_1001621_pt1 | contig 13906 bp, 16 predicted proteins | sample AraplaMF_Cvi_mLB_FD_184264 | JGI IMG/M metagenome (GOLD analysis project Ga0209130, IMG submission 184264) | Arabidopsis root microbial communities from the University of North Carolina, USA - plate scrape MF_Cvi_mLB (SPAdes) (version 2) | ecosystem: Host-associated > Plants > Roots > Endosphere...
CGCATTCGCACAACAAACTCCTGCCCCAGCTACCCCAGCGGTCCCGGAAGTAAAGGCTGAAGTGAAGGCTGAAGTCAAAGCCGAAGTCAAACAGGAAGTGAAGCAGGAAGTTCAGAAACCTGCCGCCGAAAAGAAGTAATCCATTAATTAGCTAAACGATTTATATAAATTTCTTCCAAAAGGACACGCACCATGAAAAAGACCATCGCTACCCTGATCGCCGGCCTGTTTGCTACCGCTGCTTTCGCTGCCACCCCAGCCGCTCCAACCACTCCAGCTCCGGCAGCAGTTCCTGCAGCAGCCGTTGCAGCCACCAGCGCCAAGGCTGAAGCCAAGGTAGATACGAAAGTTGAAGCGAAGACCGACGCGAAAGTCGAAAAGAAAACCGAACACAAAGTAACGCACAAGAAGGCTGAAAAGCCAGTTGAGACCAAAACCGAAGTGAAGGCGAGCACCACCACTACCGCCGCAGCGGCACCTGCTCCAGCAGCGAAGTAATCCTCGCCAACCGACTTAAAAACGACTCATTAAAAGGACACATACCATGAAAAAGACTATCGCTACCCTGATCGCCGGCCTGTTCGCTACCGCAGCTTTTGCCACCACCCCAGTTGCTCCTGCCTCGCCAGCACCGGCAGCAGCACCTGCGGCTGAAGCCAAGGTAGAGGCTAAAACCGAAGCCAAGACCGAAGCCAAAGTCGAAAAGAAATCCGTGCACAAGACTGCACACAAGAAGGCGGAAAAGCCTGTTGAAACCAAGTCTGAAGTGAAGGCGAGCCCGGCTGCGACCACGGCCGCGGCGCCTGCACCGGCTGCAGCTCCAGCAGCCAAGTAATCTGCGCCAAACGCACAGCCCCTAACACGACTTAAAAGGACTTACACCATGAAAAAGACCATCGCTACCCTGATCGCCGGCCTGTTCGCTACCGCAGCTTTCGCCACCACCCCGGTTGCGCCAACCGCCCCAGCCCAGGCAGCAGCGCCAGCCGCTGAAGCCAAGGTAGAAGCAAAGACGGAAGCCAAGACCGACGCGAAAGTCGAAAAGAAGACCGCTCACAAGAGCACCCACAAGAAGGCCGAAAAGCCTGCTGAAACCAAGTCCGAAGCGAAGGCCAGCCCTGCCCCGGTGACGGCCGCGGCTCCAGCTCCGGCAGCAGCGCCGGCGGCAGCTCCAGCAGCCAAGTAATACCCCCTCCCCGGAAGGCCTCTTCACGCACGAAGAGGCCTTTCTTCATTTGCCCGTCATATTCTGAAAATACATTGATGTACCACTCAACATCAATGAGGTTCCTATATGACGAATCCTGGCTACACCCGCAGGCGCTTCCTTACCCACACAGGTGCATTCACCGTAGGCACGGCAGCATTCGGCCTGACCGGCTGCGGCTCCGGCAGCGGCACCGAAGCGCCAAACATCATTGCCTCTGAATCGGAACGTCCCAAGCTGCCTTACGGGTTCCAGATCGGCGACATCGCCGACGGCCGCGCGGTAGTCTGGTCACGCGCCGACCGCCCGGCCCGCATGCGGGTGGAATTCGATACCACGGACAGCTTCCTCAATCCACGCCAGGTCATAGGTCCGACGGTGACCGAGGCCAGCGACTTCACCGGCCGGATCGAGCTGACCGGCCTGCCCTCCGGCCAAAAGATCTTCCTGCGCGTCTCCTACGACAGCGCGACCGACCTTAAAATTGGCAGCGAACTTGTGACAGGCAGCTTCCGCACACTGCCTTCGCCGGATGGCAAACGTCCTGTGCGCTTCGTGTGGAGCGGCGATACCGCGGGCCAGGGCTGGGGCATCAATCCCGAATTCGGCGGCATGAAGATCTATGAGGCCATGCGCAAGCGCCAGCCGGACTTCTTCGTCCACAGCGGCGACAATATCTACGCCGACGGCCCGATCAGCGCCGAAGCCAAGGCAGAAAATGGCCGCATCTGGAAGAACCTCGTTATCCCGGAAGTCTCGAAAGTCGCCGAAACACTCAACGAATTCCGCGGCCGCTACCGTTACAACATGATGGACGAGAATATCCGCCGCTTCAACGCAGAAGTGCCCCAGATCTGGCAATGGGATGACCACGAGGTCACCAACAACTGGTCGGCATCGAAAGACCTGAGCGGCGACGCCCGCTACACTGAAAAGAACATCCAGACCCTGATCGCACGTGGCAAACAGGCTTTTCTGGAATACGCGCCGATGCGCTGGGGTGACCAGCCTGAATCGCAGCGCGTCTATCGCCGCATTCCCTACGGCCCCTTGCTCGATGTGTTCGTCCTCGACATGCGCTCGTACCGTGGCCCGAACAGCACCAACCTGCAAGCCATCGAAAGTGATGCCAGCGCCTTCCTCGGCCCGGAACAAGTCAAATGGCTCAAGGACTCGCTCGCGCAATCCACCGCGACATGGAAAGTGATCGCCGCAGACATGCCGATCGGGCTGCAGGTCCCTGATGGCAAGGACGCCAGCGGCACGGCACGTTGGGAAGCAATCGCCAACGGCAACGATGGCGTGCCGTTAGGCCGCGAAATCGAGATCGCGGGCCTGCTGCGCGACATCAAGTCGATCAAGAATGTGGTGTGGATAACCGCCGACGTTCATTACTGCGCCGCCCACTATTACGATCCGGCGCTGGCCCAGTTCACCGACTTTTCCCCGTTCTGGGAATTCGTCGCGGGCCCCCTGAATGCCGGCACTTTCGGCCCCAACGCACTGGATGCTACGTTCGGCCCGCAGGTCAAGTTCCAGAAAGCCCCGCCGGCGGGACAGGCCAATCTGTCACCTTTCGCCGGTTTCCAGTTCTTTGGTGAAGTGAACATCGACCCGCAGACGAAGGCCTTCACCATCGACCTCAGGGACCTCGATGGCGTTTCGGTCTATTCCAACACCTTGCCGCCTGCTGCATAAACGGGCAACTAACCGCGCAGTGCCCGCTGCGCTGCGCGGTATCCCCACCAGGACGCTTCCTCGAACACCGAGAAGCCGCTCAAGTCAGAGTGCGCGAACAGCACCGGCCCATCCATCTCGCGCAACGCAAGCAGGCCCGCATCGCTGCGGAATCCCGGAACCGGCACCGCCATCGCATGGCCGCGCAAGGTGATGTCCACGCGCTCCACGCAACGCTCGAATTGCGCCCCGTAAGCAGCCTTCAGGTCGATGCTCGCCAGCGCCAGCAACTCTTCGCCACTCGCTGCCGTCATCCATTTGCGTGCTTCATGTGGATCGCGGTCTGCCAGCGCAACATAGCTGGTGAAGACTGTTTTCTCCGGTGGCGCGACACGGATGTCCTGATGCGTCGATACCACATAGCCCAGTCCTTTCGTGCCATGCACAACGTTATCCCAGGACAGCGGCACCTCCGGCAACTCACGTGGAAAACGCTTCATCAGGAAATTCGCCACCATCCACGGCGCGTGATTTAGCCTGTGGACATCCGGCATGTTTTCCACAACCCTCGCCGCCACATGCAGCGGCATGGCGGAAATAACACGCCGTGCGCGGATCGTGAACGTGCGCGGCACGCCTCGCTCCAGCGCGAAACAAAGCACTTCCACGCCCCGCCCCGCGTCCACGCGTACCCGCACTGCGCTGCCCGCGAGCCGCTTGGGCCGCGCCAGCCGCTCCATGCCGCTTGCCAGCGCCTGCAGCCCATCCGGCCAGGTCAGCCAGGCACCCTGTTCGGCGTTCTCCGCCTCGCCGCCGCGACCGCAGAAATAGTGCAGCCCCGCCCAAGCGGACACCGCGTCCACGCCCGCGCCATAATCGTCGCGGCAGCAGTAATCCATGTACCAAAGCAGGGACGGCGCCCGATAGCCATGCTGCGCAAGCCAGGCGCCAAAGCTCATGGCATCGAGCTTCGCGGCCTCCGCATCCATTGACGAATGTTCGCTGGGGAAGGTGAACCTGCGCCGCCCATCGTCTCCCACCGCGCCGCGCAGCGCCTCCACTTGTGAAAAGAAGCGCTTATGCTCCGCCAGTTCGGCAGCCGGCACGCCCTCATGCGGCAAGACGCCTTCCTGCCAGACGCCGTTGAACAGCAAGCGATCTTCCGGCGCATGCAGCAGGAATCGCTCATCGTAATAAGGCTTGCGCGCGCCGGCGCCACGCTGGATCACGCCCAGGTCCGCCAGCAGCTCTCGCACATGGGCGCATTCCTGCGTCGGCAGCGGCAGGTAATGCGCGCCCGTTGGGTAGGCAAGCTCTCCGAAGTGACCGCCGGCTGCATTGCCGTAAGGCTCCGGTCCGTCGAGCATGAGGAAGTCGTCGTGTCCCTCCTTGCGCAACTTCCAGACGGCGGTCAGCGCCGCGATACCCGAGCCAAGAATCAGTACGTCCGTCGACAGCGACTGCGAAGGTTGCGGTAAAGGCTTGCGGTCGCGCAGGAAGTGCCCTTCCTCGCGCCCAGGCGCATGCACCGTTGGCGTAATCTCCTCCCAGCGCAGATAGCACGCCACGCTGGCCGCTGCAGTGGCGCCACTGGCTGCAGCCCAGGCCAGGAAAGAACGACGCAGCATCAGCGAATCACCCTGCGCCAGTCCTGCTCGAATTCATGCACCAGCGATTGCGTGTTCAGGCGGTTCGGCGCCATCGGCAAGGGTTTCATATCCGGCGGAAAGTCGAACATGGCCCGGGTGGTTTCCGCATTCAGAAAGCGCATCGGCAGCTTGTACGATTCCGGCGGCCGGTAATCAAGCTGCGGGGACGCCATGATGAAGCCCCATTCGCCAAACGACGGTACATACAGGTGATACGGCCAGGTGCGCATGCCCACATCGCGCAGCGTCGCATCCACCGTCCAATAAGCATGCGGTGCAAAGAACGGCGAAGTCGCCTGCACCACCACCAGCCCGTTAGCCGCGATATGCTTTTTCAGCATGCCGTAGAACGGCACCGAATACAGCTTGCCCAGCGCGAAACTGGAAGGATCCGGGAAGTCGACAATCGCCGCATCGAACATCTCCTGGTTCTGCTGCAGCCAGATTGCCGCATCGGCGTTCACCACCGTCACGCGCTTGTCGTGGAAGGAAGCCTTGTTCAGCGCCACCAGTTCGTCGCGCTGCGTGAAAGCCGCCGTCATGGCCGGGTCCAGGTCCACCAGCGTGACATGCTCGACCTGTGGATAACGCAAGACTTCACGCAGCGCCAGCCCATCGCCGCCGCCCAGGATCAGCACCCGCTTGGCCCAAGGCAGCGCCCCCATCACAGGGTGCACCAGGGCCTCGTGGTAACGGTACTCATCGCGCGAAGAGAACTGCAGGTTGCCGTTGATGTACAGGCGCAAGTCGTCCTTCCACTTGGTGATCACCAGGCGCTGGTAGGGGGTGCTGGTCGAGTACACGATTTCATCGCCAAACAGTCCATGCTCGCCCCAGCCAGTCAGCCGGTCAGCGCCGCTGAAACCGATCACCAGCGCCAGCATTACCGCGCTGGCGCGCAGCAAACGGCCCGCCACGTTCGCCAGCTCTGTGCGAAACACGTAAATTGTCCACAGGGCCACTGCAATATTCAGCATCCCGAACAGGAAACCGGTGCGCACCAGGCCAAGCTGCGGCGCCAGGACCAGCGGGAACAGCAGCGACACCGCCAGCGCGCCAAGATAGTCAAAGGTCAGCACGCGGCTGACCAGCTCACTGAATTCAGTCTGACGCGAGTTCAAAGCGCGCATTACCAGCGGAATCTCCATACCCACCATGGCCCCAACCAGGAATACCATTGTGTACAGCAGGGTGCGGAACGGCGCCGAGGCCCACGCAAAAGTCATGAACAACAGTGCTGCCGACAGGCCCCCGATCAACCCCACCGCCATTTCGATGTCAACGAAGCGCGCCAGCACGTCTTCGTCCTTCACATACTTCGAAAAATGCGCGCCAACGCCCATCGCGAACAGGTAACAGCCGATAATAGTGGAGAACTGCAGCACCGAATCGCCCAGCAGGTAGCTGGAAAGGGCGCCGGCGATCAATTCATAGGCAAGTCCGCACGACGCGACGACGAACACTGAGACAATGAGAATCTTTTTGGTCATTTGCGTGCTTTTGTTCTAATATGTTTCCTTTGGTACAAGCTTGTCACTTTAACCGGGGATCGACGTGAACGCCATCCTAAATTATCTGGTCCACCTGGCACTGGCCGCACTGTTGTTGGTTGTCTTCTTCAAAGCCTATACATGGATGACGCCATATGACGAAGTAAAACTGATCCGGCAGGGCAACCATGCCGCAGCCCTGTCGCTGGGCGGCGCCATGCTGGGCTTTTCGATGACCATCGCATCGAGCATCCTGCATACCAACGACTGGCAGCAGTTCCTGGCCTGGGCCTTTGGTGCGATGATCGTGCAGGCGCTCGGCTATGCCGTCACGACGCACTGCCTGAAAATGGCGCAAGACCAGATTGAAGCCGACAACAGCGCCTTCGGCGGCCTGCTCGGCACTATTTCGCTTTCCATTGGCGGCATCAACGCCGCCTGTATTTCCTAAGAGGTCACATCATGGGTATCGGCAGCTTTATCAAGAAGCAGTTTATCGACGTACTGCAGTGGAATGAAGATACGGAAGGCGTGCTGTCCTGGCGCTACCCAATGCAGGACTTCGAAATCCAGAACGGCGGTGTGCTGATCGTGCGCGAGTCGCAGATCGCGGTATTCGTCAACGAAGGCCAGATCGCCGACGTGTTCGGCCCGGGCACCCACAAGCTCACCACGCAGACCCTGCCGCTGCTGACCAACCTGAAGAACTGGGACAAGCTGTTCGACTCCCCGTTCAAGTCGGATGTCTATTTCTTCAGCACCCGCGTGCAGACTGGCCGCAAGTGGGGCACCCCGCAGCCGATCACGATCCGCGACAAGGATTTCGACATGATCCGCGTGCGCGCCTTCGGCATGTATTCCTACCGCGTGACCGATCCGCGCAAGTTCTTCACCGAATTGAGCGGCACCCGCAATATCTACACCCGCGACGACGTGGAAGACCAGCTGCGCGGCATTCTGCTGGCCTCCATGGCCAACTCGCTGGGCGCTTCGCAGATCGCTTTCCTCGACATGGCGGCCAACCAGGCCCTGATGGCGCAGGAAGTCAAAGGCGGCCTGGCCGACGCATTCGCGCGCTACGGCATTGGCCTGGATGAATTCAACGTGGCCAGCGTCAGCCTGCCGGAAGAACTGCAAGCAGCCCTGGACGAGCGTATCTCCGCCGGCATGAAAGGCGGCATGAGCGCCGACAAGATGGCCGGCTACACCAAATACCAGGTGGCGCAATCGATCCCGCTGGCAGCCGGCAACGAGGGCGGCTTGGCGGGCATGGGCGCCGGCCTCGGTGCCGGCCTGACGGTCGGCCAGGTAATGGGCCAAGCCATGGGCCAGGCGCTGAATCCTGGTGCAGCACCAGCGCCAGCCGCGGCTCCAGCGGCGGCAGCGCCTGCTGCCCCTGCCGCGCCAGCACAGGAATCGATCGAAGACCGCCTCGGCAAGCTGAAAGCCCTGCTGGACAAGGGCCTGATCTCGCCAGCCGATTACGACGCCACCAAGGCCGAACTGCTCAAAAAACTGATCGGATAAGCCAGGCCGCATGCAAACAGTTTCCTGCCCTAGCTGCGGCGCAGAGGTTAACTTCCGCTCGCACGCCTCCGTCATGGCGGTGTGCGAGTACTGCAACACGCGTGTCCTGAAGGAAGCCGGCGCGGTCAAAGACCTGGGCAAGATTTCCTCCGTGCTGGAGGACTATTCCCCGATCCAAATCGGTACCAGCGGTGTGCTGGGCGGCCGCAACTTCAACGTGGTCGGCCGCATCCAGTTGCGTTACGACGCCGGCATGTGGAACGAATGGTTCATCGTTTTTGACGATGCCACCAGTGGCTGGCTGGGCGACGCGTCCGGCCAGTACACGGTGACCACGCTGCGCAAGCCGGATTCGCAGCTGCCGGCTTTCGAGGACATCCTTCCCGGCAAACCCTACCAGCTGGTTGGCTCGCGCTATATGTCGGCCGACGTCCGGACCGCGCAATGCATCGGTGGCCAGGGCGAACTGCCGTTCAAGGTAGGCGACGGCTGGCAGGCGAAAGTCGCCGACTTCCGGCGGAATGACCACTTCATTACCCTCGACTATTCCGACGAAGGCCCGCCGCTGATGTACACCGGCGTCTCGGTCACGCTGGAGGGCATGCAGGCCCAGTTGCTGCGCGATGTGGATGAAATCAAGCGTACCAGCGGCCGGTATCGCGGCAAGCTCGATGCGCTGGACTGCCCGAATTGCGGCACCCAGATCAAATACTTGCCCGGCCTGACGGCAAGCCTGGTCTGCCAGTCCTGCCAGACCCAGATCGACGCAGCCAGCCCGAAAGCGGAAGTCATCGCCATCGGCGAGCGGCAAGAGAAAGAGTATTTCACGCTGCCGCTGGGCGCAACCGGCAAGTTGGGCAACCAGGACTTCACCGTCATCGGCGTAATGCGCCGCGCCGACGACGAAGGCAGCGGCTGGACCGAATACCTGCTGTACGGCAGCCGGAATGGCTTTACCTGGCTGGTCGAAACCGAAGACGGCTGGTCGCGTGCCAACGTCATGGACCAGTGGCCGGAAGCAAAGGTGCTGGACTCCCAAACCGTCACTTTCGACAAGGCCGACTACAGCAAGCTGTATGACTACAACTCGGTCGTCACTTATGCAGCGGGCGCCTTCAACTGGCGCGTGCAGGTGGGCGACCATACCCACGTCTACGAGTTCAAACGACAGCAAGTCACGCTGGCAGCCGAACTCACGACCACGGAACTCGGCTGGTCGCGCTCGACTCCAGTGGCCTGGGACCAGCTCAAAGCCTGGTTCGGCGATGCGGTCAAAGGCGAGGCAAGAACCAGCGGCGCAGTTGCACAAGATTCCGGCAAGGACCGCTACAAGCGCTCAGCGAAGAACTGGATGATCGGCATCCTGGCGCTGAATGCGATTCCGCTGCTGTTCAACTTCGGCGGAACCATCGGTCCCACGCTCATGGCCGTCCTTGCACTCTACCTGCCGGCCCTGGTGCTGGACGCACTCGACGATCAACAGAAAAAATGAATAAATTCTTCGGCTACGCCCTGGTGGTGAGCATGTTCAGCGTTGGCACCAGCTGGATCAAGTTTGTCAGCGAACCTTCTTCAAGCAGCGGTGGCGGCTACCGCGGCAGCAGTTGGTCCTCCAGTTCCGGCAGCTGGGGCAGCGGCGGCGGTGGCGGAGGTGGCCACAAGTGAGCATTCACCAACCTAGCGGCACGCACCTGCTGGCCGACATGTCCGGCATCGAAACGAGCCTGCTGGCGGACTGCGCGAAGATTGAGCAATTGCTGCGCGGTGCGGCGACGGCAGCCGGCGCACAGGTCCTGCACAGCCACTTCCACAGCTTCGGCAGCGGGCTGGGTGTGACTGGCGTGGTGCTGCTCGCGGAGTCGCACATCTCGATCCATACCTGGCCGGAAAACGGCTTTGCCGCCGCCGACATCTTCATGTGCGGCGCCGCCCAGCCCCACCTCGCGCTGGAAGTGATTGAAGAAGCGCTGCAGCCGGAATGCTCCGAAGTCCGTACTGTCGACCGCGAGCCACCACATTGACTTGCCCTGCCGCCGGTGCGACACTGGCGGCTTTCCCACCAATCCACAGGAGATTTTCCATGCGTTCGTTTGATCTTGCCCTCCTGTCGGCTGCCTGACCTTCAGCGTTTGAGCTAGAGCGCCCGGTCCGGGCGCCGACTTTTCCAGATTCTTCCTGCTTGCCACGCCGCGCGTGGCTGGCTGTGTTCACCTATGGAAAACGCTCATCATGATCGACTTCGACTACGAAGCACTGCGCAGTATCGGACTTAACAACACCATCATCTCGCGCCTGGCTGAAGCAGGCGCCGAAACGCCCGGCGGCCGTCTTTGCCGCATTACCGAGTACCAGCGCGACCGCATCACCCTGCATGACGGCAGCACCGAAACCCACGCCCGCGCCCTGCCGCGCCTGCTGGCCGAGACCGCGCTTTGCGTTGGCGACTGGGTCATCGCCGACACCAATCCGCTGAACGAGGTGTGGATAAGCCGACGCTTATCCCCAATGAATCAATTCAGCCGCGCCGACGCGCCACCCATCGCGAGCAATATCGACACCGCCTTGCTGGTCATGGGCCTGGACGGCGACTTCAACCCGCGCCGGATCGAACGCTACCTGGCACTTGCCGCGGCCGCCGAGGTCACGCCCCTGATCGTCCTCAGCAAACCGGATCTGTGTACCGACCTCGACGGCCATGTCACCGCGCTGACGGAACGCCTCCCATCCGGCACGCAATTCCTGCTGGTGAATGGCACCCGCCCCGAATCGGTAGCGCAACTGGAACCTTGGCTGGGTGCAGGCCAGACGATTTGCCTGCTGGGCTCGTCCGGCGCCGGCAAGTCGACCCTGACCAATGCCCTGGCAGGTGCAGCGCAGGAAACCGGCGGCGTACGGCGCACGGATCATCGCGGCCGCCACACGACAACGGCCCGCTCACTGCATTTCTGCCCTTCCGGGGCCTGCATCATCGATACGCCGGGCTTGCGCAGCCTGAGCCCGGAATCCTTGTCGTCAGCCTTCGACGATATCGAATCCCTGGCCGCAGACTGCCAGTTCCGCGATTGCCGGCACGAGGGAGAACCGGGCTGCGCCGTCGTCGGCCATGTCGATCCCGACCGCTTGCACAACTTCCACAAGCTGCAACGCGAAGTGCGCCGCAACCAGCAAACCGCGCTGGAGCGTATCGCTGAACGGCAGAAATGGAAATCGATACTGAAGTCGGCCGCTGTGCGCAGCCGGCTGAAGCGAGGCTAGCTTTCCTGTACGGTGGCCTCGATGTTGTTGCCGTCGAGGTCAATAATGAAGGCGCTGTAGAAATTTGCATCGCTGACACGTGGACCTGGCGGGCCGTTGTCTTCGGCCCCCAGGTCGATCGCCGCGTGATAGAAGGCGTTCACCGCGTCCCGGTCCGGTGCGGAAAATGCCAAATGGATGGGACTGCGCGACGGTTCGTGCCCATTCTCCCAATAGCTGGGAATCTCCGCGCCCACCCACAGGAAGGGATGTCCGGAAGCGGCGGCATAAATGGCCCAGTCCAGGTCGGTCACTGCGCGGCGGATCCCAAGTGGCGCGAGGCAGGCATCATACAGCGCCGCGCTGCGCACGAAGTCTGAAACGACGATGCCCAGATGGTGGATCACAAGTGCCTCCCATCGCTACTTTTAGTTCAAGACTAACACTGCGCTAGTGCGGGCGGCGCACCACTCAACCAGCCGGTCGGGTAAACTACGAGGACTAAAAACAAGAAGGTTCACACCATGCGCAAAGCCGCGCCATTTGTCCTGTTGCTCGCCCTCGCCGGCTGCGGCGATACCTATACGCCCGGGCCGCTGTACCAGGCCACGTCCCCAGATTGCAGCACTCCGGTTGACGCCGATACTTTCGAGTTTCCGCGCGGGATTACGATGGCTGCTACGACGGTGTTGCCGCAATCTGCCGAAGGCGGCATGGAAATCGGGGTGAACTACATGCTGCCCCGCACCACCCAGCTTCACTTCGCCACGGCCCACTTCCAGGTCACCCAGCCGAAAGGCCCGCTGATTGAAAACGCGACGGTGCTGAGCGTCTACCAGCGGCCGACCAACGGCAAGCCGGAAATTGTCGAAATCGTTAACGGCGTTCCCCTGGTCCTGTTTGCTGTCGGCACCAGCGACGATACCCAGTTCCGCTACCGCCTGATCATCAAGGGCAAGATGCCGAAGCGTTTCGACCTGATCCCGCCCGACGTCATCATCGGCGAAAAGCGCTACGTCTCGCGCACCTTCACTTACCGCTGGTTCGAGGACAAACAAGCCTACGGCATGTGCCACTGATCACGTGCAGGGGATCGCCGCGCCGTGGATGGCGCGCGCTGCGGGACTGCACAAATACAGGATCACATCGGCCAGAGCTTCTGGGGTCACCCATTTGCTGCGGTCTGCGTTCGGCATGGAGGCGCGATTGTCGGGAGTGTCGATGGTACCGGGCAGGACGCAGTTGACGTTGATGCCCTGTCCGCGCAACTCGGCGGACATCGATTCGGTCAGGCGAATCACCACATCTTTGCTGGCGCAGTAGGCGCCCATATTGGCCAATCCCTGGCGCGCCGAGCCGGACGCGATGTTCACGATCTTGCCACCCTGCCCGTCCAGCATGCCGGGCACCACTGCGGCGACTGCATTGCGCAGGCTGCGTACGTTCAAATCGAACAGTTCATCCCACTGCGCGTCGCTGGTCGCATGCACGGGCGTCCCCATTGCGAAGCCGCCGGCGATATTACACAGCGCGTCAATGCGTCCGAAGCGAGCTACTGCTGCCTGCGCGGCTGCCGCGACCGAAGGTGCATCGCACAGGTCCGCCGAAGCCAGCATGCGACGCTCGTTGGCCGGTCCGCATGCCGCTTCCAGTCGAGCGATATCGCGGCCAAGCAGCACCGTGCTGGCGCCCGCCGCGTCAAATGCCCGGGCAACTGCACTGCCCAGCGAACCCGCAGCGCCGGTAATGAAGATTGTGGTCATTGCTTGCCTTCCTTCGACAGTTTCGCGATCGTGCTTTCGATCAGGGTGCGCGCCGCTTTACAGTCCATCGTTGCCAGTGTGGCGAGGTCGCGTGTTCTGGCCGCCTCGCGCGCGACCAGGTAACCCAGATAGTAACCGCGCCGCGCCGGCAAGGAAGCATTACTTGCCTGGGTGCTGAACAAGTCGAGGTACAGGGCTCTGTCAGCCTTATCGAGCACTTGGCCTAGCTGCGCCCAGGATGCCGCCAGTTTGCCCTCTGTAGCGGTCCGCATGCCTTTGGGGAAATCCAGCATCAATTCGCTATCGCTGGCTCCTGGGTTCATTGCGTGCGACACATAGGTCGCCAGCCCTTCTTCCCACAGGTTCTCCCATACAGCGCCCGTGCCGCAAGCAACGCGCTGGTGATGGTAGACGTGGAACAACTCATGATGGAAAAGCGGCGCCATGTCGTCATTGGCATGCAGGGTCGCCATCATATCGGCACCGAAAATGAGATCCACCCTGTCATTGAACTCCCGCGTGCCGCCGTCCATTTCACCGAACGAATGCACCAGCCAGGTTGGCGTGCTCAAGCGAAAATCGGGGAACGTCTTGCTGAAGGTTGCCAAATTGCGCGGCAGCTCATGGTCGAAAGCGCGCACCTTTTCCAGGTAGGGGGTGCGGATCGCTTCAAAGCGTTCGATGAACTTGGCGATATGCTGGTCATAAACTTCTTCGCTGACCCTGAACCGCTTGGCAGAATAGAAGTCCGGATATTTCGAAGCTACGTCCCTTCGGAAAGCCGCCACCCGTTCGGGCATCGGCAATGCTCGTGTGGCGTCCCATGTGGCGGCGAAGTCGCCGGCAATATTGCGGATAGGTACCGCTGCGTGGGCGGCGGCGGAGCAGGACATCACGACGGCAAGCAGTAGGCGGCGCATAGTGGTCGATTGCAAAAAAGCAAATCGTAGCATGGTGCCCCGCAAAAGAAAAAGGCAGCCGAAGCTGCCTTTCCATTGCGGCGAGAAGAAGGGATCAGCCCTTGATCTTGCGCAGTTTTGCGATTGCTGCCAGCTGGCCGATAGCCGCTGCCAGTTCCGCTTGTGCTTTCGCGTAGTCGATACCGGTGTTTTTGTTGGCCAGGCTTTCTTCCGCCAGTTTCTTGGCAGCTTCAGCTTTGGCTTCATCCAGGTCGTGACCACGGATCGCGGTGTCAGCCAGGACCGTCACGGCGTTTGGCTGCACTTCCAGCAAGCCGCCGGCGACGAAGACGAACTCTTCTTCAGCCTGGCCTGGAACCTGGATGCGCACCGCGCCTGGACGGATACGGGTGATCAGCGGGGTGTGCTTCGGGTAGATACCCAGCTCGCCCTGCTCGCC
>Ga0209130_1001624_pt1 | contig 13878 bp, 11 predicted proteins | sample AraplaMF_Cvi_mLB_FD_184264 | JGI IMG/M metagenome (GOLD analysis project Ga0209130, IMG submission 184264) | Arabidopsis root microbial communities from the University of North Carolina, USA - plate scrape MF_Cvi_mLB (SPAdes) (version 2) | ecosystem: Host-associated > Plants > Roots > Endosphere...
TAGTAAAGCTATTATAGGATTACCCCCTTTTACATTAACTTATGAATTATGTAGAAAGAGTGATTGGACCAGAGGTTTTGCTTTGATTTGAATGTATACTTTTTTATTTGTTTTTGATGATATCAGGGGAATGGGGATAAAGTCAATATTTTAGGGGAAATGAATGTAAACAAATATCTAAAAGTTTACATTGGAGAATAAGAAAAAAAATCCTAATTATTTAGGATTTTTTTTGTAGATTTTTAATAGGAACATTTAATTTAAAAAGGTTTGAGTATCTAAAATCGTGATATACACAAAATTTTCGTTTTGGGGTATTTTAAAATCTTAAGTTGATGGATATGGGGAAGTACCAGCAAAACGCTGAAAACGTTGAGGGATCCCTCCCATATGTTTGGTCTTTTATGTTTGATTTAGATTAAAAGATTGTGAATGCAAACCATTGGTTTACATGTATTGAATTGATGGTTTCTTTATTTATTACTGTTTTATATGTAATGATTCGTTTAGAGGGGTGAATGTAATGAGTTTAGGTCAGCGATTAAAAAAGTTTCGTGAATTAGAAAGTTTTTCACAGGAAGATGTAGCTAAAAGAATTGGTGTGACTAGACAAGCTGTTTATAAATGGGAAAGTGATAAAAGTTATCCTGATATTGAAAATTTAATTTTACTTAGTGAGTTGTATAAGGTAACACTTGATGAATTAATAAAGGAGAATAAAGAATTTAAAACAAAAATAAGTATTGATGATAAAAACACTAAAAAAGAGGTTTGTTTGTCTAAAAAAAACATTATAAATGCATTAAAAGAAGAATATAAGGATAATTTTACTGATAACCATAAAGAAAATAATAAAGTAGTGAAATATTATACTGTTTTTTCTGTAGGATCGTTTGTAGCTCTTTCAGTACCTATATTATTTGGCGAAATGAATGTATCTTCTAATTTACCGTTTTTATTAGCTTTTATTATCAGTAATATATGGATTTTGTATAATAAAAATATTTTATGGGATGAAAGTATTTTAGCGTATTTTCAAAGAATGATATATTTTACACAAAGTGCAATAATTGCAGTACCTTTAGCTTTATTTTCTTTACATATAATTATAAATAAAAATATTGAAATATTTTCTTTATATTATTTAGTAATTTATTTTGCACTTGCTATGCTATATCTTGTTTTTTTAAGATGTTTACTAAAAAATAAACAAACCAGATATTATTCAGTTTGAAAAATACAAATAGATAAGAGGTAGTTGCATGGCGTGTGTCAACGGTACCGGACCGAACCCGAAAGGGTACGGGAGGATAAGGAGTTGACACACTCACTATGCGACCCTCTTGGATTGTCAAAACGCTTACCGTTTTGGCCTGCCAATCGGCGAGGGAGCCCCTCAAGGATTGAGGGGGTGGGGAGTTCGATTAGGGGGTCTGGGGAAGAGTTCCCCAGCAGGTTTGGACAGAGTCCAAGGTCTTGTTTTTGTCATGCTATGCATGGCTCGGCGAAGCCGAAAAGCGTCGCAGACCCCTATCGATTTTGATGTGCAGCGTCAAAATACGTATAGGGTTACGTTAATTGACTCCATTTCGTCGCTTTGCTAGACTTATGGTATCAATTATTCTAGGGGGAAGTGGTGGCATTTTATGTTGTTCTCTATTTCATTTAATCAATCTCATCAAAGTTCATTAAGCCATAATAACAGGGGAAATATTCATGGGAATCCCGGCATCGATCCATCTAGGTTAGAAGAGAATATCTATTTTGTTCAAAAAGACATCCGAAGTGTATACAAGGATGTTTTTCAAGAAGCGGTAGACAAGTATAACGAGAAACAAAAACGGAATGACCGTAAGATTAAGGATTACTATGACAAAATCCATAAAGATGAAAAGACACATGAGCAACGAGAACTCGTTGTAGCGATTGGGGAAGGCAAAGACGACCCAAAGTATAGGGAAGCCAAAAAGGAAGCGTTAAAACAGTATGCTGAGGCGTTTCAAGAGCGAAATCCAAATCTAGTAGTTTATAACATGGTTTTACATGATGATGAAGCCAATCCGCATTTACATATTAACTATGTACCGAATTTCGAAAGTAGTCGAGGATTAACGAGGCGTGTCGGAATGGATAGAGCCTTGCAACAACAAGGCGTACAAGGAAAAGGAACGGAGCTAATTGCGAATTGGAGACAATTAGAAACGGCTTATATTGAATCTTTAGCTAAAAGAACAAATTCCAAATTTTGAACGTGCCAATGTGGGTTCACATAAATATATGAAAGTCCGTCAATACAAGGAATATGCTGAAGCAGTTTCTAATATTGAGAATCAATTTATGGAGCTAAGTAAGCAATTGCCTAATAATAAAATTACGTTAAAGACCAAAAAGAAAGAGATCAAGACAGAGGTAAAACCAAAATTAATTGGTAAACCTGAAATCATAGAAAAAGAGACAGGTAATTATGTTTTTTCTCCAAAGCAACTCGAAAAAATAGAGGAATTGATAACCGCAGCAGTGACTGTAAAAACAGATTATGAGCGTTTGCAGAATACGGATTTGGTAAAAGAAAATAAGGAATTGAATCGTCAAGTTGATAGTTTGCATGACTCTTTAAAAGAATCCCAAAAGATAAATTTGAAGTTAAAAGAGGAGAATAGAAAATTAAATACTGAAATAGGCTCATTAAAAACTCATATAAAGGATTTGAAGGAGAATATAAGAGTTTTGTATCAACAGACGAAGAAAGCTTTTAAAGAGAAATTTAAGGTGTTTAGAGGGATTATTAAAAATGAATTGGATAGCAAGGGAATAGATAATCAATTTGAACGTGAACATAAGAGAGAAATAAGCAAACATCGGGATTTTGATAGGGAAAGATAGGATTGATAATGATGAAAGCATTGAATTGTATGAGTTTGAAGAAGAAAAAGAGGATTGAATGTTGTGTTTTTGCAAGAGATGGAAAGCTTTAACAAGGTGTTTCATGTTATTATAAAGAAAGACGTATAAACGAGAAAAACCGCCCATGCTTTGGACGGCAGGCGGTTTTTCTTAATAAGGTTGGAATCAACCAATATATATTCTATATACATTCTAACATATAAAAGTTGATTCCTTCCACTAAGGGAGAGAATTATTTTATGACAAAAGTTGTAGATTTTGGACAAGCTGAAAAAAAAGCGAAAATAAGAGATAGCAAGATTGATAGTATTTATGACCAATTGCAAACTGGTGGTTATTCAGAAGAAGAAAGAGCTATGCTTTTACAGATGTTAAGTAAAATGTCTGGTGGGGAAGAATATTTCATAGGTAAAAAGAAAAAACCTACAGATCGGGTGAGATTTGTGCAAATTATAATGGATAATATAGATTATCTGATTGAAATAGGTTATTTAAGCAGTAAGGAAGAAGCTTTTTTATTCAAATTAACTTCATCTGTAGAATTTAAAACCAATGTTCTTGTAGAACGTGAGACAAATAATCCAGCATCACCTACATATTTAGCTGAAAAGTTTAAAATGACTCGTCAAAGTATTTCTAGTGTTATGAATGGTTTATTAAAAAAGGGAGTATTAGCAGTTGCACAATCAGGTGTTACAACTGAAGATGGACGAGTTTGTACTAGTCGTACATGGTTTGTAAATCCAAATGTTATGTGTTGCTCTCCTAAAGATGGAATAGACAAAGCAACTCAACATATTTTTAGGGATTCATTAAGAAATTTTAAAGTTGAAGATCAAGGAAAGAAAAAACATAAATTACCCATTTATTTATTTTAAAAGAATGCAAAAATTTTCTTGCATTCTTTTTTTTGTTTTTATTTACCTTTTTTTAGGTGTCACTTTTTTTTGACACTGGTGTCACTTTTTTTTGACACCCTATCTTCTATAAAACCTTGATATTACTGACTTTCTTTACTTTGCTCTTCTCACTCTTATATATAGGGCTAAAAGTTCCGCAAGGAACGGGTTGTATTTTTGAGAAAACCACTCAAAAATCTCCACCCTCAGAATCAAAAAGTCGGTTCGTTTATCCTCACCTAAAGGCTATTGCCTTTTCTTTTTGATTCTTGTCCTTGCAAAACTTTTTTCGGCGGGTTTTTAGCTTTCGCCAAGCCGAACAGACCAAAAACGGGGTTAAGTTGCTCGACTTGGATCAGCAATTATACCCGCCGAACCGCTAGTTCTATCGATTTAAATAATAAGCTTATTCCATATTCAGTTACGTTAAGTTCTTGGGGGCTAGCCCCCAAACCCCCAGCCAGCACTCACACCCAAAAACAGGGGGAAATAGCATGATAAAACATTTTTACACCTTAGAATCACGTTATTATAAAGAAATTTGGTAGTCTTTAATTAGTCTTTAACTTAACCTCAAACTTAAGGGAGATGTATAAATGAACATTGGTAGACAAATACAATATTTTCGTAAACGGGATAATATGTCCCAAGAGAAGTTAGCAGAAAAAATTCATGTTTCCAGACAATCTATTTCTAACTGGGAAAATGAAAGAAACTATCCAGATATTCATAATTTATTAATGATGAGTGTTCTCTTTAATATCTCCCTGGATGATTTAGTTAAAGGAGATGTAAAGATCATGAAAGAAGCAATTCAAAAATCAACTTTTTTTAAGTGGAGTTACATTATGTTAGCGTTAATGATTATACTTCCGATTTCTATTGCACCTGTATTTTACTTTTTTGGTTATTATGGTCTAATAATACCTGGGGGACTTTCGATTTTTTTTATGTTTTCATTACTGAAAGTTGAAAACATAAAAAAAGAGCACAATTTAAAAACTTATCGTCAAATAGTTGATTTTATAGAGGGAAAACCTGTAAGTGAAGTGAAGCCTAATATAAAAGACAAATTATTAAAAATAGGTTTGATGCTTGCAAGTGCTTTAATTAGTTATAGTCTGATTTATTTAGGATTGAGTGTATTTGGAAGATAACTTAGAAAACTATTAAAAGTCCTCCGGATTGTTTAACCGGAGGACTTTTGTGTTTACATAATTTTCGTTATAAGTAGTAAATTTATAAGATTAGCAAAGTGCTAATCTTATCTAGTATTCAAAACGTTGTATTCTGTTTTTAAAAGTCCATAAACATCAACGTCTTCATATGTATCTAATAAAAGTCTATTCTGTCTCAATGTTCCTTCTTTACGTAAGCCAGACTTCTCTAACACCTTAATTGATGATCTGTTTCTGGAAATGGCAGATGCCCAAATTTTGTTTAGATCTAGTTCGATAAAGCCAAAATGAATTATTCTGTTTACAGCTTCGGTTGCAAAACCTTTCCCCCAATAGTCCTGACCAATCCAATAACCGAGCTCACCTCTATTGTTATTCTTGTCAATTCTTAGAGTAATTGTACCTATAATTTCTCTTGATTCTTTAGAAACGATTCCTAAAGGGTATTCGATTCCTTGCCTTATAAGTTCTGGTTGCATATCAACCCAATCTTGTGCAAACTTCAATTCATATGGGTGCGGAAGCCCAAGAATATCTGCTAATTTCTTGTCATTAGCCAATTCTTTGATTCTGAATGCATCATCATTGGTAAAAGGTTCTATACATAAACGCTCAGATTCTAATTTTATAGCCATATTTTCTCCCCCTTGTACTGAAATTAATTAGCTCCCCTTATTTTCAAGATTATACCAAAAAATCACAAGAAGGTTTCAAATATCAACAATATCCTTTAACAGAGCCATAAAGTAATGTATATTCCATACATGTAAAGTTAACATAACGTCACATTATGGGTAGCAAGGAAAAAGCGAAATCCTAGTTATATCAATGGATTTCGCTTTTTCCTTGTTTATCATGACATACATGATTTTATACATTGTGGAGATTCTGGGGTTTTTCAGGTTTACGAATGTTCTGTATTAGTACAAAAATCTGTATAGAATTCTGTATAAAAAAAGTCCTGCATATAAGCAAGGCTTTTTCTATTTCCAAAATTGCCACCACTTTTTTTGTTGGGTGGCTGCAATCAATTTTTTAGTTTCCTGGTTTTCACGAATCATAGCTATTAGATTTTGATCACGTTCATCCATTCTTTGAATCACAGCTTTTTGAAAATCCTGTTGTTGTTTTTGCTGTTCAGCTTGTTGTTTAAGTAGCCCTTTTAGTTCTTCTAGTTGTTCGTTTTGGTTTTTATTAATCTGTTCAAGTTGTCCAAGCCGTTCATGCAACCCGTTCATAGTGTCCAAGATGTTCATAGATAAAGGTTCTACTCCATTATTATTTGCTGAGACAGTAATAATTAAGGGTACTCCACTTGCTTGTAATTTTTTATTAACTTCCTCTTCATTCATGTTATCGTTATACAACTTTTTTATCTGTTTTATGATTTTTACAGAATCAGAATGAATAAAATATTTGCTACGGTTTCCTTGTTTTACCGTAAGAAATTGTTCATGTCTCCTTATATAGCGCTTTAATGTATTTTCAGATACATCAACCTTTTTAGCAAGATCATTTACGCTTATCCATTCTTGGTTGTTTTCCATCATGAACACCTCCAGTCTGTTCAAATGTCCATCTATCTTCCATCCATCTATACTAAAAAATTCTATATATATCAAGCGATTACCTATGAACCGTTCATTCTGTTCAAGCGATCTGTCCATTCTGTTCACATAAAAATATACACATGCTATTCTCATAAAAGAATAAGATATATTGGGAATCCCTATAAAAGACTTCATTTTCTGTCCAAATGTATTAAAGGACTTTTTATTATTTGTTTTAATTCTTTTTCAAATCAGTCTTGTGTCGAATAAGGTACGATTTGGCTGGTATAGAATAAAAAGGTTATCAAATGCCGAACGAAACTCTCAGCAGATGATAACCTTTTGGGGTAGCTTATCAATGATTTCAATAGCTACCCTCACAAATACATTATTGCGCAGTTCCAAATACATTGAATTCAGCCGCACTTGTCCATGGATTATTGTTTACCTCGCTTAAGGCACGCAGTTTAATATAGCGACCTGTTTTGGTTGCAAAGCTGACTTCTTTCAAAGTGGTATCATTTGTAAAAGTACCTGTGGCTACAGTTGTTCCCCAATTCACTCCATCACTACTGATGTAGAACTCATAGCCCTTAATTGTTCCGTTCACTTGGCCGTCTTGTCTTGGAAGATAGCTGAATTTGGAGAGGCTATAGGTTGCACCTAAATCAATTTGAATCTCGTGCGGCATTGGAGCTACGGGGCTCGTGTTTGTATGCCAATACGTGTCTTTTTTTCCATCAAAGGCATAAGTGCCCGGATTGTATAAACTATAGCTGTCTGCATATTTTAGTTTCCAATTTGTTTGTGGAATCCAATTAGCTTCTTTTGTTGTGACTGCTACATTCATAGCAGAACCATTTGTGTTTGTCGTTGTAATCGTTACTCCCGATTTTTCTCCAGTGTAGGTATTACTGTTTGGATTGGTGTCTGGTCCAAAGGAAGCAGCATGATTTTGATTCGTGTAATAGAATGGGTCTTGGTATTCACTGACAGATTGCTCTATATCAATAAAAGGATGAGGGTCACTATCAATATTATTCATGGATTCATCAATATGCCAAACCGCGATGCCACCAGAATTTGTTGGCAAGCTTGCATCATATCCAACCTTTTCGCGATTCTCAACTAAAAAATAAGTATTATCCTTTAAAGGAATCTTTAAAACATTATAGTTATTTTGGATGGCATTTAGAGTAAAATTGTTGGTGGCATTTACTACAGTTGGTGTTACAAATCCTAATTTTACTTTCGACCAGGCATCCATATGATCGGGTGTAGCTCCATAATCTTCTCCTTGAAGACTATTCCAGGCTCCATTAGCCATTATACTTAGACCACCCACATGATTATTAACGCCATATAAATCTGGAAGGCCCAAGGAATGACCTAATTCATGAGCAGGAATACCAATCGTTGCCATATGACCATATTGTTTTTCACCCTGCGTCGTATACATACCTGATACTGTAACACCATCGTGATTTGTATTAGGAGCATACCACTGATGTGCCCAAACATTTGGCACTGAACCACCACTAGCCTCTTCATTGCCAGCAAGAACAGTTACAATGTAGAAGCTATCTTTAGAATTGATGACTTGATCATTATTAGTATCAAAACTAGCAAAATTCACTTTAGGATCAGCTTTATCCAGTGCATCTGTTATAACTGTTCTAATGTCTTTTCCCGATGTATCCGGATGAGCGTAATCTAATTTCACTTTAATCACCCCATCATTTTGCGTACCATATGTTTCGGATGCCGGAGTGATCTGTGCTTTTCCATTACTCACCTCATTATAGTAATTCTTTACTGACTTTTGATTTGTAGCAAAAAATCTGTTGCTCCAATCGTTGTCGCTATATGCGATATCAACATCTGTAAACCCAATTAACACAACAAGTAATTTTTGGGGTCCTGAAACTGGAGTGACAGTTCCGTCAACATTTTCTGGTGATCCCATAAATTCTTTCATGTGCTCCTGTTTTTTCTTTGCTTGAGGGTTGTATTTCTTTATCCATTTGTTCAAATTGTTCTCATTTACCGCTTTTGCAGGTTTCTTGTCAATTTTATATTTTTTCCCCGTCGATTTCAGTTCGTCTGATGTGAGTTCAGCGTAATTCCAATACCCCTTCTGATCTTGTAAGAGTACGTCGCCATCCTTTGTGCTTGCCCAATGGAACCATTCATCTCCATGCACTGTGGCTTGAAACGATTCGCCTGACGGTTGTTCCATTTTGACAACTCCATCGTATGCCGGTGCGGCAAAAGCGTTCGTTTGAAGATACAATACACAAATCAAAGAAAAAACGGACGTGAAAAGGAATTTATAAATTCTTTGCATAAACCTTCCTCCTTTTAGGGGTGCTGATGTGATTTTGCGGTTTGTCGGTGAGACCCCTAATTATAATATTGGAAAATTTTAACAATATGTTAAGTATTCTTGTAAAATTAACCAATAAAACGGAATTGATGATGGTCATATGTGGAGTTTTGTCATAAATTGTGTTTTCTTTTTTTAATATGATGAGGCCATAAGAAAAGAAGTTAACAATAAATTGTTAACTTCTTTTCCTTGTAATGGTATAAGATTTCTTATTAAACGAACAGGTCCTTTAGTCAAGTGACTACCGAGAAGTGGTGTTATGTAAACTTTAATTAAGTTTTACTTTAGGAGGTCTGTATATGAATATTCGTTGGTATGAGGATGGAATGAGCTTTGAAACACTACGTGAAGCACAGGAATGGGCATGTAGCGTGGTATACAATGAAATTGGCAACCTATATGAAGGATACAAAACTACTGATGAGAAGATCGCATATGCGTTGGTCTATGAATTAGTAAGAGCTAATACATTATATAATCCTAGTTTTAAAATTCATACTGATTGGGATTATATTGCTCCGCAGTCTTTTATTTATAAAATTTGGGTAGAAAACTAGATAAAATACTTTAATAATAAGTTTCGCTAACACTGATTATGTAAAAAAGCTAGTCTGGATCTAGCTTTTTCTTTTTTGTTTGCAGGTATCTTAATCTCTTTATTTGTCATGTTTTGAATGTATACTTTCGTTAGTGATTTTGGAGAAAATGAGTGATTTGCTATAAAGCCAATAAAATCAATGGAATGAATGTAAACAAATATCTAAAAGTTTACATTGGAGAATAAGAAAAAAAATCCTAATTATTTAGGATTTTTTTTGTAGATTTTTAATAGGAACATTTAATTTAAAAAGGTTTGAGTATCTAAAATCGTGATATACACAAAATTTTCGTTTTGGGGTATTTTAAAATCTTAAGTTGATGGATATGGGGAAGTACCAGCAAAACGCTGAAAACGTTGAGGGATCCCTCCCATATGTTTGGTCTTTTATGTTTGATTTAGATTAAAAGATTGTGAATGCAAACCATTGGTTTACATGTATTGAATTGATGGTTTCTTTATTTATTACTGTTTTATATGTAATGATTCGTTTAGAGGGGTGAATGTAATGAGTTTAGGTCAGCGATTAAAAAAGTTTCGTGAATTAGAAAGTTTTTCACAGGAAGATGTAGCTAAAAGAATTGGTGTGACTAGACAAGCTGTTTATAAATGGGAAAGTGATAAAAGTTATCCTGATATTGAAAATTTAATTTTACTTAGTGAGTTGTATAAGGTAACACTTGATGAATTAATAAAGGAGAATAAAGAATTTAAAACAAAAATAAGTATTGATGATAAAAACACTAAAAAAGAGGTTTGTTTGTCTAAAAAAAACATTATAAATGCATTAAAAGAAGAATATAAGGATAATTTTACTGATAACCATAAAGAAAATAATAAAGTAGTGAAATATTATACTGTTTTTTCTGTAGGATCGTTTGTAGCTCTTTCAGTACCTATATTATTTGGCGAAATGAATGTATCTTCTAATTTACCGTTTTTATTAGCTTTTATTATCAGTAATATATGGATTTTGTATAATAAAAATATTTTATGGGATGAAAGTATTTTAGCGTATTTTCAAAGAATGATATATTTTACACAAAGTGCAATAATTGCAGTACCTTTAGCTTTATTTTCTTTACATATAATTATAAATAAAAATATTGAAATATTTTCTTTATATTATTTAGTAATTTATTTTGCACTTGCTATGCTATATCTTGTTTTTTTAAGATGTTTACTAAAAAATAAACAAACCAGATATTATTCAGTTTGAAAAATACAAATAGATAAGAGGTAGTTGCATGGCGTGTGTCAACGGTACCGGACCGAACCCGAAAGGGTACGGGAGGATAAGGAGTTGACACACTCACTATGCGACCCTCTTGGATTGTCAAAACGCTTACCGTTTTGGCCTGCCAATCGGCGAGGGAGCCCCTCAAGGATTGAGGGGGTGGGGAGTTCGATTAGGGGGTCTGGGGAAGAGTTCCCCAGCAGGTTTGGACAGAGTCCAAGGTCTTGTTTTTGTCATGCTATGCATGGCTCGGCGAAGCCGAAAAGCGTCGCAGACCCCTATCGATTTTGATGTGCAGCGTCAAAATACGTATAGGGTTACGTTAATTGACTCCATTTCGTCGCTTTGCTAGACTTATGGTATCAATTATTCTAGGGGGAAGTGGTGGCATTTTATGTTGTTCTCTATTTCATTTAATCAATCTCATCAAAGTTCATTAAGCCATAATAACAGGGGAAATATTCATGGGAATCCCGGCATCGATCCATCTAGGTTAGAAGAGAATATCTATTTTGTTCAAAAAGACATCCGAAGTGTATACAAGGATGTTTTTCAAGAAGCGGTAGACAAGTATAACGAGAAACAAAAACGGAATGACCGTAAGATTAAGGATTACTATGACAAAATCCATAAAGATGAAAAGACACATGAGCAACGAGAACTCGTTGTAGCGATTGGGGAAGGCAAAGACGACCCAAAGTATAGGGAAGCCAAAAAGGAAGCGTTAAAACAGTATGCTGAGGCGTTTCAAGAGCGAAATCCAAATCTAGTAGTTTATAACATGGTTTTACATGATGATGAAGCCAATCCGCATTTACATATTAACTATGTACCGAATTTCGAAAGTAGTCGAGGATTAACGAGGCGTGTCGGAATGGATAGAGCCTTGCAACAACAAGGCGTAAAAGGAAAAGGGACGGAGTTAATTGCAAATTGGAGAACATTAGAAACGGCATATATTGAGGAATTAGCAAAAGAGCATATTCCTGATTTTGAGAGAGCAAATGTAGGGTCTCATAAGTACATGAAAGTCCGTCAGTACAAAGAATATGCTGAAATGAAATCAACCGTTGAGCATCAAATATATGAAAAAGAAATGCAGTTAGAAGTTTTTGATCATCATATGCAATATGCTGAAGAAAAAGTAAATGAATTACAGATGGTGAAAATACATGTAGTTGATAAATACAAAGAGTTAGAAGCAGTGGAACAACAAGTAAAAAGTGAAGGTGAAAAGTTACAGCTGATTGGTCAGCGATATATAGAGTTAGAAAAAAAGGTGAAACAACAGCAAGAGGAATTGGATAGTTTTGCGGATCAAGTACCAAATGAACCTGTTAAAATTCCATTTTTGCGTAAAGAAGTAATAACAGAAGTACAGGATAAAATGTTTGGGAAAGCTGAAATCACAAAGAAACAGACAAGAAATTATGTGTTATCACCAGAACAATATCAAAAATTAACAAAACAAGTGAATGCAGCGGTTACTATCAAAAAGGATTATGAGCGTTTGAAAAAAACAGATTTTGTGAAAGAGAATGAGAGTTTAAAAGTGCATGCAGAGGGATGGATGGAAGAAAATCGAACATTGAAACGAGAAAAAAGTCAGTTGCAAAAAGAAGTTCGTGTATTAAATAGTGAAATAAACTCGTTAAAGGCCCGTATAGAGGGTTTGCAAGCGAATATAAGGGTTTTATATGAACAAACAAAAACAATGTTTAAAGAGAAATTTAAGGCGTTTAGAGGGATTATTAAAAATGAGTTGGATATAAAAGGTGTAGATAACCAATTTGAACAGGAACATAAGAAAGAAATCAATAAACATAGAGGATTTGACATGGAACGGTAAAAAAAATAGGGAAACTTTGTTTCTATCTTCCAGGTTATTAAAAACGTGATAGAATGAAAAAAAGAGCCATGCGGGAACATGACTCTTTTCATAGGGTATTCTACGAAAATACCTATACTTCATTTATCTGATTATAGATTATCATAATTTGATTTATAATCAAATAGCAAAAAATAGGTGTTTTTGTTGATTCCCTCAATTTTAAGGAGGAATTAACAATGAACGAAGGATTGGGACAAGCTTTAAATCAAGCTGATAGAAATGCTAGAAATAGAGATTTTGAGAAAGATGGAAAACAAAGAGATCAAGCAGAAGAACTTAAAAAATCTCTTTTACAACAGTTAAAAGAACTAACTGGAGAAGAACATTATGTTGGAACTAGTAAAGATCCATTTGCTGGAGAACCATTTAATCAAGTAATGCATAGAAATTTAGATTTATTGAATAGTATTGGTTATTTAACTCAAGCAGAAGAAAGTTTTTTATTTAGAATTCAAGCTTATTTGGAATTTAGAAGTAATGTCATTATTTGTAGAGATGATAAATTTAAAAGGAAACGAAAGAACGTTGAGGACGATTTTGAGTTACCAAAAGCGGCAACTGTTTCTGAAATTGCTGAAATGATAGGGAAATCAAGGCAAAAAACATCAACTGTTATGAATTCATTAAAGAAAAAAGAAATTTTACTTAATCCAGAAGGTGCAGGACAAATTATTGAAAATGGTCGCACTGTAAGTCCTAGAACATGGGTAGTAAATCCTTACATAATGATTTGTGCACCTCGAAAAAATGAAGTAAAACTTGATAAATTAACGATGAGATTGTTTCAACATTCTTTGAAAAATCTTAAAGACCAAAATGGTAAAAAAGTAAAATTACCGGCTAGATTTTTTTAGACTGTATCAAATTGATACAGTCTTTTTTTTATATGTATTTTAAAGTATTTATGTAATTTTTTAGGTGTCACGAAAAGGTGACAAAAAACAAAAAAGTGTCACCTTTTCGTGACACCCTAAAAAGTGCATTAAACCTAGTTATATCAAGGGATTTACACGTTTTTTGTAAATCCTCTCTATTATCACTATTATTAAGGGCTAAAAGTTCCGCAAGGAACAGGTAGTATTTTTTGAGAAATTTACTCAAAAAATCTCCACCTTTTTCGCTTCGCTCCATCTTTGCAAAACTTTTTTCGGCTCGTGTGCTTTTCTCGCCAAGCCGACAGACAAAAAGCAAAGCAATGGTTCTCGACTTGGACTAGCAAGTATACGAGCCGA
>Ga0209130_1001625_pt1 | contig 13874 bp, 16 predicted proteins | sample AraplaMF_Cvi_mLB_FD_184264 | JGI IMG/M metagenome (GOLD analysis project Ga0209130, IMG submission 184264) | Arabidopsis root microbial communities from the University of North Carolina, USA - plate scrape MF_Cvi_mLB (SPAdes) (version 2) | ecosystem: Host-associated > Plants > Roots > Endosphere...
TCATGACTTCCGAAATAAATAGTAATTTTCATATGTATCGCTCCTTTATTCTAGGAATACCTAAAATAATTACTAGTAATGTTAATATTTATTATATACCACTTTTTTCATTCCGACAACGTTATATCATTTTTAATTCTTTTAGGGCGCAAAGAGTGATTTATAGAGATATTTTTATAGAAATAGGTACATTTCTTATATGTTATATTTAATACTGAAGGATTCGAATACGAATTTTTATGAAAGGAGAAAAATTAATGAATTATAAACAGTTACTAATAGATAATTTCACATATAAAACCTCATATATTGCGAGGCGGGTACATGGAATGGATGTAAAAGAAACGAAGGGTTATATTACTGTCGACTGCGGATTACCCGCAGATACATTTAATATTATTACACTACTAAATAGTAATGTAACGGAAGGGTTCGAGAAATTATATAAGGAGGTAGAATGCTATAATCAAAAAAAATTTCCAATGAGTGTTTGGTTTTGGGATGATAAGCAAGAACAGACTATAAAAAGCGAATTAATCAAACTTGGTTTAAAAGAAGCAGAACAGAATATCGCGATGGTAGCAGACTTAAGAAAAATTAATCCAACAATAGACATTCCAGTAGGTTTTACAATACAAAATGCAACATCGCCAGAACAAATAAAACAATTTGGCGAAACGTTAGCAACTTTATTCGATACATCAACAGAAGGTACTCAAGTTCAAGCATACTATAATCAAATTGCTTCTTTAGATTTATGGAATAGTGATGCCATGAAACTATACTTAGGCCTTTATAAAGGGAAGGTAGTATCTGTTGGCTCTCTAGTTTGTACGGAAGATAGCGTCGGTATTTATGATATAGCGACTAAAGAAGATATGAGAGGAAAAGGATTTGGTTCTATTATGTTTAATTTCCTGCTGCAAGAAGCAAAACAACTAAAAAATAATTATTGCGTATTACAAGCTTCACCTGATGGAATAAACATTTATAAAAAATCTGGCTTTCAAGCCGCAGGACAAATTACAGTTTTTGAAAATCGACATTTAATTGAATAATTCATCCAAATCAAATCGCTTTAAATATAGGAGTAAACATACCGGTATGAAGAAAATATCTATAATTACAATCATCTGTTTCTTTATTGTAATTAGCACTTTTGTTTTTCAGCAAGTAAATGAACAAAAATATACAAAAGCCATTAATCAATCAAATTATATTAAAAATATTGCGCATAGAGGGGCTTCTGCATATGCACCGGAACATACATTAGAAGCATATCAATTAGGACAGCAATTAAAAGGTGACTATATAGAAATAGATCTCCAAATGACAAAAGACGGACATTTAGTAGCTATGCATGATGAAACATTAAACCGCACAACAAACGGTACTGGTTTTGTAAAAGATCATACATTAGATGAAATAAAACAACTGAATGCAGGTTCTTTTTTCAATAAAAAGTATCCAAAGTTAGCAAAGAAAGAATTTGAAAATGCTAAAGTTCCAACACTAGAAGAAATTATTGAAACGTTTGGACATAATGCTAATTATTATATCGAAACAAAATCACCAGATGAATATCCTGGAATGGAAGAAAAATTATTAGAAATTATAAATCTCTATCAAATAAGTGATAAAGTTATTATTCAATCATTTAGTGAAGAAAGTCTACGAAAGATTCATAGTTTAAATGCCAATATACCGTTAGTACAATTATTATCATATAAAAAAGCAGTTCAATTAACAGATTTAGAAATAAAAAACTATAAAACATACTGCATTGGCCTAGGCATGAACTACAAATATATTGATGCAGTCTATGTGAAAAAAATAAAGAAACATGGCTTAGAAGTTCATCCATTTACAGTAGATAATGAAAAAAATATGGAAAAGTTACTAAAATGGGGTGTAGACGGGATGTTTACTAATTATCCGGATCGTTTGCATTCGATATCGCCTTAAAAAAATCATAAATAAAAAGAATCCAAGTATTATTGGATTCTTTTTATTTTCACTTTCTGGTTATCTTTATAAAAATAAGATGTTCCATTCTATTTTTACAAAATAAATTAGAAGGTAATTAAACTGTAATTAATTTTACCTTTGTTTTTTATACCTTTTTGATACACTAGTTACAAGAGGAATGCCAATTAGGGTAGGTAAGAACCAAAACCATATTGGTGGTAGTAAATTTATAATAGGAATATACATCCCAATGTTCACTAAAAGTGCGGTCACTGCACCAATGTAGGAGCCTAGCATACCTCTAATATGATGCCCTAGCCAATTTTTCCATCGCTGTTTTCTTGCGAGATATCCGTAAATCGCAAATGAATAGGAGATAATTGCTACATAAAATAAATATGCGATTTCATCCCAGTTTATAATGGACAATATAATTGCAGTAAGAGTTATTACAACATAGGATGCGTGATATATTTCGCCCCATTCTGTATGCTTTCCTTTCTTTTTTTGAGCAACCATCGCTACGATACCAGTGATTAAGCATATTGTTCCAAATAAAATGTGTATGGTCAAAATCATGTTAAAAATGCTCATTAAAATTCCTCCTTTTTTATTTTTATAGTATTGCAGTATAGGAGAAAAGTTGAAAAATATTGTTAGTTCAGCTTAAAATATTGAAATATAGGTACTCCTAGAACAAAATGGAATGATTAAATTTTTTCTCAAATTTAGTGAGACGAGTACTACGTTAAATGAAGGAGAGACTTCTATGTTTACATCTATCACATACTTACAATCTGGGAACGATAAACAACAAAAAGTTTACGAAGTTATTAATAAACTAAACATAATGGAGGATTTAGCCTTATATAGCCCTGTACTTTGCGGGACAATCCCTATTAGAATTGATACCCTTCATTCTGACTTAGACATTGTAATGGAAGTACATAATTATGATTTTTTTGAACAGGAAATTAGATCATTGTATGGCTCGTACGAAGGATTTGAAATGAAAAAGAAAAACATTAAAAATATCTTAACAATAAAGGTGAATTTTCAATTTGAAGGTTTTGAATTTGAATTATTTGCTCAATCGCAGCCAGTACGTAACCAAAATACATATAAACATATGATAGTGGAACACATGCTATTAATGCAGCATCCTCATATTAGAAAAAAAATCATCCAATTAAAAGAACAAGGCATAAAAACAGAACCGGCTTTTGCACAAGTATTAAAAATTGACGGAGATCCCTATGAAGAACTTATTTTACTAGGACAGGAAATGAGATTGTGGTAAATTAGGTACACAAAAAAATCCTCTTTATATAAAAGAGGATTTTTATTATGCCATTAACTTACGAATCAAATTACTTAATATATAAATACCTTGAGTAATTTGTTCAGGGGAAGCATATCCATACGATAAGCGTATGCACTGATCCGATTCTTCTTCATAAATACGTCCTGGTTTTAAAAGAACTCCCTTTGATAGTGCCTCTGAAAACAATTTTTTCATTGGTACGTTAGGTACAACCGTTAGCCATATAAAAAATCCACCACTTGGAATATCCCATGTAGCAATATCTGCACAATACTTCTCTAAAGCTTGTACCATCATTCGTCTTCGTTCTTTCAGGTGGATCCTTACGTTCGCAACGTGTTCTTCATAAAAGCCTTTACTTAACCATTCTGCAGCAACTCTTTGAGATAAAGAACTTGATCCATAGTCTGTTTGCATTTTTATATCTGATAATCTCTCAATAACAGGCTCTGGTCCGATGATCCATCCAATTCTAAGTCCTGGGCTAAGTGTTTTAGAGAGACTACCAATATATAATACATGTCCATGTTTATCTATCGACTTTAAAGGAGCTGGAGGCGGTTCATCAATCCATAATTCACGGTAAATATCGTCCTCGATGATAGGTAATTGCTCTTTTTCACATATTTTTAATACTTCTTTTCTTCGCTCTTTGGACATCAATATCCCCGTTGGATTTTGAAAACAAGGAATCGAATATAAAATATTTTTCTTTTGACTATATTTAATTCGTTTTAATAGGTCATTAGGTAAAATACCGTGATGATCCATTGATATACCAGATAGATTTATATTTGCTGATTGAAATACATGAAGAGAATATAAGTAAGAAGGTTGTTCAAGTAATACTGTTGATTCTCTATGTAAGAGACCGATTGATATTAATTGTAATGCCTGCAATGCCCCGGAGACTATTAATATAGAATTTGGAGAGGTATTTATTCCAAATGATTTTACATATTTACTTATCGCTTCACGTAAAGGGAAATATCCTTTTTGTTCCTCGTATCCGAAATAATCTAGCTCCTCACATACGTTACGCATAATGAATTGCATAGTTTCTAACGGGAAAAGATTAGGTGCAAGTTCTCCTTTACTCAGATGAATGAATTTTTTATTTGCTTCTGCTTCATTAATTTCTCGAACCATTAATTTACTTGGTTTATGAATACCAGCTTTCGCATATTCGCACCAATCAGGCGGAGGATTAGTCGCTAATAATGACCATGTATTATTCATTACAATTGTTCCCGCTCCAATTTTCCCTTGAATTAAACCATCTGCCATAAGTTCTTCTAGCGCAGTTATTATAGTACTACGATTTACTTGAAATAATTTTGCTAACTGCCGCTGGCTCGGAATCTTACTACCAATTGGCCATTCTCCGTTTTTAATTTTCTCTTTCATATAGTCTATTATTTGCCGGTATTTTGGTAATTTTTTATCGGTAGACATATTAAAAAACTCCCTCATTCATTTTAATAATGCAAAGTGGTTGGTTTTTTAGAGGAATAACTGGTTGAAGACATTGTATCAACTATTAAATATGATGAAAAGAAATAATTGGTAATTATAAAATGGCTGGTTTATTGGAGAGGGAGAGAAAATATGCATAATAAAAAATGGGATTTTCGTATTGTATGTGCTCACGCTTTTACGATTCTTATATGGGGGACAGCTTTTCCAGGAATTCGTATGGGGCTTGAAGCTTACACGCCTGAACACCTCACATTGCTACGATTATTAATCGCTTCTTTGATTCTTCTACTGTTTTCGTTTATATACAAATTACGTTTACCCGACTTAAAAGATATTCCAGTAATTTTTATATTTGGCGCTCTAGGATTTACTATTTATCATATTGCACTGAACTACGGTGAAAAGAGTGTGAATGCTGGACCTGCTAGTTTAATTGTATCTGTAACACCTATATTAACGGCAATTCTTGCTTCTGTTTTTTTGAATGAAAAAATGAAATTAAATGGTTGGATCGGTGGTGTAATTAGTTTAGCAGGAATTGCTTTTTTATCATTCAGTCAAGGAGATTCCATTCAATTGAATAGTGGGGTATTCCTTATATTATTAGCGGCATTTTCAGAAAGCATATTTTTCGTTTTCCAAAAGTCGTACTTAAAAAAGTATGGTTTCTTGCCATTTACAATATATACAATTTGGTCTGGTACTGTATGTATGCTTATTTTTTTACCTGGGATTTATGAAGAAATCGTAGCAGCTCCTATAGAAATTACTTTGAGCGTTATATATTTAGGTATGTTTCCGACAGTACTTCCGTACATTGCATTAGCATACATTACATCCCATGCTGGTGCATCTGAGGCAACTAGCTCTCTATATTTAACACCAGTAACTGCGTGTTTTATCGCTTGGATATGGTTAGGAGAGGTGCCCACTGTTGTTTCGATAGCTGGAGGAATCATTACTATACTTGGAGTTGTGATTGCTCATTTAACATTTAAAAAAGATAATTATAAGCAAATCGAGAGCGAAAAAGTATGGTAAAACTCTTCTGCGAGTAGTTGCAACTTGAAAGTAACAATATTGAACTAATATGGGGTTTTTAATATAGATATAATGGAAAATATCTATATTAAAATACACTAGTCCAGCATTTGTACGGAATTTAATTATACTGTTAGATGATTATCAGAGTAAGAACTAGTATAATACTAGTTCTTTTTATCGACACACTACCCACCATTAATATTTGCTTAGAATTGTATAGATTTTAATTTTTTCCACATATACATAATTATCTTACCTATGAAAGGGGAACGTTTCTTGAAGAAAGTTTTATTTTTCGGAGACCCAGGTATTGATGATTCATTTGCAATTATGTACGGATTACTACATCCTGAAATTGAAATTGTTGGTATCGTAACTGGATATGGAAATGTTGAACATATACATGCCGCTCATAATGCAGCTTATATTTTACAGTTAGCAAACAGACAAGATATTCCTGTAATTAGCGGGGCAACAAAGCCACTTACAAATGAAATTACAACGTATTACCCTGAAATTCATGGACCAGAAGGATTAGGACCCATACATGTACCGGAAAGTGTGTTATCTATTCCGATATACAATTTTGGTAGTATTGCTGCGATTCTTGTAAAGTATGGAGAAGATTTAACAATTGTCGATGTAGGAAGATCTACCTCGTTAGCAATTGCTTTTAATTTATGGAACGACTTGATGTTAAATGTAAAAGGAATTTATTTTATGGGCGGTGTCTTTTTAGAAGCAGGGAATGTTACTCCATTAGCAGAGGCGAACGTGTACGGAGATCCTATAGCAAGTCAAATTGTATTTCAGCAAGCGAAAAATATAACGTTATTCCCTTTAAATGTAACAAATAAAACAGTTTTAACCCCAAATGTATTTACTTATATTTTAGCTAATACAAAAAATTCATTTAAGCCAATTATGAAACCAATGTACGATTATTATTTATCAGCATACCAAAAGCTCAATCCATCTATTGAAGGGCCATTATTACACGATGTACTTGCTATAAGCGGTTTGGTGAATCCTACATTTTTAAATTATACATCCCGAAAAGTGACTGTGGATATATGCGGTGAAACGAAGGGACAAACTTTTGCTGATTTTCGCCCACACTCTAAATCTGAAGGAGCGCGTATAGCGTTACAATTAGATGAGGAAAAATTTATACAGGATTTTATGAAAATCATGTTATAGGTTGATGTCGAAAAAGGGAATCATTTCACTCCGTTGAATATAAAAGATAAATTCTCTTTTTAAAGGAGCTTAAAATAGTGAACGTCCAATTAAAAATTGTTACGAGAGAAAATTGGGAAGCTGCATTAAAGTTACAAGTTAAAGAAAATCAAATGCAATTTGTTCCAGCAGTGGCAGTATCACTTGCTAAAGTATACATAAAACCAGATGGTGAAAATGTCGAATATATTCCATTCGCTATATATGATGGTGACCTTATAGTCGGTTTTATTATGCATGCTTTTGTACGTGAGTCAACAGATATGTATTGGATTAACGGATTTATCGTTGATAAAAAAGAGCAAGGAAAAGGATATGGAAAAGCAGCATTACAGGAAATCATTAAATTAATAAAAAATAACTTTAAAGAGTGTGAGGAAATTAGATTAACTGTCCATAAAGATAATACTTCTGCAAAGAAACTATATGAATGTTATGGTTTTAAACCATTAGGAAATGTATATGACGGTGAGGAAGTATATCGCTTATTGTTATTGAATTAAAGATGTGCGATTTTCAATAAAGTTATATCGTGTATTTATAGTGAAAAGGCAAAGGATATCTAGAATTGAAAGATCGATTAAGTAACTGATTAGAAACAATAAGTTGTTTCGGAAAAGGGTCAAATTGAGGAGAATTGGTTTTACTAATCCATATAAATTATTTACAAAGTGAATTCACGCAATTATTTAAACATTTTATTATAAAACAGTATTTATATATACTTAAACTATCATTAATAAAAACATCAATGGAGGAACTATTATGAAAGAGAGCAATAAAAAAGAGTTGTCACTAGAGCAACGTGAAGAATTACTACAAACATTGAAAGATCGTTTTGAGAATAACATGAACCGTCATAAAGGGTTAGAATGGGCTAATATTCAAGAGAAGTTGGATGCTAATGCTGAAAAGTTGTGGTCGCTCAATGAAATGGAAAGAACTGGCGGAGAACCTGATGTTATTGATTTTGATAAAGAAAAAAGCGAATACATTTTTTATGATTGTTCAGCAGAAAGTCCTAAAGGTCGTAGAAGTGTTTGTTATGACCTTGAAGCGCTAGAATCAAGGAAGAAACATAAACCAGAAAATAACGCTATTGATATGGCAACTGCTATGGGCATTGAACTATTAACGGAAGAAGAATATCGGGCGTTGCAAAATCTTGGGGATTTCGATTTGAAGACATCGAGTTGGGTGCAAACACCTTCTGATATTAGAGAACTTGGCGGTGCCCTTTTTTGCGATTATCGCTTTGGACACGTCTTTGTGTATCACAATGGGGCAGAATCTTACTATGCGGCAAGAGGCTTTCGTGGTTCGCTAAGAGTCTAAAATTTGTACAGGCAGGTAAATTTGAAATAGAGAATAGATTTGCCTAGGGAAAAGTAGTGATTGCATTCTTTTGCTATCGGTTTCGATTTTGAGTCCGCGAAGAATAGGGCTAATCAAACCTTTTTGTAAAAAAATGAATCAACTAAAAATATTAAGAGTATGTTTTGATGATTTATTTTCATAAACATACTCTTTTTTAGAATCGTTTATCAAGATTATTAGTTTCAATTAAATTGTAAACGCGAACATGTAAATGCACACTTGCAGTTATTCATAATGTTCATCCATATGATACACCTATGATTTATATTATCCCGCTTTTAAATGACAATTTTTGAGCAAGTATAAAGTGAATGATTAGGAGGAATACGAAATGAAAAGTAAATTCCATCACATTGTACGAGCAATCATGATAAAAGATGAAAAATTACTAGTTGCTGAATATATAGGACATCACTATTTTTTACCCGGTGGCCATGTTGAAATTGGGGAATCAGCAGAGAATGCACTAATAAGAGAGTTACGCGAAGAACTTGGAGTAACATGCAGTATAAAACAATTTTTAGGCGTCATAGAAAATAAATGGCAAGCTAAAGAAACTCTCCACCATGAAATTAACCACATTTTTGAAATAGATTCTAATGAATTGAAATCTGATTTTACTCCAATATCTAAAGAGTCCCATTTAGCATTTCACTGGATTGATTTTAATAAAGAAAACATAAATTCTTATATAATAATGCCGGCACCTTCAGTAAAAGAATTACTAGAAAGAAAATTAAGTGATGAACTATTAACTTGCTGGATTAGTAACTTTTAATTGACTCTATTTATATTAATTACGTCCACTAAAAGAATATAAAGAAAATAGGCTCATAAACAAGGTACATCACCTAGTGTAAAGTCATATTTTGTTGATGTACGCATTTAGTCTATAGCCTTATTTCTACTTTATTTTTAAAAGTAAATAAAGTTAAAAGTATGGACGGAATTTACATTTGTAAATGGAGGGTTTCATAATGAATGAGTTTCAACAAGAACTACAAGCATTAAACCTTAATGATTATCAACCTGGTAATGTTGTGTATTGGGATCAGCAACAAAATCAATATCCATATTATTACATCCAAGACGATGCACGTCGTTGTGGCGGATGCGGTGGACGTTGTGGTGGCTGTGGTGGTCGCTGTGGTGGTTGTGGCGGCGGACGTTGCGGTGGTTGTGTAGGTTGTGTTGGCTGTGTTGGTTGTTTCAGCTGTTCTAATTGCTGGAGCTGGTGGATTATTTAAGTACAGAATAATATTTCATATGAAAGAAAAGTGTAAATACCAGTTTATGTTGTGTTAACGCTTTTCTTTCATGCTATCATTTTTTCGTTTTCATTTTAGGGGGAACTTATTTGTACAAATATGAGAAATTAATTTCATGGGTAGAAAATATTAAAGAAACTAATCAAAGTTCTGCGGCTGCACTTTGTATTATGAAAGATAATAAAATTGTACTAGAGCACTATAGTGGAAAGCATTCAAATACTCCTACTAGTAAAAAAGTAAACATATCTTCACAGTTCAATGTCGCTTCCGCAAGAAAAAGCTATTTAGGATTAATGGTAGCTTATGCAGTTTATGAGGGGAAAATAAAATCTCTTGATGACGAGGCAGTAAATTATTTTAAAAAATATGATCCTTCATTACTTGGTAAGACAACGATAAGACACTTAGTAACTCATTCACACGGTTTAAATGAAAACGATGAGGGGACAGTTTTTCGTGAATTTGAATCGGGACAAGCTTGGGCGTACAGAGATATTAATGTAAGAATGGTAACGCAGCTTATTTATCAGCTGTATAATAAGAGTTTTCCTGAATTATTAAAGGAGCGTGTATTCCTACCTGCCAACTTCAATGAAACTGGATGGAGAATAGAACATAATGAAAATTTAGTTAAGGTTATTGTAAATCCAAATGAAGATGCTATAGAAAGTGTCGGTGCAGTAGATGACGGCTCCGAGAAAAATTTGTTTGTCTCTGCGAGAGAACTTGCATACTGGGGGAACCTGCATTTAAATAACGGGTTCTTAGATGGTAAACAAATTGTGCCAAAAGAAGTTATAGAACTTGCTACGAGCTTACAAAGTCCAGCGTATAAAAATAAAGAACTACCTCAAAACGGATTATTTTGGTTCGTTCAAAATGAACCTGCTTTATTTAGCGAACTTGGTGAGCGAGTTCCGAAAGGTTCCTATCAAATATTAGGAATTACAGGACCCACGATATTAGTCATTCCAGAATATAATGTCGTCGTTGCTAAAATGTACAATAAAAGATACAACTATGGTGGGGATAATTATTTATATTATTTACGTGAATTTAGCAATTTAGTCACTGATACATTTAGTAGCAGTAAAAATAATACGGTTAGGGCATAACTACTCCTATAATAAAAAGGAGTGAACTTTAATGAAAAATGAAGTGAATAAAAATAAAAAGCAAAATATAAAGGATGTAAACACAGAACAAAACGCGATTTATAGCGATCCGAAAGATGCAGCAAATATGCAAACTGTACCGCAGCCGAAAGATTTCGAGGAAATTGAATATTAATTTTCTCTCCGACTTATTTATGAAAGAAAAATACGTCTTAAGTCTCATCACTTTCCGCAAATTATTTGATAACATATGTACATAAGCATTTGAAAATGTCTTATCTTAACAAAGCTTTCTTTAAATACATCTGTATATAACCTAAAAAAAGGCACTTCTTGATGAAGTGTCTTTTTTGTGTAAACTAACTTAATTTCCATTTTCCGTACGGTATCGTGCAATTTATCATGGATATACTAATTGTGAAAATTCATGTCATGATAAAAGAAGGGGACAGTTAGTATGAAACAATCATCTATAAATCCGTTGCTAATTGTTCTAGGTACAATCATTGTTCAAATTGGCCTAGGAACAATTTACACATGGAGTTTATTTAATCAACCCCTTGTAAGTAAGTTTGGATGGAACCTCAATTCAGTCGCGATTACTTTCTCAATTACGAGTTTTTCTTTATCATTCTCAACTCTATTTGCAGGAAAGCTACAACAAAAATTTGGACTCCGTAAACTAATCGCTACTGCAGGAATTGTTTTAGGACTCGGTTTAATACTTAGTTCACAAGTTTCCTCATTACCATTACTTTATTTATTAGCTGGTGTTGTCGTTGGATATGCTGATGGAACAGCGTATATTACCTCACTATCTAATTTAATTAAATGGTTTCCAAACCGTAAAGGGCTTATTTCTGGTATATCTGTTTCGGCATATGGAATGGGAAGCTTAATCTTTAGATATATAAACGGAAATCTTATCAACAGTCTTGGAGTATCACAAGCATTTTTATATTGGGGTATTATCGTCTTACTTTTAGTGTTGACAGGATCATTCTTCTTACGTGAAGCAATTGTAAGTAACACTGTAACTGAAACATTACACAATGATTATACGCCGCGTGAAATGATGAAAACAAAACAAGTATATCTCTTATTTTTCATGCTATTTACATCATGTATGGGCGGACTGTATTTAATCGGTATGGTAAAAGACATTGGGGTGCAGCTCGTCGGCCTTAGTGCAGCGACTGCCGCAAATGCCGTCGCAATGATCGCAATCTTTAATACAATAGGTAGAATTATTCTTGGAACGTTATCAGATAAAATAGGCCGATTAAAAATCGTCTCTGCTACATTTATTATTATTGGATTGTCCGTCTTCACTTTAAGTTTTATTCCGCTAAATTACGGGATTTATTTTGCTTGTGTAGCAAGTGTTGCCTTTTGCTTTGGTGGTAATATTACTATATTCCCAGCCATTGTCGGGGACTTCTTCGGATTAAAAAACCATAGTACAAACTACGGGATTGTTTACCAAGGTTTCGGATTTGGTGCACTTGCAGGATCATTCATTGGAGCACTACTTGGCGGATTTCAACCAACCTTCATTACAATAGGTGTTCTATGTGTAATATCTTTCGTTATCTCTATAGTAATCCGCCCTCCAAATGCAGAAAAGGAGAAGGAAATACAATCGTTAAATCGAAAAATAGCTTAATGCTAAGAAAGAGTCCTTATGCAGGGGCTCTTTTTAAAAGGTTATCTTTACATTATAAGATAATGTGTAAACAATGTACTCCACATCAAAATAAAACCACGTAAAAAGGATAATTACTATTAATTACAATTAGAGTCTCCACTCGAAATATCTGCACTTCACCCTTTACTTATTACGTAACCTACTATTAATAAAGACAGGATAATTTAATTATTAAATTGAATAGATTACGTAAATATAAAAAGGTGCGTGATACTGAAAATGAAAATTCAAAAACAATGGATTCAAGAAGATAGTGATTACATAAGTGAGAAAGTAATTGAATATAACCAAAAACATCTTTCAAATGAAGAGAAAACACCTTCAGAAAAGGTAAGTTTTATAGTAAGGAATGAAAAAGAAGAAATAATCGGAGGGGTAACAGCGATAACTTTTTGGCATCACTTGCATATTGACTTTCTGTGGGTGTCTGAAGAATATAGACACGAAGGCTATGGCAGCAAGTTAATGAAACTTATTGAAGAATTTGCAATCGAAAAAGAATGTCGGCTTATAAACTTAGACACTTTTAGTTTCCAAGCTCCAAACTTTTATAAAAAACATGGATACAAAGTGATCGGAGTCAGTAAAGATCATCCTAAAGGACATCATCACTATTATTTAGAAAAAAGGTTGTAAAAAACATATTAAATTTATAGTTGCTATTGCTTGGTATTTTTTAACCGAATCGATTTTTTAACATTTAGTGGATGTGTTTTGATTATTCTTTTTCAAAACATGTTCTTTTTCTTTTTTGTGAATAAAAACCATTTAATGATAGAATGAAATAAAGACAGAAAATTCGTATCATTGAAGGGGATTAAATATGAAAAAGGTGAATGTTACATACGCGCTGTTATACAATGAAACTCACGAAAAGCTTTTAATGGTTAAAAACAAAGGGAAAAATGGCTCTTATTACACTTTACCAGGTGGAGCAGTTAAATTAGGTGAAACGTTAGAAGAGGCAACAGTTCGTGAAGTAAAAGAAGAAACTGGACTAGATATATCCGTAAAAGGGGTTTGTTCCATTAGTGAAGCGTTTTTTGAGGAAAGGGGACATCATGCAATCTTCTTTAATTTTTTAGGAGAAATAATCGGAGGGGAAATCTGTATATCAAGACCAAAAGAAATTGAAGGAATTATCTGGATGGAATTACATAAAGCAGAACCTTATTTACGTATACCAGAACACTTAAAAAGCCTTTTACAAAAGAAAGAAACAGTTCCTTATATTTTTAATGGAACTATTATTCATCAATCTTCATAAAGATAGTATTTCATTTAAGGCGGGGGAAAAATGGAGTTTATCGTTAATCACAAACAATTTACACAAGCTCTTTCAGAAGTAA
>Ga0209130_1001626_pt1 | contig 13870 bp, 16 predicted proteins | sample AraplaMF_Cvi_mLB_FD_184264 | JGI IMG/M metagenome (GOLD analysis project Ga0209130, IMG submission 184264) | Arabidopsis root microbial communities from the University of North Carolina, USA - plate scrape MF_Cvi_mLB (SPAdes) (version 2) | ecosystem: Host-associated > Plants > Roots > Endosphere...
TCTTTAATCGATTTTTGAGTAACAAATTGTTCACTCAAATCGCTCACCACCTTAATCAACATACTTATTAAACACTTTTAATAAGTTGCGTTGACAATATATCATACATCATTTTCTAAAGCAATAGAGATGATATATTTCTACTAGCGGCACTCCGTATTTAACTCGATGTATTCTCTCTCGTAACAGACGATACAATTCCAGACAAGATAACAAATAATAAAACAGCTAGCAAAGCATTACGTATTCCAAATGCTTCTCCAAGTATCCCTAAAAATGGTGGTCCGACTAAAAACGCTGTAAAACCGATTATAGAAACTGTAGCAACATTAGAAGTCGCATTTTCGCCGCCATCTCCAGCAGCAGAAAGCCCAATTGGGAAACCTAACGACGCACCAATCCCCCATAGCACGACACCAACTGCTAGAAAATACGAGTTACTCCCAAATATGACGATTGAAATTCCTATAATCGCCATCATAATAGTAGCACGCATAACAGCGACACGACCGAATCGATCAAGAAAATAACTACTACACATACGAGCTAACGTCATTGCCAATACAAAAATAGTGTACATAATAGAACCTGTCACTACACTTTGCTGATGTCCGTCTACCATCACGATAGGTAGCCAATCATTAGCACTCCCTTCTGCAAATGCCATTCCAAGTACAAAAAGACCAAGTAAAAGCACCTTTTTTTCCATACGTAAGGAAGTATGCTTTGCTCGCTGTTTGTTCCGCGATTTCTCCTTCTTTCCTGTTCCATGCGGAAGAAAACGATACAACATACATACAAGTAATACAAATACGATCGAAATTGCAAGAAACTGATACAGAATTGGGATGTGAAGCGAAGCTGCGACAGAACCACTAAGCGCGCCTACTAAAGTTCCTACGCTAAAAAAACCGTGAAATTTCGGTAGAAGTGTTGTTCCTAATTTCCGCTCAATGGAAGAACCTTCTACATTTAATGCGACTTCTGCTAATCCATATCCTACCCCAAATACTAGTAAGCTACCAAAAACCCCCATACTAGAAACAAAATAAATATTAATACCTAAACAAAGCAATCCAACAATCATAAAAAACATACTGCCTATAATAACGTCTCTAGCTCCCTTACAGTCAATGAAGCGACTTGCACTCAGTAAACCAATTATTGAACCGACTGATAGTCCGAACAAAATCCAGCCCATTTCTGCATTTGACACTCCTAAAATCTCTCGCACCGCTGCCGTTCTCGAAATCCATGTAGCAAACGCGACACCTGGCAAAGCAAATAAGAGAAAAAGAACGTTTCGGGAGGCAAGTAATGTCTTTGTATGATTGTCCGCACTATATTTCTCCATATGAAACACCTTTCAAATTGTCTATACGATAATTTACACACTAATGAAAACGCCTTTTATTCTTCTATCGTTTTAATAACTTTAGCTGGATTACCACCAACTACTACATTATTAGGTACATCTTTTGTCACAACTGCTCCTGAAGCAATTACAACATTGTCTCCAATTGAAATACCAGGGTTAATAATAGCTCCCCCGCCAACCCAAACATTGTTACCAATCTTTACAGGCTTCCCATATTCTTTTCCAGAGTTCCGCTCTACCGGATGCAACGGATGCGTAGCAGTATAAATGTGAACACCAGGTGCAAACATACAATTATCACCGATTCGTACTTCACAAACATCCAAAATCACACAATTAAAATTTGCGAAAAAGCTCTTTCCAACATGGATATTGTAGCCGTAATCACAACGAAAATCAGGATTAATGTGGGGGTTTCCGTCAGCTGAAGAACCTAAAAGCTGATTTAATAAAGTAAAACGTTGTTCATCTCCTGTCTCCATAGCCTCGTTATAAAGACGTGTCAAACGTTTTGTCTCCACCCTATCAGCCACTAATTCTTCGTCATCCGCAATATACATTTCTCCCGCCAACATCTTTTCTTTTTCCGTTTTCATAGAATCATCTCCTTCGTTATAGAATGAATTACACTTATTAAACAACTTTAATAAGTGACTTTAATTATACTTATTAAACACGTTTAATAAGTATCCCTATATTAGCATACTTTTTAATATATGCAACTAATAAGTTTTGAAAGGAAATATAAAACCCCTTACTTTACGTAACAATATGACGAATAAATCATTAAATCTTATATAGAAAAAAACAAGGGAACGCTCAGCGTCCCCTCTCAAATCCAATCCGTTTTTTAATTTCCGCTAAATTTACCTTCGCGATAGCTCGTGCCCTCTCAGCACCTCTCTCTAACGCTTCATATAATAAATGCGGCTCATTCATATACATTTCGTATTTTTCCCGAGGACCTGCTAATTCACGGTCAACAACACGGAATAGTTCTTTTTTCACATCGCCCCATCCAATGCCGGTTCCATACTTTTCACTCATCGACTGAATTTCATCTTCTGTCGCAAATTCTTTATAAATTGTAAATAACGTTTCTAGCTCTTTCGGTTCATTTGGAAGTGAAGAATCTGTTTTTATTTTAAATATTAATTTCCGCAGTTTTTCTTGCTCTGCAAATAACGGGATCACATTCCCATAACTTTTACTCATTTTTCTTCCATCAAGACCAGGTAAAATAGCACCCTCTTCTTGTATTACATACTCTGGAAGCGTAAATGTTATGCCAAATGTATGATTAAAATACGTCGCAATGTCACGAGCGATTTCAATATGCTGAATTTGATCCTTTCCGACAGGTACATGAGTAGCTTGAAATAATAATATGTCAGCCGCCATTAAAATAGGATATGTGTATAATCCCATATTCATACCTGCATCGATCTCTACTCCTGCTTCTTTATTATGCTCTACCTTCGCTTTGTACGCGTGAGCGCGGTTCATAAGTCCTTTCGGAGTTAGGCAAGATAGTATCCACGTTAATTCCAAAATCTCCGGTATTTCTGTTTGGCGATAAAAAATAACGTCTTCACTAAGTCCAAGCGATAACCAAGTTGCTGCTACCTCTTTCGTATAACTATTGAACTTCGCCGGATCATGCACAGCATTTAACGCATGATAGTCAGCTATAAAAAATAATGCTTTTCCTTCATTATTTTTTGACATTTGTAATGCTGGTTTAATTGCACCAATATAATTTCCTAAATGCGGATAACCTGTTGGCTTAATTCCTGTTAACATTATTTTTTCACTCACACTAACTCCTCCTTCCTCAAAATAAAAATAAAAAGAGCCCCCTCATCCTATAAAAAGGACGAGAGACTCCCGCGGTACCACCTTAATTAGCTATCATTAGCTCACTTCATACTTCGATAACGTGAAGTAACCGTCTTTACCTACTCATTTCAGTGAGAAGCTCCAGAGCCCATTCCATATCCATCCCTTACTGATTCCCACCACATATCAGCTCTCTGAAAAGTTTTGAATATGTACTCTTCTCTTTCATTGCTTTTTAGTTATTTTTTACAGTTTATCATATTTTCCCTTCTCATAAAACTGAATTTTCTGGTTTTCTATATTTGGAATTTTAACAATAACCATCACCAATTTATTCCACACCATATATAATCAATATATACAGAATTTCTTTACAATAGAAAAACGGGGTGAAGTTATGGGTTGATGTACTAAAAAAATCGATAAGTTTAAGAGAAATATTCAGACTAACGATGATACTTTAGGGGTAATTATACATTTCACACTTATTGCTATATATTTATACACCTGCGATGAGTATATAGCAATATTTGACGGTGCGCTCACTTTTGAGACTGAGAACGGAAAGCAAGTAGAAATCGGGGGTACTCTCATTTCTCTTGAAGTTGATGTGAATTTTCGCATGGACGATATAATATTTAATTACAAACTAAAGGAAAGTAATCTACCTATTGTTGAACTAAAAGCCTACGCATGAGACTAATTTGTTTACTATAAACTAAACAAGAGTAATTGATTTCTCCTCCCCAAAAGTCCTTATCGCTACCAAAACTGGAGATAAAAGAATCTTCTCGAAATGATAATACTATATCTTTCGTTTAAAAGAATTGATGATAACAAACTCTAACATGAACAGATTGCCCAGTTTATCAATTCATTGTATAAATTATTAAATTCTTATTCGAAGATTGAAAGTCCTTTTATCTATATCCTATACATACGAAGTTCACATAACCCCACTTATCAGTAGTTAGTTTGCCTAATTTCAAATGAGAATAAGCTCCTTTATTTTCTTTAAGCATAGCATGTAAAAGAGTATGAAATATTTATAAAAAGTAGGTGGAAACATGACATTAGATTCTCACCGTATTATAGGTTTTCCTGGAATGGGTATGGGTGGCTTCCCTGGAACAGGTATGGGCGGTTTTCCTGGAATGGGTATGGGTGGCTTCCCTGGAACAGGTATGGGCGGTTTTCCTGGAATGGGTATGGGTGGCTTCCCTGGAACAGGTATGGGCGGTTTCCCTGGAACAGGTATGGGTGGTTTCCCTGGAATGGGTATGGGCGGTTTCCCTGGAACAGGTATGGGTGGTTTCCCTGGAACAGGTATGGGTGGTTTCCCTGGAACAGGTATGGGCGGTTTCCCTGGAACAGGTATGAGCGGTTTCCCTGGAACAGGTATGGGTGGTTTCCCTGGAATGGGTATGGGCGGTTTCCCTGGAACAGGTATGGGCGGTTTCCCTAGAATGGATATACCAGTTATCTATAACCTTGATTTTTAATAGGGATACCGCTACATTGCTATCAAACTTTGAAAATACATTTTAATATATATAGCAAAAACCTAAACATACTTCTTATTAAATGCAGCAAATGAAATTACATTTTTCGATATAAAAAAACAATTGATGCCCATTATAAAGTAAAAAAACTTCTCTAGACGCTATTAGAAGCTGATTAATGGGCACGCCAATATGCAAATCAATTATTAATAAAAAAGAGCTAAAACAGTTTTATCTGTTTTAGCTCTTTTTTACGTATTCAACTTAACAAATCTATAACTATGCGTAACTAACACTTTTAATATCGCATATCCTGGAATTGCTAAAATAACCCCCATAATTCCAAATAAATTTCCTGCAGTTAAAATGATAAATATAATAGTAATCGGGTGAATATCTAACTTTTTCCCCATTACTTGTGGTGAAATAAATTTCCCCTCTGCTAATTGTACAACCATCATTACGATAATTACCTTTAAAATCATTGCTGGCGAATCAATAAAAGCGATAATTAACGCTGGCGTTATCGCAATAATAGGGCCTACATATGGAACAACGTTTACAATCATTGCCAAAACAGCAAGTAATACCGCGTATTTAATGCCGATTATAAGATAACCAATGAATAGCATAATCCCGATAAATAAACTAACGATAATTTGCCCTCTAATATACGAACTAATCGCATAATGCATATCATCTAGTATTCTCTTCGCAGCTGGTTGCCTTTGCTCAGATATAAACTTTAAAAAGTGATTCGGTAACTGTTCTCCGTCCTTTAAAAGGTAGAATAATATAAAGGGAACCATTACAAATGTTAAAACAACTTCTGTTACTGTACTTAAAAATCCAGTTACGTTTCCTGTCACTGATGATAATGATTTTGTAAAGTTCATTGTAGAATCCTTCACGATATTAGCAACATCAATATTTAAGCTTTCTTGCATTCTACCAATTACATTACTTTCTCCAAATTTACGTGCTGCCCTTTCGATTTCATGACCGAAATATGGCAAGTTATTTATTAAGGCATTTACTTGATCTTTAATAATTGGAATAACTGTCACCGCAAGAAAAACAAATAACCCAAGAACGAGTATATATATCGAGGCAATTGATACAATTCTCGAAACACCTTTTCTTTCTAAAAGAGAAACGAATGGGTGTAATATATAAAATAGTACTCCCGCTAATAATACTGGGAAGAATATCGTTTTTAAAAAGACGATAAACGGTGTAAAAACAAATGAAATTTTCGTTAGCAGTAATATGTTAATGAACAATAATGCAAATCCAAGTAACACCGCTAAATAATTTTGTTCTCTAAAAAACTTTTTCAACTTATCTCTTTTTCTTATATTTACTTTCTCCAACGAAACCACCTCTTTGAATAATGAAAAGCCCTTATTCAGGGCTTCTCATTATAATCTATATCTTTATTTTCTTGCAGCTTTCACTACAAATGATACAATAAGAATTAAAACGATTGCTCCTAATAATGCTGGCACGACATGAATCCCACCAAATGATGGCCCAAAAGATCCAAATAATCTACCACCTAACGAAGCACCTAATAAACCTGCGATAATATTTCCAAACATACCACCTGGAAAATTTTTACCCGTTATAGAACTAGCAATTGCCCCTATAATAGCACCAACTATTAATGTGATAATCCATCCCATCTTTAGTCCTCCATTTCTATTATAGTTTTTATGATTAAATACAAAAATACGTATTTATCAACGCTAACCATATTTTACTATAGAAATAAATGTAAGAACATTTCATGTATAAAGATACATATATTATATACAAAAAAGAAAAATATTGTCAAACTTATCCATGAATCAATTATATTAATATACCATATTCAAAGGAGGCTTCATTATTTATGATTCATAAATTACTTCCCGATTCTTTTGAAGTAGCAACATCTATTTTACAAGTTCAAATTCCAGCTTACACAGTTGAAGCAGCTTATATAAACAGTACCGCAATACCCCGTTTATATGATACTGTAAACGATATTCAAAGTTGCGATGAAACATTCTATGGATATTTTTCTGCAAATAAACTTGTCGGCTTTATTTCTTTTATACAAGAAGAAAATTTAATTGATATTCACCGACTCGTTGTATCGCCCGATTTTTTTAAAAAAGGAATCGCAACGAAACTGCTACTTTATATTTTTAGCATGTTCCCTTCTTCAATGACGTACATTGTACAAACAGGTAAAGCGAATACCCCTGCTATTACATTATATAAAAAACACGGATTCATTACAGTATCAGATACAATACTTCCTGATGGTATGATTCTTACGCAATTAAAAAGACAGAAAACATAAAATAATTTGACTTGTTCATCTCTTTATGTTATTTTTTACTTTATAAAACCTTTTGCTGAGTCCAAATTTTGGAGCGGGGGAACCATTTTTGTAGCCATGCTACTTGGGGCGAATCTTTTTTAAGTAGGGAAACTCTCACTTCCCGAGTCCGACAGCTAACCTCGTAAGCGTAATGGGAGAGGAAGGTGCTTTTTGCCTATGTTACACAGTATGCCTCCTTAGTTATAAATATGGGAACGATATCAATTAGAAACCTATATTTATAGAAAAGGAGAAATGTATAATGTTACGTTTATCAGATCACGCAATAAAAATGATGGAGCAAAGACTTCGACTAGAACAACATCGCACATATCAAGCAAATAAAGTTATAGATAACTTACATCACAAATACTTCTTTCAGCATATTTTTCAACCGAAGAGATAAATAAACCATGCATACAATATTTAACACAAAAAGATTTGCAATTATGAACTGCAAATCTTTTTGTATTAGCATTAAAAATAATCTTGCATCAATTTATTCATCCAATCTGGAACACTAACATTTTCCCTTGCATCAAAAGCAGCAATATATGGTTTTATATCTAAAATAGCCGTTTGATCATTAGCGTCTAATCCTTGCACAGTCATAACATTATTTGCAATGGACAATATTTCGACAGTAGTAATTCCAATGGGGTTTGGACGATACTTTGTCCGTTGTGCAAAACATCCCTTTTCATCTAAATCACTTAGTCCCCTTGGCTTTCTAGCCCACGACTCGTTATTTTCTTCCTGGAAATCATTCATATAAAAAATAACAATTGCATGAGAGTAATCCTCAAGGCCAGTTAATCCTCCAATATACTCTGGATATATATTAATGTTAGAAATAACACTTCCCCAATTACTGTATACTTTTTCATCTATAGAGTTTTGCACTTCACCAATTTTCACCATATTAATATGACTCATTTTTTCCCCTTCTTTATTCAGCATTATTTACTTCCTTACCTTAATAATGAACGTCGTCGGCACCATCCTAGCTTTATATAAAGAATAATACTTCGTAGAAGGCTCAGCTATTTCTCCATCAAATATGCTAGATGGTTCAGGTTCTTCTATTCTCTCAATTGTAAATCCGGCTCTATTTAACTCATTTATGTATGTACTCATTTTTCTCTTATATAATGTCGCTTGTACATTTTCTCCTTTAAATGTTTCAAAGGTAATAGGGGTTTCCTCATGATAAGAAGACTTTAAAGCAACTTCTTCTGTACCATACTGTAAGTTTGAATATACTGGATGCTCCCAGCTAAAAATAAAACTTCCTCCTGGCTTTAAATATGAATGAATCAGTTCCAACGTTTTTCCTAAGTCTGAAGTCCAACCTAATGCATAGATGGAATATACAATATCAAAATACCCTTTCGGAATATCTCCTTCTTCTTCCATTGCTCCGCACATTAACTTTGGATTCCAACACTTTAACGTTTCATTCGCTGTTTTAATTTGTTCACTTGAAAGATCAAGTCCCCATACTTCCTCTGCCCCATGTTCTGCCATATATTGCAATGAATGCCCACTTCCACATCCAATATCAAGAACCTTCTTATTTCTGATTGAATCGAACAAATGAATCTCATCTTCAGACGCTGTATACGGACCATATTTAGGTAAACAATCCACTTGAAAGAAATATGGTGCAACTGTATCCCAACACTTTTTATTTAAAGCTAACATTTGTGTACCTTTCATATTCTACATTCCCCCATCCAATTTTCTTCCCCTAATATAAATTACACATTATAACCCGTTCTTCCTTTTCTCTTCGCCCGGTAATTTTTCACTTTCGCGATCGTACCGCACGCTCTTCCTCCTTCCTCTCCAGCGTACATACCGCACCATCTTTTACTTCCATTACGAGAATGGTCGTAAAAGACCCAACGGCAATCTGGACATGCTTTTAACCTTCTCCACAAATCTTCTTGAATCGCCATTAAAACAATGCTTAATACTTTTGTATACATACTCTCTTCGTGCAATGGTTCATATGTAATACCTTTCATATCTTCCTTTACATGTACTTGAAATGGATATTTCTCTAACCACTTTTGCAACGATCCTTCCCCTTCAATTGTTAGTCGAATGTCTTCTCGAAAACTTTTCAATTCATCTATCGTATGAAAAAGAAACTCTTCATGAAATTGTTTTTTCATAAATTGCTTTATATCACCTTCTGTTTGCAACAAATCAATTGGCTCTCTCGTATCATTTGGTATTTTCCATGTATTTAAAAATTCCCGAATATATTCTAATTCATTTGGTGCATTTTGATTCAATTCCATCCACCTTCTTCTTAAAATTTACTTTTTTCTGACTTTATGTATAATTATAATATAAAATTGTTAACCAGTAATTAATTTTAATGGTTACATACCTAGGAGGAGTTCTATGAAAAATTTCTCAATACCGATACGTTTCATGCTTATTTCTTCATTTTTTATGTCTTTTGGATATTTTGCGGTATATGCATTTCTAGCTATTTATCTATTAAGTTCCCTTCACTTTTCAGCTATGCAAGTAGGAACAGTTTTGACGGTTATTATAATCACATCACGCGTTATCCCTTTATTCTCAGGATTAATCGCTGACAAAATAGGCTATATCATTATGATGATAGCCGGATTATTTTTAAGAGGAATCGGATTTATAGCCTTAGGAATATGCTCTGATTTCTATACAATTTCTATTTCTTCCGCACTTATCGGTTTTGGAACTGCATTTTACGAACCTGCAGCTCGTGCTATATTCGGTTCACAACCAGCTCATATGAGGAAAAATTTATTTACATACTTAAACCTTAGTTTTAATTGCGGTGCGATAATCGGACCAATTGCAGGAGGTTTCTTACTCTCTCTAAATCCGATATACGCTTTCGCACTAACAGGATCTCTTATGCTAATATTCGCTCTTATCTTTTACTTACTTAAAAACCATTTCCAAGTTTCTACTGAAAACACGTCTATTACACTAGGAATACAAGCTATCTTACAAAATAAATCTTTCCTTTTGTTTTCATTTATTATGATTTTCTTCTACATTATGTTTACTCAACTTACTGTCGCACTTCCACTTCATATGAAAAACATTAGTCATAGTAACCAGCTCGCTGCATCAGTTATTACAATAAATGCAATAACAGGCGTCATATTCATGGTGTTATTCCGAAAACTCTTTCATAAGTACAACACACTTTCTATCATTAAATACGGTGTTTTATTAATGGGGATTTCCTTTTTACTCATCCCTTTATTCCAACATCCATATTGGTTATTTATTTGTGTAATTTTCTTTACAATTGGTGAAACGCTCGTATTACCTAACGCTGATATCGCTATTGCAAATTACAGTAACGAATCCTATACAGCTACTTATTTCGGATTTTATCAACTATCACTCGCATTTGGTTTTATCATTGGTAATTATACTGGTACATGGTTTACATCAAATATGAAGGGCCTGCATACACCATGGTTTGCCTTCGGTATATTCGGGATTATTGGTTTTGTTTCGCTTCATATTTTAAAAAAGAAAGAAACAAACACTCTAAAAGTTACAATGCGGCATAATACTATAGAAAAATAGAAAGGGGAGAAGCTTCTCAGCTTCTCCCCTTTTCTTTACGATACATGATGATCTTTCTTCTTCATTAATGCTCTCTTCTTCATCGCTTTCGTTAAGTATCCACCTTTAAACGAACGGATTTCATAAGAAGACATAAATGCTTTCGGTGCGATTTCATTAATAATTTCTAACAGTTCTTTTTCTCTAGAACGCTTTGCAACGATATCTAACCGATAACGTATAGAATTAATACCTTCACCTTCGAATACTGTAACACCAAATCCAGAGTGACGTAATTCATCTACTAATTCATTACAACGGTCTAGTAAACTAACTTGATACGTAATATAACCAATTGCCAATTTATTCTCTATATAACCGCCTAATAATAGTCCCGCACTAAAGCCAATGACATAGGCAACAATGTTCATCCAATTTGATAAATCTTGAAACACAATACCTAAACTGACAATGTAAATTGCTCCCTCTAACAATCCAACAGCAGCAGCGGATCTTGTTTGATTCTTTACAAGCAAAATCGTACGGATCGTTAAAATGGGAACGTAAATAATTTGAAGCACAAAAATAAGTAGCGCTTGTAACATTGGTATCCACCTCTTTCACAAATTCTTTTGTCATGATAACATACTTAAGCTTTAGAAATCGATGGGTTTTTAAATTTTCTCGAAATTTTTTCTACACTATTGAAAAACCTAAAAAAGGAGCGTATTATATTTGGTCGCTAATTCGATTATCATTATTAAATTGCTCATAGTATATTAACTATTGCGCAATTTATTCTCAAACACAAAAAAGGAACCCAGTTAGGTTCCTCTCATTATAACTCTATGTTTTTCGAAGCTTGTTCTCTTTGCTTCTCTTCCTCCTTTACTAACTGCATATTTGCATAGGCTAAATTCGCAATCATTAAAAAGTGACCACCTAATATTCCAGTACCAAATGCCCACATTTCCATTTCATGCTCAATTTCATACATAATGATAGCCCCTAATATTGCAGCTGCAAATCGGTTTAAAACCCCTAATCCAGGAGCCTTTTCTTTCAGTACGATACTTCTTCCTAGTTTCTCCACTCTACGAGCTAATAACCAAAGACAGTATGCACTTACAGCTAATCCAATACCGAACCCTGTCACTTGTTTTCCAAACGGAGTAATCGTCCACATAAGTAGTAAACCACTAAAGATCGCATACAATTGTAATCGATATACACGTAAGGCTACTTGAATCAAAATATCCGCTCCTAATTTCACATTTTATTATACGCTAGAAGAAAAGCAGCAACTTACACAGTTGCTGCTTTCTCTTGTTCTTGTTCCATTCTTTGAATTTCAACACGTTTAATTTGATAAGCATCTTTTTCTAACACTTTAAATTCATAACCTTCTGCTTCAACGTATTGTCCTTCTTCAATTTCATGATTTTGCATCATAATCCATCCACCGATTGTATCCACATCATCTTCTTCAATGTGTAATCCAAACAAATCTTTTACTTCTGAGATAAGCACTTTTCCATCAACAATTTTATGGTATTCGTTCACATGTTGAATTGGTGGTGCTTCATCTTCATCATATTCATCACGAATTTCGCCGACGATTTCCTCCAATATATCTTCAAGCGTTACAATTCCAGCTGTTCCTCCGTACTCATCATATAAAACAGCCATTGGAATTCGCTTCTTCTGCATTTGCAGTAATAAATCATGAATTGGAGTAGTTTCCATAACTTCAATAATCGGACGCATATACGTGCGAATCGATGATAAATCTTCTTTATCGTTGTTCATATATCGAATAAAGAAATCTTTTACATTGACCATACCGATAATATCATCTTTATCTTCTCCAAAAATCGGATAACGTGTGTATCGTTCATTTTGGATTACTTTCATGTGTTCTTCTACTGAATCTTCAAGATAGAAACCAACGATTTCCGTACGCGGTACCATGATTTCTTTCGCAATGCGATTATCAAATTCAAAGATATTATTTACATACTTGTATTCAGCTTGATTAATTTCTCCACTTTCGTAGCTCTCTGAAAGAATAAGACGTAACTCTTCTTCTGTATGAGCTACTTCATGTTCAGAAGCTGGCTTCAAACCGAATAAACCAGTTACAACACGAGCAGAACCATTCAATACCCAAATAAATGGATACATAGCTTTATAGAATATCATTAACGGACCTGCTAATAACAATGTCACTTTTTCAGCTTTTTGAATTGCCATCGTTTTTGGAGCTAATTCCCCGACTACAACGTGCAAATACGTCATCGTCATAAATGCAAGACCAAATGTTAATACTGATGAGATAGACGGATTTAAATTCCATTTCTCAAATAACGGGTGTAATAATTTTTCTATCGTCGGTTCACCTAACCAACCAAGTCCCATCGCTGTAACTGTAATACCTAATTGACAAGCAGATAAATATTCGTCTAAATTTGTTGTTACTTTTTTCGCTGCTAATGCGCCGCGTTTCCCTTCCGCAACAAGCTGATCAATGCGACTTGAACGTATTTTTACAATCGCAAACTCTGCTGCTACGAAAAATCCAGTAAATGCGATTAAAATCGCAACCATGACTAAATTAAATATTTCCAATGAATCCCCTTAGTTAAAAAAACTAAGGTGTCCACCTCCTGTATACTATAATGTTTTCTTATTTGTTCGTTAGAAAACATAGCCCGATACAAAAATTAAAGAGGTCGGATTTCACTTATTCTATAATAATAGAGCAAGTGTCTGTATTAAAGCTGTCGTTTGACCTGATAAAGATTTCGATATTTTTTCACGTTGTGAATCAGTCAATTCATCTAAAAGAGGCTTTAACTCCGTTAACTCTGCTTCTAATCTATGAATATGGTCTTTCACTTCATTCACATGTTTCGAAACGTGTTCATTGATACCGAGCAGCTTTTTCTTCTCCTCGATTTTCTCTTTAATCTCACAAAGCGGCATATGCATTTCTTTGCACTTCTCAATAAATTGTAATGTCTCAAATGCTGTTTCGTCGTAATAGCGATAATTAGATTGAGATCGCTCCGCTTTTAAGATACCTAGATTCGTATAATAATCAATCGTTCGTTTCGACACGTGAGCCATGAGAGCCAACTGTCCGATTCGATACACCTTCCCAACGATCTTCCCCCCTTGTTTATATTACTA
>Ga0209130_1001629_pt1 | contig 13820 bp, 15 predicted proteins | sample AraplaMF_Cvi_mLB_FD_184264 | JGI IMG/M metagenome (GOLD analysis project Ga0209130, IMG submission 184264) | Arabidopsis root microbial communities from the University of North Carolina, USA - plate scrape MF_Cvi_mLB (SPAdes) (version 2) | ecosystem: Host-associated > Plants > Roots > Endosphere...
GAATACATTGAGCTTTATAGAAGTGGGAAAATAAAGTTTAACAAAGAAAGAGAACTGTTAATTGAATATCTAGAAAAATACGTTTTGAATAGAGACGATTTGTATTTTGATGATGAAATCTAAATGTAACGATTCGCCGTAACTCAAGTGGTAGATACTTTGTATCTATCCTCGTCGAAACAGAGGTACAAGAAATGCCTAAAACGGAATCCACTTGTGGAATTGACGTTGGATTAAAAGATTTTGATATTCTTTCTGATAGTACAACATACAAACACCCTAAATTCTTTCTTTCAATTCTTATAATTACTATTAAACATTACGACATTCATTCTCCTCATTTACGTATATTCCAAGCAAATTCTATAAATAATTTTATGAACAAATTAACAATGAAATCATAAAGAGAGCCTGCATAATGCAGAGTTTTTTCTTTTCGGTAATTTATTAAGCTAAGCCGTGTGTGATGCTGTTTGTTAAGAAGCGTAGTAGTGCGATTACGAATGTAATTGTTTATTTAAGCTGAATAATAACAGCTACATTTAAATTTTATAGGAGCAATTTTCATAACTTCTTAGTTTGCATTTCTCTCCATTCTTCCAGAATCACATTTCCGTTTCAACTTGCCAATCGTTCGGACACAATAAATGTAAACAGATAATTTCGAGGAGATAGATTTATACACCAGTGATGAACTGAAATTCCATTTAGAAAATTGTGGATATTTCCATGAAACGAGAGAGAAATATGTTGTTAATTTAGCAAATGATAGACAAGACAACGCCCAAAAAGAAAACAATTTGAGTCCCTATCATTATCTTCGGTATTTGTTTGAAACGCTCCCAAACATCGTTTTAAACAATAAAGAGGAAATTGATAAAGTCTTACCGTGGTCAATGAATTTACCACCTAGTAGCAAAATACCGAAAAAAAGTGAAGAAAACAAAAAGTAACTCTAAAATCAACCTTTATTGTATATTTTGGAGTTACTTGACGTTTACGTATATTATAATGAACAACCGTATTGTGAATTAATTACAGCTAATTTCTATGAGATAGATTTTTGCCATGCCCTACACCTTTAAATGATTCGTATGATACACTTCGTGAAAAAATTGTGTTAGACCTTACTTTAAAAGTGTTATAAGTACAAGCATAAGAACAGGAAGACAATGTCTTTTTTATTATTATAAAACATATATAATGATGAAAATGGTCGCGTACTAAAAACATATTTTATGAATTTTTTCAGATGGGGGGATGTTGGTGAATAGGCCATGGATTGGCAAGGGAATATGGTACAAAATTTACAAGGAGAAAAAGCTGAATATTCAAGATGATTCATGCGAAATAAGAAAAAAAAAGGAAGGTCTAGAAACTGAATCAGAGCAAGAAGATGTAGAAACTGAATTAGAACAAGAAGAAGTAAATGAATTAGAACAAGAAGAAGTAAATGAATTAGAGAAAAAAGAAGTAGAGACAGAATCAGAGCAAGAAGAAGTAAATGAATCAGAAATAAAGTCTTCAGTGCGTTCAATGGTAATGAAAACACCATTTTCTATTGTTTCAGAAGTGTCTAGTTTTTTGAAATTCCCTAATATAAGTATGAAAGAACAAGAAGCATTTGTATTTCAAAATGAAAAAAATGCAGGGTGTCGAGAGCTAGATGCAAAGTTATTAACTACAGTGCAATATTATCATGGAAAGGCTTATTGTAAATTAGTTTCTTCAAATCTCCATGAAAAGAGAGAGTTTTTAGAATTTTCCAACCTTAAAGTCGAAGATGATATTGAAAAAAATAGGATCGAGGCATCTTCGTGGATTCCTATCCACAGTATGATATTAGAGAAGGAAAGTGAGGGTGAATTTAATGATTATATAACAGTGAAACTACCAATAGAAATAGGGAGGTATAAAGGTGAAATTAGTTTACGAGAAAAGGTGGTATTTAAAGAAAAAGTCACAGAAATAAAAGATGTGTCACAGGAAATTATTTTGACAAAAAATGAAATTTTATTACCAAAAATAAAAAAGACAGGGCAGAATCCGGTAACAGTTGAAAAAGCAGGCTTACTTGTAGAAGGCTATATCTATCAATGCATTGAATATACTATAGAACAAAGTACATCTCATGATAATGTGTATCAGTTAATGCAAAATATCGTATTGGAATTAACTATCCAAGTATTACAAGAACAAGAAGTGCGAATGTGAATTACAAAAATGATTATATCTCCATTGATTAGAACAAAACTTTATTTGTAGTATACCGTATTGTATTCTTGTGAAAACCACTAAGTACTACGAAATATCTTCTTACAGTTTAATTGCAATAAATTCATTTCTAAACACCAATAATATTTTTTAGAATAATTGGATGGACAACATCTTGAATAGTATCGACTTCAGTAAGGCCGTATGTTTTATAAAAGTTTTCTAATTCTTCAAAGGGAGACAATACACATTTTGAATATGCGATTTTTTCGCCGGTTGTACTAAAAATGCAACGATTTCTCCTGCTAAGTGTAGTCCCCTATATTTCGGGAGTATGAAAATACCACCCAATTCAATCCTATCTTCACCTATTTGGACTAAACGTCCAACACCCACATACAGCTGCAAGACAGGTTGAGCCCGAAGTGGTAAGGTTCTTAAATGGATAACATAATAATTTAAAAAAGGACCTGAATACGGTCCTTTTATTATTTCTTATCGAAGCAAACTGTTAGTATGCTCGTTTTCCTATTTATGCACATAAAGGGAAATTCATTTCTCACCTAACGTTGGGCTATCACTCTGCGCATGTTTGAAGAGGGAGAATTCTTTTTGCAATTCACTTTTTGTTTGTTGTTCGATCTAGATCTGAAATGGATAAATCTTGATACAAATTTTTAATTTTCTTTTGGCTAAAAATGAAAATCGCAAAATTACGGCCCTTCCCGAACGAAAAAGCCCATCGCCTTTAGGCATGGGATGAAAGTGAGGTTGGATACAGAGTGCTACTAGATAACCGCAAGGTTTGTAGCGCTTTAAGTATCCAAAGCGTGGGTTTCCTATTTTTTCTTGCTAACTTACCTAAAGCATGTGGTGACATATATCGCTGTAATTCTTTAGAAAATAATTGTGGTTCATCAGAAATCGATAGATTCATACAAAAACACCTTGCTATCTATAATACTTTTACAAAAAGAATAGCTTTTTATATTTAAAGTGGGCTTACACAGAAATACAACATATGTACATTTGTATAAAACCGGAATAAGGGAGAAGAACTATTAATTAGAACTTTACATTAAATTTTAATTTAACGTAAATAACAATTGTAAGAATCTAACTTTTTTATTTATATCTATCAAGAAAGAGTCTTTATATACCAATTAAAGTAAAATTCGAATTATATATTTTTTACATAATAAAATCAAATATTAAAGGAATACTATATAGTGTTTAAAACCGTTGGTAAAAGAATAAGAGTTCAGCAATGCAAAATTGCTAAACTCTTATTCTTTATTTTTTCCTATTCTTCCTAAACTATCTTTAATAGTTGTTTCTCCAAGTTGAGTGTATAACAAAGCTGTATCTTGACTAGTATGCCCAAGTTGCTGCATCACTTGTAACGAATCTTTTTCTTCCATATATAATTTATTTGCTAATGTATGTCTTAATTTATGAGGAGACATTCTTTTTCCATATGCCTTAGTATATTTTTCTACTATATCTTGGATAGCCCTAACTGAAAGAGGCTGTGCAGTATGTTTATATTTCGATAAGAACACATTTTTTAATTCTTTTCCTGGAGCGTATTTGTTATCTCTAATTTCCATATACTTTTCTAGATCACTCAATGCAATGGGGGTAATCCATACTGAATCTTCTTTATTTCCTTTGCGGATCACGTCAATTAGTCTTTCCTTTAAGTTTATATCTTCCATACGAAGATCGGCTAATTCACTTACACGAATACCACTACCAAGAAAGAGAGAAAGAATAGCTACATCGCGCTCCTTATCTCTTAAAAAATAGAACAACTGATGTTTCGTTAAAGATTTTTCATGTTCATACTTAGCGTAATTTAAAAATTCTTGATCATCATCATTATGAAATATTTTAGACCGCATACGTTTTGCACGGGCATTTAATGTTTCTTTATCTTTATGTATTTCAATCTTAGCCATTACATTTCTATAGAAATAACATTCTCCATCATCATTCTCTGATAAGGCGGTAAGGTACTTAAATAAAGACTTTAAGGCTGAAATTTTTCTGTTAACAGAGGAATTCTGCATGTTTTGTTGTAGTTTTAGAAACCTCATGAAGTTCTCAACATCTTTTTTCTTTAAATTCTCTAAATCATAGAAGGATATGTCCTTAATGGGCTTTAATTCAATAATTTGTTCAGATAATAACCAATTAAAGAAGACTCTAAAATCATATACATAATTCAGTAGGGTGGAGGGAGAGGCATCATGCAATTCTTTGTACTCCACAAATTCTTCTATGTAAAAGGGCATTTCACTTAAATTTTCGTATAATTTTTTACGATGTACGGATTTTTGACGTTGCTTACTGTAATCCATTAAAATCACCTCATATATACTATAACAGAAAAGAGTACCGAACACAAGTTCGCGTTAAATTCAATTTTTACACAGACTTATTTACATAATAAAATTATGTTATATAAAAACGTATGTAAATTTTGAATGGGATAATGTAGGTATTCTAATATTAACTATAGACAATCAAGCTTTAAATCTGTATTACGCTATAAAAACAGGTACAAAAACTACATATAACTGTATATAAAATAAAACTAATTTAATGTATTAAATCATACGGAATGTACAAAAAGTGTTTTCAAGTCGTTATAAAATGTGAATTGTTTAGTTTAATTATGGTTTATCAGGAGTTTAGGTCAACATAAGAAAAACTGGCGCAAATTAAAATGATATTTATTATAAAGGTTCTTTGTAAACAAATCAGCATTTGATTATTTTTATATAAAATATGAATTATATGGCTTTAAAACAATACACTAAAATCATGGATATAGGCTTTAAATCCCTAGAGGCTGTATTATATTTTTATAAAACTCTTTTATTGTTCGTAAAATTGGTATTTCGTGCGAAGTGTTTGTTTTTCCCCTTTTTATATTTTTTTGTTCATCCAATAAAATACACCATTCACCTTTCATCAGTATGAATAGCTTTTAGTTGCAGATACATTCACCTATACATTTTAATATTGATTACATGGTTGCTTATAGGGTATAGCTAGCATATAAGCAACCATGTTAAAAAAATTCCAATGCAATACGGATAACTTTAACCACTTAAGACTAAATAGGTTGTGCTTTACCCAAAACTTAATTGTTTTTATATTGAAAGAGAATGTTTCCTATAGTCCTGTAAAAAGTATTCCTTATTGTACTTTGTTTATGTGAACATACAGTGGTTTTTAATTCTAATACAGATTTTAAAATATAACTTCGCAATTCCCCCTTCCGTCTCAATAAGATAAGAATTCTTTTCATTTTGAGACGGATTTTACTCCTTTTTTCAAATATCTATAATATCTCTTATGCAAACTAAATATAAGTAAGTAAACAATTCTACTTTTTTGAATGTGCTTCCGTGTTTTCTATTGTGGTAATCCACACAGATTTTTTCTAGATTATCTATATCTAATACGAGTGTTGAATGATGTTCGAGTTCTTTTATATGATGGATAACGAGTTGCATCTTCTTATGCTTCTGTTGTTTGGCTTTGTATTCATTCATGAAGCTTCCCTCTCCAACTAAGCAATATCAAATGTTAGAATGATAATCCATAAAGGTGTTAAACAAGTGATAAATACTAATGATACAAAACAAGCAGTCTTTTCTATCACATTATTAGATCCCTTCAGTCTATTCATTGGACTTAGAAACGTGGATAAACTTTGACCAATTTTGTTTTTCCACTCGTGGTTAGTGTTGTTTCTGCTATTTTTAGCAAATGGCTTGATAATCGCCTAGATAATTATAAACACCGTAAAAAACGCTATAACTAACTCCAATAGGTCGCGCTCCCTTCAGGATAACTAACTGGAACGTTGGCATTTTTTGCATACTTAATAAATAGCAAAAAAAGCAAGTCTGCTGGAACAGGCTTGCTTTCTAATAGAGATCTGACAACTCAAAAACCATTTCTCTATATTATTTAAAAATAGTAATTTATGAAAATTATTGCACTCACTTAATAGAGAAATTAAAGTCATGAACCCTTACATAAATATTTTAATGATTACTATAATCAATCGCAAGAATTAAAACAACGCTATATAACACTAATCGAATTATTTTTAATGTACGTAATTTCATAATGCACCTCTTAAGGTACTGAATCAAAATTTCCACTTAATTAACGAAGGTTGTATTTTTTACTTTCCAGTCCTCAAGTTTAATGCTAACCCAAAAACCATAGATACCTAGTGTAATAACTGTTAGAAGTAGCCATTTAATCCAGTTACCAAACAAACCAACTGCTGAACCGTTAAATTTCATTCTATGCCCATCAACCACAGTATGTTTAATTTTCCAACCATAAACCATACACAACGCCCACGGATAGCAAATACCAAGCGTGAACACTGTAATAAGCGCTCCCAAGATACTCCAACCAATGAAGCTCAAAAGTCCACCATCAAAGAAAGACTGACGCCCCCATTTTGATTCTGGTCCATAGTTACTTCCTGCATTAACGTTTATGTTAATATTTTCTGCCATAAAACACACTCCTTTGCCAATTTATCGTGATTAGCGCACGTATTTTATTCAATTTAACCTTACATATTTTAGCACAAAAATGTTACTTCCATAAATTTTTTAAACGTTTAGTTATTTCATTTAAACCAATAAACTCAAAAAATCCACTCAATGCCGCTACGGTCTAAGAAAACAGCTAGAATAATAGCTTTGATTCTGTTTCTCTCTTTGCTAGATATATTAAGCAATTCATTTATTTCTTCCCACTTAAATTTCATTTTACTATAGAAGACATACGTTTCAGACAAATAAAAAACGAGTTTTACATACAACTCGTCTTATATGCCTTACCTTACTTTACTCATTCAAATATTAGCACGAGGTTCCTCTAACTCCCCCTTATTTCTCCAGTTAAAGTTGGAGCTAGGATTGTCGCGATATTAGCGATGAAATGCATAATTCCACTATATGTTCCTGAGTGTGCAGGAGCCGTATCGACAATAATTGCCCAAAATAAGGAACTTGGTAGAAAAGCAAACGCATTTCCAAGCGACATAAGCGCTAATACAGCTACATAATTGTCCATCGCTGGAATGAAACTAAAACAAATCGCTGTAAGTAATAAAGCAATAATCGTTAACCCTGTTCGAGCTAAACGAAGATTCCCTGTTTTACGTAAAATACGGTCAGATAGCTTCGCCCCTAGCGGCAATGTTATACAAGCTCCAAGCCAAGGAATCATCCCAAGATACCAAAGAGAAGATAATTGAAAATGAAATACATCTTGCAAATATTTCGGTGTCCAAATTAATATTAAAAAATTGATATATTGGAAGCAAAAATATGCTAGCGTAACCAAAACGAATGTCGGAACTTTAAAAAAGGAGTACCATGGCTCTTTTTGAATTTCTTTCTCTACTTTTACTGATTGAAGCATACCCTCAACACTTCGTATTTCAGCTAGTTCTTCTTTCGTCACTCGCGGGTGATCCTCAGGCATACTCGTAAAAGTAAAATACCAAATAATCGCCCATACAATCCGAATTGCACCAAGGATAAAAAACATTACTTTCCAACTTGTGAAAGATAGTAACATAACTGCACCTAACGGAACGCCAACAAAACCAAGAGATGTTAGAAAAGCTCTCTCTTTTGGCGCTGCCCAGTTTGCTGCTGTCTTATTCGAAACCGCGAAAGATGGCCCTTATAAAACTCGGAAGAGAGCGAATCCTGCTAAAGCAGACCCTCCCAAAACAGCCATCCCTATTTCTCCAGCAAAAGCGGTAGCAATTTCAAAAATAGACCAAGCTATTGCTGCTACAATCCATACAAATTTCGGTCTTTTTTTATCTGAAAAAATACCACATAATAAAGAGCCAATCATGTAACCGTAACCAAAATACCCTAATATAGCTCCCCATTCCCTCGAGTCAAAGCCATAATCTTTTATAATAAAAGACTGCGCATAAGCGATTGCCCCACGATCAATATAATTCACCATCGTAATCAAAGTGAGCGTTGCAAAGACATAATAGCGGAATTTATTCTTCATCAAAGTTCCCACCCTCTTATTCTTTTGTTTTTCTCTCTAATCTTGCATTCCTTGCACACCTTGAAGGAAGAATCCGTTTATCACTAACGGCTTCTTTTATTTATTCTTCATACAATAACTATTTTGTTAAATTTCTCAATTCACAAAGTACTAACTTTATAAAATGAATTCATACATATTTATTGAATACATTTGAAATTCTTATAAAATCAAATAATTTAGGAGCTGATTAGTATGCCAAGTAAACCAATAGTAATAACGCTTCCTCCTATATCAAAAACCAAAATTACATTTTCTTCTTCTTCTGATGAAGTAATTAACCACACTTTTTTAACAAACGAAACTTCAGAACCTATAGCAACGTTTGCATATTGTCCTATAGAATTCGAAAGATTTGAAACTAAAAGAATACCAGTTCTTATAAAAGAATTTTTCATAGATAATCCCCTAAATCCCCTAGATTTCAGGGGATTATTTTATATCAAATAACGCTTTCGTTAAAAACGAACGTTTAACTAAAACGTCAGCTGACATTTTGTATTTAAAATCGAACATTTCAACAAATCACCAGCTGACATTTTAGTTCTCAATCCTAATTTTTAGGATACCAATCGTCTGAATCATATGCATCTATATTGTTCGCTTTTCTCCAGCTTTCTTCCTCAGCTCTAGCGATCATTTCTTGCTCCACTTCAATTTCCACACGCTCCTATTCGCTCCATTCTCTTACCATCTTTATCCTCACCTTTTTTAATAAAATTCAAATTTCATTATTTATAAAAAACTTTAAATATATGAATGTTACATAAAATACTTGTAAAGTTTACTGTCATTCTCACCTTTTGTCCCGCAACCGTTATATAATCAAAGTGCAAATCCGATTTGCAAACAACTACCTTTCCATACGACATAACTTTTATTGATGCTAGGAGAAATCCTACCCTTTTTAATACCCACTTACTTGACATACAAAATTTCCCTTATTTTTCTCTTTATAAGCCCGTATAACATCTTCAAATTTATAACCGTACAGACGGAAGAAGATGCCAAACGCTTTATGTAAATAGCTTATAGCCGAAATACGTGTAAAAAGACATTTTGCCAAATCCGCAGGCTTTCAAAATCCTCGTCATGCTTTACATACAATAAAAGGTATTGAGACCATTCAGGCCTCATATAAACAAAGGCGAAGTCTTCAAAGGGACTCCGCCTTTTCAATGTACAATGAACTTCAACAATTACTAGCTACTTCCTAAACATCGTTCCTCATTTACCAACCTTTTTATGCTTTTTTCAAACTTTGCAACAGAACCTCTAATATTTTGTTCCATAAATTCTTACTACATCAGGGGTAGATAAAGTAACTTTTATCAAAGATTTGCATATAGTTAAAATAGTGCAACCACATTGACAAGAAAACTTTTCCCAAAATACGGTTAAGCTCATTCGTTAGTTATTTACCGAATTTCCCCTCCGAAACATCTACTAATAATGAACTACTTGCTAATTAGGTACGCTTAAAGCAGAAAACTATTTCTGAAAAGCCAAACATTTCTTTCAAAGGAGCTGGTTTTATGTTAGAAATACTTCTATTTTTAACTTGTGTTTCTTTTCTATTGATAATAGGGGGATTCGTCCTTTTATTAAAACAATACAAAGAAATCAAAAATATAATTTCAATATTAAATGCTAAGCAAGAAGAAGGAAAAAACTCGACGGGTAACTCTATTCCTATAAAACTTGATCTTGGTGCTCTAAATAATTTAATTGCTTCAGGGATAGCAAAAAATTCAAATTCATCCAATACCAATCAAAAATCCGAAAAAAACAAGTAACTGTCCAATTACTTCAAAGGTGTAGCACACAAATGCAAAAATAACCAATCCTTTTCTCCCTATTTTATTTATAATCTCCATCTACAGTTACCTCATTTTAAAAAGGAGAATCGTCATGCACAAAAAGTCTATTTCGATTATTATTCCTATCCATAATGAAGTGAAAACACTAGCAAATATTTTAAAATCGTGCCTACAGCTTGAACCTTTAGAGATTATCATTGTGATAAACGGATGTATTGATGGTTCGGTTGAAATTGCAAGGTCTTACGGTTGTAAAATCCTTGTATGTGATAAAGCAGTTGATCATAACGTAAGTCATGCGATAGGGGCAAAAAAAGCCAAAGGAGATAACCTGCTATTTTTAGACGCTACTGTAGTTATTCCACCTTCTACATTAAAAAAATTTATTCGACCATTATTAGAAGAAAATATGGATATAGTATTAAATAACTTAAATTATATTTTTTACAAAAGACAGCGCCCTGACACAGCAACTATATGGCAGCAAGTATCTAATTATTTTTTTCATCGCCCTGATTTAAACATAGATTCCTTAGCATTCTCTCCTTACGCAATGACAAAAAAAGCTGTTGAGAGAATTGATGCTGATAGTTTAGCAAATCCAATCCTAGCACAGTTAAAGGCTATTAAAAATGGGTTTCGTATCTCACATGATATGGAGATTGATGCAATGCCCGCAAATCACTACAATCCACAACAAAATTTATCCCCCTCTACACCACTTTCTGCTTCTGAAAAACAAATCATTGGAAATCATATTGAAGCATTAGCAGGATGGATTAGTGATATACAACATTCACGAGCTCAATATACAGATAGAAACAGACTGCGAGATATTGTTGAAGGATTAAAACTCAAAAAACAACAATATATGCCGAAAATCACTACAGGTCAGGAACTATACTCTAATACTTACGGGGGAAAACAATTATCCGTTATAATTCCTGTCCAAAATGAAGAAAGAACAATTGAAGCTGTTATTCAAGAAACACGAAAATTAAATCCTCTTGAGATTATTATTGTAGTTAATGGGGCAACAGATCATACAGAAGAAATCGCGAAAAAGTGCGGAGTGACTGTTATCACCTACCAAGAGGCGCTTGGAAATGATACTGGACGTGCTATTGGTGCATATTTTGCAAAAGGTGATATTTTATTGTTTATTGACGGTGATTTTTTGATTTCTAAAACCGATTTATTACCTTTCGTTCATTCCGTTCAAAGTGGTGTAGATCTAGCTTTAAACAAATTAGAACATTACTATATGTATCGTTTTCCTTATTCTATTGTGACGGCTTGCAAATATGCTGTTAATTTAGCATGTAATCGTAAAGATTTAGGCATGGGTTCAACAATTGCAGTCCCTCATGCTTTTAGTCGGAACTGTATTAACAAAATTGGTTTTGACGCACTTACCTCGCCAGTATTAAGCCAGGTTAGAACAATTATAGAGGGGTTTAATGTTAAAAATGTTCATTCAGTTGGAATAGATAACATGAATCGTGTTCGTCCAGAAAAACATTTTTCTAAAAATGGAGAACTTCCGTTATCGACACAACAAATTATTGGCGATCATATAGAAGGAATTTCTTATCTCATCAATCAGAAAGGGAAAAGAGGCTTTTTTAATTATTAATCCTTAATTTTTTCTCGAGACTGCTTATAGATTTAATTTTATAATTCCCCCGAATTTATAAAGTTAATACAAATAACAATAGTAAAAAAAGACGGATTAACACCGTCTTTTTTAATTTCCTTATACATCTTACTATTCATTAGTAGTAAATAAAGAAGGAAAAATTTTTTATTTACTACATTTCTAAGAATTTGCTAATTTAAGAAGTTTGAAAAGAAAGACTTGTTAATAGAGATGAAACACTTAAGTCATCATTTAATGTGATTGAGAAACATGCCACTAATGGTAATGTAATAACAATTGCTCCACTAGGATTTATTACAATAGTAGGACTTGTCCCACATGTCCCACCACAATTTACAGCTGCCGTCACTCCGCCTCCAGGAGTAATGGTAATCTCAAGACATACATCAAAACAAACATTATTAGTAGTACACGCCATAACTATCCCTCCTTTCTATTAACATCTACTTATAGAATATGCATTTAAAAGCGTAAGGGAACGGCGCTATTCACTAGTTAAATAAAATAAGAAAAACGCTTAATAGTAACTATCTAACTATCTTTTTGTAAGACTAAACAGTTCAGATGAAAAACTTAAATCATCATTTAATGTAATATCAATACATGCAATAAACGGTATTACATTAAAATTAGGCGAACACTCATCATTGCATCTTACAAGTATTTCTGCGCCGCCATTTGGGTTAATCTTAGTTTCTAAGCAAATATTAAAGCAGTTCCTACTTGTACAAGCCATTAATTTCCCTCCATTCGATTTATATCTTCATTACTAAATTATGTGGAATAATAAAGAAAGGCACGGCTATATATACATATCTACTAACTAGTAGAATCAAAACTATTAACTAGTGGCAATAAACATGCCTAGGCAAACTAATCCCTAGTTATATATTTGTAATAAAATCTTTTAGGAACTTACAGTAAAAAAGAGTCTCTAGTAATTCAGGACCCTTCTTTGTTTACTTTATAACTCACTAAAACAATAGCTTATTAATTTTTTGTATCACGAAACCAAGATATCGTTTCGTTTAAACCTCTTTCCCATGACGTACTTGGCTGAAACTGTAAAATTTCTTTTAGTTTGGTTACATCAGGCCGACGATTTGGAATTTCTTCAAATCCATGCGGATATACTTCTTCAAAGGGAACATGAACGATTTTTGAGGATGAATTTGTTAATTGGTGAATGTTTTCTGCTACTTCTTGTACACTTTTTTCATTTTCAGAACCAATATTCAGTATTTCCCCATTTGCCTTTGTATCCATTGCGCTAATTGTTGCCTCTACCGCATCACTTACATACGTAAAGCAACGGGTTTGCGTTCCATCTCCATATACAAGAATTTCTTCACCTTGTAAGGCTGCATGAATAAAACGTGGAATTACCCCAGCATACGGGCCATCTTTTGCTCTTGGTCCATATATATTAAAATAACGAACAATTGTTACTGGTAATCCCTTCAATGCATATCCCAAACAAAGGGTTTCTTCTAATGTTTTACATAATGCATAGCTCCAACGAATTTTTGAAGTTGCTCCATAGAGACGATCCCCTTCTTCCTTAAAAGGTGGTTTCGCTTTTCCGTATACTTCAGAAGTAGATGCAAAAATAACTTTCTTCTTTCCAGCCAGTGCCGCTTGTAAAATATTTCTCGTTCCATCAAAGTTTGTTTCAATCAGTTCGATACTCTTTTCCATCGTGGTCTTTACACCTAAAATCGCTGCTAAATGAAACACAACATCATGTTGTTGAACCAATTCATATATTGTACCTTTTTCTAAGACACTTATTGGAATGATAGGGATAGAATCCACTAAATTCGTATGATAACTACTTTTTCCTTTATAAAAATTATCGACAATTGTTACTTGATAACCCCTTTTAACCAGTTCTTCTGCCAAATGTGATCCAATAAATCCAGCCCCACCTGTAATTAAACAACGCTTGCTCATGCACTCACCTTCTTTATGACACTACGTGTGTCTACAATATGATTTGCTTG
>Ga0209130_1001633_pt1 | contig 13770 bp, 9 predicted proteins | sample AraplaMF_Cvi_mLB_FD_184264 | JGI IMG/M metagenome (GOLD analysis project Ga0209130, IMG submission 184264) | Arabidopsis root microbial communities from the University of North Carolina, USA - plate scrape MF_Cvi_mLB (SPAdes) (version 2) | ecosystem: Host-associated > Plants > Roots > Endosphere ...
CCAGATCGGCTTCTCGCCGGACCAGAAATGGTTCGTCGCGACCTCGCTGCGCCTGCACCGGCTCGATATCTATTCCTACAACGGCAAGGACCTGACCCTGGCCAAGCGCATCCCGCTGCCAAAGCTGCCCAGCCACGTGGCTTTCGACGCCAAGAGCAGCACCGTGTTCGTCACCCAGCAGGGCAGCGACCAGGTCAGCGCAATCGACCTGAAGACGCAGAACCTGCTGTGGACTATCCCGGTCGGCAAGCTGCCGGCGGGGATCGCCATGACGCCGGACGATAAATACCTGCTGGTCGGGATCATGGGCAGCGATTACGTCGAGGTGATCGACTGGCGCACCCGCCAGACCGTCAAGCGCATCAAGGCCGGCGCCGGCACCCACAACTTCCGCGCCCTGGGCGATGGCCGCTACACCTATGTGTCGAACCGGGTGTCCAATACCATCAACATCATCGACCAGAAGACCCTGGAAAACGTCGGCACCATCGACGTGCCTGGCGGCCCGGATTGCATGGAAATCACCGCCGACCGCAAATACATGTGGGCCACGCTGCGCTGGATCAAGAAAGTGGCAGTGATCGACCTGCAGCAGAAAAAGGTCGTCAAAATGATCCCGGTCGGCCGTTCGCCGCACGGTGTCTTCTTCGCCAACTCTTCGGCACGGATGTAATGAGCAGCGCAGCGCCCGCCCGCATGCTGGCGCTGGCGGCGCTTCTGCCGCTGGCTGCCGGCGCGACTGCCCCGCCACCGGCGCCGGCATGCCATGGCACGATCTACCTCACCTTCGACACCGGAAGCCAGTCGCAGGCCGAACTGATCGCCTCCGTGCTGGCGCGGCAGAACGTCAAGGCCACCTTCTTCCTGGCGAACGAAAAGACCGTGAAGGGCGATTACAGCCTGGACCCGTCCTGGCAGGCCTACTGGCGCGCTCGCGTGGCAGAGGGGCACGCTTTCGGCACCCATACTTTCGACCACACCTATTACGTGCGGGACGCCGCCAACGGCAAGATCAGCGTCAAGCCGCAATTCGGCGCTCACGCCGGCAAGACGCAGGACTGGACCCCGCAGCAGTATTGCGAGGAATTGCGGCGCGTTGAACAGCGCTTCCACGAGCTGACCGGCAAAGCGCTGGATCCGTTCTGGCGCGCCCCCGGCGGCAAGACCAGCCCGCGCACCCTGGCGGCCGGCAAGGCCTGCGGCTACCAGCACGCTGGATGGGCCACGCCAGCCGGCTTTTCGGGCGACGAATTGCCGGTCGAACGCGCCAGCAACGCGCAATTGCTGCAGCGCGCGCTGCATGGGCTGCGCGACGGCGACATCTTCATGGCCCATATGGGCATCTGGTCGCGCAAAGACCCCTGGGCGCCGGCCAACCTGGAACCCCTGATCGAAGGGCTCAAGCAGAAAGGCTTCTGCTTCGCCACGCTGAGAGAACACCCGGATTACCGCAAATGATTCAATTTTTCCTGGACCTGCTGGGCCAAGCCCAGGGCTGGCTGTTTGAAAACGCCATCCAGCCGCTGATCTATTACACCGGCATGGGCGACATCACCGAAGAAGCCTTCGAAGGCACGGAATGGCTGCTGATCGGCATGGCAGAACTGCTGCTGATTTTCCTGGTGCTGCGGCCGCTGGAAGCCGCCATTCCGGTGCACCAGTTCACCGACAAGCGCGCCCGCTGGAATGACTTCATCTACACCGTCATCCACCGCATTGGCCTGATCCCGCTGGTGCTGTTCTTTACGCTGGACCCGGTGATGGACACCATTTCCGGCGCCCTGCACATGGAAGGCGTACAGCCCTTCAACCTGGAAAACCTGGTCACCAATATGCACCCGCTGGCCAGCTTCGCCATTTACCTGCTGGTGCTGGACTTCGCCGATTACTGGTTCCACCGCGCCCAGCACAAGTTCAACTGGTGGTGGGGGCTGCATAGCCTGCACCACAGCCAGCAGAACATGAACCTGTGGAGCGACGACCGCAACCACTTGCTGGACGACCTGCTGCGCGACATCGTGATGGCCGTGCTGGCGCTGGCCATCGGCGTGCCGCCGGGCCAATACGTGCTGCTCGTATCGCTGTCCCGTATCGTGCAAAGCCTGCAACACGCCAATGTTCGTATACACTTCGGCCGCATTGGCGAACGGCTGCTGGTATCGCCGCGCTACCACCGCATGCACCACGCCATTGGCATCGGCCATGAATCGAAGGGGCAGGGCACGCTGGGTGGTTGCAATTTCGCCGTGCTGTTCCCAATTTGGGACATTATTTTCCGCACTGCCAATTTCACGCCGCGCTTCGAAGCGACCGGCGTGCGCGACCAGTTGGCAGGCCGCGACTACGGCCGCGGCTTCTGGGCCCAGCAGTGGCTGGGCCTGAAACGGATGTTTGAATACATGAGAAAGAAACCGAGTTAATTCATGCGCGCTGTTCTTCACGCTTACGGCAGGGCCCTGCTGTCCCAGTTCCACGGCAAGATCTTATTGCTGAGTATTGTTCCTTTCATTTTGTCAGTCGCGTTGTGGGCCCTGCTGCTGTGGCTTGGCCTGCAGCCGCTGCTGGACTGGCTGCACGGCCATTTCGTCGAGTTCGAGGTCTACCGCGTCACCAGCGACTGGCTGCAATCGATCGGCCTGGGCGGCCTGCGTTCGATCGTGGTGCCGCTGTTTGCGCTGCTCCTGCTGCTGCCGCTGATGATCGTGACCGCCATGATCTTCATCGGCGTGGCGGCCATGCCGTTCATCGTGCGCCATGTGGGCGGCCGCCATTTCCCGCAACTGGAAAAGAAGCAGGGCGGTTCCATCTTCGGCGGCGTGCTCAAGGCTTTCGGCGCTTTCGGCATCTTCGTGCTGGCCTGGCTGTGCATCCTGCCGATGTATATTTTCCCGCCGCTGGCCGGCCTGGCCACCGTGCTGCTGTGGGGCTGGCTCACCAGCCGCGTGATGAGCTATGACGCGCTGGCCGATTACGCCAGTGCGGAGGAACTCTCCCGGCTGCAGCGCGAGCACCGTTGGCAGCTGATGTCGATCGGCGTGGTGTCCGGCCTGGCAGGCTCGCTGCCGGCACTGGTGTGGGCGGTGGGCGCCGCCGCGGCGATTGCCTTCTTCCCCATCCTGCTGGCGGCATCGCTTTGGGTGTACGTGGTGATTTTCATCTTCACCGGCCTGTGGTTTGAGTATTATTGCTTGCAAGCGCTGGCGCAGTTGCGCCATGCGCCTTTCGAGGAAAGCCTATGCGAATCGGACTGATCATCATTGGCGACGAAATCCTTTCCGGCAAGCGGACCGACCAGCACTTCCCCAAAGTGGTGCAGTTGCTGGCGGCGCGCGGCCTGCAATTGTCGTGGGCGGAATTCCTGGGCGATGACCACGAGCGCATCACCGCCACGCTGAAGCGCACCTTTGCCAGCGGCGACATCGTGTTCTCCTGCGGCGGCATCGGCGCCACGCCGGATGACCACACGCGGCAGGCTGCCGCTGCCGCGCTGGGCTTGCCGCTCGTGCTGCACGAGGGTGCCAAGGAAAGCATCCAGCAGCGTGTGCGCCAGGTAGCGGAAGAAAAAGGCGAAGTTGCCGACCTCACTTCGGCGGAAAACCTGCAGCGCTTGCAGATGGCTGAATTCCCGCAAGGCGCGGCGCTTATTCCGAATCCTTATAACAACGTGGCCGGATTCGCGCACGGCACCCATTACTTCGTGCCCGGCTTCCCGGTCATGGCGTGGCCGATGATCGAATGGGTGCTCGATACGCACTATGCCGACCTGTTCAATCGTGAGCCCCGCGCTGAGCGATCGGTGTTAGTGTACGAGGCAGCGGAAGCAGCGCTGACTCCGCTGATGCTGGCCCTGGAAGCAGCCTGGCCGCGCATCAAGGTCTTCAGCCTGCCAAGCGTAGGCGACGCGAAGACCCGGCGCCACATCGAGCTTGGCGTGAAAGGCGATCCGCCCCAATGCGAGGCAGCATTTGTCCAAATGTGCCGTGAGCTCGATGCCCTGAAAGTGGAGTACGTGAAGCCCTGAATCCACAGTGTGAAAAGGGTGTTAACTGCTCTTGCAACGGCGCTCACAAATCGTGTGAAGCGCCGTTGTTTTTTTGCGAAACTGCTACGCGAACTTTAAATATTTTGCGACTTGCCCCGTGCAGTGCACGCCGTTGTGGTGCAATGGTAATCAAGCAGAAATACTCTGCGTGTACTGTCCGGTTTGAACACTATGTTAAGCAATCGTCGTTTTCGCCGGCCCCGAGTTGTCGTCCGAGCGGTGCGCAAAATGCGCGCCGGCGCGGCAGCGATTGGATATGGCGGCAACAGGCGGCGATTGCGCTCGGTACCTATGCCTTCCCAACAAGATCACGAATCAAGCTCCTTCGAACCAAACGAACCGACCGAGCCAGCACCACCACCGCCGTCTGAACCGAAGAAGGGTTCGCGTTCGCGCAATGCGCTCATTGTGCTGATCCTGGTGCTGCTGACAGTGGCCGGTTTCTGGGGCTATCACGAGACCCGCACCTCGGCGATGCAGGCGAAGGTGTTCACCGATCTTGTCGGCAAGCTGACCTACAAGGTGGAACCGGGGCCGAGCAAGTCGATCCGCTTCCCGCATGACAGCCCGTACGACGAACGCCTTGGCTACGCCAACCTGCCCGACTACCTGGACAAGCTGAAGGCACGCGATTACGAAGTCGTTTCGCAAGCGCGCTTCTCGCCCAAGATGGTGGAGCTGACCGATATGGGCGTGTTCGCGACCTATCGTGAAAAGACCCGTACCGGCCTGTCGATTTTCGATTGCCGCGAGCAGCCGCTGTTCACGGCCAGCTATCCGGAACGTGTCTACGGCAGCTTCGAGCAGGCGCCGAACGCGCTGGTGCAAAGCCTGCTGTTCATCGAGAACCGCGAACTGCTGGACAACAAATATCCGAAACGCAATCCGGCTGTGGAATGGGACCGCCTGTCCAAGGCGATCCTCGAGAAATCCATGAGCGCAGTAGGGGCAGGCGCCCATCGCGCGGCAGGCGGCTCGACGCTGGCGACCCAGATCGAGAAATACCGCCACTCGCCGGAAGGCCGTACTGGCTCCATGAAGGACAAGCTGCAGCAGATGATCTCGGCCTCGCTGCGCGCTTACCAGCAGGGCGAAGACACGACCAAGGTAAGGCGCCAGATCGTGGTCGATTACCTCAACACCGTGCCGCTGTCGGCCAAGCCGGGCTACGGCGAGGTGAACGGCGTGGGCGACGGCATGTGGGTATGGTACGGCCGTGAGTTCGACGAGGTGGCGCGCCTGTTGGGCGGCAAGATGGACCAGCCGGGCAGTCCCTTGGCCTTCAAGGAAGCGCTGTCGCTGCTGATTGCACAGCGCCGCCCGAGCTACTACCTGGGCGAAGGCGACGAGGACCTGGAAGTGCTGGCCAACAGCCACCTGCGCCTGCTGGCCAGCGCCGGCATCATCACGCCGCAACTGCGCGACGCCGCGCTGAAGGAAAAACTGCACCCGGCCAAGGGCAACGGCCTGCAGGCCGCGCCGCCGATGACCTACGTGACCAAGAAAGCGTCGAACGCCGTACGCGTGCACCTGGCCAACCTGCTGGGCGATAACCGCATGTACAACCTGGACCGCCTCGACCTGTCGGTGAACACCACGCTCGATGCGCAGACCCAGAAAACCGTCACGGCCTTGCTGCGCCAGCTGCGCGAGCCGGAAACCGCGGTGCAGGCGGGGCTGACCGGCAAGGGCATGCTGGGCAACGGCGACCCGGCCAATGTGGTGTACAGCTTTACGCTGCTGGAGCGCGGCGAACACGCCAACTACCTGCGCGTGCAGACCGACAACTACGACCAGCCGCTCGACATCAATGAAGGCGCCAAGCTGGACCTGGGTTCCACTGCCAAGCTGCGCACCCTGGTGACGTATATGGACATCGTCGACCAGCTGCACAAGAAGTACGCCCAGATGGACGTGGCGGAACTGAAGAAGGTCAATGTCGACCAGCGCGACCGCCTGACTACCTGGGGCATCGAATACCTGACCATGACGCCGAAGGACAAGCGTGACTTGCCATCCATGCTGCAGGCGGCGCTGGAGCGCAAGTATTCCGCCAATCCGGGCGAGGGCTTCTTCACCGGCGGCGGCCTGCATTACTTCGGCAACTTCAGCAAGGATGACGACTTCAAGATCATGACGGTGCGTGAAGCGCTGCGCCGCTCCACCAACCTGGTGTTCGTGCGCCTGATGCGCGACGTGGTCAAGTATTACTCCTTCCAGATGCCGGGTTCCTCGCAGACCCTGTTGACCGATTCCGATGATCCGCGCCGCGCGGCCTACCTGGCGCGCTTCGCCGACAAGGAAGGCAAGGAATTCCTGTACCGCTTCTACGCCAAGTACAAAGGCAAGAAGACTTCGGAACTGGATGCGATTCTGCTCGATACCATCCGCCCGACCCCGGTGCGCCTGGCGAATATCCACCGCACCGTCTATCCGAATGCGACGCTGGCCGAGTTCGACAAGTTCGTGAACGACAACCTGAAGGTGCAGAACGATGTGCCGGAAGACCGCCTGGCCAAGATGTACGACCAGTACGCGATGGACAAATGGAGCCTGGCCGACCGCGGCTACCTGGCCGCCGTGCACCCGCTGGAACTGTGGCTGGTGGCCTACCTGCACCAGAACGAAGGTGCATCGCTGTCCGACGTGGTCGCCGCGAGCGAGAAGGAGCGCCAGGAGGTCTACCAGTGGCTGTTCAAGACCCACCACAAGTACGCGCAGGACAAGCGCATCGCTGGCCTGCTGGAGATGGAGGCCTTCATGGGCATCCACCGCCAGTGGAAGAAGATGGGCTACCCATTTGATTCGCTGGTGCCTTCGTATGCGACCACCCTGGGCGCATCGGCCGACCGTCCTGCAGCGCTGGCGGAGATGATGGGGATTATCATCAACGGCGGTGTGCGCAAGACCACGCAGCGCATCGAATCGCTGCACTTTGCGGAAGGCACGCCTTACGAAACGACCGTAGCGCGCAACAAGTCGACCAGCAATGAGCAGGTGCTGACGCCGGAAGTGGCGCGCGCGGTGGCCGATGCGATTCGTGAAGTGGTGTCGGACGGCACGGCGCGGCGCGTGAAGTCGGCCTTCGTCGGTTCGGATGGCCAGATTATTCCTGTGGGAGGCAAGACCGGTACCGGTGACCAGCGTTTCGATGTGTTTGCGGCTGGCGGGCGTTTGATCGAGTCGCGATATGTGAACCGCTCGGCGACCTTCGTGTTCAATATCGGGGAACGCTTCTTTGGCTCGATGACGGCGTATGTGCACGGGCCGGAGTCGAAGAATTATGACTTTACCTCGGCGCTGCCGGTGCAGTTGCTGACGGTGCTGGCGCCTTCGCTGATGCCGCTGATCGAGCCGAATGCGCAGAAGGCGGCGCCGGTGGTGACGGCGGTGGCGAGCGGTACGCCGGGGGCGGTGCAGCCTGTGGCGACGGCTGCTTTGGCGGCGGCTACTGCGGCGGCTGTTCCTGCGACGCCTGTTCGCGCTTGCGGCGCCCGTTAAAACCGGTAAACCGGTGTCTGACCCGCAGGGTCAGACACCCGACGGTCTCCAGGCCAACTTGAACCCTGCGGGTCGGACCCTGGTTTACCGGTTTAAAATGCGGGCATGAAACTCATCACTAAATTCACCCGAATCAGCCTGCGCGACCTGATCGTCTCATTCGCCCCCACCATCCTGCTGATCGCCGGCGCCTGCGCACTGGCCTACTGGATCATCGACCCAACCCCGCCCCGGACAGTCAAGCTCTCCACCGGCCAGGAAAACAGCGCCTACGAAAACATCGGCAAGCGCTACGCACAGGCGATGGCCAAGCACGGCATCAAGGTCGTGCTGCAGCAAAGCCAGGGTTCGCAAGAAAACCTGCAACGCCTGAACAAGGGCGAAACCGACATCGCCTTCGTGCAAAGCGGCTCCACCAACGAAGCCGAAGCCGAGCGCACCGGCCTGGTCTCGCTGGGCAGCCTGTTCACCGAGCCGCTCTGGCTCTTCATGCGCGAAAAGAAAGCGGTCACCAGCCTGACCCACCTCAAGGGCATGAAGGTCAACCTCGGCCCCGAGGGCAGCGGTGTGCCGCGCCTGTTCCGCCAGGTGCTGCAGATCAACGGCCTGCATGCCGGCGACATCAAGGCCAGCGACCTGGAAAACACCCCTGCCACGGTGGAACTGCTGGAAGGCCGCATCGACGCCCTGGTCTTCGCCGCCGCCCCCGATGACCCGCTGATCCAGATGCTGCTGATGACGCCCGGGATCAAGCTGTTCAACTTTACCCAGGCCGAAGCCTATGCGCGCCGCCTGCCATACCTGACCCACGTTACCCTGCCGCGCGGGATCGTCGACCTGGGCCGCGACCTGCCGGCCCGCGACTATCACCTGATCGCACCAACAGCCACCCTGGTGGCACGCGAAGACCTGCACCCGGCCTTGATCGACTTGTTCGTGCAGGCCGCCAGCAGCATCCACAGCGGGGCCGGCTGGTTCCAGCAGCAGGGCCAGTTCCCGTCGCCGCGCTATACAGAAATCCCCGTCGCGCGCGAGGCGGCCAAGTTCTACAAGGATGGCCCGCCCTTCCTGCAGCGCTACATGGCCTTCTGGCTGGCCAACCTGTTCGACCGCCTGTGGGTGGTGGTGCTGGCCGCCGGCGCCCTGATCCTGCCGCTGTCGAAAGTGGTGCCGCCGCTGTATGTGTGGCGCATCCGCTCGCGGGTCTATCGCTGGTACGGGCAACTGCGCTCGGTGGAGCAGGGTGTCGACGAAGGCAAGCCGCGCGAAGAACTGCTGCACCGCCTGGACCAGATCGAGGAGAGGGTGAACCGCCTGACCGTGCCGCTGTCCTTTGCCGATGAGTTCTACGGACTGCGCAACCACATCGAATTCGTGCGGCAGAAGCTACGTACTAACACGTAATCGCTGATGAAAGTGTTGTATCCGCGAGAACTTCAATTGACAGTTGCTTATGGTTACCTCAAAGATAAGCCGGGGAGTGAAACTGGTTTAACGACAAGGGGTAGCTATGGCACCAAAAAAACAGGTTCTCGCAATCGCAGTTGCATCACTTTTCACCAATGCCGCATGGGCGCAGGAAGCGCCCGCCGGCGATACCGCCACAGTGGTGGTGACCGGTACCCGGGTCTCCAACCGCACTGTGCTCGACACCACCGCACCGGTGGACGTCATCAGCGCCGACAGCATCAAGAACGCCGGTGTTCCGGAAGTGACGCAAGCGCTGTCCGTAGCGCTGCCTTCCCTGAATTTCCCGCGCCCCGGCCTGGCCGACGGCACGGATACCATCCGCCCGGCCACGCTGCGCGGGCTGGCGCCTGACCAGACCCTGGTCCTGGTCAACTCCAAGCGCCGCCATACTTCTTCGCTGGTCAACCTGAACGGCACGATCGGCCGTGGGTCGGCAGCGGTGGACATGAACACCATCCCGGCCGGCATCGTGAAAACGATTGAAGTGCTGCGCGACGGCGCGTCGGCCCAATACGGTTCGGACGCGATTGCCGGCGTGATCAACGTGCGCCTGCGCACGGACCGCACCGGCGGCGAAGCCAGCGTCAGTTACGGGCGCCGCGATACCGAATACAACTTCAATCCGGGCACGCCGCCGGCCGGCGCCACCTGGGGCACGCAAGACTCGCGCAAGCGCAAGGACGGCAACACGCTGAACCTGAGCCTGTGGAAGGGCATGGAGCTCGGTGAGAACGGTTTCCTGACCATCGCCCTCGAGCGCAAGCGCCAGGACCACACCGAGCGTGCGGGCTGGGACGTGCGCCAGCAATACCCGCTGGTGAACGGCGCCTTCGATCCGCGCGAGGCGAACTTCAACCGCTTCAACGCCTGGTATGGCGAGCCTGAGCTGACGCAGAATACCTTCTTCGCCAACGCCGGCTACACCCTGGGCGGCGGCGTCAAGCTGTATGGCTGGACCAGCTACCAGGACCGCGACGCGCGCTCGGGCGGCTTCTTCCGCCGCGCCCTGCAGGACAACAACACGATCCAGATTTATCCGGATGGCTTCCTGCCGATCATCGCGCCGGCAGTGGCGGACTTCAGCGGGGCCTTCGGCGCCACCTGGACCGCAGGCGAATGGGAGATGGATGCTTCCGTCACTTACGGCGACAACCGGATGGACTTCACCATCGAGAACACGCTGAACCGTTCCCTTGGCCCGAGTTCCAAGACCGTCTTCGACGCGGGCGGCTTCAAGTACGACCAGCTCACCTTCAACCTGTCCGCAGTGCGCCAGTACGAAGTGGGCCTGTCGTCGCCGCTCAACGTGGCAGTCGGCGCGGAAGCACGCCGCGAGGGCTATTCGCTGCACGCCGGCGAGCCCGATTCCTGGCGCAATGGCGGCGTCCTGCTGTCGAATGGCCAACCGACGGCATCGGGTTCGCAAGTGTTCCCGGGCTTCCGCCCCAGCGATGAATCAGATGCCAACCGCAAAGCCTATTCGGTGTATGCCGACGTGGAGGCGAACGTGACGCAGAACCTGCTGGCATCGGTTGCAGTGCGCGGTGAGCATTACACCGACTTCGGCAACAACTGGTCGGGCAAGCTGGCGGCACGCTACAACTTCTCGCCATCGTTTGCGCTGCGCGGGTCGGCGCAGAACGGCTTCCGCGCGCCGTCGCCACAGCAGCAGTTCTTTACTTCCACGGCAACCAACTTCATTGGCGGCGTACCGTTCGACATCACCACCTTCAAGCCTAGCGATCCGGCTGCGATTGCCTTGGGTGCCAAGCCGCTCGACGCTGAAAAGTCGACCAACTTCTCGCTGGGCGCCGTGGGCAAGATGGGCAAGGCCAGCCTGACGGTGGATGCGTTCCAGATCAAGATCCGCGACCGCATCGTGCTGTCGGAGAACCTGACGCAAACCAATGTGCGCAACTACCTGAGCTCACTGGGCTTCATCGGTATTGGCGGCGGGCGCTTCTTCATCAACGGCGTAAACACCACGACGCGTGGCGTGGACGTGGTGGCGAACTACCCATGGAATGCGGGTAATGTAGGCAAGTTCGACTTCACGCTGGCGGGCAATTACACCAAGACCGAAGTGACCAAGGTGCCGGAGACGGCGCAGCTGGCCGCGCTGAATCCTGCGCCGCCACTGTTTGACCGCGTCAACGTGTTGACCTTCGAGCATGGCACGCCGCAGACCAAGTTCACGGCGAGCGTGAACCATACGCTCGGCAACTGGAGCGGTACTTTCCGCGCCACGCGCTATGGCAAGGTGTTGCAGCCGGATGCGAACCCGGCACGCGATCACTGGATGACGCCGAAGACCTTGGTCGACGTGGAAGGGCGCTACAAGATCACACAGCGCCTGACTGCAGCGGTGGGCGCGGAGAACCTGTTCGACCAGTATCCGGATCCGTATCCGGCGCTGTTGAACGGCACCGGCAATGCGCCGTACTCCAACTATTCCCCGTTCGGCCGTTCGGGGCGCTTTGTGTACGCCCGTTTGAACTACGCGCTTTAACCTGTCTTAACCCGGCTTTACAGTTGCGCAGCTTTTTTACAAGAGCGTAATACAGCGATACAAAAAGCCGGGATCCGGATAACAGGCTGTTACATCGGCCTGCGACGATGGGCATCGACGATATTCACCTATCCCGATGCCCATTCTCTTTCTTCGCCACGTGCTGACCCTGGCCGCCATCTTCCTGTTTTGCCTGAGCTACTGGATCCACCGGTACTTCGGGCAGGTCGACATCCACCAGATCGCCTACCACCTGAACTTCGGCCTCGATATCGCCAGGACGTCCGACCCGGTATTTACCAAGCGCTTCGTGCGCTGGTGCGTGATCGCGCCGCTGTTGTTCTTTGCCTTGCTTGCCTGGGCTGAGCGCCGACTGCCACCGCAGCTGCGGCGGGTGCTGCCACCAATCCTGCTTGCGGCTTCCGTCGCCTTCTGGCTGTGGGACGTATCGGCCCTCAAATACATGGAAACGAATTTCGGCCCGGACTATTTCGGTGCGAACTATGTGCCGCCTGGCTCGGTTGCGCTACACGAGCAGCAAGCCAAAAACCTGGTGCTGATTTATGTCGAAAGCCTGGAGACGGGTTACGCCGACCGCAAGGTTTTCGGACGCAACTTGCTCGAGCCATTGACCGCGTTGCACGGCACCAGCTTTCCTGCGTACGAGCAGGCGCCAGGCACCGGATGGACGATCGCGGCGATGGTCGCTACCCAATGCGCGGTACCGCTTGAGCGGGTGTCCATCTTCGACGGCAATACGCAGGGACAGATGATGGAGTCCTTCCTCGGCAAGGCCGTCTGCCTCAGCGACTTGCTGGCCCAGCGCGGCTACCGCAACGTGTTCATGGGCGGAGCTTCTTCCAGCTTTGCGGGCAAGGATAAATTCCTGCGCCAGCACCATTATCACGAGATCTACGGCAAAGATGAATGGCTGCAGCGCGGCGCCAGCGAAAGCACCATGAATGGCTGGGGCTTGTACGATGCCGACCTGTTTCGCGAAGCGAAGGGAAAGCTGCGCGAGCTGGCATCCTCGAAACAGAAATTCAACCTGTCGCTGCTGACGGTCGATACGCACGAACCGGCCGGCATGCTGTCGGCGCAATGCGCGCAGCAAGGCTATGCGGATAAGTTTGATGGCGTGGTGTCCTGCACCGCCGCCGCGGTAGCGGATTTCGTGCGCTATGCGGAACGCAACGGCTACCTGGAAAACACCAATGTGGTGATCGTCGGCGACCACCTGTCGCGCAAGAATCCCTTGTCGCCGCAATTGGCGCAGGAGCCGCGGCGGACCATCTTCAACGCCTTCCTGTCGCACGAAGCGCCGGCGCCGAACCGCGCGCAGTTGCTGCATTTCGACCTGCTGCCGACCATCGTGGAGTTCATCGGCTACCAGGTGCCGGGAGGCCGACTGGGCCTGGGCTACAGCGGCTTCAATGCCCACCGCCGCACGCCGCCGCCGGAGCGGCTGGCGGCAATGGAGCGCGACCTGCTCAATCGATCAAGGGAATACCTCGCCCTGTGGGACCAGCAGCAGTGAATCAGGCGCCCATCCAGGGCAGGCCGGCCTTGCACCAGCCGCCCACCGTCTTGCGGTGGCCGTCGGCATCCTTGTCGCCTTCAAAGCCTTCCAGGATGTCGTAGCACTGGGTGTAGCCGGCTTCAGTTGCCGCCTTGGCCGCGTGGCGCGACCGCACGCCGGAGCGGCACAGGAAGACGATGACGGTTTCCTTGTTCGGCACTGCCGCCGCCAATTGCGCCAGGAAATCCGGATTCGGCGTCCCGCCCGGATACACATTCCACTGCGCCGCATGGTGCTGCTCGGCCGGAATCGATACCCGTCCCACCCAATCGCGCTCGGCATTGGTTCGCACATCGACCAGGCGCACGTGCGGGTCGCATTTCAGCAGCTCATATGCCTCATGTGGGGTCACCGCACCGGCGTAGGGCAGAGAAGTGTCGCGTTTGCGTGCACGGTCGAGGATGTCGGAATTGGAACTCATGGTTTTTCCTTTATGATGACTGCACCACAACGATGCATTTGCTTCAATTGGTGCGAACATGCACCATAGTGGTGCGATAATTGGCAGATGCACTCGTATGGTGCGCAGTTTGCGTGTCGGTGGCATGGATTTGGCTGGCATGATATCTGCTTAATGTACCACCAGCGTTCGCCGCACCCAAGTGGTCGCGGCAGTTTTTTCACTTAGGAGATATGTAATGGCACTGACCGCCGCAGACGTTCTGAAGA
>Ga0209130_1001635_pt1 | contig 13754 bp, 11 predicted proteins | sample AraplaMF_Cvi_mLB_FD_184264 | JGI IMG/M metagenome (GOLD analysis project Ga0209130, IMG submission 184264) | Arabidopsis root microbial communities from the University of North Carolina, USA - plate scrape MF_Cvi_mLB (SPAdes) (version 2) | ecosystem: Host-associated > Plants > Roots > Endosphere...
CCTCTGCCTGTTGAACAACAGAATAAGCAAAATACGCATTCATTCCCATAGCTGGAGCAATAACAATTGGATAGTTAGCTAAAAACGCCATACATAGCGTCCCTACAACCGTCGCAATAATAGTTGCCGTAAAAGCTTGATCAAATGGTACACCTGCATCAGATAATATTTTCGGATTGATGACAAGAATATACGCAAATGTAAAAAAAGTTGTGATGCCAGCTAAAATCTCTTGCTTCACAGAAGTATTATATTTTTGTAATTGAAACATGGTTATGTACCCTTCCTACATCTGAATTATTATCACACATTCTTTTCTTACTAGTATGTGAGAAAATATAATACTTAATCTTAACAATCAATAAAAAGAAGAGTCAATATATTCGCTAATAGTTCGAATTTTAAGTTTAAGTCTGACAAGTATAGATGTATTACAGTTAACTATGTTTATTTTTGTAGCATAACAGATAGAAATGTTTTATAATTTGAAATAGTTAAATATTTAGTAAACGCATTCAAATATCGTTCACTCTACAAGGAGGATTCTTCTTATGCAGCAAACAAACAAATCTGGAACTTTAAACCGCGGTTTAAAAGAACGACATATTACTTTAATGTCACTCGGTTCAGCTATTGGCGTTGGACTATTTCTAGGATCCGCTTCTGCTATTAAGCTAGCTGGCCCTTCTATTCTACTAGGCTATATGATTGCTGGACTCGTTATTTTTTTCATTATGCGAGCACTCGGAGAAATGGCAATTGAACAACCTGTTGCCGGTTCTTTTAGTAAATATGCTTATGATTACCTTGGACCGCTAGCTGGCTATATTACCGGTTGGAACTACTGGTTCTTATGGGTTGTGACTTGTATGGCTGAAATTACAGCAGCTGGCATTTACATGCAATACTGGTTCCCTGATATCCCGCGTTGGACTTGGGCTTTACTCGCTCTATTATTAATGAGTGCCTTCAACTTTTTATCCGTAAAAGTATTTGGAGAACTTGAATTTTGGTTTGCTCTCATCAAAATTTTCACAATTATCTGTATGATAGTAGTTGGTGCTGGTATTATTTTATTCGGATTCGGAAACGGCGGTATCGCTACCGGCATTTCTAATCTTTGGTCACATGGTGGCTGGTTCCCAAATGGTTTTTCTGGGTTACTACTCTCCATGCAAATGGTGTTATTCGCTTATTTAGGCGTTGAATTAATTGGGGTTACAGCGGGTGAAGCGCAAAATCCGAAAAAAACACTCGCAAAAGCAATCGATAACGTATTTTGGAGAATATTACTGTTCTACGTTGGGGCTCTATTCGTTATGATGGCAATTTATCCATGGAACGAACTTGGTGAGAAAGGAAGTCCATTCGTATTAACATTCCAGCAAATCGGTATCGCAAAAGCAGCAGGGATTATTAACTTTGTCGTATTAACAGCAGCTCTTTCTTCTTGTAATGGTGGTTTATTTAGTACAGGCCGTATGTTGTTTACATTAGCTCAGCAGAAAAAAGCTCCTGAAAGATTCGGTCGTTTAAATAAAAACGGTATTCCAAGTCAAGGAATTGTAGCAACAGCTACCGTCTTACTCGTTGGTGTTATATTAAACTATCTTGTGCCCGCAAAAGTATTTACATGGCTCACTAGTATTTCAACTTTCGGTGCAATTTGGACTTGGGGCATTATATTAGTCGCTCAAATTAAATTCCGTAAAGGATTGCAAACAGATACAAAGGACAAGCTAACATATAAAATGCCTTTACATCCATTAAGTTCATATTTCTCACTCGCTTTCCTTGCACTCGTATTAGGTATAATGGCGTATTCAGAAGATACAAGAATTGCATTAATTGTAGGACCAATTTGGCTTATTGGTTTAGCTGTCGTGTATTACATGAAAGGTTTTCATAAAATTGATGAAACACCTAATTCAAAAATTAGTTAAACAAAACATCCCTTCCTTATTACTTGGAAGGGATGTTTTTAAATCTCTATAAATATTTCTCAACAAAATTCACGGTATTTTTACAAATTTTTAATATTTTTTATGTTTTCCGTCTTTATTTTTACAGAAAAATAAATTACATTATTAAAGCACATATATTTATTATTAGGGGGATTCTTCTATGAAGAATAAAAAATGGATTACATTTTCTTTAGCAACAGCAATTACACTAAGTATAGGGACTTCGTTCATACCGTCTACTTATGCAGAAAGCTCTGTAGACCCAGCTCCTGAAATTGCTGCAAAGGTTGTAAATCAAAACAATGGGAAAAAAGTATTATTCGATAATACACACGGTCAAACTGCCGGAACCGCTGACTGGGTTATTGATGGTGGCTTTTCTGATTTCGGAAACGGTATTGCTCAAAACGGCTATCATGTAAAAGAACTACGTAAATCAACACCAATTACATACGAAGATTTAAAAGACTACAATGTGTTTATCGTTCCAGAAGCAAATATTCCTTACCAAAAATCTGAACAAGATGCTATGTTACAATACGTGAAAAATGGCGGCAGTATCTTCTTCATTGCCGATCATTATAATGCAGATCGCAATAAAAATCGCTGGGACTCTTCTGAAGTATTTAATGGATATAGACGCGGCGCTTGGGATAATCCTGCAAAAGGAATGTCTACTGAGGAAGTAAACTCACAAGCTATGCAAGGAGTAGAAAGCTCTGATTGGCTATCTGACAACTTCGGTATTCGCTTCCGTTACAATGCAATCGGTGATGTTTCTGCTAAAAACATTGTGTCACCTGAACAATCGTTTGGAATTACAAAAGGTGTTTCATCTGTAGCAATGCACGCTGGTTCAACTCTAGCAATTACAAATCCAAAACTAGCAAAAGGACTTGTTTACCTTCCAGAAAACCCGTCAAAATGGAATAACGCTGTTGATAGCGGTGTTTATAACAGCGGTGGTGTTGCAGAGGGTCCTTATGCTGCTATTGCTAAAGTAGGACTTGGAAAAGCTGCCTTTATCGGGGATTCTTCTCCTGTTGAAGATGCATCGCCAAAATACGTTCGTGAAGATTCTGGTCAAACAAAGAAAACTTACGATGGATATAAAGAAGAAAACGATGCTATCTTACTAGAAAACATCGTAAATTGGCTATCGAATAAAGAAACATTTACAAGTTTAGATCAAGTAAATGGTTTACAACTTGATTTACCTACTACTTTACAAACATTTGAACAACCAAGCTTATCAACCGAGCCACAACCTGAACCTTGGAGTGCGCCAAATGCAGGTTATCAATGGTTTAATACAAATACTTTTAAACCTGGTTCATATGGCTATAACGGTGCAGTAACAGCAAGCGACTACGTAGTTACACACCCTAGCACTCTACCAAACAATGAAGTGTTCCAAATGAAAATTCAATTAAATAACTTATTACCAAACACAACATACAATAATTACTCTTTAGGCATCTTCACGACTGGTGGTACACAAGTAGCAAAAGTTCAAAATACAAATGGTACTTGGCCATCTACTTTCGGATATAGTAGTGCATTCTCTTTCACAACAAACAGCTTAGGTTCTGCTGAGAAAATCGTGAACGTACAAATCGATTCAAATACAACTGGACAAGCAACGCTTCGTCTACGCCAAAATACAACGGCGAAATATAGTGAGACTGTAACGATTAATAAGAAATAATGAAAAAGGCAATCCGGATATGGATTGCCTTCTTTTTACTTCTCTTCTTTTGAGAAAAACATCCTTGAAATAACGATACCTATACTACCTACGATTAAGAATAAAACTGCCCTAATCATCATCGATACTTCTGGTAGGTCCAGAAGGAATAGCTTCCCTATTGTTACAACTAAAACGACTAATCCAGCATACAATATTTCATTCATATGTTTATTCCGTCCAAGCCAAACTGCAAATAAAGCATATACCATCCATAATAAGGATACAGATACGCTAATTATGCTTCCATCTGTAGAAAGAACTTCACCAACTCTAGTAATTGCAATAAATATGATAACCATAAACCAATAGAGCACTATAGAATAAACATATTTTCCAAAGCTCATTAGCACATCTTTCGCTTGTTTCATGCAGTAATAAAATGTACCTATTAAAATAACATGAGCAACGAAACCAGCTGAAAGGAAATGATCAAACGGGCTAAAAATAGTTTGTATCATTCCAATCGCATAAACCGTCGCACTAACATACAATTTTATTTGTTGTTTTACTTTAATAGCAGTCACCATACCGAGGAAACCTTGTAATAATAATACAATCGCTGCATTCACTAAACTATACTCATATAAAATCGCTAAACTAAATGCACCCATTGCGAAACCAAATAAAAGATTTGCAAATGTAGAATGTCGATTCTTCCTATATTCAAATACGAACATAACAGCATGCACAAGCGCACTAATCATTAATCCCCATGTTGTAAATTCGGGTATTTTTGAAATGGCTAATATAAAGAAAACTGCATTCGCACTAAATATCGCCAAGCGTGGCTCTACTATAAAACTTCGCTCCGTAAACATATGCCAAAATAATAGTAAGTGAATCAAACCATAAACAACTGTTAACTGTACTTGTAAACCCCCTACTAATATTGACATAATAGCAAAGAAGACGAAAAGGACAATAGCAGCAACAGCATAAGAGATCATATATAAATACTGATAACGATTTTTCAGCGCATACCATAATAAGCTAATTGTTAGTATCGTCTCATATCCAAAGAAAATATACGGATTAGGAGTCGTACTATTTAATAAGAATGGCACGAAGAAAGCTCCTACCGCTACGAAAATAGTAAGATATTCTGATTGATACCTCTTGGCTACATAAATACCTAAAATGACCCATGCAATATTACACACAAATGCAACACTTGCTGGAATAAAGCCATATAAATAATGTGCCGCAAATGTCGTTAAAACTATACCCGTAATACTTCCTCCTGCTAATACTAACCCTAAAGCTTGCCGCTCTCGTTTAATTTGAATATCCCCTATATAATAAAAACCGATTGATAGGACAATACCAAATACAATTCTTATTGCTGGCGTTAATAATCCAGCATCTACCCCTGCTTTAAATAACCAGATTACTCCAAGTAACATAATACCGACAAATATGCGTGGTAACCACGTTTGGCAAAAATGAATAATATTAAATGGTTCTGGTTTAAAAGTAGATATGTCTACTTGTTTTACCTCTCGTTCTTGCACGGGCTCTTTTATTGTAACTACTTCTTCTTTTTGTTTTTCTTCCGTTACCGTTTCAATATATTCTTTCTTTTCCTTACTAACATGTTGCTGAGCATTTTCTACTTCTATTTCTTTTTGTTTTGCTTTCAATTCAAAAAGTGCTTCTTGAATTGTTTCAATTGCCGTTTCGAGCGCTTCTATTTTCTTATTTAAATCTTCCTTCATACGCTCCCCCCTCACCATTCATTCAAAACCTATATATTACCAATTAACTTTATCATACTATTAGTCTATTCATTTTCAATACCATTTTTCCAAAAAAGAAAGGTGTTTCCCGAAATAGGAAAACACCTCTTACTTATTTCTTCTTATTGAAAACACTACTCACAATAACGCCAATGCAAGCACCTATAATAGCTGGAACAATCCATCCTACACCTTCTATATAAAACGGAATGTATTTCAATACTGATGTCCACTGATTCATCATCACATTTTTATTGAAAATATCGATTGCACTAAATACGGCTACAATCCCAACTGTCACCGCATATACGTATGCGTACTTTCCAATATACTTATGGAATAACCCTAAAATAATAAGCGTTAGTGCAACTGGATAAATAAATCCAAGAATCGGTACTGATACTTTTAAAATTTGTGTTAATCCTAAATTAGCCAAAATCATGCTAATACAACTTAATATAAATGCCCACACTTTATACGCCACTTTCGGAAATGCACTTGCGAAAAATTGACTACAAGATGTAACAAGTCCAATTGAAACACATAAGCACGCGATCGTAAAAATAAGACCTAATAAAACGACTCCACCTTGTCCAAATAACGTCGTCATCACTTGTGCTAATACGTTCGCCCCATTATCAAATAGACCTAACGAACCGCTAATTGAACCAACATATCCAAGTATGACATAAATAATAGATAATAATAGTCCTGCCCCAATTCCAGCAATACTCATATATTTCGCTAAACCTTTATCATCTTCAATACCTTTTGTACGAAGAGCATTTGCAATAACAATCCCAAAAATTAAAGCTGCTAATGCATCCATCGTTAAATATCCATCTAAAAACCCTTGGAACATAGGAGCTTGTCCATAGTTTCCAGCAGCCTCTTTCACACTACCTACTGATGTAAACATGCTCTTTATAAAGATAAGGGCAATCATACCTAATAATAACGGTGTTAAAACCTTTCCGAACAACCCCATTAATTTAGATGGTGATAAACTTAACCAGTACACGATACTAAAGAAAACAACCGTGTAACATAATAAAACTATGCCTCCTGCTTCTGGCAAGAACTGACCTGGCCCCATTTCAAAAGCTAAACTTCCTGCACGTGGTATACCAAGTCCAGGTCCAATAAATAAATACACGATACACGGAAAAATAATGGCAAATGAAGAATGAACCCTACCCGCTAGCGCTTGAAAACTTCCTGCTTTCGCAATCGCAATAACTCCCAATATAGGAAGACCTGTTGCTGATATAATAAACCCTACTAATGAAATCCACACATGTTCTCCTGCTTCATACCCAAGGAAAGGTGGGAATATAAGATTCCCCGCACCAAAGAACATCGAGAATAACATAAGACTAATAAGTAAAATTTCTTTTTTCTGTAACAATTTCATTTCTTTCTCCTTCTTTAATTTCATCTTTTATGAAATCAATTTCACATATAAAAAAAGTGCAATAAACCGCTTCCTTACAAAGAAAACATAGTCCATAGTCTAACATAAAAGAAACACCCATTCTATAGCTATCTCTCTTTTCCAATTTCTTCTGAAAAATCAACCTTTATTGACTTATAATAGTTAATAAGGTAAAATATTAAATGTACAAAATTATTAACTTTGTTTTTGTTTGTGTCAGGAGGAAAATAACATGGAATCAGCGATACAACTAGAAAGAGAACAACAAAGAAAAAAGAAACATCCTCCAGGTTTATACTTACTCTTCTTTACAGAAATGTGGGAAAGATTTAGTTACTATGGATTACGAGGATTATTAACATTATATTTAACGACAGCTTTAGTAAGCGGTGGTCTTGGGTTTAGTCCCGCATGGGCACTCTCCATTTACGGATTTTATACTGGAGCCTGTTATTTCACACCAATGATCGGTGGATATTTAACAGACCGTTTCCTAGGTAGACGAAAAGCCATCACAATTGGTGGTATAACAATGGCAATCGGTAACCTTACACTATTCGCCATGCAAAACCAAGTCGGCCTATACCTCGGATTAGCGCTTATTATTATTGGTAATGGATTCTTCAAACCGAATATCTCTACACTTGTTGGAGAATTATACGAAGAGAATGATCCAAAACGTGATAGTGCATTTACTATTTTCTATATGGGTATTAACGTCGGGTCATTTTTAGCTCCACTCGTTTGCGGATTTTTATCAGAAAATTTATTCAAAACAACAGTTGATGGTGTTGTACATTACGGATTCCGTTACGGTTTCTTAGCCGCTTCAATCGGAATGATTATTGGACAAATTTTATTTACAACACTATCAAATCGCTTCCTTGGTGATATCGGTAAAAAACCAACTCGCGATTTACAAACAACAGATGGACAACCATCAGTAGGAGATACACCGTTAACAAAAAAAGAAAAACAACGCACCGCAGTTATCGTCATTTTAACATGCTTCGTTGTCTTCTTCTGGGCTGGCTTTGAACAAGCTGGTAGCTCATTAACATTATATACAAACAAATTTGTAGATCGATCTGTGTTCGGATGGGAAGTTCCAACATCTTGGTTCCAATCGGTCAATCCATTATTTATTATTTTACTTGCCCCAGTCATTTCAGCATTATGGGCAAAACTTGCAACTCGTAAGCGCGGGGATTTAAAAATCCCAACTAAAATGGGACTTGGTATGATCTTGCTTGGTATCGGTTATATCATTCTCGTTATCGCTACATTAAAAACAGGTAGTGATGAACATAACATTACAGAAAAAGCAAACTTACTATTTATCGTCTTTACGTATCTTTTCCATACGTTAGGTGAGCTATTCTTATCACCTGTTGGACTATCAATGGTTAGTGCACTTGCACCAGTAAAACTTGCTTCTTTATTAATGGGAGTATGGTTAGCAAGCTCAGGTATCGCTAACATTTTAGGCGGACAACTTGCAAGCTTCACAACTTCACTTGGATATGCTGAAGTATTTACCGTAATCGGAGCTGTAGCAATTGTATTAGGTTGTGTTTTATTATTAATTTCTAAAAAATTAGTGAAATGGATGGATTAAAAAAAGATGAGGGAAATCCCTCATCTTTTTTATTTCTTCGCCTTCGTTCCTACTAAATCACCAGCAACAACGTAACGCTTAGAATTATCCTTCACAGATACACATGTAATAAGCGTTATCTCATCTTTCCCATGATCCTCAACAACTTCCCACTTATCAGGAGTTACTTCAGATACACCAGTAACCGCATATTCATATTCGTTTTCATTATCATACAAATAAATTTTGTCGCCTTTTTTTAAAGATGCTACATCACTAAATAAAACACCTTTTTTAGACATGTTATGTCCTGCTAATGCATAATTTCCTTTTCCCATTACTTGATTTTCTTTTACTGTTGCTGCACCTGATAATAGGTTCTTCTCAGTAGAGGATTTTAAAACAGGAAGTTCTAATGAAACACTCGGGATCGAAATGCGACCAATTACTTGTTTCTTATCTAATGATGCATTCGCCACTTCTGCCAAGTCTGGCTGATTAATTTTCGAAGCATCTACAAATTCCGTCTCATGTTTTTCATAATCCATCTTTTGAACAGCCTGCACATTTTCAGTCTGTTTCTTTTCAGCCTGATATCCATCATAAAATGGCTTTCCGATTAACACACCACCTACAACAAATAGAAGGATTGCTACTATACTATAAATTCTTTGCTTATTCATATACAATTCCTTTCCCATACAAAATCTTACTCTATATAAAATGATAAGATAATATTGCTATATGTACAAGTATAAGCTAAAAAGAAACCTTCTTGCCGATGCAAGAAGGTTTCTTTTTAAGCGATTTTATTTCGATATAAGGATACGTGGAAAATCGTCATTTGAATAAAGAAAATACTAAATGCAATATATACCGGATATGCAGGAATATATAGATTAGCAATTGGAGAAAGAGTTAAAAAACCAACCGCACAAGGCAACACGTACCATAATGACATAAATGTAGTACGACAAGCTTTTTCTGTAATTGCCTTTTCTCGTTCATCTTCTTGAGGAAATAATAGTGGAAACATCCAATACGAGAGCTTTTTATATTTTTTCTTTTGAATTTTATAAAGAATAGTCGATACAATACTAAATATTAATAGTAATGTTAGCGGCATTAAACTCAATGAAACTTCAAATGGTACTCTCTCCGTTTGAATAAAGTTAGCAACTTCGATAGTAAAATAATACAACTCAACAAACGCCCAACCTGCTAATACCATTAAAAGTACATTTAACATATAAGAAAATACAAGTCTATTCATCCTCTTCCCCCTCCTTATTTAAAACAAACACATCTTCCATCTTTAACTGAAATACATCGCAAATCATAAGCGCTAATAATAATGAAGGAACATAATCCCCTTTTTCAATTGCAGCAATCGTTTGTCTCGTCACTCCAACCTTTTCTGCTAATACACTTTGCGAAAAATTAAACCGAGCTCTTAATTCCTTCACTCTATTTAAAATGGTCAAATTTACCACCTCTCATTTATATTGTATGCTAAACTTAACAAAATGTAAACTCTACTTAACATTAGTTTCATAAAAAAATCCAACTTTACGTATTGTAAAGTTGGATTACATGTTAGTTTAAAATTGTAACTTTAACTGTTCTTCTGCCCCAGCTACTTGATGAACCTTTATCTGGCATTAAAACATCAATTCTGTGACCTTTAATAGCTCCGCCAGTGTCTGCTGCAATAGCAACTCCATACCCGTCAACCTTTACAGTAGAGCCTAATGGAATAACAGCTGGATCAACCGCAATTAATTTCATTCCTGGGTTTGCAGTTAAATTATAACCTTTACCACCTGGTCCCCATGCAGAAAATACTTGTTGACCTGGCGCATAACCATTTTCAGCTGGATCCGCTGTATAAGCTGTAGCTTCTACATAGATCTCTCTTCCACCAGCAGTTGGCTTCGAAGGCTGTTCAGGTTCTACCTTCGAATTATTATTAGCAACTGGTTCGGCTGGTTTACTAGCTTGTTCTTGCTTTTTCTTTTCAGCAATTTCTGCTTGTGCTTTTACTAAAGCTTCTTGCTCTGCTTTTGCAGCCGCTTCTGCTTTTGCACGCTCTTCCGCTGCAATTCTTGCCGCTTCTTGCTCACGAGCAATCGTTTCTTGCACTGCCTTCATGTTTGATTCGATTTTAGCTTTTTCTTCTGCAGCTAAATTAAGTTGGCTTGCAACCTGATTATATTTAGCTTGAACTGTTTGTAAGTTAGCTTGACGCTTTTTCAAGTTATCTTGCAGTTCAGCTTGTGCTTTTGCTAATTTTTGTTTGTCTACTACTAAAGATGCTTCTTTCTCGTCAATTGTTTTCTTATCTTCCTCAATTTGACGAAGGTCTTGTTCTTGTAGACGTAAAATCTCTTTATCAGCTTCTAGAATAGTAGAAACTGCGTTCATACGTTGTAGGAAATCAGCAAAGTTTTTTGACTCTACAACAACTTCTACTACTAAACTTGTATTTGAACTGTTTTGAACAGAAACCATACGTTTTCTCATAATGTCCTTGCGCGCAAGAACTTTATCTTCTAAAACGACAATCTCTTTCTTTTTTTGTTCAATCTGCTTATGTGTTTCATCAATTTTACGTTGAATAGCAGCTTGATCCTCTTTATTTTTTGCAATTGTATTATTTAAATTATGTAGTTCGTTTTCGATACCTTGAATTTCTTTACTAACAGCTTGCTTCTCTTGCTCTTTCTTTTGCATTTCTGCATCGTTTTGCTGCAATTGCTGTTGCATGTTGTTAAGTTTCTCGTCGTTTGACTCTGCTTTAACAGCGACTGTACTAGAAAGACCTATAATTCCTGCTAATACTAGACTACTGATTCGCTTAAAATAGTTCATAATCCGACTCCCTTCTTATACAGTTATACATGATTTATTTTACAGTTTGTTTACAATATCATTAAATACAGTTTATTTTTCATGACGAAAAAAAGGGAATTATGCATAAAATGTAATAGATTCTTAAATATTTAACAATTCCTATATTTAAAAATTATAAAAGATGCTAAAATCCAAATATAGAGAAAATATAACTTCTAAAGGCGGTTGAAATAAATATATGTTTACTCAAAAGAAATCACTCCAACATAAAATTGATCAATTAGAAAGTCGTATACAAGAACTAGAAGCAGAATTAAAACAAAAGGATATCGAACAACAAGAGACTATTTCTTCTATCCACGATCGTGTACAAAGCGTTGTTCAAGAACATAAACTTGTAAATAGCCAGCACCATACTCTTCAAAATTTAGTTCAACAATTAAACTCATGTTTCGAAAATGTTTCAACGCGTACAACACATTCCAATGAATTGAATAACGAAATGTTACAAAAAGAACAAAGCTTAATTCAATCTATTGAAGAAATTATTGACTGTTCTAATGAAGGTAAAGAATCTGTTCACCGTTTACTTATTGTAATTAACAAATTAGGTGAACAATCTCAGCGTACGTCTAACAGTATGAATCATTTAAGTGAACGTTCAAAAGAAATCGAGCAAATTGTAGAAGTTATTCAAAACATTGCAGCCCAAACAAATTTACTTGCTTTAAATGCAAGTATTGAAGCCGCGCGTGCTGGAGAACATGGTAAAGGATTCGCTGTCGTTGCCAATGAAGTAAGAAAACTAGCAGAAAGTACAGCGGAAAGTACAAAAAACATCGGCAACTTAACGAAAAAAATTCAAGAAGAAATTGAAAAAGCATACGATAATACAAAAGATAATTTACATTTAGTCGATGAAGGTGTAGAAATGAGTGCCGATACAAACGCTAGAATCGAAAATATTTTAATTATGATTCAAACGTTACAAAACGGTGCTACAAATGTTATTAAAGCTATCGAAAACCAAAAATCTTGTAATGATGATATATTACGAGAATTTGCTAATACACAACAAATGTTCCAAAAGTTAAATACTACTATTATGAATCACATTCATGATGCTGAGAAAGTCGATGTTCAATTAACGAAAAGTCTTGAAGAAACAGTAGTTTCTCATTAATAATAAAAATCCCTTATACTTTTATAAGGGATTTTTATTATATTTTGAATATTTATTTCTTCTCAATATTCATCCGTATCTTTGTTATAATGGACAAGTTATTTCTTTCAACTATTAAACAAGGAGGTTATTATGGAACAATTTTACTACATTTTAAAATATTTAATTCTTGGTCTGTTCCAAGGACTAACAGAACCCATTCCGATTTCTTCAAGCGGGCATCTTGTTTTAGCACAGCATTTGCTAGGACTAAAAATAGAAGGGTTTAGCTTCGAACTACTTGTTAATTCAGCTTCATTATTAGCTGTGTTACTTATTTATAGAAAGGACTTAATTCGTCTAACGAAGAATGGTCTATCTTATATCTTTACAAGAGCAGAGGACGCAAAATCAGATTTCTTCTTTATTATTTATCTTGTTATTGCGACTATTCCAGCAGGTGTTATTGGTGTTTTATTTAAAGATTACATCGACCAGTACTTAAAAGGTGTGAAGATGGTTGGGATTTCCCTTCTTATTACCGCTGTCGGCCTCTGGATTATTAGAAATTTGCGTGGACGTAAAAATGATGGCGATCTTTCTATGAAAGATGCAATCATCGTCGGATTAGCACAAGCTTGCGCACTAATCCCTGGAATAAGCCGCTCAGGCGCAACAATTGTAGCAGCTATGTTACTTGGTATGAAGCAAGAAACAGCACTTCGTTTCTCATTCTTACTATACATCCCTGTTAGCTTAGGTGGTTTATTACTAAGTATTACAGACATTGCAAAAGATCCAAATCTAGACACATTATTCGTGCCTTATGTCGTTGCATTTATCGCAACATTTATCATGACGTATATTTCGTTAAAATGGTTTATGAACATTATGGCAAAAGGAAATTTAAAATATTTCTCTTTCTATTGCATTATCGTAGGTGTACTTACTCTTATTTTCTTATAAAGTGAAACTTACAAATTGAAAAGCGAGTCATTCTATTGAACTAGGATAGCTCGCTTTTTTATATCTTTATAATGCTAAAGCCCCTCTTACTTTTTTGTACAGTAAGAGGGGCTCTTTTATGCGTATACTTTCTTTTCTTGACAATACAAACGAATAACATGTTTATTTTGTTGAAATACATCATGCGTTAGGCGGATAATAATAAAATTTCGTTTTGTTTGATCATCATGAACAAAAATCTGTTCTCCCTCTTGAAAACACCATGCACTTTCAAAAGTTGTAATATGATCC
>Ga0209130_1001638_pt1 | contig 13733 bp, 11 predicted proteins | sample AraplaMF_Cvi_mLB_FD_184264 | JGI IMG/M metagenome (GOLD analysis project Ga0209130, IMG submission 184264) | Arabidopsis root microbial communities from the University of North Carolina, USA - plate scrape MF_Cvi_mLB (SPAdes) (version 2) | ecosystem: Host-associated > Plants > Roots > Endosphere...
ATATTACTCACCCGTTCGCCACTCGCCGCCAGACCGAAGTCCGCGCTGCCGTTCGACTTGCATGTGTAAAGCATGCCGCCAGCGTTCAATCTGAGCCAGGATCAAACTCTTCAGTTCAATCTCTGTTGTTCCGATATTGCTATCGGAGGTCGCTCACTCAAAATACTGACGAAATCTCATAAAGAGATTTACGTTTAATTTTGCGCGAGCATTTGAAGCTATATGTTTTGAGCATCGCGGCTTGCGCCGCGTTGGCCATCTTCAAACGCCCACACTTATCGACTGTTGATTTTTAAAGATCGCTGCGTTATTTTTGACAAAGCGTTGTGTTTGCCAGCAGCAGAGAAGCGAGATTATGCGGTACAGCGTGCAACTCGTCAACCCCTTCATTTTCGTTCGAAAGCGTTTCGCTTTCTCACTACTCACTCGCTTCGTTGCGTATGCGTCGTTGCGAGGGACAGAACTATAGCAAAGGGATCGGCATATGACAAGCCCCTCTCGTCCATCTACCATCCTGGTCGTCGATGACTCGCCGACCCTGTTACTGGCGCTGCTCGATCACCTGAGCCGGCATGGCTTCCTCGTGGTCCTCGCCCATGACGCGCGGGAGGGCATGATGCGTGCCGCGCTAGCCCAGCCGGACCTGATCCTGCTCGACATCGTGATGCCAGGGCTGGACGGCTTTGAAACCTGCCGCCGCCTGAAGGCGGATACCAATACCCAGCACATCCCCGTCATCTTCATGACAGGCCTGAGCGATGCCAAGCAGATCGTCAGCGGTTTCGGCGCCGGCGGCGTCGATTACATTACCAAGCCGTTCCAGATCGAGGAGGTGCTGGCCCGCATCAATACACACCTGGCGCTGCGCAAGGCAAATAACGACCTGCAGCAGATGTATGAAACCCTGACCCGGGCCAAGGAAGACCTGGTCCACAATGAAAAGCTGGCCGCGCTCGGCGCGCTGGTGGCCGGCGTCGCACATGAATTGAACACGCCGATCGGCAACAGCCTGATGGTGGCCAGTACCTTTGAGGCGCAAACGGGAGAAATGCTGGGCCACTTCCAGACCGGCGAGCCGCTGCGCCGCTCGGAGCTGGGCGGCTACCTGGAAAACGCACGCACCACCAACGAGATCCTGATGCGCAATCTGCAGCGTGCGGCGGACATGGTAATGAACTTCAAGCAGGTCGCCGTCGATCAGGCCAGCACCCAGCGCCGCACTTTCCTGCTGTCGGAGGTCGTCTCGGGCAATGTGCTGACGCTGATGCCCACCATTAAGCGCACACCCTACCAGGTTACGCAGATTATTCCGCCCGAATTGATGATGGACAGTTTCCCCGGTCCTCTCGGCCAGGTCATTGCCAACCTGGTGAACAACGCCATCGTGCACGGCTTTGACGGACTGGCGCAGGGCGAGGTGGAGCTCAGCGCCGGTTATGAGCAGGATGAATGGATTTCGCTCTGCGTGCGCGACAACGGCAACGGCATCGATGCATCGAATCTGCAGCGTATCTTCGATCCATTCTTCACCACCAAGATGGGCGTGGGCGGCTCGGGACTGGGACTGCACATCGTCCACAATATCGTGACCGACATTCTCGGCGGCCGCATTGCCGTCAGCAGCGCCTTGGGCAAGGGCACCTCCTTTACGCTGTCCCTGCCGCTGTCGGCGCCACACCACTGACAGCGGCCTGCTCGCGCAGCATCTGGCGGCTGTCCCTGTACCAGCCGACAAAGATCTCGGCCGGCATGGCTTCGCCTACCAGCGGTCCCTGTCCCGTTGCACACCCCAGGTCGCGCAGCAGAGCCCAGTCCTCCTCCTGCTCGATGCCGTCGCAGCAGGTGGCCACATCCAGCTGGCCGGCGATATCGAGCAAGGCGTCCAGCAGCGCACGCCGGTTGCCGCGCCGCGAAGCCTCGTTGACAAACAGGCTGTCCAGCACCAGTTCACCCAGCGGACAGCAGGCAAACTGGCGCACGCCCGCCTCGTAGCGCCCGCAGTGGCGGGCACCGATCGTGAAGCCGCGCAGGCTGAGACGCGCCAGGTTATGCAGGAAGGCCGGTTCGCCGGCCGCCACCACGGCCTCGCTGACTTCCCAGCTGACGCTGCCCGGCTTCAGTCCCGCCTCGATCATCGTCCCAGCCATCTCGTTCAGGTGCGGCATGTCGGACAGCACGGACGGCGGCAGCGGCATGCAGAGCCGCAGCGACAGGCCCATGTCCTGCCACTCACGCACCTGGGCCGATGCCTGCCGCACGAGGGACAGCAGCAGCGCCGCTGCCAGCGGTCCGGTGTCGATGCAATCGATGAAGGCATTCGGCGCCAGCAGGCCGCGGTGTGGATGCTGCCAGCGCGCCTCGACCACCACGCCGGTCACGCGGCCGCTATCCAGCGCCACGCGCGGCTTGTAGTAAGCGATGAACTGGCCGCTGCGCAAGCCTTCCTCCACTTCACTTGCGGATGCCGCCTGCTCCGCCTGCAGCGCAGCCCGTGGCAGCAGCTCCTGGCTGGACAGCACGGCGCGCAGGCTTTCCAGGCGAATCGGCTTCGGCATCGTCGCCAGCAGGCGGGCCGGCGTATCCTTTGGCATTCCCTGTTCCGCTTCGGCCAGGCGCACGGCATTGGCGCTGGCCACAATCAGGTTGGCGGCCAGCCGGCGCTGGGCCACGTGCTGCAGCAGCTCCAGGCCGTCCATGCCAGGCATGTCCATATCCGTCAGCACCAGATCGACGGGACCGCATTGCAGCTCCAGCGTGCGCAATGCGGCGATGCCGTCTTCCGCCACCAGTACGTCGCCGAAGCCGGCTTCACGCAGCAGGCCCGCTACGTGATCGCGCTGGACCTGGCTGTCTTCCACGATCAGGGCAGTGCATCGGCTCATGTCCTTCATCGGCATCTCCTCAGGCAGGCACGCTGTGCTGCAGGATCTCGCGCCCGATGGCGTCCAGCGCTACGCTGCGCTCCACGGCGCCACGCCGCACCGCCTCGCGTGGCATGCCATACACGACGCAGCTCTGTTCATCCTGCGCCAGCGTACGCGCTCCGGCCTGGCGCATCTCCAGCAAGCCGGCCGCGCCGTCGTCGCCCATGCCGGTCATGATAACGCCGAGCGCATTCGGTCCGGCGGACTTTGCGACGGAGCGGAACAGCACGTCCACCGATGGACGGTGGCGGTTCACCAGCGGCCCATCCACCACCTCCACGTGATAGCGCGGACCGCTGCGCCGCAGCAACAGATGCTTGCCGCCCGGTGCAATCAGCACCACGCCGGCCTTCAGCTGGTCGTTGTTGCGCGCCTCGCGCACGCTGACCTGGCAGATCTTGTCCAGCCGTTCCGCGAAGGCTCCGGTGAACTGCTCCGGCATATGCTGCACCACCACGATGCCCGGCGCCTGCGGCGGCAGGCCGACCAGCACCCTTTCCAGCGCCTGGGTGCCGCCGGTGGACATGCCCAGCGCCACGATACGGTCGGTGGACGGCACGCGGTCGCCGTGCATGGCCGGCGCCAGGATCGCGTCCGCATTCAGCCGGTCGCCCTGCTGCGACTGCGCCGTTCCTGCGCCCGCAACCGCCACTGCGGCCGTTGATGTTGATGCGCCCAGGCCAGTAGCGGCGGAAGCACCGGCCAACCCCGCTCCGCTCCCCGCCGCGCGCGTATCCACCCTTTGCATATTCGCCTGCGCCGCGCTGCGCACGGCAGCCAGCAATTCGTCCATGCTCTCGGATGTGGTCTGGTACAGATCCAGCTGCGGCTTGCTGACCACCGCCACCGCCCCCGCTTCCAGCGCATCCATCGAAGTACGCGCGCCCCTCTCGGTCAGCGACGAGCAAATCACTACCGGCGTAGGCCGCTCGCCCATGATGCGGCGCAGGAAGGTCAGGCCGTTCATGCGCGGCATCTCCACGTCGAGCACCACCACGTCCGGCCAGTTCTGGCGCATGCGTTCCATGGCAAGAATCGGATCGGCCACGGCGTGGGTCACCGTGATATCCGGTTCCCGGTTCAGCAGGTTGGACAGCACCTGCCGCGCCACGGCGGAATCGTCGATCACCATCACGCGCACTTGCTTCATGCTTCCCCCTGCCTCACCCATACGTCCCCGCTGGCGACTTCGAACACGATCTGACGGTGCCCCACGCCGAACAGCGAGCGCGAAACCACCGGTATGCCATATTTCTGCAGCAGTTTTTCCGCTTCCTCGCCGTTGCGGCGTCCGATTGCCTGCACCCCGCGGCGTTCGCTGGCGGGGAACATGGCGCCGCCGCCGAAGATCTTGGCCAGGCACTCCTGCCCTTGCACGCCGTGCGCCCGCAACTGCTCCAGCATCAACTGTAGCGCTTCTTCGCCATAACGTCCGCTCAATTCTGCAGGGCCACGCTTGCCGCGGTGCGTCAGCAGGAAATGCGACATCGCGCCCACCCGCCGTTGCGGGTGCCACAGCGTGATCGATACGCAGGACCCAAGCAGCGTATGCAAGCGATGCCGCGCATCGCCGGCGAAGCACTCTCCCGGCAGCAGATACACATCGATCAGCGCATCGGCCGGCATGACTTACACCTTGCGATACACCGACGGCCCTTCCGCCTGAATCGGGCCGAGACAGTCGTGCAGGCTTTCGACATGGCCGATGAACAGATAGCCGCCCGGCCGCAGCAGCTCCAGCACACGGCCCACCACCTGACGCCTGACCTCGGGGCTGAAGTAGATCAGCACATTGCGCAGAAAGATCACATCGAATTTATCCAATGGCGGCAGCGCCGCGGCATTCAGGTTCAGGCGCATGAAGTCCACCCGCTCGCGCAGCACCCGGCTGACCAGCATCGTGCCTTCTTCCGGCCCCTGCCCCTTCAGGCAGTAGCGCTGCAGGCAGGCCGGCGGTATGTGCTGGGCGCGCACCATCGGGTAATGGCCGGTGCGCGCGGTGGCCAGCACGCGGGCGCTGATATCGCTGCCCACCACTTCCCATTCCGCCCCCGGCATGGCGTCGGCCAGGATCATTGCAATGCTATAGGCTTCCTCGCCCGTGGCGCAGGCCGCGCTCCAGACACGCCATGGGCGGCCGGACGCACGCGCCGTGCGCGGCGCGGATGCCAGCTTGCGCAGCAGCTCGAAGTGCTGCATTTCACGGAAGAAGTAGGTCTCGTTGGTGGTCAGCAGGTCGATGGCGAGCTGGGTTTCGTCCGGCGCCTTGCCGCCTGCAATCAGGTTGAAGTAGTCGCCGAAGGTAGCGATGCGGTGGTGGTGCAGGCGCTTACTCAGCCTTCCCGATACCAGCGGCTTCTTGGCCGGCGACAGCGCGATCCCCGCCGCCTGTTCGATGAAGCGCTGGAACAGGCCGAACTCGCGGTCGGTCAGTGGTGCAATGGGCATATCCATGAACGTCATGATATCCCGCCTGCGAGTTCCGCCAGCGACAGCACGGTTTCCACCTTCAGCAGGATCACCAGGCGGCCATTCGCCTTGCCCACGCCTTCGATGAAGTCATTGCGCAGACGGGCGCCGAAGCTGGGCGCTGGTTCGATTTCGTCCGGACAGATATCCAGCACCGTATTCACGGCATCCACCAGCACGCCGATGATCACGCCCTCGCGTTCGACGATAACGATACAGCTACGCCGCCCGATCAGGCTCGGTTCCCTGCCGAAGCGCACTGCCAGGTCCACCACCGGCACCACCGCGCCGCGCAGATTGATTACGCCGCGCATACAGGATGGCATCAGCGGTACTTCGGTTTCGCCGGCGTACTGAATGATCTCGCGCACCGAGAGCAGGTCCATCGCGAACATTTCGCCATCCAGCATGAAACTCAGGTATTGCCGCATCGCCGCACCTCAGAAACGGGTGAAGTGGGCTTCGTCCGGCCCCTCGGTGGCCGAGAAGTGCCGGATGCCGGAACGGCGCGGCGTGTCCAGCGCCCGGACAGCGGCGGGCAGCGCGCCGACCTGGAAGAAGCCGATCAGGTCCTGCAGTTGCTCGGCCTGGGTGCTCATCTCTTCCGCCGTTGCCGCCAGCTCCTCCGATCCGGCCGCGTTCTGCTGCGTGACCTGGCTAAGCTGCGTCATCGCCATGCTGATCTGCCCCAGGCCTGCCGCCTGCTCCGCCGACGCCGCCGTGATCTCCTGCACCAGTCCCGACGTCTTGCGGATATTCGGCACCATCGCGTCCAGCAGACCGCCCGCCCTGGCAGCCAGGCCGACGCTGCTGCTGGCCAGCTCGCCGATCTCCTGCGCCGCGATCTGGCTGCGCTCGGCCAGCTTGCGCACTTCGGCCGCCACCACGGCGAAGCCCCTGCCATGTTCGCCGGCGCGCGCCGCCTCGATGGCGGCATTCAGCGCCAGCAGATTGGTCTGGTAAGCGATATCGTCGATGATCATGATCTTCTTCGCAATCTGGTGCATGGCCGCCACCGTGCTGCCGACAGCCTCGCCGCTTTCCCCGGCTTCCTGTGCCGCCCTGCCGGCGATGCCGTCGGTCACCCGCGCATTGGCGGTGTTCTGCGCCACCGAGGCTGTCATCTGCTCCACCGAAGCGCTGGTTTCCTCCACACTGGCCGCCTGCTGGTTGGCCGTCTGCGACAGCGACTGCGCGGTGGCGCTGACCTGCTCCGAAGCCGCCGCCAGCGCCAGCGCGCCGTTGCTCACTTCCGTCGCCACGCCGCGCAGTTTTTCCACCATCTCGCGCATCGAGGCCAGCAGACTGGTCCGGTCGCCTGGGCGCAGGCGGATGTCGATCTGCAGCTTGCCTTCAGCTACCTGGCGCACGATATCGGCCGCAAAATACGGCTCGCCGCCCAGCTGGCGCAGCAGGATGCGGATCATCAGCCAGGACACCAGCACGCCAAATGTCACGCCCGCGATGATGAGCGCAAGATTCATCCGCATATAGGTCATCGACTGCGCTGCCGCAGCCGCATATTCGTCGCGCACCACGGTCTGCTGCAGATCCAGCATGCGGTTCATCAGGTTCAGCGCAATGCGCATTTGCGTGTCCGATGCGCCGGCTACCGCCAGCGCCTCCTTATGCCTGCCGCTCATGGCCAGGGCCAGCACTTCCTTGCGACGCTCCAGCCATGCATCCCAGGCGGGCGTGAATTCGGCAATCAGTTTCAGCTCGTCCGGCGTCATGCTGGTGGCCAGATAGGCAGTCCAGTTCTTGCGGAACAGCTCATGGTGCGGCTGGTCGCCCTGCAGCGCCTTTTCCGCTTCGGGGACCGAGGCCGCCGCGGCCGTCATTACCATGCGGTGACGCATCCTCAGCATGGCTTCATTGACCTTGGCCAGCTCGACCAGGCTCACGGTACGGTCTTCATATACCGTCCTCAGGCGGGCGTTGGTGAACTCCATGCCGCGCAAGCCGATCACGCCTATGGCCATCATCAGCAGCAGGAGCATGCCGACCAGCAGGCCAAGCCTCAATGCTACGGGCATCCGTTTCAGCATGTCCATGCCTCCTTGTTTTGCTTGAGCAGCGCGGGCAGATCCAGCACCAGCGCCACTTCGCCGCTGCCCAGGATAGTCGAGCCGCTGATGCAGCGCACGCCGGCCAGCAACGGGCTTAGTGGTTTCATGACGGCCTGGACCTGTCCCAGCAGGGCATCGACCACCAGGCCCGCTTTTTGTCCCGCGTGGCGCACCACCACAATGCTGGCGCGGCGCGGCGGCGGACCATTCAGGCGGAACAGGTCGCGCAGTACGATCACGGGCAGCACTTCGCCGCGCAGCTGATGCAGGCCCGCCGCTTCCTCGTCCGAATTGGCGACGCATTCTTCGACCATGCTGAGGGGCATGGCGAAACTGGAAGCGCCGATGCGCACCAGCAGGCAATCGACAATCGCCAGCGTGAGCGGCAGGCGCACCCTGACGGTGGTGCCTTCGCCTTCCCTGCTGTCGATGGCAATGCTGCCGCGCATGGCTTCGATGTTCTGCCGCACCACGTCCATGCCGACGCCGCGGCCGGACAGGCTGGTGATCGCGCTGGCGGTGGAGACGCCGGGTTCGAAGATCAGTGCCTGCACTTCCTTGTCCGTCAGGCGGTCGTCGGCGCTGGCCAGGCCGAGGGAAACGGCTTTGGCGAGAATCCGCTCGCGCGAGAGGCCTGCACCGTCGTCGCTGACTTCAATGATGATGGTGGAGGCGTCGTGATGAGCGCTCAGGGCGATGGTGCCGGCGGGCGGCTTCCCGCGAGCGATGCGCTCAGGAGTGGATTCGATGCCGTGGTCGATGGCGTTGCGTACCAGGTGGGTCAGCGGATCGGCGATGCGCTCGACCAGCGTTTTGTCCAGCTCCACTTGTTCGCCGCTGATCTGCAGCTGGATGTCCTTGCCGCGTTCGTGCGCGGCATCGTGTACGAGGCGCTGGAAGCGGCGGAAGGTGGCGCCGATTCGCACCATCCGCAGTTGCAGCGTGCTGTCGCGTACTTCCTCGACCAGGGATGCCAGCAGTTCCGTGCTGTCGCGCAGCTCGGGATCGCGCAGGCGGGTTGCGGCCAGGCTGGTGCGGGCGCTGGCGATGATCAGTTCTCCGACCAGCGTGATCAGATGACCGAGGCGGTCGGCATCGACGCGCACGGTCCGGCTTTCACGCGGCTCGCGCTCCGCTTCCGCCGGCACCGCCGCCACTGTGGCAACCGTTGCGGACCGGTCCCCGCGTGTTGTCAGGCTAGCGCCGACAGCCGCGCTGCCGGCGCCAATGCCGATTGGCGGTTCAGCTGGTGCTAGGCGTGGGGCGCCGGGCGGCAGCAGTCGCAGGCTGCAGTGTCCCTCGGCGAACTCGAACACCCGCTCGATCTCCTGCTGGCTGGCCGTGCTGCGCAATTCGATCTCGAAACCGAGATAGCAGCTTTCCGGGTCCATCTGTGCTGCGCGCGGGATCCCATCATCGATTACCCTGATCGCAGCAATCTCGCCCAGCTTGCGCAGATAGCTGACGAAGGCGGCCGGATCGAGCCCCTGCCTGAACGCATCCGCACCGAAGTGCACCGCCACATGCCAGCATCCTTCCAGGCCTGCCGCAGCGGGATCGTCCACAGCGGCGAGTGCAATGCCGGCAATGCTGGCAGCGTCAACCACGCAGTCGGCTTCGGCTACACGGCGGGTGCCGCCAGCGCAACTGGCGGCAAGCTCGGTCCGCCCCAGCCGCCGATGCAACTCCGCCAACAGCAACTCCCCCTGCCCGCCAACCGTCCCCACGCCGCCCAGCGCCACATCCTGCACCATCGCCCCAATATGATCCTTACACGACAGCAGCACCCCAACCAGAACATCATCCAGTCCCAGGCTACCATCGCGAACCCCATCCAGCACACTCTCCACCGCATGCGTGAACTCCACAATGCGCCGCAGGCCGAACAAGCCGGCGGTTCCCTTGATCGTATGAGCTGTCCTGAACACCGCATGAATCAGCGGTGCCGTCTCGCCATTCTCCTGTCCCAGTTTGAGCAGGCTGCCCTCCATCTCGGACAGCAGATCGCCTGCTTCCGCCACAAAAGCCTGCAACCCTTCATCCAGGTCCATGGAAAGCCCTTCTCAAGAAGACGCAATATCCAGCAACTCGAACAGTGAGAGAACAGCGGGACTCGGCGACACCAGCCGCACTTCCCGTCCACAGGCGTGCGCCTCGCGGCGGGCCATCATCAGCAATTGCAGGCCGGCCGTATCGATCCCGGTCACGCCCGCCAGATCCACTTCCAGCACCTGCGACCTGGCCAGCCGGGCCAGCAGGCTTTCCTTCAGCTCGCGTACCCGCCCCAGGGTGAAATCTCCCTCGATGAACAGCAGCGCAGGCGGGCCGGTAGGGGTTTGCTCCATCAGCCAATGCTATGCCCTTGGCAAGTCGCATGCAAGACGTCAGCCTGCAACAGCCGAGCTTCGTATATCAATTTGGCATAGATACCCGTAAATAATCTATAGATTGCATATTTCTCCATCCGTAGAATCGAACGATAAATAAAATCACCAAGGAGACAAGATGGAACGACGTAGCTTCCTGCACGCCGTTGCGGCCGGCTCGGCAATGGGCGGGCTGACCGCAGCGGCGGCGCCCGCTCTTGGCGCGGCCCAGCCGGCCCCGGGCGGCGAGCGCGCCTTCATGGCGGGCCTGCTGCAGAAAATGTCCGAGCCGGTGCTGAGCAATATGGCGGCCGGCACCTTCCAGAAACACTTCCCGATTGAAGTCAGCCCGACCTGGGATGGCCGCGACAAGCGCGTGAGCTACCTCGAATGCTTCGGCCGCCTGATCTCCGGCGCAGCGCCCTGGCTCGCCCTGCCGGACGACGGCAGCGCCGAAGGCCGCACCCGCAAGCGCCTGCAGCAGATGGCGTTGCAAAGCTATGCCAACTCGGTCGATCCGAAAAGTCCCGACTACCTGCTGTGGTCCGGTCCAGGCCAGACGCTGGTCGATTCCGCGTATTTCACGAATGCGCTGATGCGCGCCCCGAAAGCCCTGTGGGAGCCGCTGGACAACACCACCAAGCAGCGCATCGTCGCCGAGATCAAATCCCTGCGCCGCATCGAGCCACCGTACATCAACTGGCTGCTGTTCGCGGCCATGAACGAAGCGTTCCTGCTGTCCATCGGCGAGCAGCACGACCCGATGCGCATGAACGTTGCAATCCGCAAGATCAACGAGTGGTATGTGGGCGACGGCTGGATCAAGGATGGCGATTCCTTCCACTTCGATTACTACAGCTCCTTCGTCATGTACCCGATGCTGGCGGAAATCCTGGAAGTGCTGGAGCGCCAGAAGGCGCCGTTCTGGAACGGCAAGCCGGAGGAGCTGCGCGCCCAGGCCTTCAAGCGCATGCAACGTTATTGCGAACACCTGGAGCGCTTCGTCTCGCCCGAAGGCACCTTCCCGCCGATTGGCCGCTCCCTCACCTACCGCACGGCAGCCTTCCAGCCGCTGGCACTGCTGGCCTGGCGCAAGCAGCTGCCGGAAAGCCTGCCCGAAGGCCAGGTGCGCGCCGCCATGAGCGCCGTGCACCGCGCCATCTGGACGGAACCAAGCAACTTCACCAAGGACGGCTACCTCACCATCGGCTTTGCCGGGCATCAGCCAGAACTGGGCGACTGGTATTCGAACAACGGCAGCATGTACATTGCGTCCGCCAGCTTCCTGCCCCTGGGTTTACCCGAGAACGACAGCTACTGGACTGCGCCCGTCCAGGACTGGACGCAGAAGAAAGCCTTCTCCAGCCGCCGCTTCCCGAAAGACTATCCGGTCAACTACTGAGCCTACAGATGACGAGCAATCCACTTCGCCGCCGTGTCCTGCAAGGCGCAGCAGCTGCCTTCGGCACGATCTTTCTTCCCCTGCACGCAGCCACGCCGCGCTTCAGCATTGGCGCCAATGATTTTCTGCTGGACGATAAACCGCTGCAGATCCGCTGCGGCGAGATGCACTTCGCCCGCGTGCCACGCGAATACTGGCAGCACCGCCTGCGCGCCATCAAGGCCATGGGCCTGAACACCGTCTGCGCTTACCTGTTCTGGAATTATCACGAGTGGCGCGAAGGCCGCTATGACTGGAGCGGCCAGCGCGATGCGGCGGAGTTCTGCAAGCTCGCGCAGCAGGAAGGCTTGTGGGTCATCCTGCGTCCCGGGCCCTATGCCTGCGCCGAGTGGGAAATGGGCGGTCTGCCGTGGTGGCTCCTGAAGTCGCCAGGCGACGCCTTCCTGCGTACCCGCGATGCGAACTTCATCAATCCTGCACGGCGCTGGCTGGCGGAAGTGGGACGTTTACTTGGTCCACAGCAGATCACCCAGGGCGGTCCGATCCTGATGGTGCAGGTCGAGAATGAATACGGCTTCTTCAGCGACGACAAGGAATACATGCGCATCATGCGCCAGGCGCTGCTCGATGCGAAATTCGACGTGCCGCTATTCCAGTGCAATCCGACCAATGCGATATCGCGCACGCATATTCCCGAACTGTTCTCGGTGGCGAACTTCGGCAGCGATCCGGCCACCGGCTTCAAGGCGCTGCAAGCGGTTCAGCAAGGACCGCTGATGTGCGGCGAATATTACTCGGGATGGTTCGACACCTGGGGCGCTCCGCACCGTCGCGGTGCGGCAACCAAGGCTGTGGAAGATATCCAGGCAATGCTGAAGATCAACGGTTCCTTCAGCCTGTATATGGCGCACGGCGGAACGACCTTCGGCTTGTGGGGCGGCTGCGACCGGCCCTTCCGTCCGGACACCAGCAGCTATGACTATGATGCGCCGATTAGCGAAGCAGGCTGGATGGGCGAGAAATTCGCGGCCTACCGCGATGGCATCAAACCGCATCTCGCTGCGGGCGAAACGCTGCCGGCAGCGCCGGCGCAAAATCCGGTGATGAGCATTGCGCCATTCATGCTGAAGGAATCGGCGCCGGTGTTTGCGAACTTGCCGCCGAAAGTGATCCGCGATACATCGCCACGGCCGCTGGAAGAATATGACATCAGCCGCGGCATCGTCGCCTACCGCGTTACGCTGCCGGCCGGTCCGGCCGGTGTACTGGAAGCTTCCAAGGTGCGCGACCTGGCGTGGGTCTTCATCGACGGCAGGCAGGCCGGCACCATGGATACGCGTTACCGCCGCTATTCAGTCGATCTGCCGGCGCGTTCGAAGCCGGTGACGCTGGAGATTTTGCTGTATACGATTGCGCGCGTGAACTTCGGCGTCGAGATCCATGACCGCAAAGGCCTGCATGGGCCGGTGCGATTTACGCCGGCCGGCAGTGCCGGCTCGGCAGCGCAGACACTGGAGAACTGGGAAATCCGCGCCATCGATTTCGATGCAGATGGCGTGCTGCCGCCGCTGGCCTGGAAAACCGGCAGCGCAAAAGGCGCGGCTTTCTGGCGCGGCAGCTTCAATGCTGCGCAGCAGGCGGATACTTTCCTCGACATGTCCGGCTGGGGCCAGGGTATCGTATGGATCAACGGGCGCTGCCTGGGCCGCTACTGGAGCATCGGCCCGACGCAGACCATGTACCTGCCAGGTCCGTGGATTCGTAGCGGGGCCAATGAAGTGGTGGTGCTGGATCTGACCGGGCCACGCGAAGCGCGCATCGCCGGTCTGAAGATGCCGATCCTCGATCGATTGCGTCCGGAGCTGGATCTGAAGCGGCCGCCGAGCAAGATCAAGCCACGTCTCGAAGGCGTGGCGCCGGTATATGAGGGAGAGTTCGCGCCAGGCAGTGCAACGCAGGACGTTCTTTTCGCCTCGCCGGGGCGGGGCCGCCAGTTCTGCCTCGAATCGCTTGATGCGCACGACGGCAAGCAGTTTGCAGCGGTCGCCGAGATCTCGCTGCTCGATATCAAGGGTCAGACCATCGACCAGTCAAACTGGACGATCGCTTATGTAAGCAGTGAGGAAGCGAGCAAGGAAGATGGTGGTGCGCTGAACGCGATCAACGGCCAGGTCACCGACTACTGGCACAGCGCCTGGAGCGGCGCCGGTTTGAAACCGAAGCATCCGCACCGGCTGATCCTGGATCTGGGCAAGGAAGTCGAAGTGGCCGGCATCCGCTACACCCCGCGCCAGGGCAAGAACGACGTCACCGGACGCATCAAGCACTACCGCGCCTACGTCGGCGACAGCCTCGCACGCTGAGGCCGCTCGTGGCTTAAACCTAACCCCAGGGTCAGACCCGCCGGGTCTGACCCGGATTTTCGGTTCAGAACGCAAAAAAGCCCGCTAGATCACTAGCGGGCTTTTTCATATAACTAGCCTGACGATAACCTACTTTCACA
>Ga0209130_1001649_pt1 | contig 13659 bp, 24 predicted proteins | sample AraplaMF_Cvi_mLB_FD_184264 | JGI IMG/M metagenome (GOLD analysis project Ga0209130, IMG submission 184264) | Arabidopsis root microbial communities from the University of North Carolina, USA - plate scrape MF_Cvi_mLB (SPAdes) (version 2) | ecosystem: Host-associated > Plants > Roots > Endosphere...
TGCTCGAAGGCAGCAAGAAGCTTGGCAGTAAAGGCGAAATCGAATGCCCGCCGGGTTCCTTCGTCGTGCTGTCGAACCATCCCAGCATCAATATGCGCAATATTCCCGGTGAAGGGGAATACCTGGCGCTGATCGTCGAATTCGAGCACGAAGACTTCAACTGCCTGCCTCCCCGGCAAGGCCGGACGGAACCCAGCGTCCAGGGCCCGATATGCGATGTGTTCCGCAAGACCCTGGAGCAGTTTGTGGAATGGTCCGGCTTCGCGCCGCCAGCGATGTGGGCTGCGCGCAGGCAGGAAATCCTCCAGTTGATTTATCACCTGGGCCATGAGCAGATCACTGCGGTCGCTGAGCCTCCAAGCCTGAGCCACAAGCTGCATGGCCTGGTCAGCGCGGATTTCGCGCATGACATGAACGCGAATGTGCTGGCCGCAAGGCTTGCGCTCAGTGAATCAACGCTGCGCCGGAAGTTGGCGGCGGAGGGCACGACGCTGCAGGCCATCAAAGACAGGGCCAGGCTGGCTCACGGCCTGCACCTGGTTCAATCGACGTTCGAGCCTATCGGCCGTGTGGCGGAAAGGTGCGGCTACCAGTCCCAATCGCGCTTCACCGACAAGTTCAAGCTGTTCTTCGGCGTGACGCCCACCGAGCTTCGCAAAACACGGATGCGCGATTAAGGCGAAAGATTGGCTGGATCGGGGCTAAACGAGTTCTGGCTCGACGCCTACCATATGCGTTCCAAACTACAGGAGCACATATGCGACACCTCATTCTTGCAGCACTGCTGGCCTCTAATTCCGCGCTGGCAGGCTCGCTCACGCTGTCCAGCACCGACATCGCCAACGGTAAATTCATGGCCAAGGCCCAGGAATTCCAAGGGTTCGGTTGCAGCGGCGGCAACCAGTCGCCACAACTGTCCTGGTCCGGAGCCCCAGCCGGCACAGCGGCATTTGCGATCATGCTCCACGATCCCGATGCGCCGACCGGTAGCGGTTGGTGGCACTGGCAGCTTGTGAATATCCCGAAAGACGTGACGTCACTTGCGGCGGGGGCTGTGGCGCCGGCCGGCAGCCAGCAGATGAACAACGACTACGGCGTCAAAGGTTTTGGCGGCGCGTGCCCGCCACCGAAGCACGGCGTTCACCGATATCAATTCACCGTGCACGCGCTTTCGCAAAAACTGGAGCTTCCTGAAAATGCATCCGGCGCATTGACGGGCTATATGGTGAAGGCCCACTCACTGGCCTCCAGCACGATTGAAGCGCTGTACCAGCGCGACTAAATCCCGCGCACCGCCTGGCGCATAATGGTTGCGTGATCGAGCGAGCATGGGAGGATGTCATGAAGGCAGAGGATTTGCGAGCGATTCAGTCGCCGCTGAAGGAGCGTTACAAGGACCACCCGGAAGCGGCAATGATCACCCTCCACGCAGAAGGCCGTGCAGGCGAGGGCGTCAGCTGCAAGATCGAGTCGGGGGAAGGACTGGTGGAGGCTGGCCTGCATCCGGCCACCGGAGGAACCGGACTGCAAGCCTGCTCCGGCGACATGCTGCTGGAAGCCCTGGTGGCCTGTGCCGGCGTCACGCTCAATGCAGTCGCCACATCGCTTGGCATTGTTTTGCGCGAGGCCGTGCTGAAGGCAGAAGGCGACCTGGATTTCCGCGGAACGCTGGGCGTATCAAAAGAGGTGCCGGTCGGATTCCAGGAAATCCGCCTGCAGTTCGAACTCGATACCGATGCCACCGACGAGCAACTGGCGACCCTGCTGCGCCTGACCGAACGCTATTGCGTTGTCTACCAAACGCTTGCGAAATCGCCTTCCATTTCGACCGCAGTCGCGCGGAGATCGGCCACGACATAGAAGTTGTCAAAAAATATTGCAAAGTTTCAATCGTGCTCAAGGTGGCACTGTTATAATTCCGCACGGAAACTTGCTTTATTAATAATCACGAGCCGACTGATGAAGAAAAATACTGTACTCCTGGGACTTTTGCTGGCCGCAGCCGGCTTTGCGCAAACTGCCAATGCAGCAGGCAAAGTGCCGCTGGTTCAGCGCAGCGCTGTCGCGCAATGCGCCGACCGCAAAATCGAACTGAAAGGCGCGTGCTTCAAGCAGGAAGGCATTCCAGGGCTGTCGTGCACCAAGCAGCGCCTTAGCATCAGCGATGCCAGCACCGGCCGTGAATTGGGGAGCCAAACTTTCCAGCCCGCGCCGCTACAGAAAGGCGATGTCTATCCACTGATTTCGGAGCGCCTGAGTGAGGTAAGCTGCAAGGAGACTGCTGCCAAGGAGAAGTTCATCGTGATCATGATGAGCAATGGCGGCAATTGCGACCAATGCGAGTGGCAGCAACTGTACACCTGGGACGGCAAAATGCTTGGATCGAGCAACGATGCCAAAAAAGACCCGGCAATCAATGCTGCGTTGAAGGGCACGGAAAACAAAAAGGCCAAGTCGCTCGGCGCGGGCGACCTGTACATCTACTCCGAGGTGGATTAAGTCGTGGGTTCACCTGAATTCCTGTTCAAGGCGGTGCTGGCGGTATTGCTTGGCTGTTGCGCCTCGCCAGCATTCGCCGGTGAGGCTTATGCCCCGTTCGGCCTGCGCTGCGTGGCAGGGGACAAAGCAACCGACGCGGATATGAGCAAAGTCACTGATAGCCTGAGTTCTCGTTATGAGAAGGTGTGGGGCAAGAATTGGGAAGGCAAACTGCCGCCTCTGCAACGCATTGATGCAAAGGTCATGGAAGAAATCGCCGCCATTTCCGGCTGCGCAGCGATTATGGACGCTCCAGCCTGCGCGAATTTCTTTAGTCCCGAAATTGGCGGCGACCTGTATATGTTCGCGGAGATCGGCAGCAAGGCCCCGTTGCGCAAGCAGTTTGACGAGGCAGTTGCAGCGCTTCCGCCTTCGGCAGGAAAGACTGCGGTGCAGCACTGCATGAAGCTCGTCGCGAAGAAATAAGGTGTGACGTCTTGAGTACGAGGGAGTCTTGGCTTCAATGAAAATAAGGTTGGCTGACGCAGGCGACATTTCCATACTTGCCATGCTGGTGAGCGAAGCAAACAAGGATGTTGCGGTCAAGTTCGGCCTCAATGCGCAGAACTGTCCGAAGCATCCTTCATTCTGCACCGAGGCCTGGATTGAGGGCGATTTGAGCCGAGGCGAGCGCTATTTCATCCTTGAAGACAGTGAGGCTGCCATTGGTTGCGTTGCCTATGAACGTCCTGGACCCGGCCGGGCATATCTGAACCGATTGTCCGTGCTGCCTGAGTATCGGAACCGCGGCGCCGGAGCACTGCTGGTCCAGCATATCGTCCAGCTGGCGGCGGCGGACTCGGTGCAAAGCATCAGTATTGGCGTGATTGGCGAACATGCGGAATTGAAGCGCTGGTATGAGGGGCTAGGATTCAACATTGGTGAAATCAAACGGTTTCCGCACTTGCCTTTTTCTGTGCAATACATGACCCGCCAAGTCCTTGGCGTTCCCGTCGACGTTCCAACGAAATAAGCGCGGCTTCGGTTCTATTCCAGAGTTACAGACGCTCCGGAACGAAGGGTGTTGTGGACTTCTGCCACGGCATCGGTCTGGCGTAACAGGTTCGCGATCACATCGTCCGGAGCAGAGGAGGTGATTCGTGCTTTGTAACGGATGTTTGTCGCAGCCAGCCCTGGGCCGGGGAAGTCTGCGATAGCCTCAACGAAAACTGCATCGACAGGAATGTGAAGCCGTTCGGCCTCGCGGTACACATCGTTGCAATAGCATGTCGCCAGAGCCAGCATCAGGAACTCGCCGCCATTGACAGCTGAACCTTTGCCGCCTCTCTTCTCGGGAATAGACAAGGGCCGTGCTGCGTCGTTTGTGGCGACGTGCACTTCATGCGAACCAGGGGCGTTGCGAACTGTGGCCGTAATTTTCATGGGGCGCTCCGGCAGGACGATATACCCATTTTACTAGCGTAAAGGCGTGAGGGAGGCGCACAAGCCTGCTTGCAAGAGTTAGCGATCGAGGGGGCTGATTACTCCGCGCCCACCCCGATTAAGGACGTGGGTGTAGATCATCGTGGTGCGTACATCCTTATGCCCAAGCAGTTCCTGGACTGTACGAATGTCGTATCCAGACTTTAACAGGTCTGTGGCAAAGCTATGTCGCAGGGTATGCGGCGTAACTCTCTTGGAAATGCCAGCGTCTCGTGCGGCTTGCTTTACTGCCCGTTGAATAATTTGCTCCTCCACATGGTGGCGCCGCACTTCACCTGAGCGCGGATCGGTGGAAAAACGGCTGGCTGGAAATACGTACTGCCATTTCCATTCGGCTGGCGCGTTTGGATATTTGTGATCCAACGCAAACGGAAGAAATACTTTGCCATGCCCATGCTCCAGGTCGCGCTGATGCTGGAGCTTAACAAGTTCCAGGTGGGATTTGAGGGGATCGGTCAGCATGTCAGGGAGTATGGTGACCCGATCTTTCGCCCCTTTGCCATTGCGAACCATGATTTGACGTGCACCGCAATCCACGTCGAGAACTCGCAATCGACAGGCTTCAAGCACGCGTAAGCCACTGCCATACAAAATAGAGGCGACAAGCTAGGGCACGCCTTCCATTCGTGAGAGTAACGATCTCACTTCATCGACGGTGAGCACACTTGGCATTCGCTGGGGCTGTTTGGCCGCTATCACATCCTTCAGCCAATCGACATCCATTTTCAGAACCCGCTGATACAAGAAGAGCAGGGCGGCTTTCGCTTGAGATTGCGTGGACGCCGAAACCCGCCCTTCAACTGCAAGGTGAGTCAGGAATGACTCTATTTCTTCCTTTCCCATTTCTTGCGGATGGCGCTTGTGATGAAAGAGGATAAACCTGCGAGCCCAGTCAACGTACGCCTGTTCGGTGCGAATGCTGTAATGCATGGTTCGAATCACCGCACGCAACTGGTCAAGCAATTTTGGTTGGCTAGGCGACATGATGGTTTTCTCCGGCCGTTGGGAGTTTTTATCATCGCATTGCATCGAATGTCGGGCTTGGACATTCCTCAATAGGTGATTAGGCCGCGTGTTAAAATTTGCAAAAACGTCAATTTGACGTCCACTTTACGTTGGGCCCCGCATTGATCATGACTCCTAGTTCGCCCACTCCGTTTAGCTCCAAGGCATCCGGTCATTCCGCTTGCATGGCCAATGCTGGCGTTTGGGCCGTTGGCGGCGCGGCCTCCTTTGGCAAGCGCAAGCCGGTGCGGTATGCTGCTGTTCGCGTGGGCGCTAACGCGGATGCGCAAACGGTGGGCCTTCACGGCAAGTTCACGCGCATCGCCCAACATCTTATTCAAGCGGACGCGCTGGCGCGCGCCGCTTAACGCAACGTTGGGCACTTTAATGAAGATCGTCTACCTCTACTCTGGAACCGGAAAATATGCTGGGACAGGTTCCTTCGAATGGAACAGCCCTCGGCTCGGGGACACGCACAAGTTCATCTTGTTCAAGGCGCAGGAAATGGATGAACGACACGACATCGCTGCGATTCACGAACTGAATGAGTACGGCTTCGGCGAAATCGTTATTGGTGCGGGCAAACCCATCGCGGTTGAATCACTGAACGATCCGCAAATGCAGGTGTTCCAATCGCACTACGAGGGAGCGCTTTCTAATGGGTCATCGCTCGCGTGGTACCCGTGATGAACTCTCCGAAAAAGCCCAACCACACGTTCCAGCGGACGCCTAACGGCGCCGCTGAACGGCAACGTTGGGCTGCTTAAAATCGTGACTGCCGTCTCTATTCAGATCGAACGATTCATCGACGACCACCAACCTGGCTTCGTTGAATGTCGCTTGGTGGACGCGTTTGGACGATCGCATCTATTCGTCGAAAAGATCCCCATTGTTACAGCTGCAAATCTGTGGTCCGATAGTTCCTATCCGCAGGCCGGAGAAATTGCGTGCGAGATCCTGTCGGAATCAATCGACGCTACGGGCCGAAAGCTGGCGCACGTGAACACGGATCGGCCTTGGTCAGTTGAATCTACAGAAGGCGTTTCGAGTTTCGTCGTCCTCACTTCGCAGGTGGTACAGCAATGACGCAATGGCCCAACCTTGCGGTCAACTGGACTGCCTTCACGCTGCGCGTTCCGGCAGCCAGTTACCTTGAACGTTGGGCCACTGAATGAAAGCTGTTGCTTCGATCGCCGCTATCGTATTCTTTCCTCTCGCGGTAATGTTCGCGATTGAGCGTACTTGGCTGGCAAATTCCCTGGCGATGATCTGGCTTGCTGTCTTTGGCTTTGTTCTAGTCGTTGGCCTTGTTCTTGGTTTCATTTTCGGCCGCTCACGCACTAAGGTCATGTTCGCTGCTGGTGGAACAGTGCTATTCGTTTTGTGGTTCCCGCTTCAAGCCTTCTACGTACCCGAATCAGGCTTCGTTAGTGGCGCTGCTTACTTTATTGGGTTGTTGGTTCTAGTCTATGCCAGCCTAGTTGGTGGTGGCTTTGGCTACAATCTGTATTCACGACGAGGTTCCTAATCTATGCCCCGCACTGACGTTATCGCCCAACCTTGCGGTCAACTGGACTGCCTCCACGCTGCGCGTTCCGGCAGCCAGTTACCTTGAACGTTAGAGCGGTCAATGTCCTTCAACACTTTGCCACTTCACGACGCGGTCTTGGCTACGATTTACGTTAGCTGGGAATCTGCTCGATGTGACCTTCGATTTCGTCCGGTCGGCCTGCCGTCGCATCTTTTGGTGTTTGAGGGCTTCACGAACATCGAGCTTCCTCGTCGCGAGAGCTGGGGGCCATCCGCATCTGTCAACACTGTACGCCAACCCGAATCAGGTCTGTTTGAGCTTGAGCTTCAATCGGGCGACACTATTCGCATTGAAGCCCCTCACTGGTCATTCCGTCCGGAGGAACTGTGACGCATTTTTCTAACCTTCTGTTCCAGCGGACGCGCTACAGCGGGCTTCGCCCACTTTCGCGCGCCGCTGAACAAACACGTTGGGCTCCGCTTTGATCATGATTCGCACTTCGTCCACTTCATTCAGCTCCAAGGCATCCGGTCATGCTGGCTGCCTGGCTAATGCTGGCGTTTGGGCCGCTGGCGGCTCGGCCTTCTTTGGCAAGCGCAAGCCGATGCGGTATGCTGCTGTTCGCGTGGGCGCTAGCGCGAACGCGCAAACGGTGGGTCTTCGCGGCAAGTTCACGCGCGTCGCCCAACATCTTATTCAAGCGGACGCGCTGACGCGCGCCGCTTAACGCAACGTTGGGCCCCGCTTTGAACTTCATGCATACATCATCCACTTCGCTTGGCTCCTGGGCCGCTGGCAAATCTGCCGGCGCGACTGGCGCTGGCATTTGGGCCGCTGGCCGCTTTGCGGCCTTTGGCAATCGTGAGCCGGTACGGTATGCTGCTGTTCGCTTGGGCGCTGTCGCGGACGCGCCATCGGTGGGTATTCGCTGCGAGTTCACGCGCGGTGTCCAACATTCCGCTCAACCGGACGGTTTACGCGCTGCGCGCTCCAGCCGCCGGTTAGCACAACGTTGGGCCCTGCATGAAATTCATCGCTGCGATTGCCGCCATCTTGTTCTTCCCGCTCGTGGCAATGTTTGCGATTGAGCGAACTTGGTTGGCAAATTCTCTCGGCCTAATCTGGTTCGCTATTTTCGGCTTCGTTCTATTTGTGGGCTTGGTTCTTGGTTTTGTGTTCGGCCGCGCTCGCACCTGGGCTATGTTCTTTTCGGGTGCAACGGTGTTGTTCCTTATGTGGCTACCGCTTCAGGTCTACTTTGTGCCCGAGTCGGGTTTCATTAGTGGTGCTGCGTACTTCGTCGGTTTGCTAGCGTTGATCTATGTAAGCCTGCTTGGTGGCGGCATTGGTTACAATTTCTATTCGCGGCGGGGTTCCAAGTGCTAAGCCCAACAATGCGCTCAACCTCGCTCACTTCGTTCGCTGGACACGCCAATCGCTGCGCGCTAGTCGTGCCGGTTAGCTTGAAACGTTAGACCAAATGGGCACAGGCCAAGATTTAGGTTTAGTTTCGAGAACGCTCGTAGAACTCTTCTCTGACGAACGTGTTACTCGTGATTTGAACGATCAGCTTTTTTCTGGGCTGACTTCGTGCGAGAGCGTCGCCGTTGAATTGGACGGAATAGGGCGATTTGAAATTCCTCCGAACAGCCAACACAAAGTTTGTTCCGTGGTGCTGCAACGTGACCTGGCACCAAATTCCAGCGAGGTCAGGGTCTTCTGTGCGGTAGGCGGAGTTGAACACGAGAGCAATGGAATCATTGATCCGAAATATTGCTTTGCTGTCGTACGCTACAATCAAGACGGTGAGTTATACACTTACGATCTCTATGCCTCACAGTTTTACTAAAAATATGTCTAACAAACCAATCAACCGGACGGCTTACGCGCTACGCGCTCCAGTCGCCGGTTATCCTGCACGTTAGCGCCCATGCTCAATTTCTACGTCTACGCTGATGGTTCCGACCTTGATCAATGCGAGCCCGCCTTGATCAAGGCGTTCTCGAGCTTCGCTTCATCGCAGACGATTGCGACTTCGGTGGTCAACGATCGGAAGCTGCGTACGCCGGATCTGAAAGATGAAGATCTGCCGGACTGGAACTTGGGGTTGAATTTTTCGGTGCCGAGTTTAGGCGAAGTGTTCTCGGAAGATCTGATTTCATTTCTTTCCAAGCTGTCTCACGAAACGGATCGCGACTTTGTCATTGGCCTCTGGAACGAGAATTCGCAGTTCATTGAAGATCTCATGTTTGTTGGGTCCGAGTCACCTTCGAGCAAAGGCGCTGAACTGCGTCAGATTGTAAATGGGCGCTAACCATTCATTCAACACGGACGCGCTGACGCGCGCCGGTTAATTCACCCACGTTGGGCTCTATGAAAAGTCACCTGAATGCATGTATGTTTTTGTTGTGCCTAGCTACGGCAGCTCATGCTCAGGTGGCGGGTTCGACGTGGCAATTAACCGTTGAGGACTTAAATCACCTTGTGAAGGCTAAAGCGACAATTCGTTTTACGAACGAAGTCGCGACTGAATCTTGCATGGGTGGAAATTGGAAGCGTGTGATTGTCGACGTGAAGGATGGTGACGACAAATTCTTCCCGTTGTCTGAGCCGCTTGCGTACCAACTGGATAAAGGGCTGCTTACGGTTGGTCGCGTCGGTGTTTGCGACGGGTACCTCTTCCTAAATGGCAAGTTCGCGGAAGAGAAGATTAACGGCGGCTTTAACTCAGTGAGTATTGGGTACAGCCAAGCACTTGGTAAGTTCTCACTGGATCGGATTGGGAAAAAAGTCAAATGACGATATTGCCCAACAATTCCGTCAACCGGACCTCCGCATCGCTGCGCGATGCTGCGCCCGGTTACGTCCAACGTTAGACCGTACGTCCACACGACATGGCATTTGGAACTCTTCCCTACAAGCGCAAGCGGGTGCTGATCGCTCTTTCTGATAAAGCCCCGCCCGAGCTCTGTTCAATTGAAGACTTGGTCGCCTCAAAAGTTCAAACTAATGGCGAAGAACTAGTTGATGCAGGTCTCGGCGACTGGCTTGGCTTTTATGATTGGTTGCGCGACACCCCCAAGAGCATCATCGGCATCCGACTGTGGCTCGATCAGGACCTGAAGTGTATTGTGTTGATCCGAACATGCGTCAATGCCGTGGTTGCCGAAGACGGCCGAAACCTCACGATCTTCTTAGGATCAGATCGCAAATTTGCCCCTTCCTTGTCCGACGATCAGGACTTCGGCGCGAATCAGCTCTTTATTGGCAAAAGGGTTTTTGCCTTTACATTCAATGCACCAGTCGATCGATGAATCTGAGCTCGTTGCTTCTTGCTGTACTAAAATGTCTAACCTCTTAATCAATCGGACGGCTTACGCGCTGCGCGCTACAGCCGCCGGTTATCGCACACGTTTGGTGTAGGGATGGTGGAGTCCACGACAATCGAGTTCTGGTGCGCTTACGGTGGAAATCTTCCCATTATTGGCCACGTTTGGCATCGCATGTCGACCGCGCGTGGGTATGATGAAGACCGGTACTCTCGCTATATGTGTGCTGCACTTGCAATGATGGCCCATACGGCTGCCGATTGCGATGATATGCTGCGCCGCCTTGATGCCGTAATCACTGGAACTTCGCAAGAGGAAGAGTACGGTTTGAACGACACGTGCGTCAGCTTCCGGCCGCAATACGCGCAGGTGGAGATTTTTATCGAAGACGAGGAACGGCCTGTGGTGGGACGCTTTGCCTTGTCCCAGTATCGGAAAGTTCTTAGCGCGTGGCGAGAATTTCTCTCAATGCCGGGATCTGAAGAATCGAGGATGTGCCTTGAACTGCCGTAATATCCCTAACCTCGCAGTCAACTGGACTGCCTACACGCTGCGCGTTCCGGCAGCCAGTTACTTTGTACGTTGTACCTCGCTTTGATTTGATCGTGATGCTTGCCTCCGCCACTTCGCTTAGCTTTTGGGTCGCTGCCAAATCTGGCCGTGCGGCTTCCGGCAGCGTTTTGGCCGCTGGCAGCGCTGCGTTCTGCGGCAAGCGCAAGCAGTTGCGGTATGCTGCTGTTCGTGTGAGCGCTGGCGCGGACGCATTATTGGCAACGCCGTCGTGGCGAGTTCACGCGCGTTGCACAACCCTACATTCGAGCGGACGCGCTAAAGCGCACCGCTCAATTCCACGTTGGGCTGCTTAAAACCGTGACCGCCGTCTCTATTCAGATCGAACGATTCGTCGACGATCACCAACCTGGCTTCGTTGAGTGCCGGCTGGTTGATGCATTCGGACGTTCGCATTTGTTCGTCGAAAAGCTTCCTATTGTTACGAGCGCACACCTATGGTCTTATAGCTCTTATCCGCGAACGGGGGCAATCGCATGCGAAATCTTGGCCGTATCAATTGATGCTGCAGGTCGAAAGCTAGCGCAGGTGAACACGGAGCGGCCTTGGTCAGTTGAATCCACGGAGGGCGTTTCGAGTTTCATCGTCCTCTCTTCTCAGGTGGTGCAGCAATGACGCTATGGCCCAACCTTGCGGTCAACTGGACTGCCTCCACGCTGCGCGTTGCGGCAGCCAGTTACCTTGGACGTTAGCGCCTATGTTCTTTGCTCTCTCGCCCCGTAGGAAATGGTGGCTCTACTTCACAGCCTCAGTCACGCTGCCTGTGTGGGCTATCGGCGGCCTACTGAATTTTGGTGGCTGGATTACCGACGCGATTCCATTTCCACTGTACCAATGGTTTAATATTCTGTGTTTTCTCTCCGCGCTTGCCCTAACAACAATTTGTCTGAGCCGGCCTAGCGGCCTCAAGGCTATTCGAGTGCTTGCAGGCGTCGTTCTTGGCGCTGTTTTGCTCGGTGGGGCGGCGCTTTGCACGGTATCCTCATCCTGCGGTCCCACAACAATGAAACTTGGACGTGCCTTCGGTGGAGAGGCCCGAAGTTTCGCTGCAGTGGGCGGTTGTGACGCAGTTGCGCTAACCATGCAATCAACTCGGACACGCTAAACCGTGCCGGTTATTTTGAAACGTTAGAGCCATGGCATACCTGCGTTACTCAAGAACCTGCGAATGGTACATTTTCGAGAGAGACGATTCGCGGCTGGTGGTGTGCCATCAGGATTTTCGGGATTCCGACACAAGTTACGACCGTTCGGAAGTCGCATCTTTTCTGGCGCACGACTCATTTGAGTCGATTCCTGGCTATCGGCCCGACCAAAAAGAAGTACTTCGTGGAGCGTTCCTGGCATGGCTGCAAGATCCTGTCGATTAGGCTCTAACAATTTGATCCAGCGGACGCCTATCGGCGCCGCTGATCGCAAACGTTAGGTGCCTATGCATGCTCCATCACATACCCGATCTTGGTCCGAAGTGCGCCAGTTCTATCAAGAGCTTGTGCAGCGTCACGGATGGCCTTTGGAGTCGATGCTTGAGCTGGTGGAGCTTCTTGAGAAGTCGCCATACGCAGGAGGAATGTTCCCGTTTACGTCGCACGAGTCACTTCACATCGGTCGGGTTCCGAACTTCGCACGCGGCGACAATGAACTGGAGATCCAGTTCAACCCCAGCAACAAGTCGTTCGTCTTCACCTATTGGCAGCGAGCAGATGATCTTCACCCTTGGACTACTGCATGCGAGGAGTCCGAGTGGAGGTATACGCTGGAGCGGGTGCTTCACAAGCGGCTGAGGTGGTTTCATGTGGGCTGAGGCACCTAACCCCTCCATCGAGCAGACAGCCACAAGCCGGCTGCGCCGTCTTGCGGCTGCCGCTCATGTCGAACGTTGGGCGGGCCAATGGGCATTAACGAAGAACGAGCAGTTTTGGTGGCTAGGAGCTTTGCTGAAGCCGCGTACCGAGATTCGAAAATTCAACTTGGCATTGGTGACGCGAGCGCTCGTTTCGAGAACGGCGGCTTCGGACACGAAGTTCTTGGCCTTGGCTTTGCCCACTGGTCTGTACTGTTTGATCTCGTTGCGCTCGACGAGAACGTTGCAGTGATGGACCCAGACCACGTAATCGTTTTGGTTGATGCGGAAACTGAAAGGACCGTATGGTTCCCAGTAATGTAAAGCCCAACACTGCAGTCAACTGGACTGCCTCCACGCTGCGCGTTCCGGCAGCCAGTTACTTGACACGTTAGAGCGCATGAAAGCTTTCGCAGGAGTTGTTCTTTGCACGATCTATGTGGCCGCGATTGTCGGTTTTGGATCGATATCGGGGCCGGTCGTCGCCCCTTGGATTGGTGTCGCTTCGTCCGTGCTTTTCCTGTTGGTTTATTGGCGATTCATACGCCAACAACTCTCGGTCCCGCTAGTCGCAATTTTTGTCGTTACCGTTATTTTTCCGTTTGCGATCTTGTTCGCAATTGGTCTGCCGTTTCATCATTCTTGGCTAAATACCTTGACTTCTCTTGTATCATCTTTGCGAGTACATGGGCAGCTTGGGGGACTGGAACTTTTCTTGCCGCTGTTTGCTGCGATAGCTGTTGCAATAATTGTCCGGCGGCGCTCTAACAAGGCAATCCAGCGGACGCCTTCGGCACCGCTGATTTAGGACGTTGCGCCGTATCCGAATGAGCACGACTGCACAAGCACTTCTTGATGTGATGACTACCCGGCTTCGGATGCGAGAGAATGGTGTGACGAATCCGCCGCGAAGCATACGAGATGTCACAAAATCACTGGTGAGTCAGTTGGCGGCGCTATCTCCTGATGATCCCATTCAAGTGGTCGTTTTACGAAAGAAGCCTCTTCATGCGCAATATATACAAGAGCGTACGGGCTTTGTCTTGGCGGAGATCGCAGATGAAGACTAAGCCCAACCATTCCGTCAACTGGACCACTGCATCGCTGCGCGCTGCAGCGTCCGGTTACGTCCAACTATAAGGGCTTCCCAATTTTTCAAGGCGAAGTAGCTCCTCGATCAGGTCGTTGTCGCTGCTGAAACGGTTCGGCCTGCGAAACTATAAATGGTCTTGTTGGGCACTTTTAACGAGCCCGGACCCTGATGCAAGACGCTGCGGGGATCCTCAATCGTTGGTCGGGATGTACTGCAATCCCCTGGAAATAACCAGGTCATTCCCCACTCGGTCTAAACCGAAACTTCATCAACGTGTGCAGACTCGATTGACGTTGCTACTTGCTGC
>Ga0209130_1001658_pt1 | contig 13603 bp, 10 predicted proteins | sample AraplaMF_Cvi_mLB_FD_184264 | JGI IMG/M metagenome (GOLD analysis project Ga0209130, IMG submission 184264) | Arabidopsis root microbial communities from the University of North Carolina, USA - plate scrape MF_Cvi_mLB (SPAdes) (version 2) | ecosystem: Host-associated > Plants > Roots > Endosphere...
CGGCGGATTGGCGGCGCAGGCGATGGCGGAGGCACCGCCAATCCGCCGCCGCCCGAGGTGGTCAAGCCCGTGGCCTGCGCCACGCTGCCCAGCGAATTCCAGGCCGCCGACGTCTCGATCACGTCGTCCACGCCGGTTGCCGCCGACACCAGCAACTCGGGCGTGACCACCCCGGCGCATTGTGACGTACGCGCCACGATCCGCGGCAACATCAAGTTCGCCGTGTTCCTGCCGGAAGAGTGGAACGGCCGTTTCCAGATGGTCGGCAACGGCGGCAAGGCGGGCAGCATATCGCTGAGCGACATGTACCGTGCGCTGCGATCGGGCTACGCCGCCACCTCGACCGATACCGGACACGACAACGCGATCGCCGATCAGTCCGGCTCGCGCTTCGGCAACAACGCGCTGTTCGGCGACCAGCTGGAGATCGACTTCGGCTACCGCGCCGTGCACCTCACCGCTGTCACGGCTAAGGACCTCGTCACCATGCGCTATGGCCGCAAGGCCGACTATGCCTACTGGAACGGCTGCTCCAGCGGCGGGCGCCAGGGCCTGCAGGAGGCGCAGCGCTACCCGGACGACTTTGACGGCTATGTCGTGGGCGCACCGAACCAGGACTACACCGGCCAGCAGATGTCCGCGCCGGCCTACCTGCAGCCGCTGTACAAGCAGTTCCCGCCGCAGTCGCCGGCCGACGGCCCGGTGCTGCCGCCGGCAAAGCGCAAATTGATCGGCGAGGCGATCTACGCGCGCTGCGACGGGCTGGACGGCGTGGTCGACGGCCAGCTTCGCAACCCGCTCAAGTGCGATTTCGACCCGGCACGCGACGTGCCCGCCTGTACCGGAGGCAACACGGACGGCTGCCTGACGCCAACCGAACTGTCGGCGGTCCAGCAGATCTACGCTGGCCGCGAACCGTTCGTGCCGGGAATGCCGCTGGGCGGCGAACTGGTGCCGGGCTCGTGGGACACCTGGGTGCTGCCCGACGCGCCGAACCGGGCGCCGACCCTGCACAGCATCATGGCCGATGCATTCGAATGGCTGATGTTCGACCCCGACCGCCCTGGCTTCAAGTACCTGAGCGAGTGGGACTGGAACGTGCACCCGTTCCAGATGGCCAAGGCCGCCGAGACGTATAACGCCACCAATCCGGACCTGCGCCGCCTGCTCGACAGCGGCAAGAAGGTGTTGATGTACCACGGCTGGAACGACGCCGCCGTGAACCCGGTGCGATCCATCCGCTACCGCCAGTCGGTGATCGACCAGCTCAGCGCCAACGGCGGAAACGGCGCTGCCCGCGCCGACAGCTTCCTGAAGCTGTACCTGGTGCCCGGCATGGCCCACTGCAGCGGCGGCACTGGCCACGACAGCGTGGACTGGCTCACGCCGGCCGTCGACTGGGTCGAGAAGGGTGTCGCGCCGGCGGCGCTGGTCGGCGCGCGCGGCACGAGCACGCGTCCGCACTGCCCGTATCCGCAGGAGGCCGTCTACGACGGCACGGGTGACAAGGACAAGGCCGCCAGCTACGCGTGCCGGACCGTGAACTGAGCCGTCAGGCAGACATCGACGGCAGGTGCTGCGCGATGGCCGCGTCGAAGGCTTTCATGGCCTCGGTCTCGGCCACGCCGCGGCGCGACACGCGGAAGAAACCCAGCTTCACCTGCGGATTGACGAGCGTGTCGATGCGCACATGGTGACGCTTGCAGGCAGCCACCGCGAAGGTCGGCATCACGGCATGGCCGAAGCCGGCCTCCACCATGGAAATCTGCGTGGCCAGGAAGCTGACCGACAGGCTGGCGTCATCGTCTCGCACCACGCCCATCTTGTGCATGTGCGTGTCGATTGCCCGCTGGATGGGGTTTTCCGAAGGCAGCGTGATCAGCGGCAGTTCCCGAAGCGAAGCCCAGCTCGCACGCCCCAGGCTCTTGGGTCCCGTGGATGCAGGAGAAACCTTCATCAGTGCGAAGTTGGCAACGTGGCGCCGCACCAGCCCGGTCGCCACCTTGAAGAAGAATCCCAGGCCCAGGTCGACTGCGCCGGACTCCACCATGTCCTGCACGCCGGGCAGGTCGCTGTCGAGCAACTGGATCCGCACCTCGGGATGCTCCGCCTTGAAACGCGCCAGTAGTTGCGGCAGCAGGTGCGAAGACACGAGTGGCGTGGCGGCGATGCGCAACTGCTGGCGCGCCGAGCGGCCCAGCGCATCGACCTCGGCCGTGGCGTCGTCGAGCTGCTGCAGCACCGACTCGGCCACCAGCGCGAAGCGGCGGCCCGCATCGGTGAGCTGCACCGCGCGCGTAGTGCGGTCGAACAGCCGCGCCCCGACCTGGCGCTCGAGTTCGCGCACCAGGATGCTGAGCCCTGCCTGGGTCATGTGCGCGCGTTCGGCTGCGCGCGTGAAGCTGCCCGCACGGGCGACATAGAGAAAGGCACGGATCTGGCGCATGGACAGGTTCATATGAGCATTTTATGAGTCCATGTCACATCTAAACTTGTCTAATCCATGCCCGGCGCGTCCAATGAAGGCTGAACATGCGGCCGAACGGCTGCACCCGCAACACGCAATGAACAGGTGTGAAGACATGACGGAACAATTGGCAGGCCCGGGCAGCGACGACGCTCGGGTGCTCATCGTCGGCGGCGGCCCGGTCGGCATGGGGCTGGCGGTCGAGCTCGGGCAGCGCGGCATCCGCTGCACGGTCGTGGAACGCTACGCGACGCCCCAACCCATACCCAAGGGCCAGAACTTGACGCAGCGCACCATGGAGCACTTCCACTTCTGGGGCGCCGAGCCGGCACTGCGCGCGGCGCGCACCATTCCGCCGGACTACGGCATCGGCGGCCTCACCGCTCACGGTACGCTGCTGGGCGACTACCACTACGACTGGCTGCAGCGCGACTTGGTGCGGCCGTACTACTTCCAGGCCAACGAGCGCCTGCCGCAGTACGCCACCGAAGCCGTGCTGCGCCGCCGCGCCGCGGAACTGCCGAGCGTGCAAACTCTCTACGGTTGGAAGGCGGACGCCATCGCGCCGTCGGCGAGCGGCGTGGAAGTGCAGGTGTGCACGCGCGACGGAAGCGAACGCCGCACGCTGCGTGCGGACTACGTGGTCGGCTGCGACGGCAGCCGCTCCACGGTGCGCGAGCAGGCCGGCATCACGCAGACCCTGTCGGACCATGACCGGCTGATGGCGCTGGTCGTATTCCGCTCGCGCCAGCTGCACGAGCTGCTCGCGCGCTACCCCGGCAAGTCCTACTACAACGTACTGCAGCCGGAGTTGAACGGGTACTGGAAGTTCTTCGGCCGCGTGGACCTGGGCGAGACCTGGTTTTTCCACGCACCGGTTCCGCCTGGAACCACGCGCGACAACTTCGACTTCGCGCGCTACCTGCACGAGGCCGTGGGCGCGGAGTTCGATGTCGAGTTCGAGCACATCGGCTTCTGGGACCTGCGCTTCGCCATCGCCGACCGCTATCGCACCGGTCGGGTGTTCATTGCCGGGGATGCGGCCCACAGCCATCCGCCCTACGGCGGCTATGGCGTGAACACCGGCTTCGAAGACGCACGCAACCTGGGCTGGAAGCTGGCAGCAGCGCTGCAGGGCTGGGGCGGCGAGGCGCTGCTGGACTCCTACGACCAGGAGCGCCGGCCGGTGTTCGCGTCCACCGCGCGTGACTTCATCGCGCGCTCGATCGAAGTCGATCGCGCCTTCCTGCACGCGCACGACCCGGCTCGCGACCGCGTGGCGTTCGAGACAGCCTGGCGCGCGCGCAGCGAAGGTGCGGTGGGCGAAGTTCATTCCTTCGAGCCGCACTACGAGGGCTCGCCCGTCGTTGCCGGCACGCAAGGCGCAGGTGGCAGCGCGGTTGGCAGGCACAGCTTCGACGCACGTGCCGGCCATCACCTGGTGCCAGCGGCGCTGGCCGGCGGCGGCAATGTGTACGAACGACTGGGAACGGGGTTCAGCTTGCTGGCATTTGGCGCAGACCCCGCACGCGTGGAGGCATTCGTCAACGCCGCACGCAGCCTTTCACTGCCGCTGACGGTGATCGATGACGCGCGCGCCGGCGAATGCGCCCGCTATGAGACAAGCCTTGTTCTTGTGCGGCCGGACCAGTTCGTCGCCTGGACCGACACGGGCGCGGCGAACTCTCAATCACCAGCGCAAATCCTGCGGGTGGCCAGCGGCCTGGCGTAGCCGGCCGCCCTGCGCGGAGTGGCCGGCCCAGGAAGGCGCCCTCCCCGCCTTCTTGGGAAAAACCCTTGCTATTGTTGACCGATCAACGTTGAGCAATCAACAATTGAGGCTCCTATCTGTGCCAGCTCCCTCATGGCCCGCAAAAACCCTGTACCTGCCCCAGCCTCAAGCGATTCGAGTCGGACGGCCCCTCCCGCGGCGCGCAAGCGCGTCCGCAGCGAGACGCTCGATCCGGTGGTGGAGCGCCCGGTTCCGGAATTGGCCGCCGACCTGATCGGCTGGCTGGTGACCAGCCTCTCGGTGCGAATGAGCCGAAGCGCCTCCAGCTACTACCAGCAGCACTGGAACATCGGGACGACCGAATACAGGCTGATCCTTGCACTGGGCATCGAACATGGATGCACGGCCGCACGGGTCGCCGCTGCGGCCGACGTCGACAAGGCCGCCGCCAGCCGCAGCCTCCAGGTGCTGCAGAAGGACGGCCTGGTTGAACTCACCAAGCGCGGGCGCGAGTTGGAAGTCCGCCTTACCGCCGCCGGCGAATCGCTCTACCAGCAATTGCAGGCGGCCACGCACAGGCGCGAAGCGCGCATCACGCGCGGCATGAGCGCGGCCCAGGTCAAGCGCCTGCGCGCCGACCTGCATCGCCTGATCGACAACCTGCCCTACATCAGCGACGACAGCGAGCTCGCCCCTCCCAAGCACTGAACACACCCGCAATCCCCACGATCATGCTGACCCACGAAAAGAACGAAACCCTCACCCGCACAGGCCCCGGCACGCCCATGGGGCGCCTGATGCGCAGCTTCTGGACCCCGGCAATGACGCAGGCCGAGATTCCTGCACCGGACGAGGCGCCCGTTCGCCTCCAGTTGCTCGGCGAGAACCTGGTGGTGTTCCGCGACACCGAAGGCCGCGTCGGCGTGCTGGACCAGCACTGCCCTCATCGCGGCGCCAGCCTGTTCTTCGGGCGCAACGAGGAAGGCGGCGTGCGCTGCGTCTACCACGGCTGGAAGTTCGGCGTGGACGGCGAGTGTCTGGACATGCCGACCGAAGCGCCTGACAGCCCGATGCGGTGCAAGGTCAAGGCCCGGGCCTACCCGGCCCGCGTCGCCGGCGGCGTGCTATGGGTGTACTTGGGCGAGCCCGATGCGATGCCGCCGCTGCCCGAGTTCGAGTTCATCGGCTTGCCGGCGGAAAACGTCTACGTCTCGCGCTGGCAGCAGGACTGCAACTACGCGCAGGCCATGGAGGGCGAGTTCGACAGCGCCCACGTGGGCTTCCTGCACAGCCTGGTCAACCAGACCGCGGGCGACGAGCGCGCCCTCACCGGCACTTTCTTCGCCGGCGACAAGGCCCCCATGTGGAAGATCGTGCCGACGCCCTCCGGCTTCATGGCGTGCAACGGCCGCCGCGTGGACGAGCAGCGCCGCTATTGGCGGCTCAACCAGTTCCTGCTGCCCTTCTATTCGATGATCCCGCCTCATCCGAACGACGCGCGCCTGGTCCGCATGTGGGTGCCGATGTCCGACGAGCGCTGCTGGGTGATCTGCGTCACCTTCCGGCCCGACCGGGCCCTGGGCGAGCAGGAGCTGGCCGGCTGGCGCAACGGCGACAGCGCACACCGCAAGGTGGTGCCCGGCACCACCTTGCCCACCGAGCGGCTGGACAACGACTACCTCGTCGATCGCCAGTTGCAAAAGACAGTGTCGTTCACCGGCATCGTCGGCGTGCGGGCGCAGGACGCAATGGTCTGCGAAACGGCCGGCGCCATTGCGGACCGCACGCGCGAACACCTGGGCAGCAGCGACCGCGCCGTTGTGGCCATGCGCCGCACGCTCATCGATGCCGCCCTGTCCTGCGCGGAGGGCCAACGCCCCGCAGGCCCGGACATGCCGCACCTCTACCGCGTGCGGGCAACACAGACCGTCATGCCCGAAAACCTGGACCCGACTGAGTCCGAGGAGCTCATGGCAACTGCACGGCCAAGCGAGGGGCGAACAGGCCCGTAGCCCTGCAAACCGATCCGGCGGACGGCCCGAAGACCCGCCTCACCTAAAAAACCCACGAGGAGACAAGACCATGGCAATTCATCGCGATCTGCGCGGCCTGCGCAGGCTCACCCGGTACTTCGCCTTTGCCGGACTGGCCACCATCGGGGCGCTGGGCGCGCCGGCATCGCTCCTGGCCGCAGAAACTGCGTATCCCCAGCAGGCAGTCAACATCATCGTGCCCTTTGCACCGGGCGGAAGCCTGGACGCGACGGCCCGCGTGCTGGCCGACAAGCTCAAGGACGTACTGGGCCAGCCGGTGCTCGTGGTCAACAAGCCCGGTGCGGGCAGCGCAGTCGGTGCGCGCTACGTCGCCCAGTCCAGGCCCGATGGCTACAACATCTTCATCGCCTCGGGCTCGGCCTATGGCTTCCTTCACCTGCTGGTGCCCAACTTCGAGTTCAGGGTGAAGGATTTCGCGCCGCTGGGCGCCGTCGCGGTGTACACATCGCTCTTCGCCGTCAACCAGTCGCTGCCGGTGAAGTCGATGGCCGACCTCGTCAAGCTGGCGCAGGACAAGCCCGGGGGACTGAGCTTCTGCACGACCGGGGTGGGTGGACTCAACCACCTGCAGCTCGAGATGTTCAAGGACCTGGTGCAGGCCAAGACCGGCAAGCCGCTCAACGTGACCCATGTCCCCTACAACGGCGTTGCCCCGGCATTGACCGCCCTGAAGACCGGCGAGGTGCAAGCCTGCGCCCTGCCCTACAGCACCATCGTGCGCAATTTCGAAGGCCAGGGCATCCATGTGCTTGCGGTGCAGCGGCGCGATCGCCTGGCGGCCATGCCCCAGGTGCCCACGACGGGCGAACTGGGCTACGGGGAAATGGACGGCAACACGCAGCTCGTGACCCTGGCCGCGCCCGCCGGGACTGCACCCGAGGTGGTGCGCAAGCTGGAATCTGCCTTGCAGACGGCAATGAAGGATCCGGCTGTCGTGAAGAAGCTCGACGACCTCGATGTGCAGCCCACCTTCGTGAACTCATCCGACGCGCTGAACTGGCTCAACCAGGACGTCGAGAAGTTCGGCAAGATCATCAAGAAGTCCGGCTTGGCCGTCGCCCAGTAGACAGCAAGGAAAGGAAGCGCGCGGCTGACGCCGAGGCCAGCGCCGTACGCGATGTCTCATTCCACCCCAACTTCCACCGGGACCGGCCTCATCCAGGCGCAGGTGACCGCCATCCGGCTGGAAGCACCTGATGTCCTGAGCGTGGAGTTGCTGGCTCCGGATGGTTCCGCTTTGCCGCCGGCAGACCCAGGGATGCATGTGGACTTGCATCTGCCCAACGGCGTTGCCCGGCCCTACTCGATCGTAGCGAATGAGGAGGGGGCCTATTTGCTGGGTATAAAGCGAGAAGCGAGAAGCCTGGGCGCTTCGGCCTATGTGCACGATCGCCTGCGCGTTGGCGATTCGGTCGGCGTGGCGGTGCCGCGCCAGAAGTTCGCGCTGACCGAAGAGGCTGAGAACAGCATTCTCATCGCCGGCGGCATCGGCATCACGCCACTGATTTCGATGGCGCGGGCACTGCACGATACGAATCGCCCGTGGCAACTGCACTATGCAAGTCGCCACGCCAAGTCGAGTCCTTTCGCGCGAAGACTCAAGAACCTTGGCAACCGCGTGCACGTCTACGGCAGCCGTTCCGATTTCGACGCGCGCTTGCTGGACATTGGCGCCCTGGTGGGCAACGCGCCGCCCGGCACGCACTTCTATTGTTGCGGACCCGCCGGCATGCTTGGTGATTTCGTGTCGGCGACCCGCGACTTGGATCCTGCGTTGGTGCACTTGGAACGCTTCGAGCCTGCGACGCCACCCTTCGATGCAGGTGCATTCGACCTGCACCTGGCACGCAGCGATCGGCATATCAAGGTCCACGCCCACCAGTCCGCGCTCGATGCCTTGCTCGCACACGGCGTGGACATCGACTATTCCTGCCGCCAGGGAATCTGCGGCTCTTGCCAGGCGAGAGTGCTCCACGGCGTGCCTGACCACCGCGACGAGGTTCTCACCGAAGCAGAGCGTGCAGCCAACCGTAGCATCATCCTGTGCTGCTCGCGCGCGTGCAGTTCGGAACTTGTCTTAGACCTTTAGCGAAGCGGTCACGGTCTGTACGAGCCACGCTCGAAGATTGTGACAACGACCGCCCCGGCCAAATTCCGTTGAGAAAGTCGGTTCAAGGCTGCGGAGGAGCAGCAAGTGGGGCACGCAGCAACGGCTCTTCGCTCCGGTCACGCGGGGGTCGAAGTGGCTGCCACGAGCGACGGCTGCTTTGACCAAAGGAACCAGCTTCTTCTGAGGGTCTTGGTCCACGTCCGGAACGGGCACGCAGCAGCCCTCCCACTGTCGGATTGGACGATTGCTTAGGTCGCTAGTAGCAGGAGGCGGCACTCGGCTCACAGTTGCCTTCCGTTGAGTCTTTCGCCTGTCCTATGCAGGGCTGAGCGTTGAAGAGTACTAGTGCAAGACCGATCGCGCGGTTTCCACGCCCAGAAGATCAGCTGGGAAATCTGCAAGCGACAACTGAAAGCGGGAAGCCTCCAGCGCGTGCCCCACCGCGTCTTGAACAGCTTGGCCGATCTCCCGTGGCGTCAGGTGAGCCAGCTGATGGGCCAGCCCCGCCGGGGGAAGCGCGAAGCCGGGTACGGCCTGGCGCAGCACGGTGGCGGCAACGACCGCCCGGGCCACTTGCAGCGCCTGTTCGCCGCGAGGTGGCAAGATCTCGAACTCACGAAAGCGCGAACGCAGCGGCGCCGGCACATGGCCGGGATTGTTGGACGTCGCAATGTAGATCACCAGACTGGCGTCGAATTCGATGTCCAGCGATGCGTCGCGAACGCGGGTGGCCGTCGCCGGCTCGAGCAGAGAGTGCAGCGGCGCAAACGGATCGTATTGGGCGCCGCGAGGTGCCTTATCGAGCTCGTCAATGAGGACAACGGGGTTCGCTGCGTCGCCAAACACCAGCTGGTCGAACACCAGCCCAGGACTGGCGGTGCTCCAGTGCCTCTCGGTTCCGAGGAGGAGCGCCGTGGTTTGCGCATTCTCCATGGAGTGGCGGCGCACAGGCGTGCCCAGCGCCGCAGCCAGGTCATTGGCGTACTGCGTCTTTCCCACACCGGGCTCGCCCCACAGGTGAAGCGGCGGAACGGATAGGGGCGCTTTGCTGTGCACAGAACGCGCCACAGCCGCGGCCACAAGGTCCGTGACAACCTGAAAATGCGGATGCATGCTCGACAGGCGCGCGAGCGCCTGCGCCCACGACTTGGGCGAGAAAGCGGGATTCACCACGGCCCTGAGCGCACCACGGGCCTTGATCTTCTCGATCAGTTCGAGGTCCCGCTTGGCATAGTCCTTCTCCCGCATGGTGCCCACGCGCGCGGCCACACGCAGGACCTCGCGGGCGGCAAGCACCGGATGATGGCGCCTGCGATCGCGCCGAGCGACGCCGCGCTCAAAGGCTTGGGTGAACGCCGACTCGCTCTCGAGCGTGCCTTGCGACGTGCCTTGGGGTGTGCTTTGGGGCGCGCCTGCTGCCGCCGCGGGTCGCGAGACGACCGCCATCGCGGCGGCAGAACGTTCGCTGCGGGCTTGCTCACGTTCTATCGCCTTCTGGCGACGCTCGTCCATGAGCTGACGCTGCAACTGCGCAGGCAGCAAAAGTTCTACCCCGTCCTCCCCGTACGACGCCTCGCTCAGGTAGGGGCGAAACTCGGAGGACAGCTCAGTCCTGCTTGTGGATTTGGCTGAAAAACGCTGGCTACTCACGATGGGCTCCTTCGCAGGAGCCACGTGGCATCAAGCCCCTGCAATCAAGGCGAAGAAAGGCGCGAACGTGCCGATCGAATCCGTCGGCAATTTTTCGCGCGCGCCACTGCACCGGTCGCGCCGGTGGCGTGACACGGGCAGGTTCGAAGCAACGTAAGTTGATGCATGGCAGGAAACCTCAGACCAGAGAATAGTCAATGCGCAGTGCCTCGTCAAAGGGATGCACCATGCCGACGCACCCTCGCGCCGCGGCTGTTCAGGTTACATTTTGAAGACAACCTCCGTTGGAGGTCGAACCCGTAGTCCGGCCAGGCCATGTCGCAAGGAGCTTGCGTGAGCGCAGACAAGTCAGTTGCCCCGCCACAGGATCCGTATCCCGGGCATCCCGTGGAGCGCGGACCTCACGGCCGCGGCGTGGGCCGCTGGGTGCCGCAGGAAAAGCACCTCTATCTCACACGGTACCTGGACGCCACCCGCGAGGCGCGCAAGAAGTTCAAGCAGCGAGTACTGATCGATCCGTTCTGCGGCCCCGGTCGCATCCAGGTCGAAGGCGAGAGCTTCACGCGAGACGGCGGATCGGTCGCCGCCTAGTCGATGCGCGAGGCGACGCCTCTAAGGCTCGCGTCAACTTGAATCCTGATCACTTGCTGCGCTTGCCTTCCCAGCGTTCGTTCGACTTCTTCCCCGGGTAGTTCCCATTCCAGCCGTCGTGCGTCCATATTGACGTTCGATGGCGACGAGTCGGAAACTTGGGTCGTTTTCGGTTCTCCTCGGACGAGGGCTTCAATGTGGTCGTTACCGTTCGTGCCGAATGCCTACAGCGACGAGGTACTTGGCACTTGGCTGGCTCGTATTCAAGTGCTCAATGGCAGTGGTGCATGGCGCATGCTCTTTGAGAGCGCAGGCGCCGGCTCCACGCTGACTGGCCCGCTGTTTGATCTGGTAAACCACAGCGAAAGTCTCGCTAGAGTCTTTGAGGGCCTGCACACCGACTACACAAGCGCAATCCTGCAACGAACGACGCTTCCATACTGGTCGGCCCTCGCGGGGGACGAAGCGCGACGCGTGCCGGGCGTACCGCAACTTCGAATGCCGCAAACAAGAGCCAACATTCCTGCTCTTGATCTCGTGCTGCTTCGCCGTACTGGTTTCGGCAAATTGCAGGTTCACCGGTGGTACTGCCCGGTTTGCATTGCCCTGGACCGCGAGGAAGGTCGGCTCCCCTATCTGCGTCGCAGACATCAACTGCCGACGGTTTTCCACTGCCTGGAACATCGGGTTCCACTTCAACATGGGTGCCCCAAGTGCGGAGCCGACATCTTCATCGGTCGTCCCGACCTATTCCTGGTAGAGACTGCCTGCCCCTGCGGCTTTGACCTTCTAAGCGCTCCTGTGCAAACAGGGTGTATTCCCCCATTCTTCCGACGCCTAGCGAAGGTTAGCGAGGACGCCCTGAACATTCAGTCAGTCGATTGGAGTCTCAGCGCGCTCAGAGCTTGGCTCACCGACCGACTGTCAGCGCTCGGGGGGCGACTATAAATCTCAGATGCTGAAGCTGTTTGGGCGGCAAGGCGTGCCCGTAGAAGCGGACCGGGACGGAACACGGATTCTGGTCGGCGAAACCAGTCACATTTTTCGGTTTCGGCATCTGACTTGGGCGACAGCTCAAGGTATTGCAGCAATGCTCGCGGCGATGGAGGTGCCGCTGAGTGTGGCGGCTGCCGCCGCCCGAGATTCTTTCGCAGCCTCCCAAGAATCCGCGAAACCGCGATCGCAAACGTATTCAAGTGGCGACCTCACGGTCGCCGAAGCCCGAAAGCAATTCTTGGAACACTTGCCCCGGGGGCATGTAGCATATGACCGCACCCGGACCTATTGGTTCCTTCGCATGTTCGACGAACAATGGCTGAAGTCCGTGGCGCGACGCCCATTCATTCAAGTTGTGCCTTCAGTGGAGGAAGACCGACAGTCGATTCTTGGCGCAAAACATTTCAACGGGCAAGACTTCCTTAAGCGCGCACGGCTTCGCGACAGGGAGTGGTATGAGGAGTTCAAGGCCAGTCGACACAAGGCGTCAATCAAGCGTCGCGAATCTCAGTCGGCTGCGCGGCATCGCGAAAGGCACAAGAACCTGCTTAAGGCGATCGAAAATCTGCTCAGCAGGCCGACGCGCCCCACAAGAATCACCTACGCTGCATTGGGCAAACTGACTGGACTCACCCGTCTGCAAGCGCTGGTTGAGATCAAAGCCGACCCGACACTGCTGCGCGCGGTACGCGACGCGAACGATTCAAAGATAAGTCGCCAACTGGAATGGGCGGTCCGTGTTCTCGTTGCTGAGCGTGCTCCCTTTGGCGCCAGGCAGGTCTTTCAGAAAGCCAAGCTTCCTTCAACACCCAGTACTGCGCCGCTGGTTAAGCGGCTCATTGAGACAAAGGCGCGAGCGAAGGTGAAAAGAGCCATTAGTCCATGAGCGCACTATGCATTGGTTCGCACTGATTGTTCGAAATTTCCGCAACTCGAATCTCATTGTCAATTCAATTTTCGGCGCTTGCAGAAAACTTCCATAACTATTGTCCGCCGATGGGGCGCGGGCCGCTGCCTCGTCCCCCTACTCGACCGTGACCGACTTCGCCAGGTTCCTCGGCTTGTCCACGTCCGTCCCGCGCGCGCAGGCGGTGTGATAGGCCAGCAGCTGCAGCGGCACCACGTGCAGCAGCGGACTCAACGCCCCATAGTGTTCGGGCATGCGGATCACGTGGATGCCGTCGCTGCTCTCGATGTGAGTGTCGGCATCGGCCAGCACGTAGAGCACGCCGCCGCGGGCGCGCACTTCCTGCATGTTGCTCTTGAGCTTTTCCACCAGCGCGTCGTTGGGCGCGACGGTGACCACCGGCATCTCGCTGGTCACCAGCGCCAGCGGGCCGTGCTTGAGCTCGCCGGCGGCATAGGCCTCGGCGTGGATGTAGGTCACTTCCTTGAGCTTGAGCGCGCCTTCCAGGGCGATCGGGTAGTGCAGGCCGCGGCCCAGGAACAGCGCGTTCTCCTTGCGCGCGAAGTCCTCGGCCCAACTGATGACCTGCGGCTCCAGCGCCAGCACGGACTGCAGCGCGACCGGCAGGTGGCGCATCTGCCGCAGGTACTGCGCTTCTTCCTCGGGCGACAGTCGCCCCTTCGATTGCGCCAGCGCCAGCGTGAGCAGGAACAGGCCCGCCAACTGCGTGGTGAAGGCCTTGGTGGAGGCCACGCCGATCTCCACCCCGGCGCGCGTGATGTAGGCCAGCTTGCACTCGCGCACCATGGCGCTGGTCGCCACGTTGCAGATGGTCAGCGTCTCTTCCATGCCCAGGCTGCGCGCGTGCTTGAGCGCAGCCAGCGTGTCGGCCGTCTCGCCCGACTGCGAGATGGTCACCACCAGCGTCTTCGGATCGGGCACCGATTCGCGATAACGGTACTCGCTGGCGATTTCCACCTGGGTCGGGATCTTCGCGATGCCTTCCAGCCAGTACTTGGCGGTGCAGCCGCTGTAGTAGCTGGTGCCGCACGCCAGGATCAGCACCTTGTCGATCTGCTGGAACACGCGGTGGGCG
>Ga0209130_1001659_pt1 | contig 13602 bp, 13 predicted proteins | sample AraplaMF_Cvi_mLB_FD_184264 | JGI IMG/M metagenome (GOLD analysis project Ga0209130, IMG submission 184264) | Arabidopsis root microbial communities from the University of North Carolina, USA - plate scrape MF_Cvi_mLB (SPAdes) (version 2) | ecosystem: Host-associated > Plants > Roots > Endosphere...
TCTTGCAGTACATCAAATACAGAGTCAATCTTCGCTCCTGGAATACCGAAAACATGTGTAACACCTTGTTTAATTAAACAATCAACAACAAGATCTGCTCCTTTTGTTTTTGTTTTCACGTCGTTTGCTTTTACACCTGTACTCAAACTAATCATCCCTTTATTTCATAATGTGTGTAATAAAGATTTTTATTTTATATACTTCACCACATTAATTAACGTGGTGTAATATATCCCGCTTATCATTATAGTACAAATGCATTATTTTTCCAACGATATGAATTTGACAGTTTTTTGACAAACAAAAGGAAAACCCTTACATTTTTCTACAATAAAATAGACGCCCCTATACTAGGAGCGTCTTCCCTTATTACGCTTGTTGTTGCGCGTTATATAATTCTTCAAGTGGCTTCATGATAATTTTGTTAACGTCAGTGATAACGATGTTTAAACGTTGCTCAGTTTCCATTAACTTTGTAATTTTAGCATCTTGTTGAATACGAGCTACAACTTCTTGTGCTTTTTGGTTATCTTCTTCAGTAATTTCTTGACCTTGCATCATTTTTTGTTGTAGGCCAAGTTGCATCATGCGGAACTCATCGAATAAGCTCTTTGAAGCTGCATCTCCTTGTACTGCTGCGTAGCTTGCTTTTAATGTTTGGAAATCTTCGTTTTCAGCGATTGTTTTTTGTAATTCATATGCAACATCATGAATGTTTTTTGTCATTTTATTTTTCCTCCTTTAGAAGGCTAGCGCTTTTCGCTCGCACCGCCTTTTAAGTGCATTTACATACGCACCTCTTCTTACCATATCAAACTATGCAAGAGATGTGAAGAAATTTCACTTTTATTTCTATGTATTCGCTTTATTACCTAAGGAACAGAAGTAACACCCCTTGCACGAGTCCAATCATTCCCCCTAATAATGCCCCTAAATACGTAATCATTTTCAATTCATTTTTCGTTATGGACAAGACTAGGTCCTCTAGTCTCTCCGTTGAAAATGTAGACACTTCTTGCTGGACAATTTCCGCAAGGTGGAGATTGTTTAATATACTTTCTACGTTTTCTGTCCCCCACTTCAATCCTTTCGTTACTGCACTTGGGACTACATTTCCCATGATTGTTTCTCGAACTGGCTCACATACTTGCTGAACAGATTGATTTAAAAATTTACTCACTGTTTCCTCAACTTTAACTGCTGACAATATGGATTTCACAATCATTTCTTTTTCTACAAACGTTTCTAATTCTTTTACATCTCTTCCTTTTAACTTTTCCCACTCTTTTTGCAGTACATCAGTTAAAAGCTGCTTTGTGCCATCTTGCCCTAAAAACTTAATGACTTCTGGCTGCACACGATCCACTACACTTACATTTCCTAAAAACATCCCGACTAAGTTAAGCAGCGTTCCCCTAGAAGCAAAAAAATCATCAATCATTTTTGAAAGACGCGCTTTCCCTTCTTCACTTTCAAAAAATTTAATTCCTCGCTCTAAAATAAACGCCGAGACATTTGGGATCGTATTCTCTATTTTTTCATGTACAGAATGAGGTAAAGCTTGTTCCCATGTATATGTATAGTACTCCGTTAAAAATGCCTGAATCTTTTCTGTAATCGCATGTTCGATTTTGCCGATTGCTTCTTTTTCTACATGCGCTACATCCCATTTTTCTAACATTTGTCGTAACGACTGTTCATTCGTAATTACTTTATCCACTTCTGCTTGTGCCCAGTGGATTAAACTTTTTTGAAACTCTTCATTTGTTAGCTTCTTTCCGATTCCTTCTGGCGTTAACAAATGCTCTACAACCATTTTTCCTAATTGAACAGCAAGCTCATCGCGACGTTTCGGAATTAACCCTGGCGTAAATGGAACTTGAAACTTTCCAATATAAATCGGACGATGAGGACGGAATAACATTTTTATTGCTAAATGATTTGTGTATCCTCCAATAATCGCCCCGAGTCCTGTTGTTGTTAACATATTCAACCATATATTCATCATAATCAACCTTTCACTTCTCCAAAACTATAGCATATCGTCATACGGACAAAAGTATAATGGTATAAAAATGTATTTGCAATATATAGCTTCGCCTATTATGCAAACATCTTGTTAATAAAGGAGTGATTTCGTTGGTTCTTGGTCTTTTAACTTCTAAATTTCATCACGAGCAAATGTATTACACCGAAATCGCTAAGCGAGCTCGTCTGTATCATAACGTCGTTGCTCAATTCACACCGTTTAGCATTGATTCAAAGACAGATCTTGTTTCTGGTCTTATTTATGATACAGATACAGGAAATTGGATAGATCAAACCTTTCCCATTCCTTCATACATATATGATCGCTGTCATTTCAAAGAAGATAAAGACTTCCACCAAGCAAAATCGATTATTCATTCATTACGCAAACGTTCCTCGACTACTTTTTTAAATAACACACTTATTAATCCAAGTGATTTACACAATCTTTTTCTTACTAATAAACGTCTTTCCCCTTACATTCCAAAAATAAAAAAAGGAACGGTACAAGGAATTTTCAAATTACTACTAGAAACAAGAGATATCATTATAAGACCAATCAATATACATTCTAATGAAAATTTATATCGAGTCACTTACAAACATAAAACATTTCATATCGATACAATAAATGAACAGCATCGTACTTCTACTCAATTCAAACGGACAGATGACTTTATATCATGGTGCCAATCGAACATACACTCATCCCGTTATATGATTCATCCAATGTTACATGCTCCAAATCAACTATCATATCCGATTCATATTCGAACCATTATGCAAAAAAATAAAGAACAGAACTGGGTAGTGCTCGGTCAATTCATACAAAAAGCTTCATTCCCAGCACAATTTTTACTTCCCGTAACAGAGCGTTCCATGATACATCCATTTTCCAAAATTAAATATTTGCTTTCTTCAACTGGTGTTCAATTATTGAAAGATGCTTTGCATGATGTTGTAAATGAAGTGTTCAAAACACTCGATCAGTCCTATTCGTCATTATTTGAATTAGAACTTTCTACCATTATGGATCAAAAAGGTGCCATTTGGCTTATGTACGTTAATACGATGCCTTCTTACGAAGTTTATACTAGGTACAACGACGAACTGGCTGAACAAATTTTTCATGGTCCATTAAAATTTAGCCGATTTACACCATAACGAAAGGAGGAGCCCCCCGTTGAAAGAACACATATATACATTAAGTATTTCAGATGAGCATCCAAATAGTATTACTTTACCTTACGTTTTTTCTATTACACCGCCAATTACATCCCTTTCCTTTGGCTTACGTTATATTGCATGTGAGAATATTAAAATTCACTATTCATTCACGCGAGAAATCATTATTGGCGAACAAATTGCAGCCAATCTTTTACTACCGCATTCAGCAACAATCCATGCCTTCTTACACAATCAAACCATTGTTTTCGGCCCATTAATCGGGATTTTCACAACTGGCTTTAACGATGATTCTAATTCTCCTTTAGGGAGTCGTTCCATCTCTCTCGGTGAGTTATTAACACCACCATTCACATTGCAGCCATTTGTATTTGTCTTTGGCCTTCAACATATAAACTGGGCAGAGGAAACAATTGAAGGGTACTTCTTTCAAGATAGCAAATGGGTAAAAAACAAAGTCCCTTTACCAAATGTCATTTACGACCGTTTACCAAATCGCCAAGCAGAAAATTACAAACCTATCATAAGAGCAAAAAAACGATTAGAAAGCGACTATGCGATTCCATGGTTTAATCCAGGGTTTTTCAACAAATGGGAAGTGCATCGCCTTCTAATGAAAGAAGATTCAATGAAACCATTCTTACCAAAAACAGAAGAATTCCAACATTTTGAACAAGTAGAACGACTTCTCGGTACGTATAAGTACATTTATATGAAGCCGATACATGGTAGCTTCGGAAGAAACATTCATCAAATACTCTATTCTCAAACTGAAAATCGCTACTATTGTCGTTATCGTGAAAATGAACAAAATAAACTAAGAAAGTATCAATCATTAGAAGCACTTCTTAACCATGTGTTAAAAGGACATGATTTAAAAAAATTTATCGTACAACAAGGTATCTCACTGCTCCGCTTCGAAGGGCAACCCGTCGATTTTCGCATTCATACAAATAAAAACCATTTTGGTAATTGGGTAGTCAGTGCAATCGTCGCAAAAATCGCCGGTAAAGGTAGCTTAACAACTCATGTAAATAGCGGCGGTGATACGAAATTACTTCAGGAACTATTTCCCGATTCAACACAGCAGGTTCAAATTGAAAATAAACTAAAACAAACAGCCTTACAAATCAGCTATGCACTTGATCGACAAGTAACTGGGAACATTGGAGAGATTGGTTTCGATATCGGTTTAGATACAGCGGAAAACCCGTGGTTATTTGAGGCAAATTCTAAACCAGGGCGAACTGTATTCCAAGATGAAAAGTTAAAAGAACAAAGCGAGCTTACGCGCCAATTATTTTATGAATATGCCATCTATTTAACTGAACATTCTTTGCGCGATTCGAAAGAAAAAGTATCTCAAATACAATCAAACCCTGCACCTAACACTGAAAATATCCCATCCCCTATGATTAACTCACAAATAAAAAAACAAAAACTTCCACCTCATTCATAAGGTGGAAGTTTTCTATTTATCCCGCTATTTGTGGGCAGTAAAACCCCCACCTCAAAATTCGGCTGGAGCAAAGAAGTTAAGCGGAAACCCTGCTGCCCGTAAACGCCCGATTGGTACGGGCTAATAATTAGTGGGGGGTGAACCCCCCCCCACTGATTAAAGTTTCACTTTATACAAACTTCACTACAACTTCCATTTCCACATTACATACTCCGCAATAAAAAATATGATTGCAATATTCATTTGAATTATTATGTGTTAAACCATCTACCGCACTTAATAATTCCTGATCCATATATGCACTGTAATCATCTATGTAATCTACAGCTTTCCCATAATCTTGGAGTATTCCTTGGCAATTTTGACAAGAATATGTTTGTGATTCTAATGCATTGCAAAGCGGACAAATTCCCATCGTGATTCCTCCATATGTTATCCTTTTTAGATTCTAGCCGTGCATAGGAGCGGTCAGTCAGTACCTTTTCCTGCCCCATCCCGGATTAAAACAGAACTATGAAGCTGATACCAATGTAATTTTTATTTTACTAAGCTGTAAGCACAGCTGATTATATATAGAATTTAAACGCAGATGATTTCGCTCTTAGTTTAGCCTTCTTTCTTAAAAATACAACGATTACTCTTATTTCATAATTTACAAAATAGCAAAGATTTTTTTACAAAATTTACAAATTATTATTTTGTATATCTTTCTAGGTAACATCCATACTATGAGTACAAACTTAATTACCGATGGATTAGCGCCAAACGGGGCGATAATCTGGTTCAAATCCAGCTAGTCCAACCAAAAAAATTTTTATAACTCTAAGGAGGATATATTCCTATGGCAAACCAAAGTTCTTACAATCAATTAGTAGTACCAGGAGCAACAGCTGCAATCGATCAAATGAAGTACGAAATCGCTCAAGAATTTGGTGTACAATTAGGAGCAGATTCTACGGCTCGCGCTAACGGTTCTGTTGGTGGAGAAATTACAAAACGTTTAGTTGCAATGGCTGAGCAAAGCCTTGGCGGATTCCAAAAATAAATATATATGGCAAAAAGGTCTCAAGGCATATGCCTTGAGACCTTCCTTAATTTATTGCAACATTTGTAAAAACTTCTTCGTTCGTTCTTCTTTTGGATTTGTAAATACATCTTCCGGTGTACCTTGTTCGACAACGACACCGCCATCCATGAAAATAACACGGTTCGCAATTTGATGAGCAAAACGCATTTCATGCGTTACAATGACCATCGTCATTCCTTCTTTAGCAAGTTCTTTCATAACCTTTAAAACTTCTTGAACTAGCTCAGGATCAAGTGCTGACGTTGGTTCATCAAATAGTAAAACTTCCGGCTCCATCGCAAGTGCACGAGCGATTCCAACGCGCTGTTGTTGTCCACCTGATAATTGGAACGGATATAAGTCTACTTTATCCGCAAGACCAACTTTTTCAAGGAAATAGTTTGCTTTTTTCTTCGCTTCTTCTTTCTCCATCTTTTTCACTGTAACGAGCCCTTCCATTACATTTTGAAGTGCCGTTAAATGAGGAAATAGATTATGGTGCTGGAATACCATACCTGTTTGCGTACGAAGATTTACAATATCTTTCTTCGTTACTTTTTGAGAGAAATCGAGCTCTTTATTGCCGATGCGAATATTACCAGCATTCGGCGTTTCTAACACGTTGAGGCAACGTAAGAATGTCGTTTTACCAGATCCAGATGGCCCGATAATAACAACCACTTCGCCCTTCTCAACTGATAAATCTATATGCTTTAGTACGGTATTATCTCCGAAACTTTTTTGTAAATGTTGAATTGAAATCATAAAAACAAAAACTCCTTTTATGAAAGGGTTATTTTAGAGTATAACGTTCTGAACGTTTTTCTAATATTTGTTGCACGATAGATAATAAGAAGCAAATTACCCAATAAATTAGACCTGCTTCAAAATAAACAATTAAAAACTCATAGTTCATTGCCGCAATTTCCTGCGCTTTTCGGAACATTTCTGTTACTAAAATTAACGACGCTAATGAAGTATCCTTCACTAAACTAATAAATGTATTCGAAAGCGGCGGAATAGATACACGCGTCGCTTGCGGTAAAATAACACGTTTTAATGCTTGCGGATATGTCATCCCAATTGTGTAAGCTGCTTCCCACTGTCCTTTCGGAATAGAAAGAATAGAAGCACGAATAATTTCAGATGCATATGCACCAACATTTAATGAAAAACCAATAATTGCTGCTGTATATGGCTCAACCTCAATATTAAGAGTTGGAAGACCATAGAAAATAATAAATAACTGTACAAGAAGTGGCGTTCCGCGAATGATAGATACATAGATACGAGCAATCCATTGTAAAATACGACTACCTGAAATACGAGCGAGCGCTGTTAGCGTCGCAAGTATAATACCGATAATAAATGTAATAAGCGTTAATGGAATTGTCGTAAATACAGCTTCCTTCAGCATAGGCATGAAGGAAGACTGCATAATATCTATCCAAGTAGACAGTCGATCTGAGACCACTACACTACTTAGAAACATTTTCACCGAACCATTTTTTCGTTATTTTGTCATACGTACCGTCTTTTTTCATATCTTCTAACGCTTTATCTACTTCTTGTACAAGCTTATCGCTACCTTTACGGAATAAGAATCCACTTTGTGAAGCTTCTTTTTCTGTATCTACAATTTTAATTTTTGCATCTTTTTTCGTTTCTAAATAATTTAATACTGATAACTTATCATTAATTGTAAAATCAACGCGTCCTGAAGCTAATAATTCTGCCGCTTGGCTAAATCCTTCTACACCTTCGATTTCTGCACCGTTTTTCTTAGCAATATCTGCATAGTTACTCGTTAAAGATTGTGCTCCTTTTAACCCTTTTACATCAGCAAATGTAGCAGGCTTATCTTTATCTTTTGCGATAACTAATGCCGCTGAAGATGAAATGTATGGTTTAGAGAAATCGTATTTCTTTTGACGATCTTCACGAATACCAACTTCGTTTGCAACCATATCGAAACGTTTTGCGTCTAGGCCAGCAAGTAAGCTATCCCATTGTGTTTCTTTAAATACAGGTTTTACACCTAAACGTTTTGCAACTTCTTCCGATAGTTCAACGTCAAATCCAGTTAATTTATTGCTTGAATCGTGGAACGTAAATGGTGGATATGTACCTTCTGTACCAATTACAAGTTCACCGCTTTGTTTAATCTTTTGTAACGCGTCTTGACTAGCTGTATCTTTTTTCTCTTCTTTACCGCAGCCGGCTACAATCCCGATCGCTAATGTAGTTACTGCAAGCACTGAAAATAATTTTTTCATGATGGTAATCCTCCAAGTATTCTGATAGGAATTTAAAAACTATATTGATTGTATGCAATCTTGAGCAATTTTTCAATGAAAATGTTCTTATTTAGTTTATCCTTTTTCTTCATAATCAAACAAAAGGGAAAAATAACGCTACATACAAAAAATAAGTAACATTTTTTAATATAGCATTTATAAAGAAAAAGGTAAAACAATACTTCTTATTTAACTGTCGTAATTCGCTAAAGAGTCGACATGTTCATCAATAAAAAAGAACTTGTGAAAATCACAAGTTCTCCCCTCTACATATTAAGCGCTCTGGTTTCCTTCCATTTGCGTTTTGTACATATCGTAATAACGTCCGCGCTTTTTCATTAACTCATCATGAGAGCCTTTTTCTAAAATGGTTCCTCTATCAAGCACAATAATTTGATCTGCGCTTTTAATTGTTGAAAGTCGGTGAGCGATAATAAACGTCGTTCTTCCTTTTTTCACAACTTCTAGTGCTTGTTGAATCATCGCCTCTGTTTCTGTATCAATACTAGACGTTGCTTCATCTAAAATTAAGATAGCTGGATCAAAAGCGAGTGCCCTAGCAAACGAAATAAGCTGACGTTCTCCGGTTGAAAGTGTACTCCCTTTCTCCGTAATTTCTTCATCTATATTGTTTGCAAACCTTTCAGCACCAACGTCACGTAACGCCTTTACGATGCGATCTGTTGAAATTTTTTCATTCTCTAAGCTAACATTGGATGCCACTGTCCCGCTAAATAGAAACGGATCTTGTAGTACAATTCCCATATGTTCACGAGTTGCTTGTTTCGGCATCTCTGTTACATCGTGACCATCAATCGTAAGCTTTCCTTTTTGAAATTCATAAAACTGAAAGAGCACATTCATAATGGAACTTTTTCCTGACCCAGTATGACCAACAAGTGCCACCGTCTCTCCTTGTTTCGCTTCGAAAGAAATATTTTTTAACACTTCATCTTTTCCATTGTAAGAAAACGAAACATTTTCGAATTTCACATTTCCGTTTAAGCGAGGCATACGATCTTCTTCCACTGCCTCTCCCTTTTCCTCTAGCAATTCGAAGACACGCTCTGATGCAACGCGCGATTGTTCTAAGTTAGCAAGCTGATTTACCATATTTGTAATAGGTGAGAACAATCTCGTTAAATAATCAACGAACGCATACAGTATCCCTAGAGAAATGATGCCTGAAGCACTTAATGAAGCTCCCCCGAAATACCAAATCACACTCGTGAAAGCGATATTTCGTAATACAGACACTAAGTTATGCGAAGTTGCTGCATTTAAATTTAAAATTTTATTTTGATACTTAAAATAATCGCCATTTAATTCTTCAAACTCTTTTTTCGTTTCACGTTCTTGACGGAACGTTTGAATAATCGGCATCCCTTGAATCGATTCATTCACTGTACCGTTAATATCGGATAAACGTGAACGCATTTTATGATTGTATACAGATGCATACTTTCTATATAAAATCGCCCAAACAATTAAAATCGGGATAATTAATAAACAGAACGACGCAAGTTTCACATCGAGTAAAAATAGCGCAGCAAATATCCCGATAATATAAATGATGCTGGAGACAAATGTCGCAAGTACTGTTACGTATAAATCCCGAATGGCCTCTGTATCATTCGTTACACGCGAAACGATTTTCCCTGCTGGTAAATGATCAAAGTACCTGATCGGTAACGTTTGAATATGAGAGAAGACATCTTCCCTCATAATTTGAATAATTTTGTTCGCTGCCTTCTGTAAGAAAAACTGCTTTCCATATGCAAATAATGACACAATTACTAATAGAGCAAAATAGCCTCCACCAAGTAATAGTAGGGGGTTTATTTCTGGCTTATAAAACGCAAACACTTCTTCCTTCGTTAATGCTTTCGCTTTATACACTTGCACCGCCTTACCATTTTGAACGGTAATCATATCACCTTTTACAGAACGTGACCCTTCAATATTCACTTTATTTGGTACAAAGTAATATTGAAAACCGACTTGCATCACGCGTACTTCTTTTCCTTTTTTCTCACCTTGTTCAAAGCGATCACTTCGCTTATAATAGGCGCCATTATATGAAACAGCATCTTCACTCTTTTCTGTCTCATACCAAGATTTCTCTATCGCAACGATATGATCGTCAATCATCGTTTTAGCGACGAACGGACCGGCAAGCTCTGCGATAACGAAAATAAATAACATCGCCATCGCTGCAAAAATCGTCCCTTTTACTTTCATCGCATATTGAAACAATCGTTTTGAAACACTCATATTTTCACCCCACTATCCGTACTTTCATTTTCACCTTGTTGTCTTTCAAACTGCTCAGCATACCAGCCTCCGTTTCGAAGAAGCTGGTCATGCGTGCCTTCTTCCATAACTTCGCCGTCATCCATAACGAGAATCCAATCTGCATGTTGTACTGCAGATAAACGGTGCGTCGTAATAATCGTCGTCTTTCCGCTTCTTTCCGTTCTTATATTTTCAATGATCGCCGCTTCCGTACGAGCATCAACAGCTGATAACGAATCGTCCAAAATTAATATTTCTGGATTTTGAATAACCGCTCTCGCAATCGAAATCCTTTGCTTTTGCCCTCCTGATAACGAAACACCTTTCTCTCCAACGAGCGTTTCTAATCCTTCTGGTAAAAACTCTAAGTCTTTTGTAAACGCAGCAATTTCAATGGCTTTCTCGAGCTCTTCTTCAGTCGCTTCCCTGTTTCCGAATAAAATATTTTCCCTCGCTGTTTTTGAGAATAAAATGTGCTCCTGAGGTACATATCCAATCCACCCGAGTACATTTTCACTCGTCATTTTATCTAATGTCACATCAGAAACTGCAATATCCCCTTCTCCAAGCGGATATTGACGAAGAAGCTGACGTACAAGCGTCGTTTTTCCGCTTCCTGTTTTTCCGACAACCCCTAGCGTCTCTCCTTGTTTTAATGTAAAAGAAACCTTTTTTAAATTTTCTTCAGCTGATGAAGGATATGAAAAAGAAACTTCATCAAACTGAATATAATCAGGCTCTTGTACAAGCTTTGGATTTTTCGGATTCTTTACATCTGGTTCATACGCTAACGTTTCATTCACACGGTCGAGCGACGCATTTCCTCTTTGCATAACATTAATTAATTCACCAATTGCAAACATTGGCCAAATCATCATCCCTAAATACACGTTAAAGGAAACGAGCTCACCAAGTGTCACCTTTGATTGGAATACAAGGTATGCACCGTACACTAAACCAATTAAATAACTAAGTCCGACAAGCATTTTCACAGTTGGTTGGAATAACGCATCAATTCTTGCTACCTTCATATTTTTTTCGTAGACGTCATCTCCTAAATGATGAAATCTTTCCTGATCTGCATTCTCTTGTACGTATGCACGAATCACGCGCACGCCAGCAATTGATTCAAGTACTTTATCATTCATATCACCGAACGCATCTTGCGCAACTGTAAATCTTTCATGCAATTTCTTTCCATATATATTCATCGCATATGCCATAATCGGAAGCGGTATAAGGGCCGCTAATGTAAGCTCCCAACTTATTGTAAATCCCATCATAAAAACGATTGTAAGCATGTATAAACTAGAATCTACAAGCGTTAATATACCGAAACCAGCTGTCATAGCGATTGCTTTTAAATCGTTTGTTGCTCTCGCCATTAAATCGCCAGTACGATTTTTTTGATAAAACGTCGGTGTCATCTTGAGCAAATGCCCCATAAATTTCGAGCGCATCGTCTTCTCAAGTACGAACGCACCTCCAAACAATTGATGTTGCCAAACAAAAGTAAGGCCATATCCAACTATCGTAACTCCTATTAAAATAAGAATAGACTCCATAATTGCTGCATTCGTTAACGTTCCTGTTTTTATATTATCAATCGTAACCCCTAGTACTTTTGGGGGAATGACTTCAACTATATTTACAATTAAAAGCGCACCAATTGCGATACTATATCTCTTCCAATGCTCTTTAAAAAACCATCTTAACTTTAGTAATACTGAAAACAACGTAACCTCTCCCTTCTCGTTTTCGTTTAACCCTCATTTCTTTATCCGCTATCCAAACCCATCACATTTACATTTCGTAACCCATACAATCTCATCACATTTTTCCACCTTCCAAATTTCAGTTTTATAGTAACCATATAAAGTATGGAAACAAGCAAATTGGACAAAAAAAAGCATACCGTCGCTTGACGATATGCACAAAAATGCATAAAAGCGTACGTTACGATATACGCAACGTACGCTTCTCATAAGACAAAAAAGTCCTATATATCCGCACGGGTTGCGTAATAATATGAATGTTTTCCGCCGTTTAATACAGCTAAGCCCATTACATTTACGATTACAATCATTACGCACACCCCCTTCATTTATTTTCCATTTATAATCTTACAACTTTATTGAGTATTCTGTCAATTATTTTTTTCGTTTTAAAATAATCTTTTATCACAAAAAATGAAAGTGATGCATTCTACTTACAGTTTGAAATGAGGGAATGTTCTGCAAGAAAGGGCATACAAAATAAAAAAATAATAAGAAATCGTTTTCACAAATATTTCATTTGAAAAATATTATCAAACCCCCTACAATCACCTTATACTCACTCTTACAAGTTGCTATTTTAGGAGGACTAATCATGACAACTAGCAATACGTACAAATTTTATTTAAACGGAGAATGGAGAGAAAGCTCTTCAGGACAAACAATCGACATTCCATCTCCATACTTACACGAAGTAATTGGGCAAGTACAAGCAATTACTCGCGGAGAAGTAGATGAAGCAATTGCATCTGCAAAAGTAGCTCAAAAATCATGGGCTGAAGCTTCTCTACAAGATCGCGCAAAATTTTTATATAAATGGGCTGATGAGCTCGTAAATATGCAAGATGAAATTGCCGATATTATTATGAAAGAAGTCGGTAAAGGATATAAAGATGCGAAGAAAGAAGTTGTTCGTACAGCGGACTTCATTCGTTACACAATTGAAGAAGCTCTACATATGCACGGAGAAAGCATGATGGGCGATAGCTTCCCTGGCGGAACAAAATCAAAACTTGCGATTATCCAACGCGCACCACTTGGTGTTGTATTAGCAATCGCACCGTTTAACTACCCAGTAAACTTATCTGCTGCAAAACTTGCACCAGCATTAATTATGGGTAACGCTGTTATTTTCAAACCAGCAACTCAAGGTGCAATTAGCGGTATTAAAATGGTTGAAGCACTTCATAAAGCTGGCCTTCCAAAAGGTCTTGTAAATGTAGCTACAGGACGCGGTTCTGTAATTGGTGACTACTTAGTAGAACACGAAGGTATCAATATGGTATCGTTCACAGGTGGTACAAACACAGGTAAACACTTAGCGAAAAAAGCTTCAATGATTCCACTTGTATTAGAACTTGGTGGTAAAGACCCTGGTATCGTTCGTGAAGATGCTGACTTACAAGATGCTGCAAACCATATCGTAAGCGGTGCATTCTCTTACTCTGGTCAACGTTGTACAGCTATTAAACGTGTACTTGTACACGAAAACGTAGC
>Ga0209130_1001661_pt1 | contig 13597 bp, 11 predicted proteins | sample AraplaMF_Cvi_mLB_FD_184264 | JGI IMG/M metagenome (GOLD analysis project Ga0209130, IMG submission 184264) | Arabidopsis root microbial communities from the University of North Carolina, USA - plate scrape MF_Cvi_mLB (SPAdes) (version 2) | ecosystem: Host-associated > Plants > Roots > Endosphere...
CTTCGAATAAGAAGGATGGTCTCCAATTCTTCGGTATACTTCCGACTCTTTTTCAATTCCTTCTCCTTCTCGTGCGTAAACTTTCACTACCCAATCTTTGTACTCTTTGTGCATAAATACTGCAGCATAATTACCTATCCCTAGACACTTCCAAAGTCTAGGAATATCTTTAACTACTACAGGCTCGAATTCATCCTCACTTCTAATGTTTACCTCTTTTAATAATTCGTCCTTTATCAATCCCACAAAACTGTTTATACTCATCATTTCCACTCCGGTTTTGCTAAAAGGGGTCCCACCCACATTTTAACGAAAATATACACTAAGTGAATTTTATCATAAAACGAGACATCTTTTTTCTTAAAATGAAAAGATGACTTGTTTTATTTTAACTGTTGAATACTTACTATTTATTTCACTATTCATTACTAAAAACCTTATAAAAAACAATTCCCTCCACCATTTACGTATTTTCATTTTTTCAGAGACAACCGTATAAGAGCTTTTATTAGTGCAAGTTCTCTTCGTTTATTAGCCATGCTACATATATGTTTGTTCATCGCATAAGTATAGCTTAGCTTTTCATCTGAATGGGTAAAACAGGATGAACCTCGGTGCTATACAAAACGTTCTGGGGGTGGTATGAGCTTTTAACTTGATGGGCATAGGGTAGGACCCCATACAGTACAATTTTATTTCAAAGACACAACAATCTTGCTACACACTTTTTATTTATCCCACACCCTCATCTGCTAGTATTACTATTTTTTATTACTAATGTTGCCGTTTCACTCGGATGGCTAAGAGGAAAATGATGGCCATATGGAACAAAATCAACCTTACCAAGATGCGATGGAGCAGAATAGCCTCTGTCATACTCCCCCCAAATAATGTGAAGATTATACTTTGTTAGTTCATTGAAATCATCTTGATCGTTTTTCAGTAATAAACTGTTAAGCTGAACCGTAGTATTTAAAATTCTAGGAGAAGTAAAACTGTTACTTATTTTTTCAATAAAATGTTCAGGGATACTCTCCATACTTTCAAACAAACCATTACTTAATAAATATTGCTCTATTAAATTAGTAGTTGCCAATTTTAATGTCCATTTGTTCATAAATTGAGGAACATTTAGCGATTTAGCATTTTTTTTAGCAACAGGTGGCTGAAGTAAAGTGATTGCATACTTCTTATCTATGTACTCTTGTACCAATGCTTCTAGAAGAATAAACGCACCGAATGAATGGCCAATTAGATGTGCACCATTCGTAGCTTTCTCCAATAACTTTTTCACTACATTCAAATAGATATCTAGAAGATTTTTCTCTCGTTTAAAAGGAGAACGTCCCAAACCTGGAAGATCCAAAATCCATACAGGTTGACCAGTTTTTTCATGAAGCTCTTGTGCTAAAGGAAATAAATCCTCTCCATCACTCAATAAACCATGTAATAAAATAAACGGTTTACCCTTTCCTTGTAATTGGTAAAGGGTAGTGTTATCGCATAATGTTCGTTTAAATACATGATTATGCCGGCCATTTTGATACATCATTCGATAATCCAGATCAGCTACTACGGCAGGGAAAAATTTCATTACACTCGTCTTCTTAAACCAATCTCCTCCCATAATTTTTTTCGCTGAAACATTTGAAAATTTTTGTTTTGTAATAAAATTCAGTCCATCAGAAGGGATTTTTGTTATTTTACTTCCTCCACTATTCATAATTGCTTTCATAAATGGCATTGGAACAGAGATTTTTGGTGCCCTCATATTCATACTTTCCGACATAATACTTAATAATTCAGCAATGTTCTGATCGTGCTGTTTGTCTTCAACAAGTGTATATGTTTGAATAGTCGGTTGCTCCAATCTGAAAACCTGCACAATAAACTTCGCAAGCTCATCATTTGAAATAAGTGGTAACCTATATCCCTTACCTCCAGGAATCACTGGCATGAGCCCTCTTCGCATACTCATCACAAGCAAACCTAATCCTGCTATCTGCTCTGTACTCCCTGTTTTACTACTACCGACTACAGTTGGCGGATTAATTACAGAAAGCGGATAACCTACTGCTGATGCCTGCTGACGGATATAAAGATCTGCTAAAAATTTTGTTCTCTCATATGGATTTTTTATTTTCAAATAATTGTTTCCTTCTTGAAACACATCAATTGCAATCTTACTATTTTTATCATCAAAGGGACTCATATAACCTACAACATGAATAAATTGTTGCAAGCCCTTCAATTGATGAATACTTTTAGCTAATTCACTAATATGTTTTGCGCCATTTACAAATACGGAAGATGCCTCTTTACTTGTCGCTTGAATATCCATGGGACCTCCTGCGTGAATAATCACATCCGTTTTCAATACTCTCTCCTTATCTTCAGCACTTAGACCTAAATCTATTTTCGTCAAATCACCTTCAATAAAGTGCATAACTGACTTTTTTAAGATGCCTCTTTCTTGAAAAAGGCGTATTGCTTTACTTTTCGACCTCACTAAAAGAAGAATTTTAACATCCTCTTTGGCTAATTGTTTCACTAATTGCTTTCCAATAAAGCCTGTTCCACCAGTTAAAAATACTGTTCTCATATAAGATCTCCTTTTTAGTACTATACAGTACTAATTTGATGTAAAAAAAATGCTTCTTTTATCGAAGCAATTTTAAAAAATGATCTGCTGTTTTCGTGATTACAGTTGCATCTTTCAATGTTTCTGAAATAAATAACGCTCCTTCAAGATTTGTAATAAAAAGTGATGCAACCTCATCAATATTAATCGTATTTCTGAATTCTCCATTCTCTACCCCTTGTTTAAGTAATAGAGAAACTTTCTCTTGTAATCCTGTAAAAAAAAGACCTATTTTTTCTTTTATTTGCGTGGCCTGTGTAGGACTTTGAATATAAAGAGTAATAAATGGACAGCCCCCCTTATACTCTCTCGACTGAACTCCTTGTGATAATTGCTTTAAAAACAGTTGGATACGATCTTCAACTAAAAATTGGTTCTGAGAAAGCACGTCATCAATTGCAGATTGATACATTTCAATCCAATAATCAACGACCCCTTCTAATAATACTTCCTTATTAGAAAAGTGATAATACACATTAGACTTTGAAACTTTGCTTACACGTACTAATTCATCCATACTTGTATAAGCAAACCCTTTTTCTAAAAATAATGTTGCAGCTACTTCAATCACACGTTTTTGATTCATAAATTTTACCTTTGTCATAACTAGAACTATATAGTACTAATTAGAATATTGCAAGTATTTATGTTAATTTTGAAAAAAGTTTGATTAAAAAAGTTCCACTAACATTGATTTTACTGTAAAAAAATCTTATTTTGAATACAGTTAAACTGAACCCCGAAATTGTTAATTCACTATCATCTCATAGGGGTCACCATACCTCCCCATCAACTTAAGAAAAAGAAATGCCCCAAAACGAAAAAATGAGCGGCTTCTCAAAATAGCTATCTGTAGAGAAAGAAAATTTTAATTTAGGGGATATGAAAATATTAGCTTGATGGGATGGGATGCCGCCAGTATTTCGAAAAAATCACACTAAGGGTATAGATTTTAAACAGTTTTTCGGTTAATCCAATAACTGACAAGAGGATAGAAAAGTATAAAAAATGCATAGATCCATAGAACCCAAAAAAACGATTCCCTTGTAAAATTAGGGAACCGTCTTTTTCTTCGCTATCGATAACAAAAATCAAATACGTAATATTTTATTTGTCGATATTTTTTAATCTTCTTTATCGATTTCTATTGTACCTGTTCTAGCACTAACTTTTAAACTATTTAACAGATTATCAGGTGTCTTAATTTCCACTTCATATTCAAATGTAGATTGTGTTAAGTTGTCATCTTCTAATTCGAATTCTTTTTTCACATTAATAATTTCTCCATTTGTATGTGCTAAAGAAATTTCACGAACTTGTTTCTCTGTGTAGTTTTCATTCTTTTTGGCATAATTGTAACCCATACCATAATATCCACCAACAATCGCAATACCACTTATTAAAATAGCAATTACACTTATTATTATTTTCTTTTTATGTTTTAACATTTTCATCCACTCCTTCATGATTAATCATCTATTCCAAATCTTGCTTCGATTCCATTTTCTGCTTGCTCTAATTGATCTTCCAGTATATCGTATTCTTTTTCTTGCGCTTTATATTGTTCAATCGTTATCGTTCCAGCGTGATAATCTGCTTCTAGCTGATTATCAGACAGATCTATCTTGTCATCTAATTGATCAATTTCTTTTTTTGCTGCTAAGTACGTATTTAAGTTTTCTTCTTTTGATCCAACTGGTTTCGTGTTATTTGCCTTTTCAACGATAGATGTGACTTCGTTTTTGAAATCTTGTATTTGCTTCCTATCATTCGCAGCAGCTTGTGTTTTGATTGGTTCTTGTTGTAGTTGAGAACTTTCTTTTTGCAATGTATCATTCTCCACCTTCAGTTGTTGTACTTCCGTATTCTTATCAGCTTGAGTAGAACAAGCTGTTAAGAATACACAAGACATTGCTCCAATCAACATCCACTTTTTCATTCTGTTTTTCCTCCCTTTACATGTGCACCTTATCCTTGCCTTTATATTACTCAACAAACATTAAAGGAAGATTAATGTACAAAAAATAAAATGAAGACTTTTACGGGTAGCCCGACTTCCCCTAACTCCCTCGCATTCGCCGAATTTTGAAGGAGGAGTCTTACTGCCCGTTAATGCTGGATAAAATGATATAATTAAATCGTTTCTAATCTTTCTTTAATGTTTTGGAATTATAGTGATACATATAAAGTGAAACTTTAATCAGCCCTCACCAATCGGACTTTTATGGGCAGCCCGACCCCCTCCTAACTTCTTTGCTTTCACTGCATTTTGAGGTGGGGGTCTTACTGCCCATTAAAGCGGGATAAATAAGGAAAAAAGGAGAATGTTAATGCGAGTTCTTATTGTCGAAGATGAACAAGACCTAAAAAATATATTGGTAAAACGATTGAATGCAGAACATTATAGTGTCGACGCATGTGGAAATGGAGAAGATGCCTTGGATTATATAAACATGGCTACCTACGATTTGATTGTGCTTGACATAATGATTCCCGGAATAGATGGTTTACAAGTATTACAAAGATTACGCGCGGACAATAATACAACTCCTGTCTTGCTTCTCACAGCTAAAGATACAATTGACGATCGCGTAACAGGACTCGACTTAGGTGCGGACGATTATTTAGTAAAACCATTTGCTTTTGACGAACTGTTAGCAAGAATTCGAGTTTTAATGCGAAGAAATACAGGAAACACATCTAATGTGTTCGAAATAGCTGACCTAGTGGTAGATTGCAATATGCATAAAGTAACTAGAGGAGACCAGGTTATTACTCTTTCCAGTAAAGAATTTGCGATTTTAGAATATATGATTCGTAATAAAGAAGTTGTGCTGACACGAGATAAAATAGAGCAACATGTGTGGAATTACGACTATGAAGGTGGCTCGAATATTATTGATGTTTACGTCCGCTATCTTCGTAAAAAAATTGATAGCCAGTTTGAAACGAAGTTAATTCATACAGTACGAGGAACTGGTTACGTATTGCGAGTAGAATCATGAAAAGACTATCAATCAAAATGAGAGTAACCCTGTGGTATACAGGGCTAATTGTAATTATTATGGCACTCGTGTTAGCTTTTATTTTAACTTCTTCAGATAAAGTTTTGCTTTTTAATATGAAAGATCAATTGAAGAGCACAGTAAAAGAAAGCATGGAAGATATTGAATATAAGCATGGACAATTAAAGATGGACGATGATTTTGAACCCTTAGAAGATGGAATAAATATCATCATTTATAATAAACAAGGTGAGCTGCTGGCAGGAAATAGTCCAACAAGCTTTAATAAAAAGGTATCGCTTAAATCCGATGAAATACAAACCATTAAAGACGGTAATAAAGAATGGATTGTATATGATTTTCTCCATAATGCAGGCGGCGGTGAGCAAGTCTGGATTCGTGGAATAATGACGATGAGCCAATTATCATCCACGATGAATACGCTTATTGTCATAACACTTATCTCATTCCCATTACTTATTCTCATTGCGGCAGTGGGAGGATATTTTATTACGCAAAGGGCGTTTCGACCTGTACAACAAATGAGTGATTCAGCTAGTAAAATTAGTGATGGTAAAGACCTTTCGAAGAGAATTCATTTACAAGGTTCACCGAAGGACGAAATGTATCATTTAGCACAAACCTTTGACAAAATGTTTGAGCGATTAGAGACATCGTTCGAAAGCGAAAAACAATTTACATCTGATGCATCTCATGAATTAAGAACACCAACATCTGTTATTATTTCACAATGCGAATACGCTTTATCGCAGAGGAATAATCCGAAAGAAATGGAAGAATCGTTAGAAGTCATTTTAAAGCAATCACGTAAAATGTCCGCGCTACTATCCCAACTCTTATTATTAGCAAGAGCTGATCAAGGAAACCATAATACTTTTCAATTTGAATGCATCAATATGAGTGAATTAACGGAAATCGTTGTAGAAGAGCTTTCATTAATGGATCAAGAAACATCGATTAATATAACAACTCATATAGAGGAAAACCTGTTTATAAAAGCAGATCAAACATTGATGATGCGTTTATTAATGAATTTACTAACGAATGCGATTGCTTATAGCAAAGCGAACGGCACTGTGCATATGCAACTGTTCCGTGATGAAACCAACATAATAGGTAAAGTCTCCGATAATGGCATAGGCATCAGCGAGCAACATATTACGAAAATATGGGACCGCTTCTATCGAGTTGACACAGCACGAACATCTTCAAGCACTGGAAACACAGGTTTAGGATTGTCGATGGTAAAATGGATTGTAGAACTACACGGAGGAGAAATTACGGTTGAAAGTAAATTAGGAGAAGGCAGTACGTTTACCTTTAAACTACCAATTGAAAAACGAGCATAATGTATGAATATCTGTAGCTCCAGAATAAAGATTCTTCAATCCTTATTTAAAAGTAACCGACGCATTTTAAACAGCATCGATTTTATCATTTTGGACAACCTGTTCTGTTAGTCGATATGCATATGGAAAAATTATCGAAATAAAACCCCAGAAATCCAAAGGTCTCTGGGGCTTCATTATATATTTAGCTCTTTTTGCTTTTTGTTTTGTTTATGTTTATACAGCAATTTTCGGCTTATGAGAGAAATCAGTAATAAGACCAGTATTAGTACGAAAAGTTGCATAAATGATAAATCAAAATATTTAGCACCTGTAACGATTAACAGTGTAGAAATCGTACCTTTTACAATGAAAAAAATAATAATCCATAATCCGCCTTTTTTCCAGTTCATTTTTATACTACCCTTTCCTACTTTTTAATTCTTTAATGGGACACCTTATTAGAAATCTATTATATGAATAAAAAAGTCATGTCTAAATTAAATGCGACGTTTCCATAATAAATGAAAATGATATTCAATGTCAATTTTATTGACTATTTGAATACCTGTTTCTTATAAGCAATAAACTTTTGTTGTCAAACAAAAAAACACCTCCGTATATTCGTATTTAAATTAAATACGGTATAAGAGGTGTTTTTTCCTTGTCTTATTTCATTGGGTCACTTCACTTCGTATGCAAATTCAAGAAGTGTTTTTTCTTAATACTGCAGCTATTTTCTAGTACACAATAACTGGATCATACGTGTTCAAACTATCATACACAGTTTTTGCAACGTTAGGCAGAAGGTTCACACATCCGCCTGATCCCCCAGTTACATAAGCATTATTTCCCCAGTCTTTTCGCCAGCCGGCATCATGGAATCCTTGACCGCTATTTGTGAATGGAACCCAGTAATCTACTTTCACTGCATAATCAGCTTTCCCTACTGCGCTACCTCTCAGCGTGTATGGAGTTCGTTTATATAAAACGTACCACACACCTGGTGATGTATCTTCACCCGTGCTATGTTTACCCGTTACTACATTTGTTGTCAACACTAGTTTTCCATCTTTATAAATCCAAATTTGTTGATCCGCAATTGAAACTTCGGCATACGTGTCCCCGATGCCATTATTCGCTGTTGTTTTATAGCCAATCCCTTCCTTCTCCCAACCATTCCCGTGAATATTAGAAGCAGAAATCGATTTTTCGCCTTTCTCAAAGGCTTGTTGCACTTGTTTTGTTTCTTTTTCCACATCTAGTGCCCAGCCGTATCCTTGTCCTTTTACTGATATAACCGAACCAGAATGTGTTTTAAAAGCGAAGTCTTTATGTAATGTAGATTTAGCCTTATTAATTTCAGCAATCTTATTCTGAATGTCGCTCGCATCGATTGTCACTTTCATGTCCTTTGACATAGACGCATTTTGAATTAAATCTTTCGCTTTTAGTGAATACACTTCACCTTGTATTTTATAATCAACAGACTGCGTAAGAAGATTTTGTAATGCTTTCTCTTCTTTTTTAATAATTGGATCATCTTCTTTAATAGGCTGTATGTATGCAGACTTTAAATGAATTTCGCTTTTATGCTTCTGCTTGTCGTAATCTTTTAGAAGATTCGTAACGTCATATTGTTTCCCATCAACGCTCTTCGAAATAACAACTTTTCCTTGTTCGAGCTTCGCCATAGCATCTTGAGGCGCTTTTAATTTTTCATTCATAGAAACGAGCTTTTCTTCTACAAGCTTTTTCATCGTTTCATTACGATACTGATCCACTTCTTTCGGTAGCAATGAATAATCTTTTTCCTTTGCGGAAGGGAAAAATGTCCACTGGCTTTTTAATAATTTCTTAACTTGTGGCATATCTTTTTCCGTCAGTTCCGTTTTTGTATCTTGTTCATCTAAAATTTGTTGTTGATCAATATAGACTTTGTTTGCTAGCCCAGACGTCTTTAATTTCTGTATTGCCTGATCAGCGCTCAAACCACCAACATTCGTATCGTTAATTGTAACATTTGAATTGAAGTGAGTTGCCTGATAATAACTTAATCCTCCAATAAGAAGTGCAATTACACCGCCACCCGCAGCGATTAGCTTCCAATTTGTAAAACGTTTTTTTGATCTTACCCGTTTTTTCTCAACTTCTTCAACAGATTCATTTACTGTATTATTGTTCATCAATCTTTCCCCCGTATACATAAACGTCAATTGATTTTAAACCAAAACCATTGATTAGTGTACCTTATTTTTCCTGAAATTTCATTGTTTTTAACTAAGTTTTATTCCATTTAATCAATTAAAGTTAGATTTTTTAATAGAAAGATATATAAACATGGTAGATAAAGTGAAAAAAGACCAAACCAATCGAGTTGTTACGTGTCTCCGCATTTCCCGAATTTTGAAGGGTGATATTTAACTTAGTAAAATAATTTTTAGAAGGTTCAAGTTAAAGACAGGCAACATAGAATGCCTCTTATTTATGAAAAATATCCACAAAAAAGGTTCTACATGTAAACTCTTTTTGGTGAATATTTTAATGTCGTATATTTTATTAATTAAATGCGAACTATGCTTCCCGCTTTTCACCAAGTTTCACAAACTCTACTATTGGCCTAATTAAATTCACCTTATGACTTTTATCATCAACAATTTCAAAGTTCTTAAAAACTTTCATATATGTTTATACCACGCTTTATTGATACGCTTAATCTTTACTGGTGTTGAACTTTTAGACTCTTTCTTTGGTGTAATCCTATTATTAGAACATCCTGCAATAGTAAGACAGCATGTAGTCAATACAACCAATAATATTAATTTTTTCAAATAGCCACTCCTATATAAACGAAATATTATATTAAGAAAATTAAACATAACATCGAATCTTTCTAAAAACAATATATTTCCTCGGTTTATTATTCATTGGCGGATTAATGGACACATTAATCCGCATATAAACGTAAAACTTCATGCCCATCAAGTCAATTTCCATTTTATCCGATTCTCAATATTTATTCCAATATAAATATATAGCTATTATTGTTGAAAACTAATTATCTCTCAAAATGAAAAATACGAACTGAATTCCTATAACCATATATGTTTATTCAGTTAACTTCTCCCCTGTAACAATCCGAAACAAAGTGGCTGCATTTTTTTCTTCTAATTGAGCGTACCGATTATCTCCTGAGATGATTTCCACTTTATCCTTATTAGGGCTTACCCAAATTTGATACAACACTGCTTTCGCCTCTATTTTCGGATTTTTAAATTGAAAAACAAATTGATAATCCGGTGGACGAGGCATTTCCACTTTTTTATTTTCAAAAGTAGTATCCTTTAATATTTTCTTTACTTGCTGAACTTGCTTATTATCTGTAACTACCTTCAAATCTTCATATTTATCATCCGTATGTTTTTGCACTTTGATTGTTTGATCTTCATTTCCTAGTTTATTTGAACAACCGATTATTATGAGTATACAGATGCTAATAATAACTAGAGACAAATTTCTAAATTTCATATTAATACCCTCTTTTCAATACAAAATAATTAAAATTGTAAAATAAAGGTAATTAATTTAAACTTAAAAATATAAATAATAAAGAGAAAGGAGTGTCTCGTTCCATGCAAATAAAAACATACACTTGGAAAAGTTATACGTTTCTCATTGTAAGTATATTCGTTACTATGAATCTCTTTCTCTTCACACCTATTTTAGACCGGGCTGGAGTAGAATATGTTGTGCCTTTCGCCTACTTCATATTAACTTCCGCTGTTATAGCAATCATATTAGCAGTCATCTCTTTTTGTAGCCAATCTGAGAAAAAAATGTTAGCCATTATCGGTTTATGCTTTACTCTATTTAACACAGCGGTCATTTTATTTTGCCTTTGGTTTGGTTACCATTTCACTTAAGTAAAATATAAATAAATCCCATAAGCCACAAATGAAATGAGTAAAATAGAAATGCCGAGTACCGTGTATATAATCCATTGTAAGTTTGAACTCATATACGCCCTCCTCTCACCTTCTAACAATTCCATTATATAACAAAAAAAGCATTGGATACCCAATGCTTTTCACACTTACGCAAATAAAGATGTATTCGCATATAAAGCTGGTGAACCACCTGAATGTACGAATAAAATGTTGTCTTCTTTATTAAATGTACCTTTTTTAATTAAGTCGATTAGTCCCGCTACCGCTTTACCTGTATACACTGGATCCAGTAAAATACCTTCTGTTTTCGCAAGTAATTGAACTGCTTCCACCATTTCCGGCGTTGGTAACGCGTAACCTGGTCCTACATATTCATCAAAGCATGTAACAGCTTCACGCGAGATAAAGTTCGGAATACCAACGTGAGCTGCTGTTTCCTCTACAAGTTTTGCTACTTTCTCTTCTTGTTCTGCTTTTCCTCTACTTACGTTAATCCCGATTACAGGAATATTACTTTGTGTTCCAGAAAAACCAGTAATTAAACCAGCGTGCATTCCGCCGCTACCGCTTACGCAAACGACTGAACTGAAATCAATTCCTTGATTAAATGATTGCGTCATTATTTCTTGCGCACAAGCAACGTATCCCATTGCACCAGTAGGATTTGATCCACCAACTGGTATTACATATGGTGTATTACCTTTTTCACTAACTTCATTCGCGACTTTATGCATCTCTTCCATAAGATCTGCTCCGTTTGGTACAACAATTACATTTTCAGCACCTAGTAAATGATATAAGAAATAATTTCCGTTAAAGTCTCGCTTCTCTTCTGGCTCAAGCCCTTCTTCTAATACAAGAATACATTTCATTTTTTCTTTTACCGCAGCTGCCAGTGTTAAGCGGCAATGATTGGACTGAATACCACCAGCTGTAATTAACGTATCCGCACCTTTTGCCTGTGCATCCGCAACTAGAAACTCTAACTTTCTCGTCTTATTACCACCAGCTGTTAAACCAAGTAAATCATCTCGTTTAAAATAAATAGTCGGCCCACCAAGTACCTCAGAAAAATTGTTTAATTTTTCAATTGGTGTATATGACTCTGTATATTTTTTTCTCGGAAATTTAGCTAAATTCATGAATAACGCTCCTTTGTACTTCTTTCACAATGTATGTAACGATACTATTATTACATGTAAAAATGATGAAGTCACCTTTCTGGGATAAAAATGTATTGGAATTTGGTTTTGATGAATGGAATTGTATTAAAGGTTTTATCTTCAATACGGTACATGAAATTTATATCGACGATTTTTCAAATATATCGTTCATAACTTGAAATATATCAACGATTTTTTCAATATATCGACTTATCGACAAAAAAGGACATCATAAAAAGACCCACTCCTTAAAAAGTGGGTCCTCTCCAATCACTTATTTGCCGAAAATCGAAGTAACTGCGTTAATCCTGGTTCTAAATTCATTTCGCCTTTATGGCGTACATATACAATTTTGTCCCCATCAAATTTTGGAGGATTCCCTGGATTATACGTATTCCACTCACTCGTTCCTTCTATAGAGTACTCCATATACTCCGTTGCACCGACGATTACATTTTTACTATCATCTGCCGTTACATTTGGTGCCATTTGTGCGACTTTCGCATCACTAATTAATAGCTTTTTTATATCCTTATCACGTTTATAATCGTAAGCTGTTACGATTACATCATTACCGTATGCTTTCACTTGCAGCCCTTGTTTAAATGAATAGCCATCAGGAGCAGTTTTCTCTCCGCCATTTGGCCCAGCGGACATCCATCCTGTTTCAATTCCGCCTGTATTTACTACAGTAAATCCTTTTTTATCTCCGTCTGCTATTTTCTTTTTACCAGCCCAGTCTGGTAAGTTTAAATCCCAATGCGTATGACTCGTGAAGAAAACAACTTGCGGATAATCTTTTAATATATCGTACAACTTATCCACGTTTAAATAATCTTGTAAGTACGGTGATTGTCTTGATCCAGATACTGTATCAGGTAAAACGTGATGAGAGAAAATGAAGATCGGCTTATTTTTATCTTTTTGACTATATTCTTCTAAATTTTGTTTTAACCAACCTAGTTGCTCATCACTCATAAATACTTCATCCCACATTTTTGAATCGTGGTATTTCATATATTTTTCAGTTCCTAAAAACAAAAGCGGATAACCGTCTAATTCTTTTTTATGATATACCTTTTCTTGCCCGCTAAATTGTAAGTAGCGACCAAATAGCGTTTCTTCCGTTACACCATTTGGCCATGTACTTTGAGAGAGCTTCCCATCAGCTGTCCATTTACCAGCATAAAACTCATGATTCCCCACAGTTGACCATACATTTTCCGAATGCTTATTTTTGTTTAGCACACGCTTTACATCATCATATTGTGACTGCTGTCCAGTTGGCGTTATATCTCCATTCATAATAAGCGCTCTAGAAAGTGGTGTCACTTTGTTCATATCTTTTAATACGTGATCAAAATCCCCTAAATCCCCTTGAATGTCACTAATAACATTAAAAGTTGTAGCTGATTTTCGAACTTGCTCTTTCCCTTCCGCATGTGCTGAAAACGTCGGCAATAATGCTGTCATAACTGCTAACGAAGCAACT
>Ga0209130_1001663_pt1 | contig 13584 bp, 10 predicted proteins | sample AraplaMF_Cvi_mLB_FD_184264 | JGI IMG/M metagenome (GOLD analysis project Ga0209130, IMG submission 184264) | Arabidopsis root microbial communities from the University of North Carolina, USA - plate scrape MF_Cvi_mLB (SPAdes) (version 2) | ecosystem: Host-associated > Plants > Roots > Endosphere...
AACCGCAAACTTCGATCCAAAATAAGCACCTAAAATCATTGATAACCCCATAATAATACCGTATTCAAAATGAATCACATCTAAAAATAAAAAAGTAATTAAAGATACGATATTACTAACGAAATTCAAAAGTTTTCCAGATGCTGCCGCTTGAATAAAATCCAAACCAATTAATAAAAATGCAAAAATTAAAAAGGATCCTGTCCCAGGTCCAAAAAATCCGTCGTAAAACCCTATCATTAAAATAACAAAGAAAAACATTAATGTTTTCCCTTTTGTCATCTTTTTATAGGTAGATGCACTTCCCCAATCTTTTTTCGCAATAATATAAATGGCAATAAAAACCAACATTACGAGTACTAGTGGACGCAAAATATCAGGTGGAATAAACTTTACCACTAAAGCACCTGCGACTGCTCCAACAATAGTTAATGGGATTAACTTTCCTACAATTCGAAAATCAACCTTACCTGATCGAATAAAATAAATTGTACTCGTAAGCGTCCCCATCGTTGCAGCTAATTTATTTGTTGCAATTGCCGAAGCTGGTGATAAACCAACAAACATAAGCGCAGGAAGCGAAATTAACCCTCCTCCTCCAACAACCGAATCAATAAAAGCAGCTAAAAACCCGAATGCAATTAATAAAATAATGACTTGAAAGCTTAGTTCTTCCATGATTTTACCCCTTACCCCTTTATTTGTAACATTTAAAATTATAACAAAATTTTTCAAGAAAAAAAGCTGTTCCTTTATAGAAACAGCTTTCATCTTTAATCTAAAATTTTCACAAGTGGTTCATCTTGCTTCGCTTCACGTATAATAATTGCTTCTGGGCGTTCCACTGATTTAATTGTTACTTGTACTTTCATATAATTAGGGAAGTATTCCATAACAAGTCCAGCTACATATTGTGTAAAACCAATGACTTCAGCTTTCCCATTGAATTGGACAGGAATATCGAGCTTCATTTCTTTTAATTCATCATCTCTATACATTCCAGTACCAATAATAGCTGTATAATCGCCTTGGAAATACTCACTTAATTTTGATTTAAAGTTTGACACCCTTGCAAGGTCTTCACGTTTATTATCCGCTTTTGCTTGTTCAGACGGGAACAAATAATATTTCTCATTGATCGGCTTCCAATCCTCAACCGTTTCACTGCCTTTTTCTACCTTAGCATAAGAAACAAAATTCCCTGATACAAGCGAAGACTGTGGACCTTGACGATAAATTGCAAATGTAACCGGAACATCTTTTATTCCAGGCCTTTTTTGCTGCATGACTTTCAAGATTTCTTGTGCCATTTTTTTCCCTTCAGCTAACATTTTTTCTTGCTCAATTTTAGCCTCACGCGGATAACCATGCTCTTCCTCGTAATAATGAACCGAATTCATCGCTAATCCAACTACAACACCATCAGGCTCAGTACCTTTATCACCATTTTGTAAGTAATAGTCATGTTCTAAAATATTTGAGATATACATTGGATTTTTTGTATTTTTTACTTCTAACGATTCTGATCCTTCACCTAAGGCAGGGTTTAACCCTATATTTGGAAATTTAACCGCATCTTTTTTCAACTTATCCTCTAGCTCTTTTTGTTGAGCATCTGTACGCTTTCTTTTCACAAGCATTTGAATCGTTTGTGTGTCTAAAACGTCTCCACCTTTAAAGAAATAATCTTTCGTGCTAAATGATTCTTTCGCAATGCGCATTAGTCCCGTTTCAAATTCATCTATATCTAGACGATTGTTCAAACTTTGTCCAACTAAACCACGTGCACTACCTGGATCAAATGGAAATGTTGTCTTATAATATTCATCCGAAATGGAGTATTTTGAGATAACAGCTTGCTCTTTCGCTTTCCCTGATTTCTCAACTGTTTTTTCATCTTTGTTAGAACCCATGCTACACCCACTTACAAGTAGGCTAAGACTTAATACCGCTAACGCTATTTTTTTCATCGTAAGTTTGCACCTCTTACTTATTCAGCTCTTGTAAGAACCTCTCTTCATTCCAAACTTCAACATTGTGCTTCTCTGCTTGTGCTAATTTCGAACCAGCAGCTTCACCAGCAACAACTAAATCCGTACTTTTACTAACACTTCCTGTTACTTTTCCACCTAATGCCTCAATTTTCTTCTTCGCTTCACTGCGGCCCATAACTTCTAATTTCCCTGTTAAGACGACAGTTTTTCCTGCGAAGTACGATTCAACATTTTGTAAATCAGCAATTTTTATCCCTTTGTATGCCATGTTCACGCCATACTCTTTAAATTGTTGTAATAGCTCTAATACGTCTTCATTATCGAAATACGTTACAACGGATTGAGCCATTTTTTCACCAATCTCATTAATTGTTTTTAGTTCTTCTTCCGTCGCTTTCACAAGCTCATCCATCGTTTCGAAATGCTCAGCAAATGTACGTGCCGCTTTCGCACCGACATGACGAATACCCAGACCGAATAATAATCGCTCTAATGAGTTTTCCTTAGAATTCTCAATTGCTTGAACTAAATTTGTTGCTGATTTTTCACCGAATCGTTCTAGCTGTAATAATTGCTCTTTCGTCAATGAATATAAATCAGCAAACGTACGAATATAATCCGCATCAAAGAGTTGTGTAATTACACGTTCTCCAAGTCCGTCAATATTCATTGCATTTCTTGAAACGAAATGGATTAACCCTTCACGAATTTGAGCTGGACAAGTCGGATTTATACATCGAAGTGCTACTTCTTCTTCTAAACGAACAAGTTCACTCTCACACGCTGGACAATGCGTTGGCATATGATATTCTTCTTCCTCACCAGTACGCTTATCAAAAATAACGTTCACAACTTCAGGAATGATATCTCCAGCTTTTTTCACAACAACGTAGTCACCGATTCGAATATCTTTTTCACGAATTAAATCTTCGTTATGTAAAGAAGCACGACGAACAATAGTTCCAGCTACTCGCACTGGCTCTAGCTCTGCAGTTGGTGTTACAACCCCTGTGCGGCCGACACTTAATTCAATCCCTGTTAATCTCGTAACAACTTCTTCAGCCGGGAATTTATAAGCAATCGCCCATCTTGGACTCTTTGCTGTAGTTCCTAAGCTTTCTTGAAGAGCAACATCGTCTACCTTTATAACGATTCCATCAATCTCATAATCAAGATGCGGGCGTTTTTCTTGCCATTCTTCTACATAGGCTATTACATCTTCGATTGTTTCACATGTACGACGATTTGGATTCGTCTTAAATCCAAGCTCCCCTAAGAAATCCAGTGATTCACTATGGGATGGAATTGTTTTTTCTTCTACATTAGCAAGACCATACACAAACATAGATAAATTACGCTTCGCTGCAATTTTCGGATCAAGTTGACGTATCGATCCTGCTGCCGCATTACGTGGATTCGCAAATACATCTTCACCATTTTGTTCTTTCTCTTCATTCAACTTAACGAATGAACGCTTCGGCATATAAGCCTCGCCTCGTGCTTCTAACGTTACTTCTTCATTTAAACGCAGCGGGATAGCTTTAATCGTTTTTAAGTTTTGGGTAATATCTTCACCCGTTATACCATCACCACGTGTTGCTCCTTGAATAAAGCGTCCTTTTTCATAATGAAGTGAAACAGCAAGTCCGTCAATTTTTAATTCGCATATATATCTTACATTCGCATCATCAATTCCCTGATGTACTCTTCGATCAAAATCACGCAAATCTCCTTCATTAAACGCGTTTCCTAAACTTAACATTGGTGATTTATGCGTTACCTTTTCAAATATATCAAGAACAGTCCCCCCAACACGAATGGAGGGAGAGTCTTCACTCATAAACTCTGGGTTCTCTGCTTCTAATTTTATAAGCTCCTGCATATTACGGTCATACTCCGCATCAGAAACAGAAGGATTGTCTAATACGTGATATTGATAGTTAAATGTATTTAACAAATCACGTAGTTCTTCTATACGTTTTTTTGCTATCTCTTTTGACATATCCTCATTCCTTTCCTATTGTTTCGTCACAGGTGCGAATTTTGCTAATAAACGTTTAACACCAATTGGGCTTGGGAACGCAATATCTAATTCTTTTGCATCACCTTCACCTTTTACACTTACAACTGTACCGACTCCCCATTTTTGGTGGGAAGCTTTATCGCCTACTGCCCAGCCAATTTGTTCGCCACCCGTTGTCTTAGCTGCAGGACGTACGAAAGCTGAACGAGAACGGGTTGTAGTTGTACTTGTTGTTGTACTTTTCGTTCTTCCCTTTGCCCCAAACGAAGTTTCACGCTTCGGCGCTGTTTCATTTAATGATTCCACTAGTTCTGCCGGGATTTCTGTAATAAATCGAGATGATGCGTTCATACTTGTTCTACCAAATAAAGTACGCATTTGTGCATTGGATAAATATAATTCTTCTTCTGCACGAGTAATACCTACATAAGCAAGACGACGTTCTTCTTGCATTTCATCTTCTTCCATCAGAGAACGAGTATGCGGGAATATCCCTTCCTCTAAACCAACAATAAAGACAACTGGGAACTCTAATCCTTTTGCCGAGTGCATCGTCATCAAAATAACTTCTTCACCAGCAGTTGGATCTTCATCTACACGATCAATATCCGCAACAAGAGCTAAGTCTGTTAAGAATGCAACAAGGCTCTTATCTTCACTTTGAGATTCGAATGTTTGTGTAACAGATAGAAACTCGTCTAAGTTCTCTAGACGACCTTCTGCTTCTAAAGTACGCTCATTTTTCAGCATGTCGCGATAGCCTGTCTTTTCAATAACTTCTTCAACCAATTCTGTAACAGATAAATACTCTTGCATATTTACCCAGTTGTGTAATAAACCTGCGAATTCTTTTACTGCCTTTGTAATTTTCGCACTTACTCCAACATGCTCAATCTCATCGAATACAGCAGTTAATGAAATTCCATTTTGTACACCGTAATTAATAATTTTATCGATAGAAGTCGCACCAATTCCGCGCTTCGGCATGTTAATAATACGTGCGAAACTAATTTCATCATCTGGATTCCCAATTAAACGTAAGTACGCCAAAATATCTTTAATCTCTTTACGGTCGTAGAACTTAGTACCGCCGACAATTTTGTAAGGAATATTAGATTTCAGGAAAATCTCCTCGACCATACGAGACTGAGCATTTGTACGATATAACACTGCAAAATCAGTATATTTTCGTTTTCCCATTTGAATATCGTCACGAATTTTTTTCGCAACAAAATACGCTTCGTCTTTTTCCGTTGCAGCACGGTAATACGAGATTTTGCTTCCAACTTGATTGTCTGTCCATAATTTTTTCGGTTTACGGTTTGAATTTTTTTCAATAACAGCATTCGCTGCATTTAAAATATTTTGTGACGAACGATAATTTTGTTCTAACAGGATAACTTGCGCATTCTCATAGTCTTTTTCAAATGACAAAATGTTAGAAATGTCAGCCCCGCGCCAGCGGTAAATAGACTGATCAGAATCACCTACAACGCAAAGATTTTTAAAACGTGCTGCTAAATGTTTAACAAGAAGGTACTGCGCTTTGTTCGTATCTTGATACTCATCCACGTGAATATATTGGAACTTACGCTGATAAAACTCTAGTACTTCTGGAACACGTTCAAATAGCTGAATCGTTGTCATAATTAAATCATCAAAGTCTAATGAATTATTTTTCAAAAGACGTTTTTGATATTCTGTATATACATCGCTCGTTAATTTTTCATATGGATCAGCGATTGTAATTTTTTTCGCATATTTATCTGCAGATAACAATTCATTTTTCGCATTACTAATACCAGCTAAAATAGAGCGCGGCTCAAATTTCTTCGGATCAATATTGCGCTCTTTCATAATTTTTTTGACTACAGTTAACTGATCGCCTGAATCTAAGATTGTAAAGTTACGATTAATACCAATACGATCGATATCGCGTCGTAAAATACGTACACACATAGAGTGGAACGTCGAAATCCAAATATCTTCTGCTTCTGGTCCGACAAGTGTATCAATACGCTCGCGCATTTCACGAGCTGCTTTATTTGTAAAGGTAATAGCTAGTACATTCCATGGTGCTACACCTTTTTCACCAAGTAAATACGCAATACGATGTGTTAACACACGTGTTTTACCACTACCTGCGCCTGCCATTAATAGAAGTGGTCCATTCGTTGTTTGTACTGCTTTTTGTTGTTGCGGATTTAAACCATTTAATAACCTATCTGTCGTACTCATATACGCCTGCACCTACTCTCCTTTTACTGCTTTAACTGTTTTTAATGCCGATTTTATATCATCATAAATAATATTTCCAACAACTACCGTATCAGCATACTGCGCCATTTCTTTCGCTTGTTCTGCATTAGAAATACCGCCGCCATAATACAACTTCGCTTGTTTTAATTCTGCTTTTACATTTTTAACAAGTTCAATGTCGCCATACGTACCGCTATATTCTAAATAAAATATCGGTAAACGTAATAGCTTGTCTGCTAAACGCGCGTATGCAATCACATCTTCTTCTGTTACATCACATTTCGCATCTGTAAGCTGGGCTACTTTCGCTTCAGGATTTAAAACACAATACCCTTCCATGAAAATTTCGTCCCAGTCCATAATATCCCCAAATTCTTTCAAAGCCTCATGATGAACACCTGTTACCCATTCTACCTTTCGGCTATTTAAAACACTTGGGATATAATAAAAATCAAATCCTGGTGTAATTGCTTCCACATCAGAAACCTCTAACACACAAGGAACTGCATATCTACGAATGCTTACTAGCATGTGTAGTACATTATCAATTGTTATGCCATCACTTCCGCCTACAATAACAGCATCTGTTCCAGACTCACAAATCATTTCTAAATGTTCATCGCTTAGCTCCTTATTTGGATCTAGCTTAAATACATGTTTCCATTTGGAAATATCGTACATGAAAACACCCTTTCTTTTTTCTAATCATATCTATATCCCTGCTCAAAAAAGCAGTTAGTTTTTATTAGGATTTTTGAAATTCTTCTACTACATCTGTTCACAAAGGCGAGTCGAGTTTCGCGCTCCCTTTTATGCATTCTTTCATTATAACAAAAAAAGCTACTTACACACACGCCCATTCCAACATCTTTTTTAACGTCAAATGTTGGATTACATATCATCAAAAGCACACGGGATACTAATAAAAGAAATAGTATTTGCTATTTCGAGGTTCATCAAAAAGGAGTGTTTTTCAAATGAAGCAAAACATCAGTACAATCAATGCTCTAATTCGAATTACACTCGGACTTATCCTCTTCGGTTGTAGTACCGCTAAACTCGTACGCAAACCTTGGTGCACTTGGTCTAAAGTTTTACTATGGTTTGGTGCAATGAAAATTGCAGAGGGGATTGTTCGTTTCTGCCCTATTGCTGAAGTATGTAAATTTGGAAAATTCATGAGTATGGGCGCATTTAAAATGCCTAGCATGAATTTTGCTGAAAAAGGACATGCTAAAGAAGAAGTGAACCAAACTTCCAATCATGACAAACCACAGTCAAATGGAAGTTATGACGCTTCTGACAAAGAGATTGAGTCAGCGATTGAAGATATAATCCTGGCAAAACCGCTTTGAATCATTTGTCACGACGCAAGATGCTCTCAAAGAGACTTAGCTGCTGCAGTGGGCGGTTAAGTCTTCTTTATTTTACCACAAAACAGAACGTACATTCTTATATTTTAGAGTTACATCCCTGAAACGTACATAAATCAATCAATAAAATTCAGAAAATTAGGTGTAAACCCCTTGCATAGAATGATATAAAAATGATATCATTTTTATATCAGGAGGCGATCATATGAAAGAAAAACAAGTATTTTATGTTAATGGATTTCTCGGCGTTATTGGAATTTTAGTTTTAGCCGCTATCGGTGTATTTTGCCTTGTCCAAGAAATTTTCATAGTAGCAGCATTAACAATTATTTTAGCAGCGGTTCTCGCTACAGGTATTGGTATTGTTCAACCTAACCAAGCAAAAGTCATTACGTTCTTCGGTAATTATTTAGGAACAATTCGTCAAAACGGTTTATTTTTAACAATTCCGTTTGCATTCCGTCAAACTGTATCTTTACGTGTTGAAAACTTTAATAGTAAGAAATTAAAAGTAAATGATGTTGAGGGAAATCCAATTGAAATTGCAGCTGTTATCGTATATAAAGTTGTTGATTCTGCAAAAGCAATGTTTGGCGTTGAGCATTACGATCGATTCGTAGAAATCCAAAGCGAAACGGCAATCCGCCACGTTGCAACAAAATATCCTTATGATAATTTCCAAGATGAAACTTGTATCACGTTACGAGGAAACACTGAAGAAATCTCTGAAGAATTAAAGCGTGAGCTAGAAGCACGCCTTGAAATTGCTGGTGTAGAAGTATTAGAAACTCGTTTAACGCATTTAGCTTACGCAACAGAAATTGCCCATGCAATGCTCCAACGTCAACAAGCAAAAGCAGTATTAGCTGCTAGAAAAGAGATTGTTGAAGGTGCTGTGAAGATGGCGAAAGATTCAATCCACATGTTAGATGAAGAAGGCGTACTGGAACTCGATGACGAGCGTAAAGCAAATATGGTGAACAATTTATTAGTTGCCATCGTTTCAGATAAAGGTGCGCAACCAGTTATTAATACAGGAAGCCTATATTAAAAGGTTGTAAATAATTATGGTTAAAAAGAAAAGCTTTCCATTACGTATTGATCCTGAATTACACGCAGTCATCGAAAAATGGGCGAATGATGAGTTTCGTAGCGTCAATGCACACATCGAGTATTTGCTTCGAGAAATGGCAAAGCAAAAAGGAAAATTAAAAAAAGATAAAGATGAATAAAAAATCCCGCTGAGAAATCAGCGGGATTTTTATATTAGCTTCTCGTCATCTCATGCCCAATTGCACGATATCCTATATCACTTCGATAAAATAGACCATCACTCTCAATTTTACCGATTTCTTTATATACTTTGTCTTTCGCTTCTTGTAAACTATTCGCCTTACAAGCAACAAATAGTACACGGCCACCGTTTGTTACAAAGTCACCATGTTTCATCGCTGTACCCGCATGGAAAACAATCACATCTTGCAGCGCATCTAGTCCGCTAATAATATCACCTTTTTTATATGCTTCTGGGTATCCTTTAGAAGCCAGTACGATACCGATTACCGCTTCTTCTGACCATTGTAATTTTAATTCACTTTCATCTAATACAGCATTACATACATCAACTAAATCGTTTTCTAAGCGTGGTAATACAACTTCCGTTTCAGGATCACCAAAGCGCGCATTAAATTCAATTACCTTTGGACCATCATTTGTTAAAATAAGACCTGCATATAAAATACCTGTAAACGAACGGTTTTCTGCAATCATCGCCTTGGCAGTTGGGTGTAATACTGTTTGAATCGCTTCTTGAACTGCTGATTCTGGAATTTGTGGTACTGGAGAATATGCACCCATTCCGCCTGTATTCGGACCTTTATCCCCATCAAAAGCGCGTTTATGATCTTGAGCAATTACCATCGGATGTACGGTTGTTCCATTCACGAATGCCATTAATGAAAATTCTTGTCCATCTAGAAACTCTTCAATAACGACCTTCTTGCTTGCTTCACCGAATTTCACATCTTGCAGCATTTCTTTCACAGCTTGTAATGCATCTTCAAGTGTCATTGCTACTGTTACACCTTTACCAGCAGCTAATCCATCAGCTTTAATAACAATTGGCGCACCAACTTTTTGAATGTACTTTACTGCTTCTTCATAGTCTGTAAAAGTTTCATATGCCGCAGTTGGAATATCATACTTTTTCATAAGCTCTTTTGTAAAAGCTTTACTACCTTCAATAACAGCAGCCGCTTTATTAGGACCAAATACGCGAAGTCCCTCTTCCTTAAAACGATCCACGATTCCGTTCATAAGTGGAATTTCTGGTCCAACGAAAGTTAATTCAACATTATTCTCTTTTGCAAATAAGACTAATGCATCGAAATCATTCTCATCAATATCAACTGGTGTTGCAACATCTCGCATACCTTCATTACCTGGTGCTACATATACTTTTTCTACCTTTTCAGATTGTGCAAATTTCCAAGCTAAAGCATGCTCACGCCCACCGCGACCAATTACTAAAACATTCATATTTCATCCCCCAATACTTAAATAAGTACAAACTAGAAGCTATGCTCCTAGTTTGCTTTCATATCAATAGAAGTTTAAAAGGGAGGATCAAGAGAACCGAGCAGATCGAGGCGCATTCGCCAGGAGGACACGGAGTGTAGTTTCCGTACATGAGTACCGCACTGGCATTGCAACGACGACATGCGAAGGTTATCTCGACCGGACCTTTTAAACATCCGTATCAATAGAAGTTTAAAAGGGAGGATCAAGAGAACCGAGCAGATCGAGGCGCATTCGCCAGGAGGACACGGAGTGTAGTTTTCCTACATGAGTACCGCACTGGCGATGCAACGATGACATGCGACAGTTATCTTGACCGGACCTTTTAAACATCCTCTATTAGTGTTTGAAATGACGTACGCCAGTGAACACCATAGCAATCCCATACATATCTGCCACTTTAATAGAATCCTCATCACGAATTGATCCACCTGGTTGGATAATTGCTGTAATACCAGCTTTTGCTGCTTCTTCTACTGTATCTGGCATTGGGAAGAAAGCATCAGATGCAAGTGCGCTACCTTGTGCTTTTTCGCCAGCTTGTGTAATTGCGATTTTTGCAGAACCTACACGGTTCATCTGTCCCGCACCTACACCAACTGTCATGTTATCATTCGCTAAAACAATTGCATTTGATTTCACATGTTTTACAACTTTCCAAGCTAGTTTTAAATCTTTCCATTCTTGCTCTGATGGTTCACGTTTCGTTGGAATTGAAATTGCGTCCTCATCTAATGATAACGTATCTTCCTCTTGAATAAGAAGTCCACCTTGTACAGAAGTTAGTTTTTTGCTTGCACTTGTCGCTTTTTCAATATTTACAGTTAGTAAGCGTAAGTTCTTCTTACTTTGCAACACTTCTAAAGCTTCTTGCGAGAACGAAGGTGCGATAACAATTTCTAAGAAAATTTCATGTAACTTTTCAGCTGTAGCTTTATCAATTTCACGATTAGCTGCAATAATACCGCCAAAAATTGATACTGGATCTGCCTCATAAGCACGTGTGTATGCTTCATGAATATCAGTTCCTACTCCAACACCACATGGATTCATATGTTTTACCGCTACTACTGCTGGTTCTGTAAATTCTTTTACGATGCTAAGCGCTGCGTCTGCATCGTTAATATTGTTATAGGATAATTCTTTACCGTGTAATTGTTCTGCGTATGCAACAGAAGAAGTTGCAGCGAATGGTGCTTTATAGAATGTTGCTTTTTGATGTGGATTTTCTCCATAGCGTAAATCTTGTTTTTTCTCAAATGTCACCGTTAATGTTTCTGGACTTTCTTCACCCATTTGCTCTGTTAAGTAGTTAGAGATTAACGCATCATATGCCGCTGTATGACGGAATACTTTCGCTGCTAATTTACGTTTCGTCTCTTCTTTTACTTCGCCGTTCTCTTTCAGTTCCGCTAATACAACATCATAATCTACTGGATCTACAATTACCGATACAAATTTATGATTTTTCGCAGCAGAGCGAATCATTGTCGGGCCACCGATATCAATATTTTCAATTGCATCAGCAAATGTTACATCAGGCTTAGCGACTGTTTCTTTAAATGGGTATAAGTTAACAACAACAAAGTCAATTGGTTGAATGCCTAATTCATTCATTTGCGCTACATGCGTTTCATTATCGCGAACTGCTAATAGACCACCATGAATGTTTGGATGTAATGTTTTTACGCGACCATCCATAATTTCTGGGAAACCAGTTACTTCAGAAATACCAATTACTTGTAAGCCGTTTTCTTCTAGTAATTTTTTCGTACCACCTGTTGAGATAACTTCGATCCCTTGTTCAAGTAAACCTTTAACAAATTCTACTACTCCTGTTTTATCTGAAACACTTACTAATGCACGCTTTTTCATTTATCCTTCACCCCTGGTTGTATGTTAGTTAACAGTTGTTTCTTTCACAGACTGAACAATTTGATTCACTGTATTTACGTATAATTTATGTTCAACTTGTTGAATTTTCTTTTGTAAGCTTTCTCTCGTATCCCCTTCAGAAACAACTACTGCTTCTTGCGCAATAATCGGACCTGTATCCATACCTGCATCTACATAATGAATCGTTACTCCAGTTACTTTCACACCCGCTTCTAACGCTTGACCAACAGCATCTTTACCCGGAAAACTCGGTAATAGTGATGGATGAATATTAATAATCTTCCCACCATACGCTCCTAGTAAAGTCGACCCAATTAAACGCATATATCCAGCTAAAATAACATAATCAATTTCATACTCTTCTAGCTTCTTTAATATCTCTTTTTCAAATGCTTCTTTTGACTCATATGCTTTCGCTGAAAAGGCAAAACACGGGATATGATGATAATGTGCCCGTCCAACAGCACGTGCTTCTGGTTTATCACATACTAATAAACTAATATCTGCATCCAATCTTTTTTCTTCTAACGCGTTAATAAGAGATTGGAAGTTCGATCCGCTTCCAGAAGCAAAGACTGCTAATCTACTCATAGTTCTGTGCTCCCGTTAAAAGTAACGCCAGCACCTTGTACAGTGCGTCCAATAATACGAGCTGTTTCTCCTTGCTCTTCAAGAAGACGAACAATATCTTTTGCATCTTCTTCCTTCACCGCTACTACCATACCAATACCCATGTTAAAAATATTGAACATTTCTTTCTCTTCCAGTTTTCCAACTTCTTGAAGTAAACTGAAGATCGGCTGAATTTCCCAAGCTCCTAGCTCAATTTCAGCACCAATTCCCTCTGGCAACATACGTGGAATATTTTCAATGAATCCGCCACCTGTAATATGCGCCATACCGTATACTTCATGTTTCTTCAATAGTTCTAAAATAGGTTTGACATAAATTTTCGTTGGTTTTAATAATTCTTCACCAAGAGGTAGCTCTAAGCGTCCGTAAATGCGATCTAAAGATAGTTCTCCATCTTCTAGTAACACTTTTCGTACTAAAGAGTAACCATTACTATGAATACCGCTAGATGCTAATCCAATTAATACGTGACCAGCTTCAATTTTCTCACCTGTTACAATTTTCTTTTTATCAACAATTCCAACTGTAAAACCAGCTAAATCGTACTCTTCCGTAGAATACATTCCTGGCATTTCAGCTGTTTCTCCACCAATTAATGCACAACCAGCTTGGCGACAGCCCTCTGATATACCTTTGACGATGTTTTCAATTTTACTAGGTTCAGCTTTACCACAAGCAATATAATCAAGGAAGAAAAGCGGTTCTGCTCCTTGGACAACAATATCATTTACACACATTGCTACTGCATCAATACCAATTGTGTCATGTTTATCTGCCATAAAAGCGAGCATCAATTTCGTTCCCACGCCATCTGTTCCAGATACTAATA
>Ga0209130_1001679_pt1 | contig 13484 bp, 6 predicted proteins | sample AraplaMF_Cvi_mLB_FD_184264 | JGI IMG/M metagenome (GOLD analysis project Ga0209130, IMG submission 184264) | Arabidopsis root microbial communities from the University of North Carolina, USA - plate scrape MF_Cvi_mLB (SPAdes) (version 2) | ecosystem: Host-associated > Plants > Roots > Endosphere ...
GCACCGACACCGCCACCTTCGCGCCGGCCTTCGTCCAGTCGCTGGCGCAGTTGCCCGGCGTGGCGCGCACCGGCACGCTGCGCACGCAACCGCTGCAGCTGGATGCGGCGCGGCCGGCGGTGACGCTCATCGCGCGCAGCCTCGAAGGCGGAGCCGCGCAATCGCTGCCGCTGGTGGGCAGCGCACTGCCGGTGCCCGAAGGGCAGATCGGCATCTACGTGAGCGAGCCGATGGTGGAGCTCTATGGTGCGAAGCCGGGCACGGTGTTCGCGCCGCTGTCGGCCGCCATGGGCAGGGCGCAGGCCTCGTTTTTCGTGGCCGGCGTGTGGCGCGACTACGCGCGGCAGTTCGGCGCTATAACCATGGACGCGCGCGACTACGAACGCATCACCGGCGAGCGCAACGTGAGCGACGTTGCGCTGTGGCTCGCGCCCGGCGCGTCGGAGGGTGCCGTGCAGGTCGCTGTGCACGAACTCGCCGCGCGCCAGAACGATGGCTCGGCCGGATCGGTGGAGATCGCTTCGGTGGGCCAGATCCGCACGACCTCGCTGCGCATCTTCGACCGCAGCTTCGCCGTCACCTACTGGCTGCAGGCGGTGGCCATCGCCATCGGTCTGTTCGGCATCGCGGCCAGCTTCAGCGCGCAGGTGCTGGCGCGGCGCAAGGAATTCGGCCTGCTCGCGCACCTGGGCTTCACGCGCCGGCAGGTGCTCGCGGTGGTCGCCGGCGAAGGCGCCGCGTGGACAGCCATCGGCGCCGTGGCCGGGCTCGGCCTGGGGCTGGCGGTGTCGGTGGTGCTCGTGAAGGTGGTGAACCCGCAGAGCTTCCACTGGAGCATGGACCTGCTGGTGCCGTGGGCGCGTCTGCTGGCGCTGTGCGCGGCGGTGGTCGCAGCCGGCACCATCACGGCGTGGATGGCCGGCCGCGCCGCCGCCGGCAAGGATGTGGTGCTGGCGGTAAAGGAAGACTGGTAGGCCGCAGGCCAGCCCCACGACTTCAGCGTGCCGGCGTCAGCTGGATTCTTTCCAGCGTCTCCTTCTCCACGGCAGCCCGGCTGTAGACCAGCGGCACGTACTTGCCTTCGAGCCACAGCGGCGCAAGGTCGCGGTAGTTCGGGCTCTCGGGGTTGCCCGACTGGCCCGGCGCGTTGATGACGCGCGAGGCGTCCCAGTTGCCCACGTCCAGCACCATGCGGAAAGACGCGCCGGAGGTCAGCTTGTAGTCGCTCGCGCGGTAGGTGGCGGCCATCGGCGTGAAGGAGGAACCCGACATCGGCCAGTCGCCCACGTCGAGCTTCCTGCGCGTGGAGGCATCGACCACGCCGCCCAGCGGATGGCGGAACTCGGCGCGGTGCAGCGCGCCCCACTTCCATGTCGCGGGGTCGGGGCCGAGCTTGGCGCTCAGCTCCTGCATCGCGGCCGGCAAGGTCTTGAGCAGCAGCGCGTCGCGCTGTTCGTTCGTGACCCAGCCGAAGGGGTTTTCCAGCAGCAGCACCATGCGCGTGTTGTCGCCGGGCGCGGCCAGCGCAGCGCCGGCATCGCCCGCGCCGGCCTTGAGCACGGCGGCGCGCAGCGGCTTGCTGCTCCACACCTCGTAGAGGGCCGCGGCGGCGCTGTCGCGATCCATGGTGCCGTCCCAGCCCTGCAGCATGCGCAGCGCGGCGGCCGTCTGGGCGTCGTCGCTGCGCAGGCCCGAGAGCAGCTTCAGCACCCGCTGCGCGGGCGTGGCGACGATGTCGTTCTGCATGCGCTGCGAGTCCTCGAGCGAGAAGCGCGAGCCCGCCGCCACCTTGCTGGCGAACAGCTCCTTGAGCCGGCGGGCACGCGCCGCGTCGCTCCACTCGTAGCCCACGCCCTTCTTCGCCGCAGGATGGTCGGGCGGGATGTTGTTCTCGTTGGCGGTCACCACGTAGCCGCGAGCCGGGTTGAACTCCGAGGGCAGTTCGTCGCCGTTGCGGAAGCCCGACCACTCGTAGCGGCCGTCGCCGGGCACCGGCATCAGGCCATCCCAGTTGGGGCGGATGGGCGTGAGGCCGCCGGGAATCCAGCCTACGTTGCCGCTGCTGTCGGCGTAGACCTGGTTCTCGCCCGGCGCGCCCCAGCGGTTCATGGCGGCGCGGAACTGGTCCCAGTTGCGCGCGCGCATGTAGTCCATGGAGCCGAAGTACGGCGCCATGCCGGGCTCCAGCCACGCCGCGCGCAACGCAAAGGCGCGCTGCTTGCCGGGTTCGGACAGCAGCACCGGCCCATGGCGCGTGAAGGTGTTGATCACCTCGCGCGGCGCGCCCTCGCCCTTCACCGCGATGCGCTCGGTGACGCGCACCATCGGCTCCCAGCGGCCCTGGTAGCGGTACTCGTTGGGATTGCGCGGGTTGAGCTGGTACACGTACAGGTCTTCCTGGTCCATGTAGAAGCGCGTGAGGCCGAAGGCGATGGTGCCGTTGTGGCCGATCGAGATGCCCGGCAGGAAAGGCTCGCCCGCGCCGATCACATCCATGCCCGGCGCGCTCAGGTGCGCCATGTAGCGCAGGCTGGGTGCGCCGTGCGCGCGATGCGGGTCGTTGGCGAGGATGGGCCGGCCGGTGGATGTGAGCTTCGGCGAGATCACCCAGTTGTTGCTGCCGTAGCCGGCCGTTGGGTCACCCTGCGATGGCTGCTGCGGATTCGGCAGGCTCGCTACGGGCGCCGCGAGCCGCGTGTTGGTCTTGCTGAACTGCGGTGCCTCGGTCGCGCGCATGTAGGCTGCGCGCAGTTCGGCTGTCGGAATGGTGCACGGGTCCAGCCCCTGCGGCACGCGCGGATTGATTGGCGGATCGAGCTCGCGCCGCAGCCAGTCGGCCTTGATGCCGGGGCCGCCCGCGCAGAAGGCGCGTGCGCGGTCGATCTCGGAAGTGAAGTTGAGCGTGAGGCCGTGGTGGCGGATGCGCACCACGTCCTCGGGCGACCACGTGGCCGGCTGGTAGCCCAGGAGCGCGAACTCAGGCGGCAGCAGCGAAGGCTTCGCGCGCACCTGCGCCACGTAGGCGTTCACGCCGGCCGTGAAAGCCTCGGCCACGCGCTTGGCGTCGGAGCCATAGGCCAGCCACTCGCGGTACATGTCGCCGCGATAGAGCACGGCGCGCGCGGCGCGGTCGTTCTCCACCCATGCGGGGCCGAAGTCCTTCGCCATCTCTCCGAGGCCGCGCTTGCGCCAGAGGTCCATCTGCCAGAGCCGGTCGCGTGCGGCGATGAAGCCCTGTGCGACGAAGGCGTCGTAGAGCGTGCCCGCGTAGAGGTGGGGTACGCCCCATCGGTCCACGAGCACCTCGGCCGGTTTCTCGAGGCCGGGCACGGCGAATGATGAGGAAGGCCGCGTGGTGCCCGCCGGCGCATCGGGCGGCCCCGAGGCGCAGCCCGCGAGCATGAGAGCGGTGAGTGATGCGAGCGCAACTGCGCGAAAGGAATGCCTTTGACCTAACGAGCGCCGCGATGCCCGGCGCAGGTTTGTTCTTTTCATGGGCCTCGTCTCCTGCCTTGTGTTGTTCGTAGAGGGGTGGCAGCGAACAGTATCCCGATTTGCGCGGCTCGTGGGCGTTACAAGGCGCGACTTGTAGACTGGCACACCATGCAGCGAGCCCTCTCTTCCTTCCCTCTTTCGCGCCGAAACCTGCTGCTCGCCGCGCTCGCATCGGGGCCGCTGGCCGCATGGGCGCTGCCCGAGCGCCGCCTCGAGTTCCCGCGCGACTTCGGCAGCCATCCCGACCTGCATACCGAGTGGTGGTACGTCACCGGCCACGCGAAGACTTCCGCAGGACGCGAGTTCGGCTTCCAGGTCACCTTCTTCCGCTCGCGCGTGGAGGCCACGCTGGGCATGCGCTCGGCCTTCGCGGCGAAGCACCTGGTGTTCGCGCATGCGGCCGTCACCGACCTCGAAGGCCGCGTGCTGCTGCACGACCAGCGCATCGCGCGCGCGGGCTTCGGCGTGGCCGAGGCTTCCGCGAACGACACCGACGTGCGCATCCGCGACTGGTCTCTCGTGCGCGAGAACGGCATCTATGTGGCGCGCATTCCGGCGAACGAGTTCATGCTCGAACTGCGCTTCACCCCCACGCAGCCGGTGCTGCTGCAAGGCAATGCCGGGCTCTCGCGCAAGGGGCCGGAGGAATCGCAGGCCAGCTACTACTACAGCGAGCCGCAGCTCAAGGCACAGGGCAAGCTCACGCTGAAGGGCCAGGCCTTCGACGTCGCGGGCACCGCATGGCTGGACCATGAATGGAGCGAGGCGCTGATGCATCCCGAGGCCGTGGGCTGGGACTGGATCGGCATGAACCTCGACGATGGCAGCGCCCTCACCGCCTTCCACCTGCGGCGCAGCGACGGCACCGCGCTGTGGGCCGGAGGCTCGTACCGGCAGCGAGACGGCACGGCCCGGATCTTCAGGAACGGCGAGGTCCGCTTCGAGAGCCTCAAGACCTGGGACAGCCCCCGCACGCAGGCGAAGTATCCGACGCGATGGCGAGTACAGACGCCCGCCGGCAGCTTCGAGGTGCGCGCCCTGCTCGACGACCAGGAACTGGACAGCCGCGGCTCCACCGGCGGCGTGTACTGGGAGGGCGTGAGCGACCTGCTCGACGCGCAGGGCCGCCGCGTGGGGCGCGGCTATCTCGAGATGACCGGCTACGCTGCTCCGTTGAAGCTGTAACTGTTGTAGCCACGGACAGAGGCTGACAACCGAAAGCCTCCTACATGCGTTGGGAAAATTTCCCATAAATAATCATCCCGAAGCAGAGGAGCCCCAACATGAAAACCCGAATCGCAATGCTGGCCGCTGCCGGCGCGCTCTCCATCCTGGCGAGCCCCCTGGCCGCCAACGCGCAGGTCTCCGTCAACATCAACGTGCCCGGGCTGGTGATGACGGCCCCGCCACCGCCGCGCTACGAGCCGCTGCCGCCGCCGCGCGGCGGCTTCGTCTGGGTGCCGGGCCGCTGGATCTGGGACGGCCGCGCCTATGCATGGCGCGCAGGCGGATGGCAGCCGGAGCGTCCGGGCTACGTCTATGCGCCCGGCCGCTGGATCGAGGACCGCGGCGGCTGGCGCTGGACCGAAGGCGACTGGCGCCGCGAGGCCCGCCGTGAAGCGCGCCGCGAACGCGAGTGGGAAGAAGACCGCCGCCATGACCGCTACGAGCGCGATCACCGGCACGGCCACGATCGCGGCGATTTCTGCCCGCCCGGCCAGGCCAAGAAGGGCAACTGCTAACGGGAAATGGAGAAATGCCCCGCGCATGCGGGGCATTTCGACTCAAGCAGCCGGCAGAGTGATTGCTGAAACTCCTGAGGTAGCCTTTCATCCGCCCCTGCCTGGTTGCAGGTTGCATCCCGCCAAAGCACCGGCGATCCGCCCGATGCACAACGCCACCAATGGTGGCGCGGCTCCCCAAATCACAGGTTTGCTGAGGATGCTCGAACCAGGGCGCCGACGTGTCGGCGGCGCCCGAGGGCTCAATGCCAATTGGCAGCCAGGACTGTGCTCAAGTTACTCTGGTAATTCACCGGTAGCGTCATCTGACCGGGGGCGGGCGGCGCGAACCCTGCCATCGCCTGCACCAGCTTGTCCACATCGCTGTTCAACAGGAACTTGCCGTCCGAGGTCTTGATCTGCTCGATCTGATTGGTGCTGCCCAGATACCAATCCTGCACCGTAGCCTTGTCGTTGCTTCCGATGATGCTGATCTCGAGGTTATTGCCCGCACGGCGAAGCCACAACTGGTTGGCGCTGATGCCTGCGCCGAAAGACAGCACGTCTGTGTTGCCGGCGGTGGTGTCCGCATCCGCAATGGTGTCCTGGCCCATGCCTCGGTACGCCACGTACGTGTCGTTTCCAGCCTGGCCCTTGAGCACATCGTCACCCGAACCGCCGTCCAGCCAGTCCTGACCAGAACCGGCGTCCAGCACATCGTTGCCGGCCCCTCCGCTTAGGACGTTGTTGCCTCGATTACCCGTGATCGTGTTATCGAGCTCATTGCCTGTACCGTCGATATCTTCGCTCCAGAGCTTCAGGGGCTCCAATGTGTAGATGGCATAGGCACTCGGCACGTTGGCAGCTGTACGGAACTGCTCAATGTTCACGTACCTCGTCATGTCGCTGACCTTCTGGCGCCCTGAGTCGGCAATGTAGAAACCCATCAGCTTGCCGTCCGTTTCGCCATAGACCGCGCCTGTCACCGTCACGGCGTGATTCACCGCACCATTGCCGGTGTAATCCGCATCGCTCCAAAGCTTGCCGGCATTCAACGCGAGGATCACCCCTCGTCCGCTGCGAACCAGGTTGGCGATGCCGTGCTCGTTGTAGCCGTTGAGCAAGTCGTTGCGAATGCCGTAGTTGTCGAGAATCTTCTGTTGATCGGTGTAGCTGGAACCCCCACGTTGGTACGCTGGCTTGGCTTGGTCCGTCACCGCCCAGCTGTTGTTGATGGCTATCTGTACGACCTGAGCTTCCGTCGTGGGACGCTGCGCCTGAGTCAGCAGGTTGGCGATCGACGTCAACGCACAAGTGCCTTCGTAGCCCCTTACCGCGTCGCCCTGCATGTAGTCCAGTTCATTGCGCTTGGGGTAGCCGTAGACCAGCGTGGCAGTGCCGTCGACCAAGCCCTTTTCGGGCTTGGAGAAGTCGAGCAGACTGAGATTTTCCACGCTGGCACCCAGCGTGTAGCCAACCGAACTCTGCACGGTATCGATGCCCTCGCCGGAGTACTCCACCACACGATCACCCAGGTTATCGACGTAGTAGGTGTCATTGCCCGCACCACCAAGCATCACGTCCTTGCCTTCGACGCCGTCCAGGATATTGTTGCGGCTGTTACCGACGATCTTGTTGTCGAGTGCGTTGCCTGTGCCATGGATGTCAAAGCCCTCCAGCAGATGCAATTCTTCGATGCCGGTATTGAGCAGATAGTTGGCGCTGCTGATCACCACGTCGTAGCCTTCGTTGGTTTTTTCTAGGATCGTGTCGTTGACACTGTTGACGATGTAGGTGTCGTCACCCTTGCCGCCTTCCATGAAGTCGGCCCCCTGACCACCGTCAAGATAGTCTCTGCCCGCGCCGCCTAGCAAGACGTCGTTACCAGCACCACCGTATAGCCAGTTGTTGTCGGGCTGCTCGGCTGTTGGAGCCTCCTCGTTCGCGGCCGTCGACCCCAGAATGAGGTCATCTCCTTCGCCCCCGTAAATCGTGTCATTGCCGCCTTGCCCAAACAGTCGGTCGTTGCCAGTGCCACCGTACAACATGTCATTGCCAGCACCGCCTTGCAGTTCGTCCGCACCGGCTTCCCCATGCAGTTGGTCGTCGCCCAGGCCGCCCATCATCAGGTCGTTACCGCTGCCACCGTACATGGTGTCGTTGTCGGTCTCACCCGCCAACAGTGCCTGCTTCGCTTCGTTACTTGCAGTAAAGCCCATCATGATGTCGTTGCCGTCGCCACCCCACATCTGATCGTTACCGGTCTGACCGAACATGCGGTCGTCGCCGGCTTCACCCAACAGGGAATCGTTGCCGTCACCGCCCTGCAACTCGTCATTGCCCGCGCCGCCGAAGAGGTTGTCGGCGCCTTCATTGCCAATCACCAGATCCGCGTCATCGCCGCCGTCGAGATAATCGTTGCCGAAACCACCATACAGGTTGTCGAATCCTTTGCCGCCAAAGAGCGTGTCATCGTCTGTCTCGCCGGCCGCCAGCGTTTGCTTGGTGTCGTTGGACGGTGTGAAGCCAACCAGCACGTCATTGCCGTCTCCACCCCAGAGCGTGTCGTTGCCCACCTGACCGAACAACTTGTCGTTGCCAACTTCGCCGAACAACCTGTCATCGCCCGCACCGCCCTGAAGGTCGTCATTGCCCTCGCCCCCCTTGAGCGTGTCGTCGCCGGCCTGCCCAAGAATCAGGTCTTCACCCGTACCGCCATCGAGGTAGTCGTTGCCGTCCCCACCCTCGAACTCATCCGCACCCGTTCCGCCAAGTAGCGTGTCGTTGCCGGCACCGCCAATCAGGTAGTCATTGCCTACACCACCATCCAGGTAGTCGTCGCCGAAACCTCCACTTAGCGTGTCGTCTCCCGCCTCGCCGAAAATCACATCGTTGTCCGTCTCGCCCGCCGCGAGGGTCTGCTTGACTTCGTTGTTTGCGGTAAATCCGAACAGCACATCGTCGCCATTTCCGCCCCACAGCACGTCATCGCCGACCTGCCCGAATAGCTTGTCATCACCCGCTCCGCCCAGAAGCGAATCGGAGCCTTCGCCGCCTTGCAGTTCGTCGCTCCCATCGCCGCCAAACAGAGTGTCATTGCCACCCTGGCCGAGGAGTTGGTCGTTGCCTGTACCACCATCCACGATGTCGTTACCGGCCCCCGCGTAAACGATGTCGTTCCCGCTCCCCCCATACATCAGATCGTTGTCAGTCTGTCCCGGAGCGAGCGTCTGCCGGGATTCGCCGGACGAATCCGCACCCACCAGTGTGTCGTCACCATCGCCGCCGTTCATTGTGTCGTTGCCAACACCGCCAAAAAGTACGTCGTTGTCGACACCACCGTCGAGCAGGTCGTTACCTGCACCGCCTTCGAGCTTGTCCCTGCCCTCCTCGCCATAGATGCTGTCGTCGCCTTCGTAGCCCATTACCGTGTCATCGCCAGTGCCGCCCCAAAGCTTGTCGCCCCGGCTGCTACCGCCCATGAGGTCATTGCCGTTGCCAGCGACAAAGTTTTCAATGAGGCCGACATTGAAGTACCGGGTATAGGTGGCCCAGTAATTGACATCGAAACGGTCATCGCCATCGGTGCCAATGAGTGACTTCTTGTCGTTGCTGATCTTGATCTGTGTCGGCTTCCAGTCGATCCATTCGTTGGCGTTGACCGTGTAGCGGTTGTCCAGGTCGCGCGCGATCCGGTAGAGCATTGTCGGCACGAAGGCAGGCATAGCTGGCGCAACGGGCTGTGCCACTTGCTTGACCACCATCATCGGCATCCCCGTGGTGTCGAGACGCTTGGCCGGGGCCGTCAGTAGCGCCCCGGCCGTGAGGGCGTTACCGGCAGTGTAGAAACCATAGGCGGTGGCGTTGATCTGCGTGAAGCCCTTCTGGGCCAAGGTTTGGAGTTCACCGACATCGATGACGCCGTCTTCATTGAGATCCGACCAAGCGTTCAGGCCCGTCAGTTCGGCGGCGCCGAGGAGCCCGTCGTTGTTCGCGTCCAGTGCCGCAAGGGAATCGACAGTCATGGCCTTCTTGGCCGCATCCAGAATAACGGGCGTGCATGCGGCAATGCTGCCGGCTGAGTCTGCCGCGGGCGCCTTGCTGTCGTAGAAAGCGCCAATGGGGTACTCGAAGCCGTAGGGGTTGGCTGCAATCGGATTGCCGAAGAGGCTGCTGCTACCGAGCAGGTAGTTGCTGGTGGACTTGGTGAACTCGTTGAAGAGGGGCTGGGAGATCAGGTTGCGCTGGGCCTGGAAGGCGTAGTCGAGCGCCATCAACTGATCGAAATTGGAAACATTCTGAAGAACACCATTGAGGCTGTAGAGATTACGGCCAATCTTGCCGTCAGCGTTGACGTCGGTGCCAACGCTGAAAAAAGAGAACCCGGCAGTTTCCGCTGTGAAATTCTCACTGATCAGGGTCATCCCGGAATTTCCGTCGACATCCAATCTAAAGACCATTTGAGCGCTGGGTTTGACATTCGTGCGCTTGAGCACACCGTCAGCCCAATCACGGCACTGCTGAATATGTGAAACGTCGTTACCGGAAAATCCGTCGGCGAGAAATTTGGCGGCAGCCAGATCTACCTGACTTTGGGAAAGACCAGGTGACACCGACTCAATGCGTCGAATGGCATTTTCGATGTTCCGCTGAATTCCGAGGTAGCCATTGGCGTCAAATCCAATCTGCTGCCCGACACGGTATTCCGCGATGTAGCCAATGTACTCGCTTACGTAGCAGCCATTTTGAACTAGTGCATTGATTTGATCAGGGCTTTTTCCTTTGTAGCTTGGGTTATCCGGGTCATTGATCTTGATCATAATTTCGCGCGTGAGATCATGCCCATATATTTCATGTGCAAGCACTCGCGCCAGCCGCGTCGGATTGCTTAGCTGGTTCTCTATAACCACCAAACTCCGTCCAGTGAGATACACATTTGTGTCCGCCTCAGGATTTGGATCAACGGTGATCGAATGTGGCTTTCCTTTTTCGTTCACAAACTGATTGAGCGCATGCACCAATAAGGTCGACTTGTTGATGGCATCAACATATTCTTGAAAAGAAAAGCCAGTTTTCATTGATTCTATTTTCTCTCGCAACGCAAGAAGAACCGGCGAATCCACAGTCAAAGGCGATATTGATCTCATTTTCTTACTCCCTGATATCCAGGCCCAGTCACTTCAATCGAATCAAAGCATTTCTGGCCTGACAAGTTGAATGATATTTTTGAAAAATCATCTTGAATTTTTACCCTATAGATTGCCCCTCCCATGAAGCGATCTCGATTCCTTTTCCCCTCAACCGATTCAACCTTGAGTTCCTTTTCATCGATTCCCCCATCCTCCGAGAACGTGTCATACGCTGCAATTATTCGTTCATAATTTCCTCCAAATTCAGCCAAAACCTCATCCCCTGAAATGCAGTTCAACTGATTCAATTTTATCGACAAATCGTACATTCCGCCTTTACCACTGGACTCCGCGGATTTCACCTGAGGGTAAAACGGAGTCTCATATTTTTGAGTCCAGTAGGGCCGCCCTTCAGGCTGTTCTTTCTTCAACGGCGTCCAACCAAAGTTTTCTGCAATATGGACAGCAGTCAAAGGAGGTGACTTCACAAGGTCATGCAGCTTTCTTAAAAAATCCTGATTCGAAAAGGCTTCCTCGTTGACAACCCCACTATTTGCCGAATGGCAAAATAATATCAATACCACCCCAGAGAAAAACAACGACCGGCCGATGCTGAGGCGCCCATTGCGGGAAATTTTATTCTCAAATGATCGAAAATCATTTTTGAAAGACATATTTCATCCTTGCCCCGTAAAAATAAACATCGGAATACTCGTAAGTTTGAAAAATTATCATATGACGCAAATATTTATTTCACCCAACAACTACTCAAAATGAATTTCATTATTTAATTAGATACCCCGCAAGAATTTGACGTTTTTAGCGCTCCCTCAAGCTTTCACTCGTTGCTCTTTGAAGTGGACTGAGCAGGAAATCGATGACCCGCCGCTTGCCCGTCTTGATCTCCGCCGTGAGGTTCATCCCCGGACTGAGCTTGATCGGCCTGCCATCCACATCGATGGTTGTTGAGTTCAGGTTGAGCGTGACCGGGAAGATCGCCCCGCGCTTCTCGTCATTGACCGCATCCGCCGTTACTGTCTTCACGGTCGCGTTCACCGTGCCGTAGCGCGTGTACGGGAACGTCTCCAGCTTGATCGCCGCTTCCTGCGTGGGACTCACAAAGCCGATGTCCTTGTTCTCCAGCGTCACCTCGGCCGTCACCTGCGCCCCATCGGGCACGATCACCATCAGGGGTTGCGCTTCCGTCACCACGCCGCCTTCGGTGTGCGCGGCCAGCTGCTGCACGGTGCCCGCCACAGGCGCCTTCAATGTGGTCAGCCGCTCGCGTTGACCGGCCTTGGCCAGGTCCTGGGTGCCTTGCTGGCGCTTGAGTTCAGCCGCGGCTTCCCGCGTCCTCAGGCTGTGCTTGGTCTCGGCAATGTAGGCCGACCTCGTGTTCTCGCTCTCCCTCAGGGTCGCATTGGCTTCCGCCAATCTCGCCTGCTGCGTTGCAAGGTCTCGCTCCATCTCGATGCGCTCGCGTGTGCGGTCCTGGTTCGCATGGCTGGACATGAAGCCCTGGTCCGCCAGTTGGCGGAAGTCGGCCTCTCTTTGTCTTGCGATGGGGAGCGTGGTCTCCAGCTTTGTGACCACCTCGCGCGCGGTGGCGATCTCTGCCTGTCGACGGTTGATCTCCGCCGCAGCCTTGGCCAGCTTGGCCGTGATGTCGCTCCATTCGTCGTTCAACTCTGCACGGGCTGAACTCAGGTCTTCATCGGTCCAGCCTTGGGGAATCGCCTTGCCCAGATCCGGAGCACGTGGCTCGGATGAGTTCAGGGCCTGCAGGAGCACTCTGGTGCGCAGCACCTCAGACTGTGCCGCCTTCAGCTGCTCATGGACGTTCGTCCTGTCGGCCGTGGCCATCGTGGGATCAAGCTCGACCAGCGACTGGCCTGCTTCCACATGGTCCCCATCCCTGACCAGCACCCGCTTGACCACGCTCACCTCCAGCGGCTGGATGATCTTGGTGCGCTCGCTCACGATGATCTTGCCCGGCGCCACCGCCACGATGTCGACCTGTCCGAAGATGGACCACGCCAGCGCGATGAGGAACAGTGCAATCAGCGCGTAGGCCAGCCGCCTGGGAGCCGGGTGTACGGGGGTGTCCTGCAGGCTGAGTGCTGCAGGCAGGAAGGCCGCTTCATCGGCCAGGCGCTTCGGGCCGGCCAGTTCGTGGCGGTGCTTCCAGGCCGCCTTGAAGATCGCGCTGTAGCGGCCCAGCAACTCGAAGACCGGGTGACGAACGCTGGGCGCATTGGCCGCAGGCGCGGTGGTGGAGACGTCCGGTGTCATACCACCGCCCCCGATCCAGCCCTGTCATTCGTCTCCGTCGGATGCCCGCCACCCTGCATGTTCCACAGGTGCGCATAGATGCCCTTGGGCCTGCTCAGCAGGCTCTCGTGCGTGCCGCCTTCGACGATCTTGCCCTTGTCCATCACGATGATCCGGTTGGCATGGCGTACCGCGCTCAGGCGGTGGGCGATGATGAAGACCGTGCGCCCCCTGCAGATGTGCGCCATGTTGCGCTGCACGATGGCCTCGCTCTCGTAGTCCAGCGCGCTGGTGGCCTCGTCGAAGATCAGGATGCGCGGGTGGGTGAAGAGAGCCCGGGCAATGGCGATGCGCTGGCGCTGCCCGCCCGACAGGCTTGCCCCCTGTTCGCCCACCACGGTGTCGTAGCCCTCGGGCAGCTCGCTGATGAACTCATGAGCACCTGCCAGCTGGGCGGCATGGATGACGGCATCGAGCGGCGCCGCCGGGTCGACGATGGCGATGTTCTCGCGCACGCTGCGGTTAAAGAGGGCGTTCTCCTGCAGCACCACGCCCACTTGCCTTCTGAGTTGGGCAGCATCGATAAGGCTGATGTCGATACCGTCGACGAGCAGGCGCCCTTGCTCGGGCGAGTACAGCCGCTGGATGAGCTTGGTCAGCGTGCTCTTGCCCGAGCCCGAGCGCCCGACGATGCCGATGACTTCGCCGGGGCGCACATCCAGGCTCACGCCGTTGAGCACAGGCGCCGCCTCGGGGCGGTAGCGGAAGCTGAGGTTGTCCAGGGTCACGCGGCCCTTGAGTGCTGGGAGCTGGGCTGCGGTGCTCGGCGGCACTTCGGTGCGGGTGTTGAGGATGTCCCCGAGCCGGG
>Ga0209130_1001682_pt1 | contig 13460 bp, 14 predicted proteins | sample AraplaMF_Cvi_mLB_FD_184264 | JGI IMG/M metagenome (GOLD analysis project Ga0209130, IMG submission 184264) | Arabidopsis root microbial communities from the University of North Carolina, USA - plate scrape MF_Cvi_mLB (SPAdes) (version 2) | ecosystem: Host-associated > Plants > Roots > Endosphere...
GCTCGAGCGGCTCGGCTGGACGCCGACGCCCGACTGAACTCCAGGGCGCCTTGCGCGCTCAGGCTGCCGCTTGCAGCGGCGTGCTCGCGGCCGGCTTGGCCGCCGGCTTGTCGCCGGACGTGCCCACGCTGACTTCGCCAGCGAGTTGGCCGCCTTCCTCGATCACCAGCTTGCCGTAGCGGATCTTGCCGCTGACCTTGCCAGTGGCATGGATCACGAGCTTCTCGCGCACGGTGAGGTTGCCATCGAACACGCCGCGGATCTCGGCGATGTCGATGCCGGCCGAACCCTTGAAGGCGCCCGTCTCGGCGATCTGCATGACGCGCGAATCCATCGTGGCTTCGACCAGGCCTTCGACCACCAGCGTGTCGCAGTCGGTGATCTCGACGCCCTTGAGCTTGATGTTGGGGCCGACCGTCAGCTTGGCACCGCTCTCCTTGGCGGCATTCGCGGCCGTGTTGGCCACGGAGGGCGGCACGGAGGGGGAGGGGTTGGTGCCGACGGGCGATCCGGAGAGATTGGTACCGGAGCCCATCAACGGCGCGGGACGGGAGGTAAGCGATTCGGTTTCGCGATCGCGCTTACCGAAGAAGGGGGACTGAGATGCCAATGTGAGCTCCTGCAAAACGCGCATGGTAGGAGCCGATACACAAAGCTCACGACTTCATTACGCAAGAGACGTAACCAAATTCAGCGTCGTGCAGGCGCTGCGCATACTTTTCTCTGATGCCATGCAAAAGAAAGCACTAGGCCCACACGACGCGGCCCTGGGTCGCGTCCTGGATGCGGCGCATCAATGCATCGGCGCGATCGGCAGGCAGGCTGAAATCGAAGTGCACCAGCGACGTGTGCCGCACGTCGCTCAACGTGGCCGCTGCGCCGGCCAGTTCGCGCCGCACGATGCCCTCGGCGTCGTAGGGCACCGTGCAGCTCAGCACGCTCTGCGCGACCAAGGGCTGCAAGGGTGCATCGACCAGGGCCTGCGCGACTGCATCGGTGTAGGCGCGCACCAGGCCGCCGGCGCCCAGCTTCACGCCGCCGAAGTAGCGGACCACGGTAGCAAGTACGCCCTCGAGTTGCTGGTGGCGCAGCACTTCGAGCATCGGCCGGCCGGCCGTGCCGCCGGGCTCGCCGTCATCGTTGGCGGCCGACTGGCCTCCGGCCATCAGCGCCCAGCACACGTGCGCGGCGCCGGGATGCTCTGAGCGCAGCGCATCGACCACCACCTGCGCCTGCGGCCGCCCAGTCACCGGCTGTACGCATCCGATGAAGCGGCTCTTCCTGATGACGAGCTCGCTGTGCACCGCCTGTGCCAGGGTGAAGGCCATGCCGGGCCGGTCCGCAAAGAGCTCAGGCGCCGCTGCGCTCGAACTTGAACACGGCCGTGCCGGCGCGTGCGTTGGGCAGCCAGCGCACCTCCCGGTCGTCCTGCAGGCCGAAGGCGTCGAGCACGCGCAGCTTGTTCCTGTGCGCCAGCACCTCGAAGTCCTTGAAGGTGCCCACGCGGATGTTGGGCGTGTCGTACCACTGGTAGGGCAGGCGGCGCGTGACCGGCATGCGGCCGCGCGCGATGCTGATGCGGTTGGGCCAGTGCGCAAAGTTGGGGAAGGCCACGATGCCGATGCGTCCCACGCGCACCGTCTCGCGCAGCATCACCTCCGCATTGCGCAGGTGCTGCAGCGTGTCGATCTGCAGCACCACGTCGAAGGACGCGTCCTCGAACAGCGCCAGGCCCTCGTCCAGGTTGAGTTGGATCACGTCCACGCCGCGGCGGATGCACTTGAGCACGTTGCCGTCGGCGATCTCCACGCCGTAGCCGGTGCAGCCGCGCTCGCGCTGCAGCAGGTCGAGCAGGGCGCCGTCGCCGCAGCCCAGGTCGAGCACGCGCGAGCCGGGCGGCACCAGCTGCGCGATCAGGCGCTGGGTGCTTTCGTCGCTCATTGCGTGAACTCCAGGGCGATGCGCTCGAAGTACGAACGCACCACGCCGGTGTAGCGCACGTCGTCCAGCAGGAAGGCGTCGTGGCCGTGCGGCGCGTCGATCTCGGCGTAGCTCACGCTGAAGCGGTTGTCCAGGAGCGCATTGACGATCTCGCGGCTTCGCTGCGGCGAGAAGCGCCAGTCGGTGGTGAAGCTCACCAGCAGGAACTTGGCCTTGGCCGCGGCGAGTGCGGCGCTCAGGTCGCCGCCGTGCTCGCGCGCGGGATCGAAGTAGTCGAGGGCGCGCGTGATCAAGAGGTAGGTGTTGGCGTCGAAGTACTCGCTGAACTTGTCGCCCTGGTGGCGCAGGTAGCTCTCGATCTGGAACTCCACCTCCTGCGTCGAGTAGCGGTACGCGGTGCCGGAGGCCGCGGCGTCGCGCAGCTGGCGGCCGAACTTCTCGTTCATCACGTCGTCGCTCAGGTAGGTGATGTGGCCGATCATGCGGGCGATGCGCAGGCCCCGCTTGGGCAGCACGCCGTGCTCGTAGAAGTGGCCGCCATGGAAATCGGGGTCGGTCACGATGGCGCGCCGCGCCACCTCGTTGAAGGCGATGTTCTCGGCCGTCAGGTTGGGGGCGCTGGCCACCACCACGGCGTGCTTCACGCGCTGCGGGTACTGCAGCGTCCACGACAGGGCCTGCATGCCGCCCAGGCTGCCGCCCATCACGGCGGCCAGCGTTTCGATGCCCAGCGCGTCCAGAAGGCGCGCCTGGGCGTCGACCCAGTCTTCGACGGTGACCACGGGAAAGTCGGCGCCCCAGACGCGGCCGCTGTGCGGGTTCACGTGCATCGGCCCGGTGGAGCCGAAGCACGAGCCCAGGTTGTTCACGCCGATCACGAAGAAGCGGTCGGTGTCCACCGGCTTGCCGGGGCCGATCATGTTGTCCCACCAGCCCTGCGACTTCGGCTGGCCCGCATAGGTGCCGGCCACGTGGTGCGACGCGTTGAGCGCGTGGCACACCAGCACCGCGTTGCTGCGATCGGCATTGAGCGTGCCGTAGGTCTCGTAGGCGAGCGAGTAGCCGGCGATCGATGCGCCGCTTCGCAGGGCCAGCGGCTCTGCGAAGGACATCGACTGCGGCGTGACTTCGAAGGAAGACATGTGAAAAAAGAAAAACCCGGCCTCGCCAAAAACGAGCCGGGTTGCGGGCATCCGTCTTTAGCTGAACTTGTTACGCGCCCGCAAGCTGGAGCAAATCGGCGCGGGGCGAGTATAGCCCCGCGCGGATCTTCGTTCAGCCGATGATCATCAGCACGCCCAGCACTGCGAAGATCGCGGCCGAGATGCCGTGCACCCACTTGATGGGCACGCGCCGCATGATGCGGTCGCCCAGGAACACCACCGGCGCGTTGGCCAGCATCATGCCCAGCGTGGTGCCGGCCACCACCCAGAAGTAGTCGTTGACGAAGCGTGCGGCCAGCATGACGGTGGCGATCTGGGTCTTGTCGCCCATCTCGGCCAGGAAGAATGCCAGGACGGTGGTGCCGAACACGCCGAAGTGGCCGCGGGTGGCGGCGTCCTCCTCGTCCAGCTTGTCGGGGATCATCATCCACACCGCCATGGCAAGGAAGGAACCACCGAGGATCCAGCGCAAGACCGTGGGGCCGAGCCAGTGCGTGATGTAGTTGCCCACGGCACCGGCCAGCGCGTGGTTGATGAGCGTGGCGACGAAGATGCCCGCGACGATGCTCCATGCGCGGCCGCGAAAGCGCGAAGCCAGCACGAGCGCGAGCAGCTGGGTCTTGTCGCCCATCTCGGCCAGCGTGACGATGCCGGTGGCGACGGAAAAAGCTTGCATGAAAAGGGTGCTCCCGGCCGAAGGACGCAATTGACCATGCAACCCTTCGGCCATCTTCCCGAAGTTGCACAGTCAATGGTCTCGCCAGGTGTTCACTGCACGCGCCATGTCCTCGTGGGGCAAGGACAAGTCTGTTGACGCGGGCCCTTCTCGCAGATCGGAAGGCGGCTACTCCCCAATGACAGCCTAGGAGTATACCACCGGGCTTGCACGGGCATCGAAGTGTCAGCGAGTGCAAACTTTCGGCATTTTGAGACGCCCTGTGATGTAAACGTCAAAAAATTGCTTGCATTTTCGATAAATCACCCATAATGCGCGAGCCTACCCCTTGGAAATTGACGGGGGGGCTATCGGTGATCGGACAGTTTCGCGAGGCTTTTCATACTTCAAATGAAAGTCACGCTCTCGGGACTCCATCGCTATTGTTTCGTGTTTATAGGAGTCCCTTGATGGGCAACAAACTCTACGTCGGCAACCTGCCTTACTCGGTGCGTGACGGTGATCTGGAACAGGCCTTCGGCCAATTCGGTTCCGTGACCAGCGCAAAAGTCATGATGGAGCGCGACACCGGCCGTTCCAAGGGCTTCGGCTTCGTCGAGATGAGCAACGACGCGGAAGCGCAGGCGGCCATCAACGGCATGAACGGCCAGCCTCTGGGCGGCCGCAGCGTCGTCGTGAACGAGGCGCGTCCCATGGAAGCCCGCCCGCCCCGTAGCGGTGGCTACGGCGGTGGCGGTGGCGGTGGTGGCGGCGGCTACGGTGGTGGCGGCGGTGGCTACGGCGGCGGTGGCCGCAGTGGCGGTGGCGGCTACGGCGGTGGCGGCGGCGGTGGTTACGGCGGTGGTGGCCGTAGCGGCGGCGGCGGCAACGACGGCGGCTTCCGCAGCCCGTACGGCGCTGGCCCGCGCGGCGGTGGCCGTGGCGGCTACGGCGGCGGCAACGGTGGCGGCAACAGCGGCTACTGATCTACTCGGATCGCAGTAAAAGGGCTCCCTCGGGAGCCTTTTTCGCTTGCTGCGGCGGGCCGGACTATTGTTCGCCGCGGCGCTTCTTGCGCCCCCGTCCCTGCACGGCCCGGTCGTACAGGGCGTTGGGCACGATCCGCAGCAGCTTGGCGACCACGCCCATCTGCCAGGGGATGACGCGGTAGCTGCTGCCGGCCCCGATCGCGTCGAAGGCGCGGCGGGCGAATTCGCCCGGCTGCAGCAGGAAGGGCATCCCGTAGCGGTTGCCCTGGGTGAGTGGCGTGTCGACATAGCCGGGGCAGATCGTGACGACCTTGACCCCGCTGCTGCGCAACTCGCAGCGCAGGCTCTCGCAGTAGCTCACCACGCCCGCCTTGCTGGCGCAGTAGGCGCCATGGCCGGGCAGCCCCCGGATGGCGGCCACGCTGCCGATGCCCACCAGGCGTCCGCTGCCGCGCGCCTGCATCGGCGCCACGAAAGGATGGAAGGTGGCGGCCAGGCCCAGGTTGTTGATGGCGAAGGTCTGCGCCATCACCTCCAGGTCCCCGGCCTGCGCGGTGTCCATGCCGATGCTGACGCCGGCGTTGGCGATCACCACGTCGGGCAGGCCCTGGCGGTCGATGCAGTCCTTGCCTGCGGCCACGATGCTGTCCACCTGCGCCACGTCGGCACCGTAGATCTCGATACGCTGGCGCTCCAGCCCCTCTGCGGCGGCCCAGGCCTCGATCTCGGCGGTACGCCGCGCACTCAGCGCCAGCCGGTAGCCCGCGGCGTAGTAGCGCGCAGCCAGTGCCTGGCCGATGCCGCTGGAGGCGCCGGTGATGAACACCAGCGGCGCCGGGGCGCCGCCGCTCATGGCTTCCCGGCCGGCGGGCGCGCCGGCTGGATCACGCCGCGCACGCGGCCCTTGAGGTTGGCCACGCCCGAAAGCTTGTCGTAGTCCATCGAATCGGCGGTAAAGCGGTCCGCGCCCCGCATGAGGGTGACGGGCTTGTTGGAGGTGACGCGCTCGGTGTCGGTGTAGGCATGCAGGAACTCGCCGCGGAATTCCAGCCGCGGGAGTTCCTCGCCATCGGGACTGCGCGCCGCGTCGCGCACGACGATGGCGTTGCCGAACAGCTGGACCTCGCTCGCGTCCCCGTTGGACAGGCCGCGGTTGGCCGTGGCATGCGTCACCAGTCCCTGGGGGGAGACGGTGCGCACCCGCACGTCGTCGACCTCCAGCGTGTCGGTGTCCGGGTAGTGGCGCCCCTCCTTGCCGCGCAGCTCGCTGCGCAGTTCGCCGCTGGGGAAGAAGCGCTTCACCACGAAGCCTCGCATGAAGTAGTCGGGGTCGTGCGTCACCGGCGTGGCCGGGCGCGGCTCCATCAGCCGCGGCGCGTTGCGCACCAGCCAGTAGGTGCCCAGCGCCAGCGCGGCGGCCAGGATGATCGGCAGGTAGATCGTGACGCGATCGAAGCCGACCCGCAGCCAGTGCAGCAGTCGACTCAAGTCAGCGGCCCCCGCGCAGCATCGAGCATGCGGCGGTAGTGGCCGCCGGCGGTGAGCAGCAGGTCGCAGAACTCGCGCGCCGCGCCCTCGCCACCGTGTGCGCTGGTCACGTGGTGCGCAATGTTGCGCACCTCGACATGCGCGTTCGGCGGCGCCACGGCCAGGGCCACGCGGGTGAGCACCGGCAGGTCGGGCCAGTCGTCGCCGATGGCCGCAGCCTGGGTCCATTCGAAGCCCAACTGGGTGAGCAGGGCCTCGGCGGCCGGCAGCTTGTCCTCGGTGCCGTAGCGCACGTGCTCCAGGCCCAGTGCCTCCAGGCGCACGCGCAGCGGCTTGGAATCGCGCCCTGTGATGACCACCGGCGTGATGCCCGCGCGCCGCAGGAGCTTGAGACCGTAGCCGTCGAGGATGGAGAAGCGCTTGAGCGTCTCGCCATGCTCGCTGAAATACACGCCGCCGTCGGTGAGCACGCCGTCGACGTCGAAGAAGGCCACGCGCAGGTCCTGCGCGAGCAGCAGGGTCTCGGTCGGGAAGGGTTGCGCGGCCATCAGATGACCTTCGCGCGCATGAGATCGTTGGTGTTGAGGGCGCCGACCACCTTGTCCTGTGCATCCACCACGAACAGGCGCGTGATGCCGTGCTGTTCCATCAGCTCGGCCGCCTCCACCGCCAGCGCGTCGACGCGGATGGTGCGCGGGCCGCGGTGCATCACGTCGTGCGCGCGGGCCGTGCGCAGGTCCACGCCGGCCTCGATCAGGCGGCGCAGGTCGCCGTCCGTGAAGATGCCAGTGGCGCGGCCGTCGGGCTCGACGACGGCGGCGGCGCCGAAGCCGCCGGTGCTCATCGCGCGCATGAGTTCGCTCACGGTCGCGTCCGGCTTGGCGCGCGGCACCTCGTCGCCCGAGCGCATGACGTCGCTCACGTGCGTGAGCAGCTTGCGCCCCAACGCGCCTCCGGGATGCGAACGCGCGAAGTCCTCGGTGCCGAAGCCGCGTGCATCCAGCAGGGCGACGGCAAGGGCGTCTCCCATGGCCATCTGCGCGGTGGTGCTTGCCGTGGGCGCGAGATTGAGCGGGCAGGCTTCCTTCTCCACGCCGCAGTCGAGCACCACGTCCGCATGCTGCGCCAGCGTCGAGTCGGTGCGGCCGGTCATGGCGATGAGCGGCACGCCCTGGCGCTTGACCACCGGCAGGATGGTGGTGAGTTCCTCGACCTCGCCGCTGTTGGAGATGGCCAGCACCAGGTCCACCGCCTTGATCATGCCCAGGTCGCCATGGCTGGCCTCGGCCGGATGCACGAACATGGCCGGCGTGCCGGTGGAGGCCAGGGTGGCGGCGATCTTGCGCCCCACGTGGCCGCTCTTGCCCATGCCCATCACGACCACGCGGCCGCGCACCGCCAGGATGCGCCGCAACGCCTCCACGAAGCTGCCGCCTACCCGCGCCTTCAGGCCCAGCACGGCCTGTCCTTCGATGTCGAAGGTGGCGCGGGCACGGGCCAGCATCGCTTCGGGTTCGAAGGCCGGGGGGGTGTCGGGTGTGGGGGTGCTCATCGCGCGGATTTTAGGCGCCCGCCGCTTTCGCGCCCGGGCCCGACGGGCTTCGCCTTTCGTGTAGACCCCCGGGCGAATCGGCGCGGCCTGTCGACTAGGATCGGACCATGTCCTCCTTCGAGCTCACGCTGCTGTACCTGCTGGCCGCGGTCATCGGCGTGGTGGCGTTCCGCTCGATGAAGCTGCCGCCCATGCTGGGCTACCTGGTGGCCGGCGTGCTGATCGGCCCGCATGCGTTCGCGCTGGCGCAGGACTCGGAGGCGATGCGGCACCTGGGCGAATTCGGCGTCGTGTTCCTGATGTTCGCCATTGGCCTGGAGTTCAACCTGCCGAAGCTGCGCGCGATGCGCAACCACGTGTTCGGGCTGGGTCTGCTGCAGGTGGTGCTCACGATCATCGTCGCCACCGGTGGCGCGCTGCTGCTGGCGCGGCTGCTGCCGCCGCAATGGCGCTTCACCTGGCAGACCGCCGTGGCGCTGTCGGGTGCGCTGGCGATGAGCAGCACCGCGATCGTGGTCAAGCTGATGGCCGACCGCCTCGAGCTGGAAAGCGAGCACGGCAAGCGTGTGATGGGCGTGCTGCTGTTCCAGGATCTGGCGGTGGTGCCGCTGCTGGTGCTGATCCCCGCCCTCGGCGCGCCGCCGGAGCAGTTGCTCAAGGCGCTGAGCTTCGCGCTCTTGAAAGCCGGTGTGCTGGTGACCCTGCTGCTCTATGGCGGACCCCGGGTGATGCGCTGGTGGCTGACGCTGGTGGCGCGCCGGCGCAGCGAGGAGCTGTTCATGCTCAACCTGCTGCTGATCACGCTGGGGCTGGCCTGGCTGACCGACCTGGCGGGCCTGAGCCTGGCGCTGGGCGCCTTCATCGCCGGCATGCTGGTGTCGGAGACCGAGTTCAAGCACCAGGTGGAGACCGACATCCGGCCCTTCCACGACGTGCTGCTGGGCCTGTTCTTCATCACCATCGGCATGTCGCTGGACTGGCACGTGGTGGTGGAACGCTGGCGCCTGGTGGGCGTGCTGCTGCTGCTGCCGCTGGCCTTCAAGCTGGGCCTGGTGACGCTGCTGGCGCGCGGCCTGGGCGCGACCGCCGGCGTGTCGCTGCGCACCGGCCTGTACCTCGCGCAAGCCGGCGAGTTCGGCTTCGTGCTGCTGAGCCTGGCTGGGCAGCGCATGCTGATGCCCGAGTGGCTGATCAATCCGGTGCTGGCCTCGATGGTGCTGTCGATGCTGGCCACGCCCTTCATCATCCTGTACAGCAACGCCATCGTGCGCAAGCTGGTGGCCAGCGACTGGCTGCAGCAGTCGCTTCAGATGACCACCATCGCGCGCAAGACCATCAACACGGCGCAGCACGTGATCATCTGCGGCTACGGGCGCTGCGGCCAGAACCTGGCGCGCATCCTGGAGCGCGAAGGCATTCCGTACATGGCGCTGGACCTGGACCCGGACCGCGTGCGCCAGGCGGCCGCCGCCGGCGATTCGGTGGTGTTCGGCGACGCCGCCAGGCTGCAGGCCCTCATGGCGGCGGGCCTGGCCCGCGCCAGCGCGGTGGTGGTGACCTACCTGGACATCCCCGGCGCTCTGAAGGTGCTGGCCAACACCCGCGCCCACGCGCCGCAGGTGCCCGTGATCGTGCGCACCCAGGACGACCGCGACCTGGAGAAGCTGCAGGCCGCCGGCGCCGCCGAGGTGGTGCCCGAGGCCATCGAGGGCTCGCTGATGCTGGCCAGCCACGCGCTGGCGCTGGTGGGCGTGCCGATGCGCCGGGTGATCCGCGTGGTGCAGGACCAGCGGGACGCTCGCTACGACCTGCTGCGCGGCTACTTCCACGGCGCGGATGACGACCACGCCGACGAGATCGACCATGAACGCTTCAACAGCTTCACCCTGAGTGCAGAGGCAAGGGCGGTCGGCACGACCGTTGCGGCACTGGGGCTCGAGGCCATGGGCGTGCGCGTGGCCAGCTTGCGCCGCCGCAACGGGCAGCGCTGCGAGTTGGCGGACGACACCCTGCTGGCGGACGGCGACACCCTGGTGCTGTCAGGCAAGCCGGCGGCGCTGGCCGTGGCCGTCAACCGGCTGCAGCAAGGCTGAGAACGACGCCTGGGACGGCGCGTTCAGTTGGCCATCGACGGGTTGCGCTTTTCCTCTTCGATCTGCTGCTGGCGGCGCACCGCCTCGCATTGCGGGTGGCCTGCCACTTCAGGGCGGGCGCACTGCGCGGCCAGGCACTGCGCGCGGGCGATGAAGTTGCGGCCGGCGCAGGCCTCTTGCGGCGTGGGCAGGCGCACGGGCTCCGGTGCGGGGGGCGGCGGGGCCGGCGCCACCGCCTCGACGACCGGGGCCGGTGCAGGCGCGGCCTGCTTCTTGGCCACCGGCTTGCGTGCCTTGGGCGCGGCCGCCGGTGCCGCTTGGGCGGCGGGCGCAGCGTCCGGCTTGTCCGCCACTTCCAGCGGCGGTGCAGGTGCAACGGAACTTGCCGCGGGCGCAGAAGCAGCTTCCACGGCCGTGCCGGCCGCTGGCTCGGGCGCCTGGACCGGCGTGTCCACCGGGGATTGCGCGGGTGGCGCCGCCGCTGGCTCCGGGATCTCCCGGCTGCGGTTGTCATGGCCCCACCAGGCCGCCAGAAGGACCATCAACACCACGCCGGCGGCCAGCCCGGCAATCCACCGGCCATTGCCGATGCGCGGTCGCAAAGGCGCGGGCATCGAATGGATTTCCTCGACCTCGGGCGCAGGCGCAGGAGCCGGGGCGCGTGTGCCCAGCAGGACGGTGGCGTCACCTGCGCCCACGGCCAGGGGCGTGGCAGCGGCCTGCGGCCACGCCTGCGCGATCTTGCGGCCGCAGCCCTTGCAGAACTTGGCAGCGTCGCGGTTCTCGGCGTTGCAGACGCCGCACAGCACGGTCACGGCCGCTTCCCCGTCAGGTCACCGCGACCCGCTTGGGCTTGTTCACCATGCGCTTGGCGATCACGGCCCCCAGGGCCAGCGTGACCTCCAGGGCCAGCGCCGGCTGGCGGTTGGCCATCTCGGCAAAGCGGATGGAGGTCATGCGCCAGAGCTGGGCCGGTCCGGTGGCAATCACGTTGGCCGAGCGGGGCAGGCGCGAGAAGAAGGCGCCTTCGCCCACCACCGAGCCGGCATTGAGGATCGCCAGTTGCATCTGCCCGGACGGATGCATGACGTGCACGCTGAGCGTGCCGCTTTCGATGAAGTAGACGGTGCGGTCCTGCGCGCCCTGGTCGATGAGGATGTGACCGGCCGGCAGGGGCAGGGGCTGCAGATAGGTCGCCAGCATTTCCCATTGCTGCGCGCTCAGCGAGGGCGCAAACGCGTCGTAGCTTGTGTTCTGCGAGATCGCGCGGCACAGGTCCTGGATCGTGGACGACATATCGATTTCCTTGCGAGGGCACCAGTATGAGGGATTTGGCGGCCAATTGTTCGCAATTGCAAACAACGGTAACCGAATTGTGCTACTTGCCGATGCAGAAGCGCGAGAAGATGACGCCCAGCAGATCGTCGGCACCGAACTCGCCGGTGATCTCGTTGAGCGCCAATTGCGCCAATCGAAGCTCCTCGGCCAATAGGTCCAGCATCTGATCCCGCATGGCCAGGTGGTCGGCCGCGCCGCCCAGATGCTCGCCGACCCGCGCCAGCGCTTGCACGTGGCGCGCCCGGGCCAGGTAGACGCCTTCCGGCACGGCCTGCCAGCCGGCCAGCTCGAGCAGCCGGTCGCGCAGGCGCTCCAGGCCTTCGCCGCGCTTGGCCGACAGCAGGATGCCCTCGCGCGGCTCTTCCAGCTGCCCGGGGGGCACAGCGTCGCTCTTGTTGAAAATGTGCAACACCGGCACGCTGGATGGCAGCTTCTGGGCCAACAGCCGGGCGATGCCGGCGTCGCCCGCCGCGTAGTCGGGCGCGTCGACGCGGGTGAGGTCGTGCAGGAAAAGAACCGCGTCGGCACTCTCGATCTGGCCCCAGGCGCGCGCGATGCCGATCTGCTCCACCTCGTCGCTGCTCTCGCGCAGGCCGGCCGTGTCGGCCACGTGCACCGGCACGCCGTGGATCTGGATGGTCTGCGCCACCACGTCGCGCGTGGTGCCGGCGACGCTGCTCACGATCGCCAGTTCCGCGCCCGCCAGCGCGTTGAGCAGCGAGCTTTTTCCCGCGTTGGGCTGGCCGGCGATCACCACCTTGATGCCCTCGCGCAGCAACGCGCCCTGGCGCGCGCGGCGCTGGACGGCCTCCAGCATCGCGCGCAGGCGGTCCAGCTGTCCCGAGGCGTCGGCCTTCTGCAGGAAGTCGATCTCCTCCTCGGGAAAGTCCAGCGTGGCTTCCACCAGCATGCGCAGGTGGATGAGCGCGTCGCGCAGGCCGTGGATCTCGCGCGAGAACTCCCCCGAGAGGGAGCGGCTGGCACTGCGGGCGGCCGCCTCCGTGCTGGCATCGATGAGGTCGGCAATGGCCTCGGCCTGCGCCAGGTCCATCTTGCCGTTGAGGAAGGCGCGCTGGCTGAACTCCCCGGGCTGCGCCACGCGCATGCCGGCCAGGCGCGGCGCGCCGGTGACCGGATCCGGCTGTGCCGCGGCTTCCAGGCAGCGCGCCAGCAGCAGCTGCAGAACCACCGGACCGCCGTGGGCCTGCAGCTCCAGCACGTCTTCGCCGGTGAAGGAATTGGGTGCCGGGAAATGAATGGCCAGGCCATGGTCGACGGCGCCGCCCTGGCCGTCGAGGAAGGGCAGGTAGTGCGCCTCGCGCGGGCGCAGCGCGCGGCCGCACAGGGCCTGCACCAGCGGCGACAGGCCGGCGCCGGACACCCGCACGATACCTACCGCCCCGCGGCCGGGTGCGGTGGCCACGGCCACGATGGGATCGGCATTGCGCGCAAGCATGAATGGATTCTTCCAGCAAAAAGGGCCGCTTTCGCGGCCCCTTGGTCTTTGCGTTCGTCCGGAGGACGCGCCGCCTCTACTTCTTCGCGATGCCCAGCACGCCCAGGCGCTTGTTGATGAACCACTGCTGCAGGATCGACAGCGCGTTGTTCGTGATCCAGTACAGCACCAGGCCGGCCGGGAAGAAGATGAACATCACGCTGAAGGCCAGCGGCATGATCCACATCAGCCGGGCCTGCATCGGGTCCGGCGGCGTGGGGTTCAGCCAGGTCTGCACCAGCGAGGTCACGGTCATGATCACCGGCAGGATGAACCAGGGGTCCGGTGCCGACAGGTCGCGGATCCACAGGATCCAGGGCGCGTGGCGCATTTCCACCGACGAGAGCAGCACCCAGTACAGGGCGATGAACACGGGGATCTGGATCACGATGGGGAAGCAGCCGCCCATCGGGTTGACCTTCTCCTCGCGGTAGATGCGCATCATCTCCTGCTGCATCTCCTGCGGCTTGTCCTTCAGGCGCTCGCGCATCTCCATGATCTTGGGATTGATCGCCTTCATCTTGGCCATGCTGGCGTAGGCCTTGGCGTTGAGCCAGTAGAACGCCGCCTTGAGCAGCACCACCAGCGCCACGATCGCCCAGCCCCAGTTGCCCAGCAGCTTGTGCAGCTGGTCGAGCAGCCAGTACAGCGGCTTGGAGATGATGGCGAAGATGCCGTAGTCCTTGACCAGGTCCAGGCCCGGGGCCAGGGCCTCGAGCTTCTTCTCCTCCTCGGGGCCGGCGAAG
>Ga0209130_1001689_pt1 | contig 13398 bp, 7 predicted proteins | sample AraplaMF_Cvi_mLB_FD_184264 | JGI IMG/M metagenome (GOLD analysis project Ga0209130, IMG submission 184264) | Arabidopsis root microbial communities from the University of North Carolina, USA - plate scrape MF_Cvi_mLB (SPAdes) (version 2) | ecosystem: Host-associated > Plants > Roots > Endosphere ...
AATATATGTTCATTTTTTCCTTTTTTTATTGTTCACCTTCTGTAATTAGCATCGATGTATTACCGCTTTTTTCAAGATGGCATTCGCCCCAAGTGCAAAGAGAATCAAGAATGGATTCTAAAGACCAACCGTAGTCTGTAAGGGAATATTCTACTTTCGGTGGTACTTGGTTGTATATCTTTCTTTGAATAACTCCATCTTCTTCTAACTCGCGTAATTGTTGTGTTAACATCTTTTGTGTAATACCAGGCATAAGACGTTTTAATTCACTCGTTCTCTTTGTACCTTTCGTTAAGTGGCAAAGAATAACGACTTTCCATTTTCCGCCGATAACCTCTAAAGTCGCTTCAACGGGAATGTTATATTTCTTCATATAAAAATCTCCTTTGATGAATGTAGATTTCAGTTCTCCAACAAAAGAAGCTAAATAATTTAAATGTTACTAAAAAGTGCCTATAGCACTTTAAAGTACGTACTTTTTATCATGTTGAATATGTTCCATAATAGCATACGTAAGAGGGAAATGAGTAGTACGGTACTAAAAAGTGCCTATGTTACTTTTTGGTACCTATCGTACTTTTAAGTGCGTTCTTCAAAAAAAGAGTGAAGCCATTCATAATAGCATATATGAGCAGTAAAGTTATTTTTGTAGAAGAAAAAAGGCCTTTTTTCATACTATTATGATTGGATTTCTCGCATTAAGGAGGAGTTCAATTGAATTCATATACAGTATCTTCTTCGGCAATGCAGACGAATCGAAGAAGTATGTTTGCTTTATTAGCATTAGCCATTAGTGCGTTTGGAATTGGTACAACCGAATTTATTAGTGTTGGTTTATTACCATCTATTTCAGAGGATTTACATGTTTCTGTTACAACAGCGGGTTTAACCGTTTCTTTATATGCGTTAGGAGTAGCATTTGGTGCCCCAGTATTAACGTCATTAACAGCTAGTATGTCGCGAAAGACGTTATTAATGTGGATTATGATTATTTTCATTATTGGTAATGGAATTGCGGCGGTAGCAACAAGTTTTACTGTGTTACTTATGGCGAGGGTTGTATCTGCGTTTGCACACGGCGTTTTTATGTCGATAGGATCCACAATTGCGGCTGCACTTGTACCAGAGAATAAACGTGCAAGTGCAATTGCATTTATGTTTACTGGTTTAACTGTTGCGACCATTACAGGCGTACCAATTGGAACATTTATCGGTCAACAATTTGGCTGGAGAGCATCGTTTATGGTAATTGTGGCAATTGGAATCGTTGCCTTAATCGCCAATAGTATGCTAATTCCTTCTAACTTAAAAAAAGGTACGTCTGTATCATTTCGCGATCAATGTAAGCTGATTACGAATGGAAGACTATTACTGGTATTTATCATTACTGCATTAGGGTACGGGGGAACATTTGTAACATTTACGTATTTATCTCCGCTATTACAAGAAGTAACAGGATTTAAAGCAAGTACGGTTACAATTATTTTGTTAGTGTACGGAATTGCAATTGCGATTGGGAATATGGTTGGCGGAAAATTATCAAATCATAATCCGATTCGAGCATTATTTTACATGTTCTTTATTCAAGCGATTGTATTATTTGTTTTCACATTTACAGCACCGTTCAAAGTCGCTGGACTCATCACAATTATTTTTATGGGACTATTCGCATTTATGAATGTTCCAGGGCTACAAGTGTATGTCGTTATATTGGCTGAACGATTTGTACCTAGCGCTGTTGATGTAGCATCTGCGATTAACATTGCAGCATTTAACGCAGGGATCGCTCTTGGTGCTTACTTGGGCGGTATTGTAACGAACTCGTTAGGGTTAATTCATACAGCTTGGGTAGGGGGAATTATGGTAGTAGGCGCTGTTATGTTAACAGCGTGGAGTATGACATTAGAAAAAAGAGATCAAGTGGAATAAGGGAGAGAAAATATAATGAAAAATTTACAAAGTACAACAACATTGCATAACGGTGTAAAAATGCCTTGGTTCGGTTTAGGTGTATTCAAAGTAGAAGATGGACCGGAACTTGTAGAGGCTGTGAAATCGGCGATTAAAGCAGGATACCGCAGTATCGATACAGCTGCGATTTATGGAAATGAGAAAGCAGTAGGAGAAGGAATTCGCGCAGGTATAAAAGAAGCAGGGATTTCGCGAGAGGATTTATTCATTACTTCAAAAGTGTGGAATGCAGATCAAGGATATGAAACGACACTTGCTGCATATGAAGAAAGCTTAAAAAAATTAGAGCTAGATTATTTAGATTTATATCTTGTTCATTGGCCTGTGGAAGGGAAATACAAAGATACGTGGAGAGCGTTAGAAACACTTTATAAAGAGGAACGCGTGCGTGCAATTGGCGTAAGTAACTTCCAAATTCATCATCTGCAAGACGTACTAGCAGGTGCAGAAATTAAGCCGATGATTAACCAAGTAGAATATCATCCACGTTTAACGCAAAAAGAATTACAAGCGTTCTGTAAAGAGCAAGGTATTCAAATGGAAGCATGGTCACCACTTATGCAAGGTCAATTATTAGATAACGAAACATTGCAAGAAATTGCTCATAAGTATGGTAAAACGACAGCTCAAATCATTTTACGTTGGGATCTTCAAAATGAAGTTGTAACAATTCCGAAGTCAACGAAGGAACACCGAATCGTTGCGAATGCTGATATATTTAATTTCGAATTAACGAAAGAAGATATGGAGAAAATCGATGCGTTAAATGAAAATCACCGCGTTGGTCCAGACCCTGATAATTTTGATTTCTAAAAGTATAGCGGAGAAGAAGAGTGCAAACAGTTTGCACTCTTTTTTTGTTTTATTTATGCATAAAAAATTTTTCTAACTAAATAATAAACAGTAGTAAATTTGCTATTTTATAAGGGGTTGTAAACATGAATATAAAACGATCGTTCAAGCTAATGGCCGCTTTTTTGAGTGTTTTAGTTGTATTTGCGAACTTATTATTTCCACTTCAAAAGGCCTTCGCAGAAGTTATGGATCACACGAAGTATGAAATGGATTGGAGTTATAGTAAGTCAAAGAAGAAACCAATTCGAACAGAGCTTATTAAAACAGCAGATGGTAAAATCGCCTTTTGCTTAAATGTAGATTTGAAGTCGCCAAGCGGCCAAGATTTACCGGAAATGGGGAAAGTGGATATTAATGTGTACCGTGTACTATTGAATGGATATCCACAAAAGAGTCCACAAGAATTAGGTGTTTCTGATTGGAGAGAAGCACATTATGCAACGCAGCTTGCAGTATGGAATGCGTTAAAGCAAATCGATACTAATGATTTAGATTTCCGAAATAAAAATGTAGAAAAGGTAACGAAAGATATCGTTGCAAAAGCAAATGCTAGTGAGGAATTACAAGAAATTACGATGAGCGTCGTGCCATCAGAAGAACAACAAGCAGTGTTGAAAAATGATTTCTTTGAAACAGGTTTATATACAGTAGAAACAAACGCGAAAAGCGGAACGTATAAGGTGCAAGCAACAGGTGCACCAGCGGGCGCGAAGTTTGTAAATGAAAAAGGCGAAGCGAAAACGGAATTTAATGTGGGAGAAAAGTTCCGCATCTTAATTCCGAAACAAACACCAGCTGGTGGGTTTAGCTTTAAAGTATTAGGGAATTTAACAAAGTTACAAGGGATTGCGCATAAAGGGACACCGACTATTCAAAATGCAGTTGTATTACTTGAAAGAAGTGAGGAAAAAACAAGTCCGGAGTTATCGGTAAGTTGGAAAACAACAAATGGTCATGATAACAATAAACCACATACTCCAAATGAACCACATAAACCGAATCAAAAGAGATAATGAAAAAGCATTGGCTGTGTGCCAATGCTTTTTTATACGAATGATAAAATTATATTAGGAAAATTAAATGTGGGATAAAATTACTGTTTATACAGTTTAAACTCTATTTAGGAATAATATAGATATATTAAAATTCAAACGTTACAATTAATAGATTGTATTCACGAAATTGTAACATTATTCTGATTGGAAAGTCTATCAAACAGTGTAGAAAGCGTGTAAAATTCAGTTGGAAAAACTACCTATAGATGGTCATATATGAAGGAAATGTAAGTTTCTATTATTATTCACAACTTTAGATGTATAGATGACAATACTGAAATATATCTTTTACTATTCTCTTTTTTTATGTAGAGAGAACTCATCACAAGTAGAGGGAAGTGAGGAGGATACGTTACATAAAAATTTTTATAATGTAAGAAAGTGAATACATTGAGAGGAATGCGGTAGTAATTGATACAGGTGCGCGAGGTGTCAGTCTATTCGTTAAATGTTTTTATAAAAATAATAGGATGTCTTATTAAATGAATATTTATATAGGAAGGTTTTTCTAAATAAAGGAACAGGGGACACAGATTATGTCGAAGAAAAAGACGAGTAGGGTATTAGTGGCTGGAATATGTATATCTACATTATTATCGCCAGTAGCTTTCGAAGCATCGAAAGGATATGCGGCACCTTTGGAAGAAAATAAAGGTGGTAAATTAGAAGAGGTTAAAGAGAATAAATTTGAGCAGAGGACGTTTCATGTACCTGGAAAAGGTGATATAGAAAAGGAAACAGAACGCTTAAAAGTAACTTTTCACCTTTCGGTTAACGAACCGACTGGAATTTATGCAGCGCCAAATGAAAAGATTACAATTGAAATAAAAGGAAAGCAGTCTATTCAAGCTTTTATAGGAACAAGATCATATGATGAAAAGGATCCTGAAAAGTTTGATTTAAAACCTGGTAAAAATGTTATTTCATCATCAAATGGTGGTATTTTGTATTTTTATAATATGAATGACGAAGGTGAGGTAACGGCTTCTGTTACGAATGGTGGAAGTCACTTTCCTTTGTTTATTTTAGGTAAGCATACGAAAAAAGATTTTGATGAAATGTTGAAGAAATATAAAGATCCTTATGCGGTGGAATTAAAAGGTGAGAGAAGTTTAATTACTGCGAGTTATAGTGCTGTTCAAGATCATATGAACGATACAGATCCAACAAAGTTAATGGAATTACATGATAAGATTATTCGTTTGGAAAATGCAGTAGCAGGATTATCTGAGGACGGTATTGGAGTCGCGAAATCTCCAAATCATTACGTTCAGTTCGTTGAAAAACTGAATCCTGATGAAGATGACTTTATGTTTGCAACAAATTATCATACAGGATATATTCCAAGCGCAATGAATAGAGTTTTAGATATAGAAGTGCTTGAAAAGGATGGCTGGGGACCATGGCATGAAGTTGGACATTTACATCAACAAAGGGCTTGGGACTGGGGTGCTGTTGGAGAAGTAACAGTCAACATTTATTCTTTAGCAGTACAAAAAGCATTAGGGAATAAACTAGACATGGAAGAACATTATGAAAAATCATTTGAGTATTTACAAAGACCTATTGAGGAAAGAGTAATTGATGAAATTAATCCGCTTACGATGTTTTGGCAATTAAATGTAGTGTATGGGGAACATTTCTATCCTAGGTTACATCAAGCTTATCGTTTGTTACCACAGAGTGAAATGCTTGCGTCTGATGAAGAGAAAAAGCAAATGTTTGTTTATATGACATCAAAAGTGGCAGGGCAAAATTTAATTCCTTTCTTTGAGGAATGGGGATTAACGCCAAATGATGATATTAGAGAGAAAATAGAAAAATTAAATTTACCTAAATTAGAAAAGGAAATTTGGAAAGCTACAGATAGTAATGATATTCGCGAGAAGCAAGTTGAAGCATACGAAGTTCCATATGGTGAACCATCTAATGAGATGAGAAATCTTTTAGTTGGTACAGATTTTGATGAAAATGAAGCAAGTAAGCTTGTTCAAAAGTTAGGTGAGAATGTAAAAGTAACAGGTAATATTATATGGCCTAAATTAGAGAATGGGAAACAGGAAGTGTTAGTAGAAATTGAGGATGAGAAAGGAAATGAAAATTTAATTCCTGTCCAAGTCAATGGGATTTATGGCGACAGTATCATTTTTCAAGGACTTTCAAATGATGTAATGTCGACGGTGATGCTTCATCACAATGAAAAAAAATTAAATGCAAACTTTACTAATAATAAAATACATTACCGTTTTGGAAATGAAGAATATATGGGCTTAAAGCTATATGATCGAAATGGGATTGAAAAGAAAAGTGTATTAGCAGAAGGACAAGAAACTGGAAAACGATTCGCGCTGGAACTAAATGGAGTGGATTTTGAATATGGTGATGTAGTAAAAGTATTCCACGCAGAACCAAGCCGTCTGAAATGGTACCAAAATAATAAACTTGCAGATCAAGGGGAAGCTAAAAATAAAAAAGAAAAATTCTTTAAGATTACTCCGCAAGGATTTGAATTAAAAGATAGTTTACAAGAAGTAACGGCGAAACCACAGCAAGTAGTAGTCGGAACCAACATTGAAAAGCTAGATCCAAAAGCTTTTGTTGAAGTAAAAGACGGTGAAGTAATCGGTTTTGTAGAAAAACCAATTACAACAAAAATCGGTGAACAAAAGGTAAAAGTAGAAACGAAAGATCGTTTCGGAAATAAGCAAGTGACGGAAGTGTCTTTAGAAGTAATTTATGGAGATAGTATTGCGTATGTAGGATACAATAATGAAATTGCTTCAGTTGTAACGTTAAAGCATGAGGAGAAGAAATTACATGCGATTGATATGAATAAACAAATTCACAAATATTTTGATAAAGAACAATATATGGGAATCACTTTATATGATCAAAATGGAACAGTGAAAAAACATGTAACAGCAGAAGGGCAAGAAACTTCAAAGAACTTTGCAGAGCAAGTGAATGGAGTGCAGTTTGAGTATGGAGATGTTGTGAAAGTATTCCACGCAGAACCGGATCGTTTGAAATGGTATCAAAATAATACCCTTACTGGTCAAGGTGAGAAAAAAGGGGCAAAAGAACTATTCTTCAAAGTGACAGAAAAAGGCTTTGAGAGAATGGATATGTTGCAAGAAGTAACAGCAAAACCACAGCAAGTAGTAGTCGGAACCAACATTGAAAAGCTAGATCCAAAAGCTTTTGTTGAAGTAAAAGACGGTGAAGTAATCGGTTTTGTAGAAAAACCAATTACAACAAAAATCGGTGAACAAAAGGTAAAAGTAGAAACGAAGGATCGTTTCGGAAATAAGCAAGTGACAGAAGTTCCTCTAACAGTAACATATGGAGATAGCCTATTAGTATATGGATTAGGTTATAGAGATGGTGACTTGAAATCAATTGTAACTCTGCATCATGATACGCAAAAATTTAGTGCGACAGATACAAAGAATCTAATTCATGATTACTTTAAAGATGAAAAGTATTTTGAATTCACAATGTACGATAAAGAAGGAAAAGCGAAGAAAAATATAGCGGTAAAAGGTTTAGAGAATACGCAAGCTTTTGCCAAGGAAGTAAATGGGCTTGCATTTGAGTATGGAGATGTCGTGAAAGTATATCATGCGGAATCTTCTCGTTTACATTGGTATCAAAAAGATGTATATGTGGGCGAAGGGAAGAGTAAAGAGATAAAGGAATTAGTCTTCAAAATCACTGAAAATGGATTTGAAAGATTAGACGGCGAGCAAACAGTAAAAGCAAATCCACAAAAAATAGTAATCGGAACAAATAGCGAAACGTTAGACGCGAAGAACTTTGTTGAAGTAAAAGATGGAGAAGTAGTTGGGTTTGTGGAGAAACCAAATACAGCGAAAATCGGTGAACAAAAAGTAAAAGTAGAAACGAAAGATCGTTTTGGAAATAAAAAAGTAACAGAAGTAGCATTGGAAGTAACGTATGGAGATAGTCTTGTATACAAAGGGCTTAGTGACGTAATTCGTTCTATTGTAACGTTCAATCATGAAGAGCAGAAATTACATGTAACGCATACAAATGAACAAATTCATAGTTACTTTAAAAACGAATTATATATGGGGATTACACTATATGATCAAAACGGAACGGAGAAAAAACATGTAACAGCAGAAGGACAAGAAACTTCAAAGAATTTTGCTGAGCAAGTAAACGGAACTTCCTTCCAATATGGAGATGTAGTGAAAGTATATCATGCCGAATCAGATCGTTTAATTTGGTATAAAAATAGTGAGTTAGTTGGAAAAGGAGATAAGAAAAAGTTTAAAGAAATTTCCTTTAAGATTACTCCGAATGGCTTAGAACAAGTGCAATAATAAAAAGCTCGTAAACATAATGTTTACGAGCTTTTTCTATTATTCAGCTTCCGAAACAACTGTGAAGCGTTCGTTTACGTGTTTTGGATTTTCGATTTCATCAAGTGCTGCTACTGCGAAGTCTTCGTAACTTACGTAGCTATCACCTTTTGCGTTCACAAGAAGATTGTCTTTACCAGCTTTGTAAGAACCAGTGCGTTTTCCTAATGCGAATAGTGCAGAAGGGCTGATGAATGTCCAAGTGATGTCGTTTGTTTGTTGCAAGATTTCTAAGTTTTTACCTTGGTTTTGAGCAGTTGCAAGGTATTCTTTCGGGAAACCTGGTGTCTCAAATACACGTGTTGTTTTCTCTTCGTCTACAAATAAGCTTCCAGCGCCGCCAACTACAAGTAATTTTGTATTTGGTGCACCTTTCATAGCTTCAATAAGTACGTTTCCTGCATCTACGTGAAGGTGTTCTTCGCCTGCTGGAGCACCGAATGCATTTACAACTACGTCAAATGCTTGTAGGTCATTAGATGTAAGAGAGAATACATCTTTCTCTAAAACTTTTACGTTTTCTTCTGTAATTTTTGTAGCGTTTCTTACGATTGCAGTTACTTCATGTCCGCGATCTAATGCTTCTTTTAAAATACGACTTCCTGCTTTACCAGTTGCTCCGATAATTCCGATTTTCATAATAAATCCCTCCAAAGTGTTTTGTTAAAGTGTATATCTGAAAGTAAATGAATTTGTTGTAATTAGGTTTGTTACAACCTGTTGTAATCATTATAGTTACAGGTTGGTGTTTTTGTCAATAGGGTTGTTGGTGAATTTATTTTTGGTTTTAGTATGCACAGTTAGAGGGAGGGTAGTCATAAAGATATTGTTACTGTGAGCCTGGCTAATATTTGGAAATTGCAAATTGTCGAAAAATGTTGATTTTTGAATGTTTTTTAAATATAATTCGTTTTATGGAGAAAAGGAGGGGTTAATTGTATGAATATTTTAGAGCAATTTATTTCATCAACAAATACAATTCTTTGGTCATATATTCTTATTGCGATGTTAATTGGTTTAGGTCTTTATTTTTCTATTAAATTGAAATTCGTACAAATTACTCATTTAGGGGAAATGGTTCGACTAATGAGTGATGGATTAACTGGAAAGACGCGTAAAAAAGGTAGTGTATCTTCTTTCCAAGCGTTCTGTATGAGTTCAGCAGCTCGTATTGGTATCGGTAATTTAGCTGGTGTAGCGTTAGCTATTTCTATGGGAGGACCTGGCGCAGTATTTTGGATGTGGGTTATTGCGATTATCGGAGCTTCTTCAAGTTTCGTAGAAAGTACGCTTGCACAAATTTATAAAATAAAAGATGGCAGTGGCTTCCGTGGTGGTCCTGCTTATTATATGGAAAAAGGTTTAAATAAACGTTGGATGGGAATTTGGTTCTCTATCCTTATTACAATTAGTTATGGTTTAATTTTTAACTCAGTACAAGCAAATACAGTTACATTAGCATTTAAAAATGCTTTTGGTATTGAGCGTTATATTGTTGGGATTGCATTAGCTGCATTAGTTGCGGTTATTATTTTTGGTGGTGTAAAAAGTATCGCACGTATGTCGGAAATGATTGTTCCGCCAATGGCGCTTATTTATATTGCGGTAGCTATTTTTGTTGTCATTAAAAACTTCTATTTAATACCAGATGTGTTTACGGAAATCTTTAAAGGTGCATTCGGTTTAGATTCAGCTGTAGGTGGCGGTATCGGTGCTGCGATGAAATATGGTATTCAGCGCGGATTATTTGCGAACGAAGCAGGTATGGGTAGTGCGCCGAACGCGGCAGCAACAGCTGATGTAACGCATCCAGCAAAACAAGGTTTTATTCAAACAATTGGCGTATTAGTAGATACATTCTTAGTATGTACATCAACAGCATTTATCGTACTATGTTCTGGTGCATATAAAGCAACGAATTTAGAAGGTATTGAACTAACACAAAATGCATTAAGTTCACAAATTGGCCCGTGGGCAAGTAGCTTCTTAGCGATTATTATTTTCTTATTTGCTTTCAGTTCGCTTCTAGGAAACTACTATTATGGTGAAACGAATATTGAATTCATTAAACAAAGTAAAACGTGGTTAACAATTTACCGTATTGCGGTAGTTGGAATGGTATTATTCGGTTCTGTAGCAACGCTTCAAGTTGTATGGAATATGGCAGATTTATTTATGGGTCTAATGGTAATTACAAACTTAATTGCGATTACACTTCTTGGACGATTTGCATATGCTGCATTGGCAGACTATGTAAGGCAAAAGAAACAAGGAAAAGATCCAGTCTTCAGTGCAGATTCTATTCCTGGTTTAACGAACACTGAGTGTTGGGATAAGTCAGCGGTAACCAATAAAGAAAAAGCAGTATAATGAAAAGGCGAGCATCGAGATGAATTCGGTGCTCGTTTTTTTTATTGTAGTAAATGATGAAAAGAGTGAGAGGTAATTATTAATATAATTTTTGTTTGTTCATTTCTCATGTTATTTGTAGGGGACCTTCTGTCTTAATGCTATGACTGGTCGCATAGGATGAGTGATTTTGTATTGGATAAATGCGCGTATTGGTTATAGTTTTACGTAAAAAAACACATATGTTAAATAAGTTAACTCACTCATGTTAGAAAACCTAACATAAAGTTCTTGATTACTAAGAGTTTTTAGAATATAATTTTCTTATTGTTAGGAAGAGGGGGCAATGCAATTATGGATTTTTTAGCTAAGGTAATTGGGGATATAAATAATGTCCTTTGGTCATATATCATTATTGCGATGTTAATTGGGTTAGGACTTTACTTTTCGTTTCGTGTGAAATTTGTCCAAGTTCGTTACTTCGGTGAAATGATTCGATTGCTTGGGGATGGGGCAAGTTCGAAAACGAGGAAAGCGCAAAAGGAGAAGAGCGGTGTATCATCGTTCCAGGCTTTTTGTATGAGTACAGCTTCTCGTGTAGGTACTGGTAACTTAGCTGGTGTAGCTATCGCAATCTCAGCAGGTGGACCAGGAGCAGTATTTTGGATGTGGTTAATCGCGGTAATTGGGGGTGCTTCTGCATTTGTAGAGAGCACATTAGCGCAAATTTATAAAGTAAAAGATGGAAATACGTTCCGTGGTGGCCCAGCATATTATATGGAAAAAGGATTAAATAAGCGCTGGCTTGGAGCTATTTTCTCTGTATTAATAACAGTAAGTTTCGGATTAATTTTTAACGCTGTACAGTCTAATACTGTAGCGGCTGCTTTTGATGGGGCATTCAAAACAGACAGTAGATTAGTAGGTCTTGTAATGGCTGGTTTACTAGCAGTTATTATCTTCGGCGGAGTAAAACGAATTGCACGCGCGGTTGAAATGATTGTTCCAGTAATGGCAATTATTTATGTAGCAGTGGCATTATTCGTTGTTGTAACAAACATTACGGCAATTCCATATGTATTTAAAGAAATTTTCTTACATGCTTTCGGAATTAAAGAAGTAGTAGGTGGAGGATTAGGAGCTGCGATTTTATTAGGGGTAAAACGCGGATTATTCTCAAATGAAGCAGGTATGGGTAGTGCGCCGAATGCAGCTGCGACTGCAAACGTAACGCATCCAGTTAAACAAGGTTTCATTCAAACTTTAGGGGTATTTACAGATACATTATTAATTTGTAGTTGTACAGCATTTATCATTCTTTTATCAGATGTGCATAATGCAGCTGATCTAAATGGTATTCAATTAACGCAGCAAGCATTAAGTCAACATATCGGTCCATGGGCATCTATATTTGTAGCAGTGGCAATCTTCTTGTTTGCATTCAGTTCATTAGTAGGTAACTACTACTATGGTGAAACGAATATTGAATTCTTAAATGGAAGTAAAGTGCTATTAAATGCATACCGCATTGCTGTACTTGGTATGGTTATGTTAGGGTCTGTCGCAACAATTCAAATCGTTTGGGATTTAGCAGATTTATTCATGGGAATTATGGCTGTTATTAACTTAGTGGCAATCGTATTCCTTTCTAAACATGCTTTCGCAGCGTTATCAGATTATATTAAGCAGAAGAAACAAGGAAAAGATCCGGTCTTCTACGCAAATTCAATTCCAGGTCTGAAAAATACAGAGTGCTGGGAAGAGCAAGTAGCAGATAAAGAAAAAGCGGTATAATGAGGTGGGCATCAAGTGAAACTTGATGCCCATTTTTTGTTTTATCTAGCTATTTGTTAGAAGTAAAAGACGAACATTAATGGGTGTTTCGTAATAAAATGTAATTTTTTAAAGAAAAGTGCGGATATGAGTTGTGATTTATGTTAGAATGGAAAATGCCTTTGAAACAAGAGGTTTTATGATTTTTTCTATCCAATTGAAGATTTTGGAGGAGAAATGGAAAGTTCGGATTATTTCTTGTTTTGAGTGGTCAGACGTTCAACGTTAATGAAGAGTTAAATGGAGGATTTTATTAATGAAGTTTGTTATGTTTCTTGTAGGATTGCTCGTTGTATTCGTACTCGGTTTTCTTATAAGCTCCGATCGAAAGAAGATTAAGTATAAACCAATCGCAATCATGCTTGTTATTCAGCTAACGTTAAGTTATTTCTTATTAAATACGCAAGTTGGTTATATTTTAGTAAAAGGAATTTCAGATGGATTTGGCGCGCTTCTTGGATATGCGGAAGCTGGAATCGTTTTCGTATTTGGCGGTCTTGTTAATAAAGGAGAGGTTTCATTCTTCTTAACTGCATTATTACCAATCGTATTCTTTGCCGTTTTAATCGGAATTCTGCAACACTTTAAAATTTTACCGATAATTATTCGTGCTATTGGTACTTTGTTAAGTAAAGTAAATGGTCTAGGAAAACTAGAATCATATAACGCAGTAGCAGCTGCTATTGTTGGGCAAGCGGAAGTATTTATTACAGTAAAAGATCAATTAAGTAAAATCCCAAAACATCGTTTATATACATTATGTGCATCTTCCATGTCGACAGTATCAATGTCAATCGTCGGTTCTTACATGAAAATGATCGAACCAAAATATGTAGTAACAGCACTTGTATTAAATTTATTTAGTGGTTTCATTATTATTCATATTATTAACCCGTACGATATTACAGAAGAAGAAGATACACTGAAATTAGAAAATAAGAAAAAGC
>Ga0209130_1001709_pt1 | contig 13253 bp, 7 predicted proteins | sample AraplaMF_Cvi_mLB_FD_184264 | JGI IMG/M metagenome (GOLD analysis project Ga0209130, IMG submission 184264) | Arabidopsis root microbial communities from the University of North Carolina, USA - plate scrape MF_Cvi_mLB (SPAdes) (version 2) | ecosystem: Host-associated > Plants > Roots > Endosphere ...
AGAGCAGGGCAGCGAGGCGCTTGATCTCGTCTTCCAGCCCGACACGCACCCGATGCGCCTCGATCGCGTGATCCTTCAGCTGCCGCTCCAGGGTCTCGCGCGCCTGCTGCGACGACGCCAGCGCCGCATCCAGGCTGACCCGCGCCTGCTTGAACGCTTCCTCGCGCTGCGCCAGCACGCGCTGAGCTTCCGCCAGCGCGTCCTCGCGCGCCTGTAGCTGCTCGCGCACCGCCGCTGCTTCGGCGCGCTGGACGTCCTCGGCCTCGCGACGCGCCGTCTCCCACAGCAGCTTCGCGGCGTTGCGCACCCCCACCGGCATGCCATCGGCGTCGTTGCCCGCGCTCTTGCCGGCGCCGGCCTGGCTGCTCACCAGCCGCTCACCCAGCGTCGCAAACCACTTCTCCAGCATGGGGCTCACCGTGTTGGGCGAGCCGCGCCCAATGTGCTGGCGCACGCGCTCGATGGTGGGCCGCTTGCCCTCGGCCAGCAACGCATCCGCGGCCGCGAAGACATCGCTTTCCTGGATCCCGCGCCCCCTGAATTCCGTGACCTGGCTCATGTCGTTTTCCTTTCTTGCCCGCTCGCGTGCTTTCCACCGGGCGTAGGGCCGCAAACCGGCGCAAAACAACCTCGAACTTCTCGATTTGAACTACGATCCAACCGCCCTCTTTTACCCACGATAAGGGATGGTTATCGTGATCTATAAGTGTATACTGTCATGAATCATACGTGATATGTAATACTATGAATAGGAAGTCACGTGCTGCGGAATGCGGGCGCGGCCCAGCCGCCACCGCCTCGGGTGACGGCCCTCAGGCCCTGGCACGGCCCGCTGCGTTGCACCCCATGGCATCGCTGGCCGAATCCCGCGGCGCGCTTGATCCCCGGCAACTCAGTGCCACGGCGGAAGGTGCGGCCCGTGCGCTGCTGCGCGAAGGCGAAGCGGCCAACACGCGGCGCTCCTACGGCTCGGCAATGCGCTACTGGTGCGCCTGGTACGCCGCACGCTACGGCGGCGCGCTGACACTCCCGGTCGAGGTGCCGGTGGTGGTCCAGTTCATCGTCGATCACGCCGCGCGGCGACCCGACGAGGCGCCCCCACCCGGCCAAGAGGACAACTCGACCAGTCGCACGGCAGGCGAAGCGCACGGGGTCGCGGCCGGCGTTACTGCGGAACCAGAACCACTCCCGGCCCGAAAAAAACCCCAGCGCAGCCCAGCGCGCGCGCTGGTGACCGAACTGCCACCTGAGGTGGACGAAGCCCTCGTCGCAAGCGGCTACAAGGGCCAGCTTGGCGCGCCGGCCCTGAACACGCTGGTGCACCGTATCGCGGTGCTGTCCAAGGCGCATCAGATGGCCGGCGCAGGCGCAAGTTCATCCACCTCTTCAGCGATGGCCCCAGACGCGTCCCGCGCCGGCGCGGCGGCCCTCCCTGGGCACGGCGAAACAGGCGCATTCAATCCCTGCGCCGATTCGCTCGTGCGCGAGTTGCTCGCGCGCACGCGCCGCGCGTACGCCCAGCGCGGCGCAGTCCCCAAACGCCAGCGCGCGCTCACCAAGGACCCGCTCGAGCTGGTGCTGGCCACCTGCGACGACAGCCTCAAGGGCCGGCGCGACCGGGCCCTGCTCCTGTTTGCCTGGGCCACCGGCGGGCGCCGGCGCTCGGAAGTGGCCGCGGCCACGTTGGAGAACCTGCAGCGCGTGGATGGCGAAGCCTTCGTCTACACCCTCACCCACTCCAAAACCAACCAGCGGGGGGACCTGCGCCCCGAAGACGTCAAACCCCTGGTGGGCCGCGCTGCGGCGGCCATGCGCGAATGGCTCGCCGTGCTCCAGGCGCACGGAATCCGCGAGGGCGCGATCTTCCGGCGCATCCGCCGCGGCGGCCACCTCGCGGAGCCGCTGGCGCCGGCGGCGGTGCGCGACATTGTCAAGGCGCGCTGTGCGCTGGCCGGGGTGGCGGGAAACTTCAGCGCACACTCGCTGCGCGCCGGCTTCGTGACCGAAGCGGGCAAGCAGAACCTGCCGCTAGCCGAAACCATGGCCATGACCGGGCACACCAGCGTCGCCACCGTCGTGGGGTATTTCAGGGCGGAAAGCGCCCTGGCTGGGAGGGCCGGGCGGATGCTCGACGGCGACTGAGCGCATCTGCAGCAGGCAATGAGGCTGGAACTCCCGCCAACAGTACCTGTCGAGAACGGCGTCAGCGCGGCCCGAAGGCAGCGGCGTAAACCTGCCCAAGGAGTTTTCGCTGCTCGCCACGCGCGTGATGCGATGAGCAGCAGCGAGCGACAGTCTTGCCAGCTCGCTGGCAGCGCCCGCCGACAGGCTCACGAACCCACAAGGTTGGGAATCCACGCTCAACCCAGCGGCTTCTCGGAGGCTCCCTCGCTCGGTGTCAGGTGCCGCACCGCCAATTCGAACCCCTGGTCGAAGGCGCTGTCCAGGCTCTCCGTCCAGAATTGGGTCGGACGACTGCTCAAGCGGTCCGTGTGACCGTCACTTTGATGAATGCATATGTGAAACGGCCAGCCGTCCGTCTGGATGTCATACCCCGCGATGACCTCGATGCGGGCGCCCAAATAGGTGCCTTGCATCACGTGACGCGGTCCCGTCTCCGTCTGCACCATGTTTTCGACTCTGCTCGGCATCGCAGCTCCTCACAAAGGCCGAGTATGGCTCCGCGTTCACTCATTTTCAGCGAGCCCGTTTCGCCAGCCTCATTCCATGCAGGACAATGCGAAGGCGTCCCTGGCCCTTGCACTGTCAGGCTCGTGATCCGGTGATCGTCTTCGCGCCACAGCGCATTGCTGTTGTGCCTCTTAACCCCCACCGTTTCATGTTTGGTGGTTTTTAGTTAGGAGTTCCCAATGGGCAACAAACTATATGTGGGCAATCTCGCCTATTCCGTGCGCGACAACGACCTCGGACAGGCTTTTGGCCAGTACGGGGCGGTCGTCAGTGCCAAAGTCATGATGGAGCGCGACACTGATCGCTCCAAAGGCTTCGGGTTTGTCGAAATGGGCACCGACGCTGAAGCCTTGGCGGCCATCGACGGCCTGAACGGCCATCCACTGGCGGGCCGCAGCCTGACTGTCAACGAAGCTCGCCCCATGGAGCCGCGTTCCAGTGGCGGCGCGTACGGTGGTGGTCGCAGCGGCGGTTACCCTGGCGGCAATCGTGGCGGTAGCCGCGGCGGATACTGATCGCACTTGTGCATCATCCAAAAGCCCCCTTCGGGGGCTTTTTCACGGGCGGCTTCGTAGCGTGTGAACTGCGCGCCACGGCGCAGCCGTCGGGGCGACTGATTGCCTCATTGGGCCAACGCGCGCCATGCGAGACGTTCTACGACATCGGGGCACGCGGCCAGCGGACAGACGCTAGCCTGCCCCTGCGCATTCCGGACGCCGCACGCCTCGGGCGCGCGCCAACTCGATCGACGTGAACTTTCGGTGCCGGAGCCAGAGCAAATCGGCAAGTGCGTGGCGACCGCCGGAGAGGAACCGCTGGCGACGCTTCAGCTCTTCAGCTGGGGCTGGCGGCACGCTCTTGGCCGCCAGAGACGTGCAGCGCTCACCCGAGCCGCACCCGACACTTGCAGCAGCACTCGTACGCGGGCATGGGTGTCCTGCTTCGCCCCGAGGCGCAACATGAAGATGATCAAGCTGCAGGAGGTCCTGAGGATGTGGCGGGCATTCCCACCAAGTGCGGTGCGGCGACCATGCTCCCGAAAACAAGCCGGAGAAAGTGAACTCCGGGCGTTCCTCTGGCGCAGGCAAAATGGCGCCCATGCCCAACATTGCATCCCTTTTGAAGGCTGAGATCGCCCGCGTGGCGCGCAAAGAAGTACGCGCTGAAATTGAAAGCCTGAAAAAAGCCAGTTCACAGCATCGCAGCGCGGTCGCGCAACTGCGGCGCCAAGTGAGCGAACTCGAAAAGCGACTCCAACTTGCGCAGCGCCGCGGGGCCGTCGAGGCGAAGGCAAAGGCGGCTGCGGGCGTCGAGGTTTCCCGGCGCTTCAGTGCCCCTCGTTTGGCTGCCCATCGCGCCAAACTGGGCCTTTCTGCTGCGGCCTATGGCCGCTTGGTCCACATGAGCGGAGCGACGATCTATCTGTGGGAGCAAGGCAAGGCGCGTCCCAGTGCGGAGCAGATCTCCAAGCTGGCCGCCCTGCGCGCCCTGGGACGGCGTGAGATCCAGGAAAGACTGACGTCCCCTTGAGCCGCACGCTGGACCGAACGGCGCGTTAACCTCGGCAGGGGCAAGGTGGGCAAGGATGGGCGTCCGCCTCGTCCGCTTACAGCCGCGCCGTCGGGGGTACGCACCATCACGACTATTGGGGGGGGGTAGCGGCGCGCCGCTGCCCGAGCTGACGGCTGGTAGCCCTGGCACGTTTGCCGAGCTCGATGTAAAGCTCGATCACCCGAATGCGATCGTGATCGGCGCCCAAAGTTTTTGGCCGCACCCGCCCCCGTTCAGATGCCATGGAGATCAATGGAGAGCCGCGACTAGGCACGTTCCGAAGATCTCGGCGGGCCGGAAGCCGCATCCTGCAGGCCAACAAGAAGATCGGCAATCGCGTAAGGCTTGCGCAGTACCCGCGCCTGAACATCCGCGGCTTGTTGCGAGTACCCAGTCGCCACAACGGCAGGCAGGTCGGGGTGGTGCTCCCTGCACCAGTCAACCAAATCAATTCCAGTCATTGCACCAGGCATCACCACATCGGTAAACAAAACGTCAAACTCTTGCCGTTGCGTCATCAGGGCGTGCTGCGCCTCGTCTGCGGAGGAGAAAGCCGTCACTGTATGCCCCGCCCCTTCCAATGCGGAGAGAACAACGGAAGCGACCAACGCATCGTCTTCCACCATCAGTACTGCGAGCGGCCTGGGGGCGCGGATCTGATTGGTCTGGGCAACACCGGGCGTGTTTGGACGCTCGCCTGTACTGGGCAGAAAAAATCGAACCGTCGTGCCGACGCCCACCTCACTTTGAATCTCGATGTCTCCGCCGGACTTCTTTGCAAACGCCGAGGCCTGCGCGAGGCCCAATCCACTTCCCCCACCGACAGGCTTTGTTGTGAAGTACGGCTCAAAGACTTTGGTCAGCGTCTGCTCGTCGATTCCGGAGCCATCGTCGGTGACTTCTATGCATACCAAGCCCAGTTCAACTGCACGTTCTTCCGGGAACGGGCAACGACCGACGATGGTGATGTTGCCCCCCGCAGGCATGGCATCGCGAGCATTGAAAATGATGTTGAGCAACGCCAGCTCGAGTTGCGTCGGGTCGACAAACAAAGCAGGTAAATCCGGCGCGACGTGCGCACTGAGTCGGATGCGCTCACCGACAGCCTTCTGGATGAGCTCCTGGCTCTTGAGTAGGAAGTCGGCAAGGTCGATGGGGCGGGGCTCCAGGTTCTCCGCACGGCCAAAAGCCAGCATCTGCTTGATCGAGTCAGCCGCCTTTGCGGTGGCGCGCATCACGCTCTCCAGTACCCTGCGCTGTGGCCCTTCGCGAACGGAACGCTCCAAAACATGGTGGCCGGTACTGATGGTTTGCAAGAGATTGTTGAAGTCGTGCGCGATTCCACCGGTCAACCGCCCGATGGCCTCATGCTTGCGCGCTTCCAAGAGAGTGGCCTGCGCCTCGCGCGCCTGCGCGACGGCTTCGGCTACCCGACTTTCGAGCGTCTTCGTGGCGGCAGCGGAGCGCAGACCCGCTTGATGCAACACGACAGCGACCTCGTCGGCTTCCTTCAGTCCGGTAGCTAGCCGCGAAGGCACCCTGTCGCGCGCAAGCTCGTCGGCGCTCTGGCGCAATGCATCAATAGGAGAACTAATTCCACTTGCAAAAACCAGCGCTAGCCCGAGGCCGAGCAGTAAAAGCACCCCCGATGCGGCCGCCGCCTGAAGAGTGGCTCGCTGTGCCGAGCGGTCCAAGGCCGCCATAGGGTATGCCACCACCACCGACCACCCGTACAGATTGGGCCGGCTAAGATAGGTCAGCGAAGGCACGCCATCTAACGTCGTGGAGCTGACGAAGCCATATTCGCCCGCGCGGATTCGACGGTTCACCTCCCCAGTGCCGCGAAGTCCCAGCCACTTTTCCGGGTCTCGACTGCGGGCCATCACCCGAACATCACCGTCCAGAATTGCTCCGATGCTGCCGCCGGGCATTTCGTGCTGGTTCAGCACCGCCTGAATGACCGATGGCTCGAAGCCAATGCCGACGTTGACCTGAACGTCTGCCGTATTGCTTTCCGGGGCAAACACCGCGAGCACCGGCTTCTTGACCACCTGACCGGTCGTGTTGAAGTGGACGGTTGGCTCCCGGGTTTCAAGCGGGGCATCAATCCTACGAGAGCGCGCTGTCGTCTCATCGAAAGGCAACGCGGTGTTTGTTAGCTGGGCGGTCTTGTCAAACAGGAAAGCCCAATCGCCAGTCCCCTTGGTCGCAGCGGTCGCTTCGAAATGAAACTGCGCGAGCTTCCGGTCTCGCACCGCGCTGGAGGCAGCCAGGGTCTTGGCCATGATCACCCGCTTGTCCAACTCCCGTTCCACCACCGTATTGATGCTCTCGGCAGCCTGGCGCACTCTCTCCTTCGCCGCAGCCGTCTCGCGGGTATAGGTCGAGTACGCGAGCAGGGCGAAACCCGCGACGGCCGGCAACCAAACGGCAAATACCAGCAACAGCAAGCGCGTGCGAATGCTCAACACCGGTCCCAAACAATACGGAAAGGCGCGACGTTACCAGAGGACACGGATGGCAGGCACCCCGACTTCCAAATGCGACTGTGCACGCCATGCCACCGTGCCACCCGCCAAAACCATGGGCATCGAGCGGAAAACGGTCGAGCGCCTCGCCAAGAGCGCCTACGGGACGGAAGAAAAGTGGAGCAGCGAGGCGTGTCTCATCGAGAACGGCATTGATCCGCAGGATCGCAAAGTGATCCACTGGCTCACCTTCGCGGACACGATCCAGGGATCCAGTCTGCGAAGCTCTACGGGCTCGAGCCACACCTACCTCAGCGCGTGCTGGGGCGGCTGCCAACTCAACCCGCGTAGTCGAATCGCTGAATTGCTACCTCACCGGTGGCAACCGGGAGTGTCCATCTGAAGACTGGCCCGGCTTGCGCTCGGGAGGGCTATCGGTCACCGGGCTTTAGGACTGACCAAGCAGGCCACGTACTTCGAACCGCTTCCTTCGCCACTTGGGGCACCGACGTGCGCTCGTAGCCCTCCGGACGGTCGACGGACACCACCACTGCGACGCCATCATCACGCAACAGATCCCACGGCCAGTCCGGGTTCATCGCATCCTCTACGACCAAATCCGCGTGCACATCCTCGTAGCCGGGCGGCCGTTTCAATGCAACGAGTACTGGCTTAACGGCGGTCACCATCTGCTAGTCCGACTTCGTGGCTGAACCTCATCCCTGAAGGATACAGCGCCGGCGACGCGGCAAATAAGCGCCGAGTTCAAGCCAGTTCAAGATGAGATCGCCGGACGCTTGCGCTGGGCGGTTAGCCGAGCGCGAGCGATTCGCGGGCGGCCGTCCTACAGGCGGCAGGCCGGCCAAGTGAAAAGGTCCCAGATTCTGGTCTCGCCCGAGCGGGCTTCGCCTGTCCTGCGCAGGCGCAGGCGCCCTTCGCGCCGCAGCTGAAGTACAAGCGACGGTGTCGACCCACCCAACGCAGCGATGCCGATGAGCCATACCGACACCCAGTCGTCCGTGCGCGGAACGTCCATCGTCTATTTTGCGCACGCTGCCCCATGAGCAAAACGACAAGTGCGTCGAAGGCATCGTGCGCACGAAGTGGGGCATGGTGCTCGTCACAACGATTCAGGGCGGGACGTTTCTATACATGACCCTGGAATGCAGTCACTACCAACGCAGGTTCCTGAAAGGTCCCTTGCCCCCAAGAGCGCTCGCCAAGCTCGCGGGAAGGTTCGCTGACGACGTGCACAGGAAGTCTCCGCACGCTGCCACCGCCCGTGCATAAGCGTTGGGGGCATTCGGGTTGCGGATGGTCACGGCGAAGAATTCCGGCGTGCGCTAAGCGGCAGGGAGCAGGCCGTGAACAGGGCCGGCAGGGCTCCCCAGGGCTGCGCGCCTGCATCGAACACTGAGCCCCCCACCCGGACAGATTCGGCGAGCAGCAGATCAAGCGCCGCCGTCTACATCCTTTTGCAGGTCGTTGGCCCAGTTCATGGCCAACTCTTTGGCGCGCCAAGCGCCTGGGTGGCTGCATCGAACCTCTCAGTGTCAAGAACGAGGGTGCGCAACTCATCGCGCGGCGTCGCCTTGTAGCGGACCGTGGCGTGGATCAGCCCCGAGGACCGTTGCTCGCCAGCGCACGAAACTGCGAGCCTTGACAGTTCAGGGCCTCGATCTCATTCAAAGCCGCTCTGCGACGCATCTCTCGATAGTCAGGAGACCCGTGTAGTGAAGGTCGCTAAGGGCACGTCCGCCGGGTGTTGTCGGGACCGAGATGCCCTCGGGGCTCACCACTGCACCCTCAGGCCCAGACTGCCGCCTACCGAGCCATCGGTGCGTGCGGCCCCTGTATTCGCCCACAGACGACCCACTTCCCCGTACGCTGCCACCAGGGGCCTGACCTGCCAGGTGGCGCCAACGGCCAGCTCTGTGCTCGTCCCGCCCTTACTGCTCAGGATATCGGTTGTTGCCGCAGGCCCGATGAAGCGCGCCGTGTCCGTGCCGCTGCTGCGGCGATACACGTTCACCCGTGCGTACGGCTGCAGTAGGCCCGCGCCGGTTGCAACCTCTCCCTTCACCCGCACGCCGATGCGTGCAAGCCAGGTGCTGTCGTTGTGCTGTCGCACCGTGGCGCCGGCTAGGCTGAGGTCGTCTAGATCGAGGTGCTGGCTGGCCAGTTGCAGCTGTGGTTCAAGCACCCAGCCCGGCGCAACCTGCAGCGCTTGGCCAACTTCGACGGAGGCCAGAACGCTGCTGCCCTTGCCTTCCGTGGAAGCGGCGGCCACAGGGTGGGCGGTGTAGCGAAGGCGCCCCCCTTGCAGCACGGTGTCGACGTAGGTGCCACCGTCGTTGCGCCAGGTCGCGTAGCCGCCTAGGAACTGGCTGCGCAGGTCGTTCGAGCCGGCAGCATAGTTCTGCGTGCCGCGCGAAAAGCCGGTGACGTCCAACTCGCCCTCGAGCTGGCCGACGTAGATGCCAGCGCGCCAGTTCGGATTGCCCCACAGATCCGTGCCCACTTGCACGCCAGATTGCCGCCCGCTGCTGGTGGGGCTAACCGTGCCCTCCTGTGCGATGTCGCGGTCCACGCTGATGTAGCGCCCCCACGCCTGGCGCTGGCTGCCGGTGGTGCCGTTGCGCACCTCGTCGCCAACGCGCTGATGCAGGTTGCCCACCATGGCCAAGCCTGCCTCGCGCAGCTGCTCGGGTGCTGCGGCCAGGAGAGGCGCCTCCGCGCGGTAGGTGGGAACGGGCGTCGCCGCCGCGGCGCTGAGGATCGAACTCAGGTAGGCCCCGCCGTCCTTGGTCGCAAGGTGGTAGTCGTAGGCACCGGCGCTCACCGTGCCTGAAAGGCTGAAAGCCCCGTCCTGGATGCTGGCGCCGTTTTGGGTGGTCACGATTGCAATGCCGTTGCCGGTCGTCTGACCTCCCAGCCCCGCAAGGTTGGTGAGGCGCACTAGCGTGCTGCCACTGGCGACGGCTGCGCTGCCATCGAGCACCAGGCGGTCCGTTTGTGTGTCGTTGCCCGACAGAGCGACCCCGAGGGCCAACGTGCCGCCGTTGCCCACCCAAGGACCGGTGACGGTCAGCACTGTGCCCGGGGCGCTGCCCACCAGCGAGACCGTGCCGGCGTTGGTCAGACTCTGAAGTGTCTGGCTATGGCCGGCCAGGTCGAGCGTGGCGCCCGATGCGACGCTCATGGCACTGGCGGGGCTGAACGTGTAGGCCGCGCCAGCGCGCAGGGTGCCCTCGGCCACGTTCGTCGCCCCGGTGTAGCTGTTTGCGCCGCTCAGTGTGAGCGTGCCTGCTCCCACCTTGGTGAGGAAGCCAGCGCCCGTGATGGCACCGGCGAGCGTTGCATCGAAGCGGCCAGTGTCGATCACCGGGTCCTTTGAACCGGTCATGTAAATGGCGTTGGACAACGTGAGCTTGTTGGCCGCAAAGCCGAGCGTCGTGCCGTCGTCCATGGCCAGGGTGCCGGTGCCCAGCGCGCTGTCGTGGCCAACGTCGATGCGACCTTCCTTGAGCACGGTTCCTCCGGTGTAGGTGTTGGCGCCGCTCAGCGTCAGGGTGCCAGCGCCCACCTTGACCAACGAACCGCCTGTAGCAGTCGACCCGGACACCGAGCCCTTGTCGCTGATGGTGGCCGCCAGCATGTCGCCGCGCCCCAGACCGCCGAGTGTGAGCTTCGTTCCTCCCAGCACCACCGAGCCCGCGCCGGACAGCGAGCCGATGGCGATGCCACCGGCGCTGGTGATGTCGGCCACATCGAGCAAGCTACCCGCTGCCTGCTGGACCGTAGCCCGCGAGGCGGTGGCATTGCCGGCAAAGCGGACCGTGCCGCCGATGTTGTCGATGCGCGCGTCGCCCGCACTGGACGAGTCACCGAACAGCAGTGTGTTGGCGACGCCCGCCGGCTGGGCCTGCGAGCCGGAGCCGTTGATGGTGATGTGGGCGGTGTCGGCGCTACTGCTTCCGGCAAAGCTCATCCGGTTCAAGATGTCGGTGGTGCCGGCGCGACCGATGACGTAGGTGTTGTTGCCTGCGTGCGAGGTGCCGGCAAACGTCAGCTTCGATCCGGTGTCGCGCAGCAGCACATCGCCGCTGCCCAGCGCGCCGCTCACGTTCGGCAACTCGACTCCCGCACCCGCGGCGACGGTAGTGCCGCCGGTGTAGTCGTTGGCGCTGGCCAGAGTGAGCGTGCCGCCCGCGCCGGTGACGGTGAGTCCCCCTGCCCCAGTGATGCCGCCGTTGCTGGCCAAGACGCCGTTGGTGCCCAGATCCAGCGTCCCGCCTGCCGCGCCGAGGGTGAACTGCCGCGAGGTCGTCACGGGCGCGCTGGCCCCGGCAATGCTCAGGGCCCCGCCGTCCAGCGTCACGCCCTGGCCGGCTGCTCCCAGGTTGCCGTCGCTGCCGATTCGGAGCGTTCCCGCGCGCACCGTGGTGCCGCCGGTGTAGGTGTTGGTGCCGCTCAGGGTCAGCGTGCCGGCACCGGTCTTCAGCAGGCCATCGGTTCCCGTGAGGGAATTGGCGATGCTTGCGTTCCAAGCAGCACTGGCCGCGCTGCCGTCGCCCACGCGAATCTCGACGGGGGCCGGATTGCTTGGGTTTGCCACCAGTGCGAGCGCGCCGCCCGTGAGCCGATAGCCGTCGCTGGCGAACTGCATGCCGCTGGCCGCGACGTTCCCTGCGCTGTTGTCCACGGTCACCAAGCCCGCCGCACCGCCGAAGATCGCGAAATTGGGCTGCGGAGTCATCGGCCCTGTATGAGCGCCGTCCTCGTCAGCCCACGTGCTGGAGCTGCGCGACCAGGTGCCGTCTCCGCCGCCAAGTTGCGTGCCGCTGGCAAGACCGTTTGCATTCCAGAAGTTCAGCGTGTAGCCGGTGGTGTTGATCAGGTTGATCTGCTTGCTGCCGAGAAGAAACTGCAGCGTCATGCCCGGCGGAGGGGCGAAGCCGCCGCCATAGACGGACAGGCTGCCGGTCCAACTGAACAGCTTGTAAAGCCCGACTCCAATGCCCGCATTGGACACGTTCAGCGTGCTCTGCCCGATTTCGAAGTTGCCACCGACGACAACGCTATCGCTCACTCCAGGCACGGACAAGCTGGCGCCGGGCGTGCCGAAATCGAAGTCCAGCTGCGCGCCACTCGCCAGCGTCAGATCGCCTTCCACCTTCAGCGTGCCCATGGAGTTGCCCGCGCCGGTACCTCCGGGGGAGAGGTGCGCGCCCGAGGTGACAGTCACGTCGCCGCCGATGCTGCCATGTCCCCCCAGAGTAGCGCCTGTGGCGACGGTCACCTCGCCTTCAAGTCGGGCAGCGGCGCTGGCGGCGTTGCCCCCCACCAGCAGTGTGCCGGCGGCCACGTTGCTCACCGAGAATGAGCCGGATCCGTTCAGCTGCAAAGTGCCGGTTCCGCCCTTGCTCAGGGCATCACCACCCTGGATGGTGCCGGTGAAAGTGCTGTCGTTGTTGCTGTTGACTTCGAGGTACTTGCCCCCCATCACCAGGGTGCCAGCGCCGCTCAGGGCACCAATGCTTTGCCACGGGAAACCGGTCATCCCTGACCAGTCCACAGTAGCGCCGCTGGCCACACTGAGGGCGCCGCCTTGCGTGAGCCGGCCGTTGCCGGACAGCGCAAGCGTGCCCGCGTCCACGAAGGTGCCGCCGGTGTAGCTCTGGGCGGTGTTCACTGTCCAGCTTCCGCCAGCGCCGTTGAAGCGCACGGAAGCCCCCGTGCCGCCACCGATCCCGCCGTCCTGCAAGGTCGCGCTGAGCGTCCGATTGGTTGAAGGCGATGACAGCGTGAGCGTCCTGTTGCCAAGCGCAACCGTTCCGGTGCCATTCAATTCGGACAAAGTCGTCGCGCCGTTCGCGCGTGACAAGTCCAGCGTGGCACCGGCGCCGACATTCGCCCGCGCCGCGCCGAGGACGCCACCATTCACGGCCAGCGTGCCTTGGTTGACGATCGCATAGTCGTACGAATTTGAAGCGCTCTGCAGCGTAAGGGTGCCGACGCCGTCCTTCGAGAAGTTCGCGCTACCGCCCGACTGCTGCACCGGGCCGGCCAGATTCACATTGACGCCATTTGTGTCGAAGGTGCCGTACGAGGACAGATAGACCTGCCCGGCCAGGCTAAGGCTGGAGTCTGCGAGTAGGCGGCCGCCCTGCAATGTGAGTGCGCCGCTGCCCAGGTTGGCAGCGCGATTGATGCGCAGCGTGGTGCCGTTTTGAACGGTAACGCCGCCCCCGAACGTGTTCGTGCCTGACAGGACTACCGTACCCATGCCCGTCAACTGCATCGAACCCGCGCCGCTGATGTTGCCACTGAGCGTCAGCGTCGCGCCGAAGTCAGCTGTGATGGATTGCATGCCGCCTAGCACCCAGGCGCCCGACAGAGACCAGGTGGCGTTGGTGGCTGCCTGCACGGACTGGAAGCCATAGAAGTTGGCGTCTTCGCTGCCACTGCCCTGCACCGCCAATATGCCGTTGCCGCCGGTGAAACGGACATTGCCGTTGAGCAACGAGCCCGTCTGCAAGG
>Ga0209130_1001721_pt1 | contig 13123 bp, 13 predicted proteins | sample AraplaMF_Cvi_mLB_FD_184264 | JGI IMG/M metagenome (GOLD analysis project Ga0209130, IMG submission 184264) | Arabidopsis root microbial communities from the University of North Carolina, USA - plate scrape MF_Cvi_mLB (SPAdes) (version 2) | ecosystem: Host-associated > Plants > Roots > Endosphere...
TACATATGTTAAATGAAATATCTTTTAAAACATATTCATTATTTTTCGTATAACTATAACTAACATTTTTAAAGTCAATTTGCCCCTCAATTTTCTTAGGTACAAACGCATTTGCTTCACTCATAATATCAACCTCAGTATTTAAAATCTGCTGTACACGATCCGCGGACGGAAATGCTCGCGCGATTTGCATAAATACCATACTGATAGACATAAGTGACATTAAAATAATATTCAAATAGTTAATAAACGCTAATATAGCTCCTACTTGAAGCGTTCCATTAAATACTTTTTCTCCACCGATCCATAATGTTGCGACAATCCCGCCGCTTACAACTAACATAATGATTGGCATCATTATAGAAATAAGCTGCACCGCTCGAATATTTATCTTCGTTAAATTTGTATTCACTTTTCCAAACTGAGTGATTTCATATTTTTGTCTTACATACGCTTTAATAACACGTACTCCAGATAAATTTTCTTGTAACTTTGTATTCACTTTATCTAATGCTTCTTGCACTTTTTTGAACGTCCCGCTCGCTTTACTTGCAATGAATATAATTGCAAGTAATAAAATTGGAACAACTACGAGTAATATAGGAAATAACTCGCGCGCTGTTACAAAAACAATTATTATACTTCCGATAAATAACAAAGGACCACGAACAAGAACACGTAATGTCATCGTCATCGCCGCTTGAATAGAAGTAATATCATTTGTCACAATCGTTAATAACTTTCCAGTTCCGAACGAATCACGATTTTCGCTAGAAAATGTTTCTATTTTCGCAAACACATCTTTTCGTATGTCAGTAGCGAAATTAACAGCTGCTTTTGTAGAATACATCATACACCCAAGTCCTCCAACTAAACCGAGTGCTGCTGCTCCTATCATAAGAAGCCCCATTTTTATTACATAATTCAAATCCCGATTTGCTATTCCAACATCAATAATATGTTGCATAATAGTCGGTTGAATTAAGTCCATCGCAACCTCAAGTACCATAAATAGCGGTCCAATTATAGCGAAGAACATGTATGGTTTTAAATACTGTAATAACTTACGAAATGATTTCATACATAATCTCCTTTTCCCATGAAATTACCACTGAATAATTCATATCCCTCCTTATTTAAGCGATGTATTTTGTAATTTCTTTCTTATTCCTATTATATTATGTAAATTAATATTTAACATTATTAAATGATACGCATTAATGACTTTTCGGTCAATAAATGTGCTTTGTATTATATAAATATAAAAACCGCATTCTTAATGAAAAGAATACGGTTTTTCATCTATATTTTTTCAGTTGTAAACTCTAAAAACTCAGTCTCAAATCCATTATTTTTAGAAGGACTACACGTGTAAAAACCTATTTTAACAGGCTCATTTCCTGTATCCTCCATCAAATGAGCGATTCTTATTTGTTCCCATTGGTGGATCTTCTTCACATATATTGTATAATCACCACGTTTACGAACAATTCGAAAACGAAGTTGCTCGTTAGCTAATTCTGTTGGAAAGTCTTGTGTGGACCAATCGGAATATCCATTATTTGTTACGACTGCTCCTAAATGTGATGGACCATCTGGAATATATTCTAATGAAGCTTTCAGCCAACACTTTTCCGAAATCATAACAAAAAGACCTGCTTGATCGTATTTTGAATTTGGATTCATACACAATTGTACTTCAGCTTGAAAGTCTGTCACCATTTCATTATAAAATACATGACCATTCATGACTTCAAAACCATAATGTGTTTTAAGCCAAAAATCTGTTTCTGCTTTCGAACGGACAATAAACGCCTGCTTGTCATTAATTTTATAATATTCAGGGACATTCATTATAGTGAGCTGCTCAACATGTTTAGGTATATATGATATATTCATAGTTCCTCCATAATAAAACCTTTATACAAACATTTAAAACTCCGCTAATACTGGGAATTTATAACCTTTAAAATCTAACTCTTTATTACTTCGAACCATTAAACACTTACTTGACTGTACTTCTGTAAATTGTACATCCTCAATCCCTAATTGATCTGGAGAGAAGTAAAATTCGATTTCTGTAAACCTTTCGGCGATTTCCCCGCATATTTCATCTAAAACTGGAATTACTGGTGCAAATACTCCATATAGTTTCAACTTTTCATTATCTACTTCATACACAATTAGAGCATCTAGTTTCTCTGAATAATACAATTTCTCATTCCATTCTGAATCATATATATTCAAATAAAACGAAGGATGGAAGTTTAATGTTGAAAAATTATTTGAAAGTCTTTGGCTACTATCAATAATTTCATGTATTAACTTTCTATCCTCTTCCATATAATAATCTAACTTTCTAAGTAAGAAATCATTATTATTCTTTTTATTATATAGAATAGTCATTAAATACTCCTGCACAACTTTAAAGCCAAATGATGCATATAGTTCAGGTTTTTCTGTAAACAATAATGTACATTCACATTTCTTATCGATTTCTTCTATCATTTTACTTATTAATTGTGTCATGAGTCCTTGTCTTCGAAAATTAGGGTGTGTCATTACCGATTGAATGCCCGCTGCATTTATTCTTTCACCATTTACTAGCAATGGTAGCGAAAATACCGCAACATTTGCAATCGCTTTATCGTCATGTAAAAATGATAAAGCTTTGTATGTATCATCCCAACAACCTCTCTCTGAAAAATCATTCAACGTTTGAATTGTAATTCCAAACACTTCTTCAAATAAAGGAAATAACTGCTCTCTTTTCGGTTCTGCTAAAAGAAGTTTTTCAAAAATTTCAACATTCCCCATGTTGTCCCTCCATACGTTAATTCCATCAAATTAGATTTAGTTATATGACCTGCTCTTAATGTAATAGGTCTTACCAATCAATATACTATCATAAAATATAAAAAAAGAGTCTAATTAATTTTATGTTTTGACTATTCGAAAATAAGTCGAATAAAACAATATTAAGATTTTTGAATATTAATAAGTTTATTATATAAAAATAGTGCTATCTACTTCGTTTTTACTCATAGAAATACACCATTTATAAAAATATTTTTTATTATTTTTTTCCTTCTATTCTCTCCTTTGTGTTAATTTCTTCTCCCCTCATTCGCTTTTCAAATGTATTTCTCCAACTTGTAGAAAGTGCATGTACTTCTAAAATCCTTTTTAGCCCTTCTACATTTTGTTTTTCTTTATGCATGATACGATTAGCGAATGCTACTGTAACACCTTTTGGATCAGACTCTATTAACTTTAACGTATCAACAGGTGATACCCAACCTTCTTCTAATACACGAAAATAAAACCCTGTATATCCTGTTTCTTGAAAATATAATGGTAACTTTGGAATATTGTATTTCTTTGCTAATTTAAAACAAGGTTGTCTTGGCTGCGTTACTTGCACAATTGCTTCTCCAATTTGAAATGTATCACCAATACAAACATCCTCTTCACGCATATCGCAAATTGTTATATTTTCTCCGAATGCCCCATATACAAGATCTTGATTCAACTCTTTTTCCCAATATCCATAATGTTCTCCCGAATATACGCACACCGCTTTATCTACTCCTCCATGATGCACTAAATCCGCCTGGCCATCCCCATTAAATTTTACAAATGATAAAAACACCGCTTCCTTTACTGGTTTCTTATTTATGCCTGTATGAATTACCTTTCCGCCGTATGTAACCTCTTTTGGTAACCCTATATTTAAAGATAATATTTGATATTCATTAGCCATTCTTTTTCCTCCTTTACAGGTGTCACATGAATTTCACTCTCGATTTATTTTCACAACTATCTCTGTTATATAAAGATGATTATAAAACCTGAAAAACCATTGTTCAATCCAATTATTTATATAATAATGATAGGTATAACCTATCATTAAACTTGAGGTGATCCCAATCGAATTACGACAACTTGAATATTTTTTAGCTGTTTCAAAAGAATTACATTTCACAAAAGCAGCTGAGAAATTAAATATTTCACAACCTTCTCTCAGTCAGCAAATACGTGCATTAGAACATGAAATAGGAATGCCGCTTTTCGATCGCATCGGTAAAAAAATATCTTTAACTGACGCAGGACGGATTTTATTATTACATAGTAAAAAGATTTTTCATGAAGTTGAACAAGCCCGTTCCGCTATTCAAGACTTAAACGGATTACAGCAAGGTACCTTAACAATTGGATCTTTGTTAACCGTCGTAAATTACTTACTACCACCAGCTATTTTAAATTTCAATCATTTATATCCCAATATAGAACTTTCTGTATTAGGGCTTCGCACCGGAGAAATTCGTGAAAAATTATTGCAAAATGAACTAGACATTGGTATTACATTTCTCCCAGTGCAAGATAAGGAGATTATTTCTATCCCCCTATACAAAAGTGAACTTACATTAGTCGTACCAACCGGTCATCGATTAGCTGAACGTAATCATGTATCTATTGCTGAATTACAGAACTACCCTTTCATTCTTTTACCTAAAAATTTCTTTTTAACCGAACTATTTACATCTCATTGTCAAAAATTCAACTTTAAACCAAAACCAATTTTAGAAATTAGTACGATGGAATCTTTAATCCAAATGGTTTCAAAAGGAATGGGAATTACAGTGTTACCAAAACCATATATAGATTTTTTACAAAATAAAAACATTCAAGCTATTAAAATAGAAAATCCTACTCCCACAATTGAAATAGGACTTATTTACAGAAAAGATAAATATATGTGTGCTGCAACTCGAGAATTTATTGAGCAACTAAAAAGAACAGTACGTTCTTTACAAAGCTAAACGAACAAAAGAGATTATCCTATAAAACCGTTTCACAACGACCTAGTAGAATAATCTCTTTTTACAATATTATAAAACATAACATGTAAATTCATATAAATTTCAATGTACCTTTTTAGATATTGGGATATATTTCGTAAAATACGCCCCCACTAACAATAAAACAATTGAAATGAACCAAATAAAAATCCCGCCAAAATTAAACCAATATGCAAACAAATTCAAAATTGCTAATGTAAAGAAACAAATTGAAGTTAACGCACTCTTCAAGCCCTTTACCCCTGCTTTTTTTCTTTTTTCATAAGTAATATACATTGAAACGGCAACAAATAAGATAAGAACAATCGGTAATATAACTTTTAGCAATGGCATTCCCTCCCGTATATACACTTTTCTATTACCATTTTATCTCATTTATTCTTTTGGAATCAATTTATTATGCTCTTCTCTCCAAAAATCAGCATATGTTTTATTTTCAAATTTCACATTCACCTTAGAAAAAGATAGACTTTCTCCAACTTTCAATGAGTACCAGTCGTTTAAAATTGGAGAACCGAAGCAAATATTCATTGTACGATTATGCAAATCAAATAAGACAGAATGCAAAGTTCCAAACCATTCTTCATAATTATGTACTGTCAGCCCAGTAGGATACTCTTTTTCTACTAATCCTTTTAAAGATTCCATACTCACTTGTTCATTTCGATTTAAATGATCGTACAACGTGTGATATCTGTTTATAGATTGTTCTAATCTTCTAGTATTCAATTTTTGAATAGGTAAACTGATCGCATGGTTTGTTGATACGATAAAATCTCGGCTTTCCTCATCAATTGTGATAATTGATTTATATCCGTCAAATATTTCAATGCGCGCTGCGTCAAGAGGATCCGCTATAATAAGATTAATATTACTTGCAATTGGTATTTCATCTATTAGTAATTTCGCCTCCTGCACATTTTTACATTTCTCTAGTAACACTCGAATTACCGCAAAACATTGTAAACCACTTAACACTGGCTTTCGTAAGCCTTCAATATTTCCTACTGGTTGACCACATGCTGAAAATGTAACAGCTAACCCATGCTCGTTAACTCCTTCTGTTCGTCCGAAATATTGAGTAGAAAAGCCACTATGCACATATGCACCTTCAACATGTGTTGAGCAAAAACGCATATCATCTATTTTTGGCGACAAATCATAATTTCTTAATACATATGTGTGCTTTGAATCTGTCTTTTGAGGTAATAGAACACAATGACTACATCCTGCCTTTAATAAGGTTTGATAATAATACATCATATGTTTAGAAGAAATTTTCAATACTTCACAAAAACCTTCAATTTCTTCATTAATCCCAGGACAATATTGATGTAATATATTTCTAGATTCAGCCCAATAGTTATCTGATACCACATGTTCTTGTTGTATAAATTGCGGAATGAGGTACGGATAATTTTTCACAAACTCTCCTTGTTGCTTTCCAATATCATAATAACTTCCTTTTAATGATGAAAAATACCCCTTTACTTCATACATCACATTTCCCCCTCACATTGAATATATCCATATCATACCAAATGAATTTTATTCATTCTTGATGTTTTTTACTGTCATTCAAATCAAATGTGGCTGGGATAAAATAAAAACTAGGAAACTGTAATCATTAACAGTTTCCTAGTTTTCTTAATACTAAATGATCCCCTCTTCCACCATCGTTTCTGCGATTTGAACCGAATTCCAAGCAGCCCCTTTTAATAAATTATCGGAAACAATCCAAAGATGGAACCCTTTTGGCGTATCAGGGTCTTTTCTAATTCTCCCGACAAATGTATCGATTTTCCCCTCTGCATATAATGGCATAGGATACAGCTGTTCACTAGGGTTATCTTGCAATATAACACCTGGTGCATCCAGCAATACTTCTCTTATTTCTGCAACGGTCGCTTCTTTTTCAAGTTCAATATAAACCGATTCTGAATGCCCTGAAACAACTGGAACACGCACACAAGTTGCTGCCATTTTCAAGTTTTGATCCTCCAAAATTTTCTTCGTTTCTTGAATCATTTTTACTTCTTCAAATGTAAAATCATTCTCTGTAAATAGATCTACTTGAGGCAATACATTAAATGCAATTGGATAGTGTTTTTTATCTTTCTTCACAGGTAATATAGTACTCTTAACCTCTTCACCTGCAAGCATTGACTTAGCCTGTTCTTTTAATTCTTGAATCGCATGAATTCCTGAGCCTGATACAGCTTGGTATGTGGAAACGATAATTCGTTCTATACCAAATGATTTTCGTATTGGCTGAAGAGCTGTCACCATCTGTAATGCTGAACAATTTGGAACTGCTATAATACCGTTATGCTCCTTTAAGGTGTACGCATTCACTTCAGGAACAACGAGTGGTACATCATGTGCCATTCTGTATTCACTCGTGTTGTCAATAACGATAGCGCCACTAGAGACTGCGTGATTGACAAATTGCCTGGATACTTCTCCTCCAGCGCTAAAAAAGGCAATATCTACACCTTCAAAGCTTGTTGTTTTTGCCTCTTGTATTATTATCTTTCGTCCTTTGAATTGTACTACCTTACCAGCGGATCGCTTTGACGAAAGTAATGTAACTTCAACTATATTAAATTTAGTTTCTTTCTCTAACAGTTCAATAATTTTTTGCCCTACTGCACCTGTAGCCCCAATAACAGCTACATGATAGCCCTTTTTGATCATCTTTTCTCCTCCAATATCACTTAAATGAATATTTCTACATTTTCATTTTATAAAGAATTTAATCATTTGGAAAATTGAAATACGTGATATAATCATTCACAAATCATGATAATAAAAGAGGGATCGCTTATGGAAATGAGACATGTTAAAACATTTTGTGCCATTGTTAAGTATGGTAGTTTTTCTAAAGCTGCTCATGCGTTAGGTTATGCGCAATCTACTGTAACAGCGCATATGAAAGCATTAGAGAACGATTTACATCTCCCTCTTTTTGATCGATTAGGGAAAAAAGTACTTCTTACGAAAGCAGGTCATCAATTTCATCCTTATGCCCTAGAGTTACTTGCTATTTATGAAAAAGCACAAGAAATTCCTCAAAATAGTGATAATTTAGAGGGAACATTAACGATTACATCTAACGAATCATTAGCAGTGTACCGATTACCACAATTATTACGTACTTACAAACAGGAAAATCCGAAAGTAAATATCGTATTGGAAACAAATACAAACGAACAAGCAATGAATAAGCTACGTGAAGGAGAAACAGATGTTATTTTCATAATTGGGGAAAGTATGGAACTTAATGATTTTATTACACGTACTTTTTGTAATGAAGCATTTGGATGGATTTTACCTCCCCATCACTCTACACACTCTAATCCATTTTGTTTACTACACGATACCCAATTTATCTTTACAGAGCAAAGCTGCGGCTACAGACCGATGGTAGATCGTTTTTTACGTCAAAGCGGAAATGTTCCAGCTAAAACATTTGAAACTTCCAACGTTGAAGTCATTAAACAATCTGTAATGTGTGAGTTAGGAATTTCAATTCTTCCTTACATCGTTGTACAAGAAAGTTGTCAAAAAGAGAAACTCTGTTTTCAACCTATAGAAACTCCAGCAGTTATTCAAAGCCATGTAATCTATCATAAATCTAGATGGATTTCACCCGTTTTACAATCGTTTCTTTCCTTGCTAGAGAAAGAATAAAAGTGCACACAAAAAAGAGTAACTGCCTAAAAAGCAATTACTCTCCTCCAATATTATCTTATTTATTAGTCTGTTCCCCACCTGCAATTAATTTACTGCCTGAATATGTACCTTTTTGCATAAACAATTGATTGATCAATTCTTTTTGTTCCGCTTCTGACAGTACTCCTTTCCCTTCACCTAAATTCCCGCTTTGTAATTTCCAAATCTTATTGTGATCCGCGTCCATCTTTTCATATTTCCCTTGTTTCCATCTCTCTAAAATGTCTGCATATGTATTTCCTTGTACTAAATCATTACTCTTTACAATATCAAGTAAACTTTCAATACGTTCTTGTGTGATAAAAATATAGCCCCACTTTTGATCCGCTTTCGTTTTTTGATGAGCCATTTCATGTAATGCTGTCTGTATGTTCTCATCTGTCCACTTGAAATTTTTATTAAAACCGCTATTCGGTAATGAATGATTGCCATTTTCTAAAAGCTTTGCATCTTCAGCTTTTACATTACTATCGGCTAGTACTTCTGCTGCTGGAGCGGCTGGAGATGCCTTTTTCGCAGCTGGTTTACTGTTATTCAAATAATACAGCATACCATATGTTACACCTACGCCGATTATCGCCATACCAGCTATAATACCTATTATTTTAAATAATGTTTTCATCTTGCTTGTTTCCTCCCACGTATCCCATTCATAATATCTATTTATCAAAAACAGATGCAGCATCTCTTTTTTCGCTGCTTACTACAATTTTTTTCATACTAGTTAACATAAACATAACTTTTACTTTCTAAAAATATAGCAACTCCATCCTCATCGTTACTTTTAGCAATAAATTTAGCGACTGCCTTTAATTCCTCAACAGCGTTGCTCATCGCTACACCAATCCCACACTTCTCTATCATTTCCATATCATTGTAGTCATCTCCAAAGGCAATAACTTCAGATACGTCTCTATTTAAGTGCTGTAGTACATATTGAATACTATTCCATTTTGAAACTTCTGCATGCATAATTTGACACAATGTCCCGTCATCTGTAATGACCGCATTGCATTCATCAGGCAATTCTTTAATAAATTTCTGGTTTATTGTGCCTGTCGTACAAATAATTGCTTTAGAAGCTTTTTCAAAGTCTAAATCTCTTACATCCATAATTTCACATGGTATATTACCAAAATAATCAGTAACATCAAAATTTGAATACAACTTATCACCTATTTCAAGACAAATCTCATGAAGATTATACTTGTTTGCTATTTCTATGATTTCTAAAATGATATTTTTAGAAATCTTCATTTCATATAAAATATCATTCCCTTTAAGAACTAGAGCCCCGTTATAACAAATTATAATCTCACTCTTTAACACGTTGGGGATATACTGTTTTATAGCTCTTGGCGGCCTTGCTGTAGCAAAAATCAATTCGTCCCCATTATTTTTACATTCCCTTAAAATATTTATAGATTTCTCTGAAATTGTTTTATCGCTTCTTAATAAAGTCCCATCAAGATCTGAAATAATAATCTTTTTCATACTTACATTTATTCTCCTTTCACAAATAATAACTTGAAATATTAATTATTCATTGAATTAACTGAGCTTTTGCTGCTAGTTATTCTTTACCTACTTTTTTTCTCAATTCCATTTCAAGTCTCATTTTCATTTATTACATAATTTCTATTTCCTGAAACACATACATATTTCCTCATATTATATTTCTTTTCTTTATAAATTGAAAGATTATTCTGTCAAAATAACCCATCTATTTCAAATCCACCTCTAAGCATTTCGTTTTTTATTTATAAAAATATATGATAGCCTACCTATAAAGGAGATGAATAAATATGAGTTTATTGTATAGCGGATTAACTTTTTTAAACTTTGACGATACGTATTTATTACAAAATAAACTTCATTCTTATTCACATGAAGATATTGATTTTAGTCATTTAGAGCATGCAAACCTATATTGCGAGACCCCTTCTTTAATGCATATAAAAAGGGAGTTATATCGTAGAAAGCAAAAAGGAATCACTTTTATCGGTTCTGGAAATTATCATTATGTATCTTATTTACTACTAAAAGAAATAGATGAGCCATTTAGCCTTATTTTATTTGATCATCACACTGATATGAACTTAAAAGCAGAAAGTGACCATACTCTTATTTCTTGCGGGTCTTGGGTATCATTCGCTCTTCAAAATAACCCAAAATTAAAGAAAGTAATTATGATTGGACCTTCTTCTTTAACAATTCATTCCAATGATTATTCATGCGTAGAAGTGTTCCCAATAGATTCGCCAAACGAAGTATCTACACATACAATACTTTCGCATATTCATACAAACACTATATATGTAAGCGTCGATAAAGATGTTTTAGACTCAAAAGTAACTATTACGAATTGGGATCAAGGAAAAATGGAACTCTCTACACTTTTAAAATGTATTCATTCTCTTATAAAGAATAAAAATGTCTATGGTATCGATATCTGTGGTGAACTACCAGTTTATCCTTCTCAGCTCTTTCTAGCTAAATATACAAATGCCATTAAAAAAAATGAAAAAGCAAACTTACAAATTTTAAATTCCATATATAATACATAAAAAAACGACGAGCGTCTTATAAGGCACTCGTCGTTTTTATGCACGTTGTTCTTTTAACCACTTCGTAATCGCATCTAACCGCGAAACATCAAAACGGCTCTTTTCACACACATGTAAACTGTTCAAACTGTTTACAATTTCTAATTCATTCGATTTTACACTTTTCGCGTCAATCAGTTTACAGTACCCGTCTGTAACGGTATTTAAATTTTCATAATAACGTTGAAACGATTTTGATATATGTAAATGTTTTTCAAAGTTTCTTCTTCTTTTTGTCTCGTCACATTCTTTCCGTTTTCTCAGTTCTTCATCATTTGTATATAAATAAAAATATTGATCAGGAAAACCAATTTCCTTATTGATCAGCTTTTCTTTATAAAAGTTTTCTATTAAAGATAATGGCTGATCAAATATATCAAAATGGAAACACCAATTATAACTAAGCGGCTGATAAATATCGCCATCAAGTATTACTAATTCATATTGCTCTGACTTCTGCACTGCTATTTTCCAACGCTCTACTTGTTTTTCAAAATACCATGTTCTATGTTCGTTTTTTGGTCTTTCAAATAATACATTCACTTCAGGTATAATGTACGCACCATAATTTTTTTCTAACTCACGACACGTGCTGCTCTTACCAACCGCGCTTGCTCCCTCAAACGCTATAATCCCCATAATTTCTCCCACTTTCATTAATTTAGATCTCGTTGTTTCACTTTTCTCCCCCATAACTGTCTCCATAGAACAATGGAAGCGATAGAAAGCATGATTGTTGTTATAATACTACCCTCAATCCCGAACGAACCTCCATGAAGGAATTCCGATCCGTTTGTTACAGGTTTAAAAAGTGGTGTAGAATACATTGTCATTCCACTAACTGCAAAACCGAATACGTTATATTGCGCCCAATTCCAAATGGAATGCCATGCACATATCCCCCAAAGACTACTGTCTTTCAAAACGTAAAAAACTGCAAATACACCAACTAATATTATATTCGATATTGAAAGAATTGTAATACCTGGATTTAGTAAATGAAGAAAGCCAAATAAAAAAGAAGTAACAACAATCCCGATCCATATACGGCTTTTAACAGAAAGGACTGGAAATAACCAGCCTCGAACAACGATTTCTTCTGTTGCACCTTGTATTAAAAAAGCAACTAAAGATCCTGTAATTCCAAGTATAGCTGTTGGTGTAATTTGTTGCATTTGTAGTTGTACATTTCCTGTTAATAGAAGGAGCAAGACTGGTATTGAAATGAAAACAAAACCTAATAATGCACCTCTCAAATATTTTCTAATCCACTCGTTTCTCCAAAAGCCAATAGATGAAATAGATCTTTTCTCTACAAATCTAATCCATAAAAAAACAAAAAATATAGCTCCGCCAAACGTCAATATCATCTCAATATCACTATAAATTGCCTTCATTAAAAGTGTTTCTGTATTCGGTAAAAACAACATAAATAACATGAACAATTCACCTAAAGTTAAAAATACAATTGCAAGTATAACAGCGAATACTGGATGAACTTTTTTTCTTCCTTCTTTAGCTGCTTCAATTATTTTAAATTGAGTAAATTGCAATATTCCCGCCTCCTTAACAAATATCTCAATAATATATATCGTTTTTCTAATACAAATTCTCAATAAAAATGTTCTTAGTTTAGCATAAACCCAAATTAGGAATAATATATAAATAAAAGAGATGACTTTGTGCGTTTTACTATTATCACCAAGATTATTCACTGGTATTACCAGCACTTGCTATTTCCCACCATTTGTTGTAAGATAGTAATTAAGGTCAATTTAACACTATATTTTCTTTGCATATTATCAAGTATCAATCAGGAACATTTTGTACTACTTATTGGTTTTTGATAATATGTGAACTTTTATTTTTCATTCAAATAAGGCCGATCATATTGTAATCTTTTTAAATTTTAGGAGGCAT
>Ga0209130_1001724_pt1 | contig 13077 bp, 19 predicted proteins | sample AraplaMF_Cvi_mLB_FD_184264 | JGI IMG/M metagenome (GOLD analysis project Ga0209130, IMG submission 184264) | Arabidopsis root microbial communities from the University of North Carolina, USA - plate scrape MF_Cvi_mLB (SPAdes) (version 2) | ecosystem: Host-associated > Plants > Roots > Endosphere...
CGAGGTTTGGGATTCTGATGCTCGTGAGTATCTGGACAGTGATAAGGAGTGAAACAGAAATGAAACTAACCAAACAAGAACAAATAGCTATTTTTGGTAAGTTAATTAATAACGTTCTTGGATTGGAATTAGCCAAGGACCACATTGATCCACAGAAATTAGAAAAGGCTGTAGTTTTGCATAACGAAATAAATGATATTACGACACCAAAGCAAACGCGTGAAGCGCTTATTAATGTATTAGATAAAGTGATAGATGAATTGATTGAGGTTAAGGAGTGAGATAGATGTGTGAGGTGCGTACAGAAACAAGATACTTTAATAAAGCTGTATGTCTAGTGTGTGGGCATCAAGACAAAGTGTATCATTCATCCAAAGAAGAATATCAAGAAGTAACTGTTTGCCCAAAATGTAACGGTGCTTTTGTAGATGCGTGGGAATTAGGAAAGTATGAGAAACACATCAATAAGCATAAGGAATGTGAACATAAGTATCAAGTGTTAGATAGTGAAACTATTTCTTTGTATGCTGATGAAGGGCGAACAAGTCAAGAAGTATCAGCTACTTTCTATTGTGAGAAGTGCCTGGACATTCGATGTAAGAAGAGGAGGATTGAAAAATGGGAATAGAGATGGAATTAACCAAACTTGAGAAGGCTATCATTCTTGGTACAATCCTTAATTCTATTGGTGTAGACGATATTGAAGAGTATGTAGACCTAGAAACCTTACCACCAATCATTGAAGTGTTAGATGAATTTCATAGAAGCACAACACCAAGGGAAAAGAAAGAAGCTGATGTAAGTCTAATCAGTAAGCTGATGGATGATTTATTAAATAGCAAGGAGTGAGGATAATTGAATAGTGTTATAGATGGTAAGATTGCTGCGTTTGGTCTTATACCTATTGATAAGAAAGCATATATCAAATACCTTAAACCTCATGAGAAAGCGTACAAGAAGGCTGGGATTGATGTTAATCGATTCAAGTATTACAAACTGTATGGCGAGAACCACATGCTTTATTCTGTAGAATATCTGGAACAAACATCAATAAAAGAATTACTGGAAAGAGATAAAGGTAATAAAGTACGTTGGGTAAAGACGGATGAATGAATACAAAACAAAACAACAGAAGCGTAAGTTCTATGACAGTGGTGAGTGGAAACAGTTACGTGAACAAGTAAAGAAGCGTGACAACTATGAATGTCAAGAGTGTAAGCGTAACGGACGAGTTCAAACAGACACCAATGAATACAGTGAGAGTGCCAAGCGTAAGAAGATTCAACTCGTTGTCCATCATATAAAAGAACTAGAACATCATCCAGAACTTGCATTAGAAAAGGACAATCTCGAAACAGTTTGTGTTAATTGTCATAATAAAGAACATGGACGAGTGTTTGTTAAGAAGGTAAACAAGTGGGAGAATGATGAGAAGTGGTGAGACTATGAAGGTGCAAAGCGCTTGTGAAGTAATAGAGAACTTATTAGATCGAGATATAAAAGAAGAAATATTAACAGTCCAAGAATCAATCGCTTTAAATCATCTTTTATTAGAAGCATCAATTCATTTAGGATATAAAGTCCCTGAAGAAAAAACATAAAAATGAATCGAAAACAACACCCCCCCTTAAAAAATTTCATCAAAAAATCGTCTTAGGGGCACCGGAGGAGGGGGTCGTTTTTCCAGATTTTTGAGCAGTATCGCATAGGACCCCTACCCAACATAAAAATATGATTGAATCGAGGTGATATTATGGCGGACATAGATGAACGTGAGGTGCTAGTTAACAAAGAAAAAAATCGTTTGAAAAGATTATTTAAAGACATCCCACCTAGTAAGTTGAAAGTGGTTGAGGGATTAATTATTCAGGCAGCAAGACTACGAGTTTTATTAAATGAGATGTGGATAGATATATCTGAGAATGGTGACTATGAAATGTTCTCACAATCTGATAAAACAGAGCCGTATGAAAGAGAGCGACCTGTTGCCCGATTATATAATACCCGCGATCAATCATATCAAAGAGTCATTAAACAACTAACAGATTTATTGCCAGAAGGAAGTAATAAAAAAGAAATTAAGAAGTATTCGGCAAGTGATTTAATATGATTTCCCATAAGTATGTAAGTGAATATATAGAATTATATGAAACGGGAACAGTAGTATTAAATAAGGAACGTATCATGCTTATTAATTACTTAAAGCAAGATATATTAACCCGTAATGATTTGCATTTTGATGTGGACTTAATTCATAAATGTGTAACTTTCATAGAAAAGTGGCATTTTAAATTAAATTTCTTTCAAAAATTTTTAATAGCATTTGTGTTTTTGTTTGATGAATATAAGGATATTTATTTTGATCAGCATTTTTGGATGATGGCAAGGGGTGCTGGTAAAAACGGATTGATTAGTGCGTTGACACACTTCTTTATTAGCGAATTGCACGGTATTGAGCATTATAATGTATCTGTAGTTGCTAATACAGAAAGGCAGGCTAAAACTTCTTTTATAGATGTTTATGAAAAGAATAAAAAGCATGAAATATTAGACGAGCTATTTGTATCAACCAAACAATTGATAACGAATAAAGCGACTCGTTCGACTTTTGAATTTCATACATCAAATGCAGGAAGTAAAGACTCATTAAGAGATGGATGTGTCATTTATGATGAGATACACAGATATGAAAATAGCGATGTTGTAGAAGTATTCTCTAGTGGTTTAGGTAAAGTTCCTAACTCTAGGGAATTTTTTATTACCACAGATGGGTTTGTCCGTGAAGGCTACCTTGACAAGATGAAAGAGCGAGCAATGAACATCTTGAAAGGAAAAGAAAAAGAAGATAGGTTGTTCCCTTTTATTTGTAAGCTTGATAACGCTGAAGAAGTAGACAATCCAGATATGTGGGAAAAAGCAAATCCAATGTTTAGTAAACCTATGAGTCAATATGCTAGAGGGTTGTTCAAAAAAGTTATGCGTCAATATAAAAACCTTGAGAATGATCCATCTAACAGAGAAAACTTCATGACTAAAAGAATGAATTTACCAGAAGTGGATTTAACAAAGTCTGTTGCTACCTGGGAAGAAATAATGCGTACTGGTTTTGAAGAAGATGGAGAAACACTTAGAAAAATTCCTGAGTTAAAACATAAAGTAGCTGTGGGAGGACTAGATTTCGCCAGCATTAAAGACTTCGCGGCAGTCGGGTTACTATTTAAACATGGTGAGGATTATATTTGGAAAGGTCATTCATTTGTGCGTAAAGGATTCTTGGACAAGGTGAAATTAAAAGCACCCATTTATGAATGGGCTGAAAATGGATTATTAACAATTGTGGATGAACCTGTAATTAATATTGCTCACATAGTAGATTGGTTCGTGAGAATGCGTGAGATGTATGGCGTTAATACGATTGTTGCAGATACATTCCGTTTGGATCTTGTTAAAACAGCACTCGAAGCAGAAGGGTTTACATTGTTATATATTCGTAATCCAAAAGCTATTCATTCATTATTAGCGCCAAGGGTCGAAACATTATTTGCAAACAACCGTATTATCTTTGGTGATAATCCGTTAATGCGTTGGTACACCAATAATGTCTACGTTCATATTAAAAAGGATGGCAATAAAGAATATCTGAAAAAAGATGAATTCAGAAGAAAAACTGATGGGTTTCAAGCTTTTATTCATGCATTATGGCAAGCGGATAACATTCTTGAAGAAGAAGTTGAGTTTATGCTCGATAGTATTAAATTTTAAGGGGGTGATAATCATTGGATGGTTAGGTTCAGTATTTAAAAGAAATAAGGAAGTGGACTTCATGTTGGACTTGGACATAATTTCTGATACAGCAAACAGACTTCATATGAAACGTTTGGCGATTGATACATGTGTCTCATTTTTAGGAAGAACGATTAGTCAATCTGAATTTAGAGTGAGAAATGGTAAAGGATTTAAGAAGGATGAACTTTATTATCGATTAAACGTAAGACCAAACAAGAATATGACCGCAAGTACCTTTTGGGAAAGGTTTGTTCGCAAACTTATTTATGATAATGAGTGTTTAGTCATACAAGCAGATGATGGTGATTTACTTATTGCAGATGGGTTTCAACATAATGAGTATGCTGTATTTGAAGATACTTTTACTGATGTAAGGGTAAAAGATTATACGTTTAAGAGAAGTTTTAAACAAAGTGAAGTTATTCATTTAAAGTATCGGAATGATAAATTATCCCCACTTATTGATGGGTTATTTGCAGATTATGGTGATTTATTTGGTAGGATATTAAACTCTCAAAAACGGAAAAATCAAGTTCGTGGAACAGTTGATATGGAAATGACAGGCTCTAAAACCGAAGAGAACCTAGCGAAATTACAAAAGTTTATTGATGATATGTATCAAGCGTTTGGTAATAAGGATATTGCTATCGTTCCGCAACAAAAGGGTATTAATTACAACGAGATATACAATGGAGTTGCAAATGGGCCAAGTGTGGAAGAAATTAATAAAGTAACAAATGGTTTCTTGAATCAAGTAGCCATGGCAATTGGTATTCCTATAGCTCTGATATATGGAGAAATGGCTGATGTAGAAAAGCAAACGAAAAATTATATGCTTTTCACAGTACGACCATTATTAAAAAAGCTATCTGATGAAGCGAACGTTAAATTCTTTGAAATGAGTGAATATCTTTTAGGACGAAAAATTGAGGTTAAGGCTGTTTCCTATCAAAGTATATTTGATCTTGCGACAAGTATTGATAAACTTATTTCTTCAAGTGCATTTACAGGAAATGAAATTCGTACAGAAGTAGATTATGAGGAGTCGGATGATCCGAATCTAAATATCCATCATATTACGAAGAACTATACAAAATTAAATGAATCTGAAGGAGGTGAGAAATAATGGAACATGTGAATATGAATAAGCTTTTAAATTTAAAACGAGATATTCGTTTTGAATCTAAAGGTGAAAATGAATACAAATTAACTGTTTATGGGTCAATTGGTGGATGGTTTAGTGAAAATAATGCTGAAGCAGTAAGAAGAAAAATTCAAGATGTTAAAGCAGAAAAAATTCACGTTCATATTAATTCGGGTGGAGGTTCCGCATTTGACGGTGTAGCAATTTGTAATCAGTTAAAGCAGCATAGTGCGGAAATTATAGTTCATATTGATGGTTGGGCAGCTAGTGCCGCGTCTGTAATTGCAATGGCAGGTGATAAGATCATTATGCCTAGTAATACTATGATGATGATTCATCAAGCAAGTACCTTTGAATATGGAAATGCAGATTTATTTGAAAAAACAGCACGAGATTTACGAAAAATCGATTCAGCTTTAGCAGCATCTTATAAAAAACGTTTTGTTGGGACAGATGAAGAATTAAAACAACTTTTAAAAGATGAAACTTGGTTAACGGCAGAAGAAGCGGTTGCTCTTGGTTTAGCTGATGAAATTGCTGATGAAATTGAAATTGATGATACGCAAGAAGATGAAGAAGTGGAAGTTGTAGAAAATTTTAAAGAAGATTTAGTAGCTAAGTATATGAAACAACCAAATAATCAAAATCCAAAAGAGCCTATTCAAGAGCCTGTTAATACCAAACAGAATCTGAGTACGCTCTTTTTAACTTTAGGAGGAAAATAAAATATGGTTATTAAGTTTAATAATTTCGAAGAGAAGAAACTGGCTTTTGCGAAAGCAACACAGGAAGGTACAGCAGAAGAACAAACAGCAGCGTTAAATTCTATGATTGAAGCACTTGCTACAGATGTTCGTTCAGATATTTTAAATCAAGTGAATGAATCAATGGTAGATCGTTCTATTATGCAATCTCGTGGTGCTAATGTACTAACAAGTGAAGAAATGAAATTCTTTAATGCAGTTGTTGAAGATGGTGGGTTTAAATCTACTGAGACTTTACCTAAAACAACACAAGAGAGAATTTTTGATGATTTAGTTCAGGGTCATCCGTTGCTAGAGCATATCGGCTTAGAGAATTTAGGAGCCGTGACAGAATTTATTTATGGAGATCCAGAGGGTGCAGCTGTATGGGGACCGTTATTTGGTGATATTAAAGGGCAATTAAATGCTACATTCCGAAAAGAATCAATTACTCAACTGAAATTAACAGCATTTATTCCATTAGCGAATGATATGTTGAAGCTTGGTCCGGTATGGGTGGAACGATATGTTCGTACTATGATTATGGAAGCAATGTCAGTAGGTTTAGAGCGTGGTTTTGTAGCTGGTACGGGTAAAAATGAACCTATTGGATTATTGAAAGACCCTAGCGGAAGTGTCACGAATGGAGTATATCCAGATAAAAAAGTTGCTGGGACTTTAACGTTTGAACCAGGTCGCAAAACAATTAATGAATTAAAAGGCGTGGTCAAATTATTGGCTAAAAAATTAAATCCTGATGGTAAAACAGATGCAGATCGACCAAAAAATATTGCTGGTAAAGTAGTTATGGTAACAAATCCATTCGATACTTTTGACATTCAAGCAAATGCTACAATTCAAAATGCGGCAGGTGTATATGTAACGAGCTTACCTTTTAACCCAATCCCAACAGAATCTGTATTTGTACCTCAAGGACAAGTGGTGTTCTTTGTTAAAGGGGAATACATTGCAGCGATGGGAGGAACAGAGCCAATCAAAAAATATGAAGAAACACTAGCTTTAGAAGATGCGACAGTTTATATTGCTAAACAATATGCTACAGGTAAACCAAAGGATAAATACACTTCACAAGTTTATACATTGAAACTTGAAGAAGTAACACCACCGACACAAGGATGATGTGAATGGATACAATCATTTCAGATGTAATTATACAGGAGTTTAAAGAGAGGATGCACTTAGGTGATGAGGAAGATGATAACCTAAAGCGCATCCTTTCTACGTCTAACAAGGCGTTACTTAGGGTTTGTGGAGATTATGATTTAAATAATGACGAGGAGTTCAAAGAATTAGTCTTTGAACGCTCTCGTTATGTTTATAACGATGCATTAGAGTATTTTGACAAGAATTTTTTGAATCAGATTAATAGTTTAGGCATCGATAAAGCATTAGAAGAAATTAAGTTGGACGGTGATTAATATGCGTCCTTTTCAGTACAAGAAACCGCTGAATACAGGTGATTGTAGAAATCGAATTGTCATTGAACAACCTGAAGTAATAAAAGACGAATTGAATCAAGAAGTTGAAACAGGTAATTGGCAAGAAGTTAAAAAAGCATGGGCAATGATAAAAACGGTAAAAGGTTCGGAGTACATTGAAGCTTCGGCTACACAGTCTACACGAATTTATCGGTTTGTAATTCCTTATACAACAGGTATTACAGAATTAATGCGAATCAATATGAAAGGTCGTATCTTTGATATTATCGAACCGCCAATGAATGATGATGAAATGTATCAAACATTGACTGTTATCGCAAAGGAGCATGTTTAATATGAACGATTTTGCGAGCGATCTTGCTAGAGAATTACAAAGGTATGCAAATGTTGTAGAAGAAGAATTGCTAACAGCACAAGAAGAAGTAGCCGATCTTGCTGTAAGTAAATTAAGACAAAGTGGTCCTAAAAAAACAGGTGCTTATCGTAAAGGGTGGCGTAAGAAAAAAGAAGGTAATAGTGTTGTCGTCCACAATACAAAGGGACAACTAACGCATCTGTTGGAAAATGGTCATGCAAAGGCTGGTGGTGGACGTGTTCCGGCTCAAGTACATATTCGTCCAGTTGAAGAGTATGTAATTAATGAATTACCAAGACAGATTGAAAGGGCGCTTGGATAATGACATTAGGCGAATTAACAAAAATTCTTGAAGCTACAGGTTATCCTGTGGCTTATTCTCATTTTACAGCCACACCAGGTAAGCCAGTTCCAGCGCCACCTTATATTTGTTTTCTTGTGGACGGATCAGCAAATTTAATGGCTGATAACAAGGTCTACCACAAGATAAATGATTTAAACATTGAGCTTTATACAACTAAAAAAGACTTAGTTGCAGAAGCAAAACTTGAAAACGTACTAGACGATCATGAGATTCCTTATGATTCGTATGGAACGTTTATTGAATCTGAGAAAATGTATCAAAAAATATACGAAACGAGGTTGTTATAAATGACTAAAGAAAATAAAGTTACGTTTGGTTTGAAGAATGTACATTATGTCCCAATTGATGTTCAAGATTTTTTAGTAAAGTTTGGTACGCCAATCCCGTTACCTGGTGGGGTGGAGCTAACATTTGAGCCACGCGGTGATTTAATTGAATTCTATGCGGATGACATGCTTTATTACGCAGCAAGTAATAACCAAGGTTATGACGGAACGCTATCTATTGCAACTATTCCTGAGCAATTCGCTGTTGATGCATTAGGTGAGCAATTAGATGAAACAGACGGTGTATTAAATGAGTTAGCTGATGCTAAAGGTAAATCATTTGCATTACTATTTGAATTCGATGGCGATGTGAACGCAACTCGACACGTTATGTATAACTGCGCAGCAAGCCGTCCAACAATTGCATCTAAAACAAAAACGAATTCAGCTGAACCAAATACAAATGAACTGAAGTTTGTTTCTAGTCCAATTGTTTTAGCTCCTGGGGGAAGACCTATGGTTAAAACAAAAACAACATCTAAAACAACTCAAGCTATTTATGATAATTGGTACAAAGAAGTGTACGTTAAAAAACCAGCAGCACCAAAAGGAGCGTAAGTAAATGGAAAAGACAATCACAATAGACGGAAAACAAGTCCGACTTAAAAGCACAGCAGCAACAGTCAAACGTTATAAGGCTCAATTTAGACGTAATTTATTTGCAGACTTGATGGGATTAGGAGCAATTAGCGCATTAACTTCATCGGATGGTACGCAACAACCTATCGATATGTCTAATGTTGATTTAAGTAATGTGGATTTTGAACTTATTTATGATTTAACTTGGTTATTCGCTAAAACAGCGGATCAAAGTATTCCTGATCCTATGGTGTGGCTAGATGGTTTTGAAGAGTTCCCTATTGAAGAAATAATGCCAGAAATTATGGATTTAATCCAAGTTACTATGGGAGCAAAAAAAAAATAACAGAAAATGATGAAGAGCAAGGGACTTTCGGTGATGAAGAATTAACATCCGATACGTTCCTTGCTCTTTGTTATAAAGCGAAACTAACAAGATGGGATTTAGAAGATATGACAATCGGTGATTGTTTTGACTATATTGCTGAATTTGCTGAAATGGAGAATCCAGATAAAGAAAAAGTTAGAAAAGCAAATCAAAAAGACTTCGATTCATTCTAAGAAAGGGGTGAGAAAATGGCAGGAAGAATTAAAGGGATTACAATTGAGATTAATGGTAACACTCAACCGTTACAAAATGCTTTAAAAGATGTGAATAAGCAAAGTGATAGCTTGGCTAAAGAACTAAAAGATGTTGAACGTCTTTTGAAATTTGATCCTGGTAATGTTGAAGCTTTAGCTCAGAAGCAAAAGTTATTAACTCAACAAATTGAAAATACAACGCAAAAGTTAGACAAATTGAAAGCAGCGGAGCAACAAGTCCAAGCGCAATTCCAAAACGGAAAAATTTCCGAAGAACAATACCGTGCATTCAGGCGTGAAATTGAATTTACAGAAGGATCGCTTAATGGTCTGAAAAATAAGCTTGGAAATATGAAGGCTGAACAAGATAATGTAGCCAGTTCCACCCGGCAATTAGAAACGTTGTTTAGTGCTACAGGGAAAAGCGTAGATGATTTTGCAGGAGCATTAGGAAATCGTCTTGTGAATGCAATTAAAAGCGGAACAGCTACAAGTCGGCAGTTAGAACAAGCAATTGGTCTTATTGGTCGTGAGGCGTTAGGAGCGGAAGGTGACATTGAAAAATTACAGCGAGCGCTACGATCTGTAGATTCTGGTAATTCTATTCAACAAGTACGAAATGAATTAAGGGACTTACAGCAAGAAGCTGGTAGAACAGAGAAAAAGTTTGAGGGGTTAAAAATAGGATTAGAAAATGTCATCGGTGGAATGGCAGCAGGTGGCGGAATTGCGGCCGCTATTGAAAAATCGATGGATATGTCAAAATTGCAAACCAAAATTGACATAAGCTTCAATGTTCCTGAGTCCTCAAAAAAATCAGTAGAGGAAGCCACAAGAGGTATTTCAGCCTATGGATTAGATGCTGAAGAAGCTCTTGAAGGTGTAAGGAGACAATGGGCATTAAATAAAGGCGTTAGTGATGAAGCTAATGCTTCTTTTGTAAAAAGCGCAGCTGTTATTTCTCAATCATATGCAGGTATTGATTTTACTGAGTTAATTCAAGAGACAAATGAAATTGGCAATGAGTTGGGGCTATCCCAAGAGCATGCCCTATCTATGACGAATACTTTGTTAGGCATAGGGTTTCCGCCTGAACAGCTAGACATTATTGCCGAATACGGAGGGCAGCTTACAAGGGCAGGATACAGCGCTGAAGAAGTACAGGCAATTATGGAAGCTGGTGTTGATACAGGAACCTGGAATTAGATTATAGTTCCCTTGTATGGCGACGTACAATGAAAAACTCCTTTAATTCAGTGAAACTCTCAAATGAGACAATACTGAGCGAAGCCTTTTAGTTAAGGAACGTGCAACGACTAGTCGAAAGACGTAGGGTGTAAGCAAATGACACTCGAAATGGGGAGCAACTCAAGTAGTTGAAGATATAGTCTAATCTATGCGGTGACGTATAGCAGTTCATAAGAGAACGGGCGTGACGTTGCGAATCACGTTGAATATAAATGATTGATAATCTCTTAGACGGTTTGAAAGAAGGTCGTATCAAAGCGGCTGAATTCGGTCAAGGTGTCGATAAAGCTATGACAGAAGCTCTTGAAGGTACAAAAATTTCAGCAGAACAAGTTGAGGTATGGGGGAAAGCTGTAGCTAACGGTGGTAAAGCAGGTTCAATAGCTATGACTGAAATCGCACAAGCTTTATCAGAGGTTGATGATGAAACAAAACGAAATGAATTAGGTGTTAAATTTTTCGGTAGATGATAAATTGTGCCGAAATAAAATCGTTCAAAAACGGTGAAAGCTCAGCATGTAAAGGTGGTGCTAATACCGTGGTAAAGCACATTTTAAAAGATGTGGCTCACCGTAACGCATAGGAGTTGAACCTGTATTACAGAATAAAATACTCCCACGAGTGAACGACAACCCTATAGGTTGAAAATATATGCTGAGCCGAGGATGAGTTAACATCCTATAATGCGGAGAAATTCCCGGAAGTAGAGGATAAAAAGCCTTTACGATAACAAAATGACAATGTATGAAGATCAAGGGCAAAACATCATTAATACTTTGCTAGGTGCGAAAGATAAAACGGTTGATTTTGGAAAACAACAAGATAAATTGAATGATTCCATTAAGAAAATGGATGCAAACCCAGCGGTTAAATTCCAAAAGGCGATGCAAGATTTACAAATGGCTCTCAAACCTGTTCTTGGAGTTATCGCTGATGTTGTTGCTAAAATAGCGGATTGGATTTCTAACAATCCTAAATTAGCGGCTACGTTGGCAGCTATAGCAGTAGCTATTGGTGTAATTTCAGGAGCATTTATGGCTTTAGCACCAATCGTTGTCGTCATATCGAGTATAGGTTTAGCGATGACAGGTTGGATAGCTCTATTCGGTGGGATTGTTGCAGCTGTAGTTGCTTTAGGTGTTGTCATTTATAAAAATTGGAATTCTATAAGTCAATGGACGATAGATACCTTTAATTCTATAGGTGAATATTTATCTGAATTGTGGAGTGGAATAGTCGAAACAGCATCATCTTGGTTATCTTCGCTTGTAGAATCAGTGTCTGGATGGTGGGCTTCTCTAGTAGAATCAACGACAACGTGGCTATCTTCACTTGTCGAAACGGCATCGTCTTATTGGTCATCTCTAGTAGAAACAGCCTCAGGATGGTTTTCTTCTTTAATTGATACAGCTGTAGGTTGGCTCTCCTCTTTAGTTGAGACGGCATCTACTTGGTGGTCATCTTTGGTAGAAACAGCAACTCAATTTTTCATGCAACTATACCAAAAATGGCAAGAAATTTGGAATTCTATACTTATATTCTTAGATCCAATTATTTCATTAATTTCAACGGTACTACAAGCTGGATGGCTATTAATCCAAGCTGGAGCGCAAATTGCTTGGGCGGCAATATCTCAATATATTATTCAACCAATTCAACAAGCTTATGAATGGGTAAGTACAAAAATTGGCGAATTAGTTACATGGCTTGGTACACAATGGGAAATTGCAAAAGCGGTAGCGCAAGTTGCATGGGGATTATTTAAACAATATATCATTCAACCGGTTCAGGAAACTTGGATTTTAGTGAAGCAAAAATTTAGTGATTTAGTTTCTTGGCTTGGTTCACAGTGGGAATTAGCGAAGTCTTACACACTAGCAGGGTGGAATTTAATAAAACAGTATGTTATTCAACCGGTTCAAGAATTGTGGAATACAACGAAACAAAAGCTTTCAGATTTAGCTAACTGGATATTAGGAAATTGGGAATCTATAAAATCGTATACACTCTCAGCCTGGAATTTAGTGAAGCAATATGTTATTCAGCCAGTAACAGACGCTTATAATCAGGCAAAGCAAAAATTTACTGATTTATATAATTCAGCTAGAGAAAAATTCGATTCCGTAAAGAATGCAGCGCAAGAAAAATTTGAAGCAGCGAAACGATTTATTATTGATCCAATTAAAGATGCGGTTGATAAAGTAGAGAGATTTGTAGATAAAATAAAGTCATTTTTTAGTAATTTAAGATTAAAAATACCATCTCCTGAAATGCCTAAATTACCACACTTTAGCTTGCAGACTAGTACATGGACAGTTATGGGGAAAAATATCACTATCCCATCAGGCGTTAATGTGGACTGGCGTGCAAAAGGTGGTATCTTCACTAAGCCGACAATATTCGGAATGAATGGTGGCAATCTACAAGGGGCTGGCGAAGCTGGTGATGAAGCTGTTTTACCTTTAAATAAAAAGACACTTGGGGGTATTG
>Ga0209130_1001739_pt1 | contig 12995 bp, 12 predicted proteins | sample AraplaMF_Cvi_mLB_FD_184264 | JGI IMG/M metagenome (GOLD analysis project Ga0209130, IMG submission 184264) | Arabidopsis root microbial communities from the University of North Carolina, USA - plate scrape MF_Cvi_mLB (SPAdes) (version 2) | ecosystem: Host-associated > Plants > Roots > Endosphere...
CGCTTGATCCAGTGTACTAATTACATTAAGTAGTGTCGTTTTTCCAGATCCAGAAGGACCCATAATCCCTACAAATTCCCCTTCTTTAATACTTAATGATACACCCTTTAATGCTTTGGACTGATTCTCATTTCTTTTCCCATACGTTTTTTCTACACTTTCTACAGTAACTACATTTGTTGACATCTCTTTCACTCCATCCCTTTTGTATAAATTAAATTTCCCACATATTTCTCATCTTTTTCTCATGTAAATCCTTAAGAATTTTTTAATTATTCATTCATTAAGAGTTACACCCGTAACATGAACCTATTTCCTACTTCATATTCTCATTTTTCTATAACTCGTTCCCTCGATTTCTCTTACATTTACCTTACATTTTTGTAAGATAAAAAAGAAAACACACCATAATGAATTGATGTGTTTTCTCTTTAAACTCTATTTTCGATTATTTATTTCCTCTTTCATACTCCCCACAAATCCATTTAGTTCAACAACTTCTGATTTTTCTTCCCCATATTTACGTACATTTACAGCTCCGTTCTCCATTTCCTTATCCCCAATAACAAGAACATACGGAACTTTTTGCATTTGTGCTTCTCTTATTTTATATCCTAACTTTTCATCTCGTATATCTCTTTCGACACGAACGCCAGCTTGTGCTAATTTATCCACAACCTCATCTGCATATTGTACATGGACTGCATTCGAAACTGGAATGACTTTCACTTGAACTGGTGCCACCCATGCCGGGAACGCACCTCCAAAGTGCTCAATTAATATCGCTAAAAAGCGGTCTAAAGATCCTAAAACTGCCCTATGAATGACAACAGGTCTTCTCTTTTCATTCTTCTCATCTATATAATTTAAATCAAACTTTTCTGGCATTTGAAAATCTAGCTGAATTGTTCCGCACTGATGACTTCTATTTAAAGCGTCTTTAATATGAAAATCGATTTTCGGTCCGTAAAATGCACCGTCACCTTCATTTAGTCTATATTTATAATTCAATGAATGTAATACATTTTCTAATGACGCTTCTGCTTGTTTCCATAACTTATCATCCCCCATTGAATCTTCTGGACGAGTAGAAAGCTCTACTTCATATTCGAATCCAAAAGTTTTATAAACGTAATCAATTTGCGCCATTACGGATTTAATTTCATCTTCAATTTGTTCCGGTGTTACAAATAAATGAGCATCATCTTGGCAGAAAGTACGTACTCTTAATAATCCATTTAATGCCCCGCTAAATTCATGTCGGTGTACTTGACCGAACTCACACATCCGAATTGGCAATTCACGATAAGAGTGTAATTTATTTTTGAACATTAACATATGACCTGGGCAGTTCATCGGTTTTAATGCAAAGCTTTTATTGTCTACTTCTGAGAAATACATGTTATCCTTGTAATGTCCCCAGTGTCCTGATTTCTCCCATAATTCTTGGTTCATCATAAACGGAGTACGTACTTCTTGATACTTATACTCTTTTTGAATTTCTCTTAAAAATGCTTCTAATTCATTTCGGATAATCTGTCCTTTCGGTAAATAAAATGGCATTCCTGGAGCCTCTTCTGAAAACATAAATAACTCTAGCTCATTACCTAACTTACGATGATTTCTTTTTGCTGCTTCTTCTACGAAATGTAAATACTCTTCTAATTCTTTTTGAGAAGAGAACGCAACACCATAAATACGCTGAAGCACTTGATTGTTACTATCACCTCGCCAATATGCACCAGAAACGTGAGTTAATTGGAATGCTTTCAAATAGCCTGTTGACGGTAAATGTGGTCCTCTACATAAATCTACAAATTCACCTTGTTTATATAGTGTTACACTTTCCCCACTAGGAATCGCTTCTAACAATTCTAATTTCAGGTGATCATTCATTTCTTGAAACAGTTTTGCTGCCTCTTCTCGTGAAACTTCAATTCGTTCTATTTTTACATTTTCATTTATAATCTTTTTCATTTCTTTTTCGATTTTCGTTAAATCTTCTACGTTTACACTATTCGGGAGATCCATATCATAATAAAATCCATTTTCAATAACCGGTCCTACACCAAGGTTTACATTACCATACATTCTCTTTACAGCTTGCGCTAAAATATGTGCAGCGGAATGTCTTGCAATTTCTACTCCTTCATTTGAATCTATAGTAATGATTTCTACTTCCGCATTTTTTTCAATATTGTGGCGTAAATCATATAATCCATCATTTACTTTTCCTGCGACAGCTTTCTTTTTTAAACTACTGCTAATGGATCCAGCAATTTCTTCTAAAGTAATTCCTTTTACAAATTCTTTCACGCTACCATCTGGAAATTTAATTTCAATCATTTGTTCTTTCATTTTTCATCTCTCCATTCCATAATAAAAAGCACACTCATCCCTAAAATAGGGACGAGCGTGCTTTTACCCGTGGTTCCACCCAGATTCCCATTGTAAATTTGCAATGGCTTCTTTTACGGTAACGTCGTTTACACGGCACTAGATACTGTATTTCCCCAGTGCAGCTCTAAGGTGGTAAGTTATTTTTCTGCGTTAGGAAGTTCTCAGCTTTCCTTCCTTCTCTGTATAACCGGGTAAAATAACTCGTGTCCTTTTCTTCGCTTATTATAAAATTGAATGCAAAAAAGCATATTCATCCCTAAAAATTAGGGACGAATATGCTTATATTCGTGGTTCCACCCAGATTCCCATCACAAAAAACATAATGGCTTCTTTTGCGATAACGTCGCTTACACGGCACTAGATACTGTATTTCCCTAGTGCAGCTCTAAGGTGGTAAGTTATTTTTCTGCGTTAGGAAGTTCTCAGCTTTCCTTCCCTCTCTGTATAACCGGGCAAAATAACTCGTGTCCTTTTCTTTGCTTTTATAAGTACATCCATTAATTGTTATTTACTATATCCTATTCATTTTATTATTGCAAGTGTTTAAAAAAGAAACCAAAAATAAATTTTTGGTTTCCCCTTCTCAATTTTACCAATCTTGTGGTTCGTAATTTAAGTCTGAAAATAGACGTCGTTTCTCTTTCTTCGATAAATCTCTCCACTGTCCAACAGGTAAATTATTCAATTCAATATTCATAATTCTCGTACGTTTTAACGTGTATACTTGATAACCTAAAGCTTCACACATACGACGAATTTGGCGATTTAGCCCTTGTGTTAAAATGATTTTGAACTCATATTTTGATAACTGTGTGATCTCACAAGGAAGTGTTTTCGTTCCTAAAATCTTCACACCAGCTGCCATTTTTTCTAAGAAATCAGGTGTAATTGGCTTATCTACTGAAACGATATATTCTTTCTCATGTTTGTTTTCAGCACGTAAAATTTCATTAACGATATCACCATCATTCGTTAACAAAATTAAACCGTCTGAGTCTTTATCAAGACGTCCAATGTGACTAATTCGTAATGGATGATTCACTAAATCGATAATATTACCTTTTACAGATTTCTCACTCGTACATGTAATACCTACTGGTTTATTTAAAGCAATATATACGTGGTCTCGAGCGATACGAAGTTGCTCTCCATTTACGCGTACATCATCACCTGGATTTACTTGGTCACCAATTTTTGCAACCTTACCGTTAATAATTACTCTTCTCTCATTAATTAATTTATCTGCTCCACGTCGAGACGCTTTTCCAGCTTCACTAATAAATTTATTGATACGCAAATTAGGCACATCCTTTTCTAAACAAAATTTCAAGCTCACACTGCTTCTACCGTACAATACAAAAGGTAAGCCTTCTATTATAACTTAAATATATTAACATGAAAGAGTATATAACGTCTTCTATTAATTACTCGTTTATAAGAAAATATCTTTATTATACATTCATTTATGCACGTTTTGTACACTTAATATACAAGCCACTCTTCCTTACATATAGCTTGTTTACCTCTTATATCTTCTAAATCCTCATGAATATTAGCTAGTTTATACAACTCAGGGAAAATCTCTTCTACATAATTTTGATGCGCCATTTCATCTTTCCAATAAGTTAACACTATGTAATGATTTCCAGTTTTTAAAGACTTCCCAATAACTCCACCTAACATCCCTTTTGCATTTTCTATCCCTTTATTCCAAATTGTTTCTTGTTTATGTAAAAACTCCTTTTCCTTTTCTACCTTTACATCACATATAGCAACTCTGACGAATGATCCTTCTATAACAACATCTTTTAAAGGCATATCAGTTATATCAAACAACGTTTGATATAGTTCAATTTCACATGAAAGAAACGTATCCTCTTGATTACTATTTACATAAATAGTATCGTGAGCACCATTTATAAATGATTGATATGCACTTTTATCTTCCCATAAAGTAAATACACATGCCTCATCGTTATTCCATCCACCAAATTGTCCATGAAATCCATCTAGATGCCGTATATCTTGCCATTTTTCTTGTGCTTTTGAAAATAACTCTTTTTTCTCTTCTTCCACTCTACAGTAGATTGTTTTTAGTAACATTTTTAATTCCCCCTTAGGCTATAATTTATCTTCCACTTACAACTTTCAGTTTACATAATAATTTTATGATCTCTTTAGTACTCCTTATCCACATATAAAACGAATCATATTTATCACTACATCTATCAAACCATCTATCTGATTTTATTTCAAATAATTCAGAATAAAAAAAAGATGTAATTCTTAATGAATTACATCTTTAGCTAGTCTCCCTTATTCATCTTTTTCTCAAATAAATAATACGTTAGTTCTCCCGGATAATGTAATACAGTTACATTTCTCTCCCCTTTTTTAAAACTAACAGTATGCCCGTTTTCCCCTAAGTTCTCCCATCCACTGGCCTTTGTAATAGGCATTACACTTATATATTTATAATCCTCTTCCTTTTCATCGTTAATATGGATTGCTGAAATTGGTACTGGAAAATCTTCAATTTTAGATTCTTTGTCTAAATATATTAGTGTAAATAAACCAACTAATAACACAGCCGTTGAAATATTTGAAACTAGTTTTCTTCTATTCATTTTCACTAAAAAACCTCTTTTCTCACATATTACTTTCATCATTTTACTAATCTTAATTATTTATGTATAGAAAAAATATAATTAAAATCAATTCCAAACTATTTTCTCTATTATTAACAATATCATTGTTGTATATTACAATTAAAAGATTTTTATTTTTGGAGGTATTACCCGTTGAAGAAATTATTTTTTAATAAATGGACAATAGTTATTTCTATTTTTATTATTACCTGTACGATTTTCTACGCAACTAAAGATAAAAATAATAACGCAAAAACTACCGTAGAAACAGTTGATACAAAAAGTTTTAAAACTAAATTACAACCAAAAATTGATGAATTAACTACAAATTATAATGACATCATCGAAAAAGATTGGTTGCCTGCCTGGGAAGAAATTAACACGAACGGAGATTCAGTAGACAGAGATAAACTATTAGTCACAATGACTGCTATTTCCAAACAATACGAAAAAATTATGAACGAAATAGACACTGTGAAAATTAAAGAAAACATATCGGAAGTACAAATACAAGAACAACTAATTTATTTCACAACCGAATTTAAGACTGCTTCTAAATTTATGAAAAACGCAGCCGATTTAATTATCGACGGAGCAAATAACTCTACTCCATCCAATGAAACAATTGAAAATACTAAACATGCTTTAGGACTTGCAGACCAACATATTGTTCTCTCTTTATCTACGTTAAATGAAGTTGAAGTTAAGTTAAGACTTGCAAAAAAATAAAACTGGTTACTATTTTAAAATAAAAAAAGATTGCATTTCACATTTTGTCTGTCTATAATGTTTTTATTGATTTACAATCAATGTTCTTATAAATTTTATAATTCGGATGAACCATTCAGGAGAAGATCTATTGATCTACCGACGGGGCAAAAAGTTGTAAAACCAACTTTGAAACTCTCAGGTCTTGGTTACAAGTAGAACTGCATGGGGACGAATCTCTGGAGAGACTCCCTTTCGCTTTATATAGCGCGGAGGAAAACGAGCACCGAAGGAGCAAATCCGCTACTTTAGCGGATAATCTCTCAGGTAAAAGGACAGAGACAAGCGAAAGAAAAAGCCGATTTGTATCGGTTTATTTTTCTATCCCTTGTTTCTCCAGAGACCATTTCATTTACTTGAAGTGGTTTTTATTTTTTCTAAAAAAGGAGAATACAGATGGAGACAGTAAGTAAAGTATTAGAACAAATCAATCACTATGTGTGGGGATTACCAACGTTATTGTTACTCGTTGGTACTGGTATCATTCTCACAGTGCGTTTAAAAGGTTTACAATTTAGTAAACTATTATACGCTCACAAACTAGCATTTAAAAAATCAGAAGATACATCTTCCTCAGGGGATATTAGCCACTTCCAAGCACTTATGACAGCTATGGCGGCAACGATTGGTATGGGAAATATAGCCGGTGTTGCAACTGCTGTGACAATCGGTGGACCCGGTGCAATCTTTTGGATGTGGATTACTGCTTTGTTCGGTATGGCAACAAAATATGCCGAAGCAATTCTTGCAGTGAAATACCGTGTTAGTAATGAAAATGGCGAATATTCAGGTGGGCCTATGTACTATTTAGAACGTGGTTTAGGTAAGAAATGGCTTGCAGTTTTATTCGCTATATTCGGTACAACTGCTTCTTTCGGTATCGGGAATATGGTGCAATCTAATTCAGTTGCAGAGGCAATGCGAATTAATTTCTCTTTCCCTCCTGCTTTAACTGGTATAGTAATGTCATTTTTAATCGCTATCGTTATTTTAGGCGGTGTAAAAAAAATCGGGAAAGTAACAGGATATGTAGTTCCTATTAAAGCTTTCTTTTATATCATTGCTGGTCTTATCATTATTTTCTATCACTACGATCAAATTCCTGAAGCATTTTCACTTATTTTTTCTGGTGCGTTTAATGGTACTGCAGCTGCTGGTGGTTTTATCGGTGCAACAGTTGCATCAGCTATTCAAATTGGAATGGCGCGCGGCGTATTTGCGAACGAAGCTGGTTTAGGGAGTGCCCCTATTGCCGCGGCGGCGGCAAAAACAGATTCACCTGCAAAACAAGCTTTAGTTTCAATGACAGGTACTTTTCTAGATACGTTTATTGTATGTACTATTACAGGACTTGTATTAATTACTACAGGTGCATGGAAATCTGGTAAAACTGGCGTTGAAGCTACAACACTTGCGTTCCAATCTGTATTTGGCACTGCTGGTAGTATGATTCTCGGTATCGCGATTATATTATTTGCCTACTCTACTATTTTAGGATGGTCGTATTACGGAGAGAAATGCGTGGCTTATTTATTTGGAGAAAGTGCCGTTAAATATTATAAAGCAATCTTTATTGTCATGATTGCTATTGGTGCGAATTTAAAATTAGGCATCGTATGGACATTTGCGGATATTGCAAATGGACTTATGGCGATTCCAAACTTAATTGGTCTTATTGGGTTAAGTGGTATTGTTGTTGCTGAAACAAATCGCTTTTTACAAGCAGAGAAATTGAAAGAAAATAATAAAAAACAGGCAAGTTAATCTATGCAAGTAGGAATGACTCATACATGATGAGCATTCCTTTTTTCATCCCCTCTTTTACTTAATTACTATCATTAAAAATATATTTATATCAATGTTTACTCCTTTTTATTCCTCCAAAAGTTTTTCACATAAATGTCATAAATCGTATGGTCTAACTATATAGTTGAAAAGGAATGCGGCATTAAAGTGTCGCTGAAAAACTCATCCAAGAAAAGGGAGGAAAAATCTTTTGAAAAACAAAATCATTGTTTTCCTATCTGTTTTGTTATTTATTATTGGTGGTTTCTTCTTTAACACAAATACTTCAAGCGCTGAAACATCATCTACTGATTACGTTCCTAACCAATTAATCGTTAAGTTCAAGCAAAATGCATCTTTAAGTAATGTGCAATCTTTTCATAAATCTGTCGGAGCTAATGTCGTATCTAAAGATGATAAGTTAGGTTTTGAAGTCGTTCAATTTTCAAAAGGTACTGTAAAAGAAAAAATAAAGAGTTATAAAAATAATCCAGATGTGGAATATGCAGAACCGAATTATTACGTTCACGCCTTTTGGGCTCCAAACGACCCATATTTTAAAAATCAATATGGATTACAAAAGATTCAAGCTCCACAAGCTTGGGATAGCCAACGAAGTGATCCTGGTGTAAAAGTAGCCATTATTGATACAGGAGTTCAAGGCTCACACCCGGATTTGGCTTCGAAAGTAATTTACGGGCATGATTATGTTGATAACGACAATACATCTGATGATGGTAATGGTCATGGTACACATTGCGCTGGAATTACTGGAGCACTTACGAATAACAGCGTCGGAATTGCTGGTGTTGCCCCACAAACTTCCATTTATGCTGTTCGCGTATTAGATAATCAAGGAAGTGGTACTCTCGATGCTGTAGCGCAAGGTATTCGAGAAGCTGCTGATTCGGGTGCAAAAGTAATTAGTTTAAGTTTAGGAGCTCCAAATGGTGGTACTGCATTACAACAAGCCGTTCAATATGCATGGAATAAAGGCTCTGTTATAGTTGCAGCTGCTGGAAATGCTGGAAATACAAAAGCTAATTACCCTGCTTATTACAGCGAAGTGATTGCAGTTGCTTCTACAGATCAATCAGATAAGAAATCTTCATTTTCTACTTATGGTAGCTGGGTAGATGTTGCAGCACCAGGTTCAAATATATATTCCACATATAAAGGAAGCACGTATCAATCATTAAGTGGTACATCTATGGCAACACCTCATGTCGCAGGAGTTGCTGCTCTTTTAGCAAATCAAGGATATAGCAATACACAAATTCGTCAAATTATTGAGTCTACTACAGATAAAATTAGTGGTACAGGTACGTACTGGAAAAACGGTAGAGTCAATGCATATAAGGCTGTACAATATGCGAAGCAATTACAAGAAAATAAAGCTTCTTAAGAAATAAAGTAAAACTTTAATCAGTCGATCTACCATTAATGCGGAATAAAATAGAAGGAGAGACTTCTACAACTAAAGCCTCTCCTTCTTATAAACTATATTACTCTCCCTGCTTTTTAACCATATGTAAATACAGCACAAAATCCGTCATTGTCGATGAATGACCAAATTGACGAATCATCGCTGTTATATTTCCCCTATGATATGTCCCATGGTTTACGACATGTTGTACTAACTCTAAAATTGATGTTTCTAATTTCCCTACATATGGATTCTCGATAACAAATACAGCATTCACGTCCTCTATTGTAATTAAAAAATCTATATATTGTTTTGCCATGTTGTCAAACATTTCTTCTAATTCAAGAAACGATTTATTTTCGATTTCTGTTCGTAAACTTTCTCGGTCTTGTATTGCCTCATTCATACTTTTACCATGCAATATGTGCAACCACACTTGATCTGTTACATAAATATGTGCAAAAGTATCCTTAATTGATGGAAAAACACTCTGTATCTGTTCAGTAAAAATCGTCTCATAGTTTGGTAATTCTTTTATTCGATTAAACAATTGTGTATTAGCCCAAGCATGGTAATCCACCTGTTTTAACATGTACTCTTTCAATCCAAATCGCCTCCTTATTGTATGAAACGAATGGTTTGTTTCTTCATTTCTGATTCTCTATCAGCTTTTGCAATCCCTTTTTCTTCAACTACATATTTATTTATAGTTTTATATTTTACATACGTATGAAATTCAGTTTGAAATGGAAACGGTGTAATCCGAATTGTTTCCTCGTCCACCCATTCAGCTTGAATAGGTTTATCTTCTTTACTATTAAACACTTCTGTTCCTTCAAAACCATTTTTAAACAAATCAATTTCATCTTTCTTTTCTACACCAGGTTTATTCATACACACGTATAAAGAAAGTTCATCACAAAACTTTAATAATCTATAATGTTTATCGAACATCGCAAACTGTTCTTTTGTTAACGTTTTCAAAATTCTTTTTTGTCGTTCCAATTCCCCTGTATAAAATGACATCATCTCTTCATCTTCCTCATTTAATGGAAATGATAAAAAATGTTTACTACAAAGTAATGCTCCGTATGGATTTGAATCTTCAATTTCATTCAAGCCAATCGTATAAAAAACAAAGCGTAATGAACTTGGACAGTCCATAAATGTATATGGGATATGTTTAGCATCATTCAAAATTGGAACTTTATCAAGTTCTATCCATCCTCTATCATGCTCATATATTGCATCAATAGCCGCTTTTAAGTATGCGTCATCTTCAAAAAAATCTTCTTTTATATGTTTCGCAATTTCCCCAGCTAAAAAACCGTGATCATGTTGACGAATTAATATACTTTCTTTCTCATCTTTTTCACGAAAAATCATCCGTATACTCCCCCTCATCCTCATATTACAATGCTTTCTATGCATCAATTCTTAATTAATCCCTAATTATTAGCAGGGATTCAGTTTCTTGCAACGAAATTAACATAACTATATAGCATTCTTTCTAACAATATAAATAGCTTTATCTTTACTATCTATTATACTAAATCTTTCATTCCAAAAAATTTTTTATGAGGTGAAAACATGAACAAAACAGAATTAATTAAAAATGTAGCACAATCAGCTGATATTTCTCAAAAGGATGCTTCTGCAGCTGTACAATCTGTTTTTGACACAATTGCTACTGCATTACAATCTGGCGATAAAGTTCAATTGATTGGCTTTGGAACTTTTGAAGTGCGCGAAAGATCTGCTCGTACAGGACGTAACCCACAAACTGGTGAAGAAATTCAAATCGCTGCTGGTAAAGTCCCAGCATTTAAAGCAGGTAAAGAGTTAAAAGAAGCTGTGAAATAAACAAGAAACCAGCCATTTTATAGGCTGGTTTCTTGTTTTAAATAAGTAATTCCTTTATATTTTCTGCATGATACACTTCACAAATATAAAACATACATTTGCAGTTACTTACAATTTGATATTTTCTAGTTGGATACACATTCGCTGTAACAGAACATCCATCAAACAATTCAATAATATTTCCAGATGGCTGATATCCTTCATATAATACGTTCCTTCTTACTTCCATCTTTTCTATAAGTTTTTCAACTGGAATGTTTCCACTCTCTAACTCGCTCTTTATTATATTTGGTAAAAACGAAGTATCCGCAAAAATGAGATTTTCAGATAATACTTTTCCTTTATAACTAACATTGGATACACGGTAAAGAAATGTTCCGTTTTTATCGAAGAAATTCTTTGCTTCTTTCGGGATATACTGTCTATCAATTACCTCTTGTTCGAGAACATCAAATTGGACTGTATCATTCAAAAGCTTTTCTAAAGCATGAATAGATGATGTATCTCTAGAAAATAAAATACTTTTAATTGCTTGTACATTATAAGTGAATTCATTTGTTCTATTTTCCGCTACTAACATGAGGAACACCTCTTCTATAAGATATTTTATTAAACCTATTTATAATTTAAAAGCGCTACTGCGTCTAACTGTGTGATTTTAGTTACTTCTTTACTAAATATTGCAATGGAAGCCAAACAATCTATACTTGGTCTTATGTCTTCCATCATTGTATGTTCTACTAACTCTTCTCTATCCTTAAAAACCAACAAATTTGGAGGATCATTTGGAGCCGACACGGTAATATCCATTGGTGGAATCATTAGCCCTTCACCTGTGGCTTTTAACACTGCTTCTTTTCGAGTCCAATATGTTAAAAAACCTTCAATTTTCTGTTCATCTCGTAATTTCATAATTTGCGCTATTTCAATGTCCGTTAATACACCCTCTGCCATTTTCATAACATCTACATTTGGGCTTATTTGTTCAACATCAACGCCTACAGGTGCAGATTTTGTAAATGCAACAACAATCCACTCACCTGAATGAGAAACAGATAACTGCGGCATGCCTTCCGGTAATCGTGGTCTGCCATGTTGTAACTTACATACTGGGCACATTCGGTCAATCGGTACTTGAACTGGCGACATAGAAAGTATCTTTCCAAGAACTAATCTACTAATTACACAACCTATTATAAATCGTGCACGATCTGCCGAATGGTGATATGAATTTGCTTTCTCTCGTTCAACGTCATTTAGTAAATTGTAATGCCATGATTGTAAATCTGAAATTCTTCCCCACCATATTTGACAATCATTCTCATTAAGAGTTGGTATAGAATCTACAACTTTACTTTCTATCATGTAAACTCTCCTTTATGCAACGAATATCCATTGTTATTCATTGACAAGTGCTTTCTGTTTTTTTGATACAGATAACATTTTTTCTTTCTTCTTTGACATTACCTCTTTATCTGAAATCCGTAAAGAAAATAGTAATGCTACAAGTAAAAACATTGCTGATCCAATTAATGCAGCCTGATATGGTAAGAAATCTGAATGAGCATTATTTTGTACACTATTGTTTCCAAAACCGGCTAGTATACTAGCTAAAACAGCGACCCCTATTGCAGATCCTAATCGATTTTGCACATTAAATATAGTAGTTGCTCTCCCCATAGAAGGTGGCGCTATATTGTTAAATGCAGAAAATTGGACTGCTCCAACAGACTGACCTAAGAAAATACCTATGCTAAACAATAATGCCCGTATTTGCCATGGATTCGTATCGTGATTTACAAAACTTAATAAAACGAAGATAATCGCCGTACAAATTAAGCCAATAGAAATTACTTTACGAGCTCCTAATTTCTTATATGACCATGGTACAATTTGTGACGATATCATTAATCCAATCGCCTCCGGGAATGTCGTAAGACCTGATTCTAGTGCGGAAACTCCTATTACATTTTGATACATAAGCGGAAAAATAAATAACATTCCTAGCAAACCAGCGGATGAAAACAATGAAATAAGACTCATTTTTCTAAAGACTGACTCTTTTAATAAGCGTAAATCTAACATCGGTTGCTTTACTCTAAGTT
>Ga0209130_1001741_pt1 | contig 12990 bp, 12 predicted proteins | sample AraplaMF_Cvi_mLB_FD_184264 | JGI IMG/M metagenome (GOLD analysis project Ga0209130, IMG submission 184264) | Arabidopsis root microbial communities from the University of North Carolina, USA - plate scrape MF_Cvi_mLB (SPAdes) (version 2) | ecosystem: Host-associated > Plants > Roots > Endosphere...
GGCTGATTATAGCCGATGGGAATGCTGTGATATTGAAACCTGAGATGAATTCGGCAGAACAATTGCCTGATAACGATTTTGACGCCGATTTTGAAGGTGATTTAACGGCCGATCCCCTCGCGCCGATTGAACTTGAATTGAGCAAGTCCGACTGCGGCGAGCGCCTGGACAAGGTGGTCGCCCGCCTGGTGCCCCAGTTCTCGCGCGGCCGCCTGCAGTCCTGGATTGAAGAAGGCCATATTACTGTCGATGGCAAGCCGGCCAAGGTCCGCGCCACTGTGTATGGCGATGAAAAGATCCTGGTGATTCCGCAGCCGGCGCCGGAAGACGTGGCGTTCACCCCGGAAGACGTGCCGCTGGATATTGTTTTCGAGGACGACAACCTGCTGGTCGTCAACAAGCCGGCCGGCCTGGTGGTCCATCCAGGCGCGGGCAACTGGTCCGGCACCATGCTGAACGGCCTGCTGTTCCGCTGGCCGCAACTGGGCGGCGTGCCGCGCGCCGGCATCGTGCACCGCCTGGACAAGGACACCAGCGGCCTGATGGTGGTGGGCAAGGACCTGCCGACCCAGACCGACCTGGTGCGCCAGCTGCAAGCCCGCACCGTCAAACGCGTGTACTGGTGCATTGTCTGGGGCACGCCACGCCTGAGCGGCACTATCGATGCGTCGATGGGCCGCGACCAGAAGGACCGCGTGAAGATGGCGGTCTCGACCAGCATGGGCTCCAAGCCTGCGATTACCCATTACCAGCGCCTGGCCGAAGGCACACTCGACGGCCGCCCGGTATCGCTGGTGCAATGCCGCCTGGAGACCGGCCGCACCCACCAGATCCGCGTCCACATGGCGCACCTGGGCTTCTCCCTGATCGGCGACCAGGTCTACGGCAAGCAACACATGGCCAGCGTGTTCCCGCGCCAGGCTTTACAGGCGCGCCGTCTTGGCCTGGTGCATCCTGCCACCGGCGAGCAGATGGAATGGGTGGTCCCGCTAGCGGATGACTTCAAGGAACTGATGGATCGCGCGGGCATCGAGGAGCCGGACGAATCGGTCCTGTCCGCCGCCGCCGCTTCCCACGGCGAATACGAAGACTACGACATCTACGACGACGAATTCGACGACGAATAAATGCAGCAATCTTTCCAAGGGGCGCAGTGGCTGGTGCCTGACTGGCCCGGCGCACCGGCCAATATCGGTTTTGTCTGTACCACGCGGCGCGGCGGCGTGAGCCCGGAACCCTACGGGCCGGGCCCGCAGGCGATTGCCACGACGGGCGGCGGCCTGAACCTGGGTGTGCACGTTGGCGACGATCCATCCAACGTCGCGTTCAACCGGGCCATCCTGCGCGGGCGTTTGCCGACTGAGCCGGCGTGGCTGTCGCAAGTGCACGGCGCCGCAGTGGTGCGAGCGGATCGGCTGGGGCGCGGCAGCGTGCCGGAGGCGGATGCCAGCATTGCGGCCATGCCGGGCGCCGTCTGCGCCATCCAGACGGCGGATTGCCTGCCGGTGCTGTTCACCAATCGCGCCGGGACGGTGGTCGGCGCCGCCCATGCGGGCTGGCGCGGCCTGGCTGGCGGCGTGCTTGAGGCGACTGTGAAAGCCATGCGTGCAGAAGCGGGCGACGAGATCATCGCCTGGCTGGGCCCGGCGATCGGCCCGCAGGAGTTCGAGGTTGGCCAGGAGGTGCTGGAAGCTTTCCTGGCCGGCGCGGCCGAAGCGGGCGAGGCGGCAGTGCGTGCCGCCTTCCTGGCGCGGCCAGGGCTGCCTGGCAAGTATCTCGCCGATATTTATGCGCTGGCGCGGCTGGCGTTGAAGCGGGTGGGGGTGACGGATGTCAGCGGTGGCGACTTATGCACGGTCACCGACGCCAGCCGCTTCTACTCCTACCGCAGGGACAAGGTCACCGGAAGGCAGGCGACTTTGATCTGGATCAAGGAGTAGGTGGTTCATTACGACGGGCGGCTTCGGCTGCCCGTTTGCGTTTGCGGCGTTTGCCGCCTGTTAGATAAAATAGTATTCCTAATGGCAACAAGCCATACAGCAGGAAAGTCATAATGCCGGCGACCACGGTTGGTTCCGTGAACGCCATCAGGATTGTGACGTAGAGCCAGGCAACAGCAACAATCAACATAAGTAGTCTTTTTAAATTCTGAATGGACTCAACAATGAACATGCCCGACCCGCAAGCCTTCGCAAACGCATGGATGGCGCAAATCAGCGATCCCAACCAATGGCAATCCTGGATCAAGATGATGCCGGAGATGGATGCTGTCCCAGGCGCCGCACTGCTGCGCGATGCAGGCGCTACCGTCCGTCCGGAGGCGATGGAGCAATTGCAAAACGAGTACATGGGCGAGTTCGGTGCGCTGTGGCAGGACTTCCTGGCCGGTAAAGCGCCTTCCTTGAAGGATCGCCGCTTTTCGTCCGAAGCCTGGCAGGGCAATCCGGTGTCCGCGTTCAATGCGGCATCATACCTGCTAAACAGCAAATTCCTCATGCGAATGGCGGAAGCCGTTGACGCGAGCCCTCACCAGAAACAGAAAATCCGCTTTGCCGTGCAGCAGGTGGTCGACGCCATGTCGCCCGCCAACTTCCTGGCTACGAACCCGGAAGCGCACCAGAAACTGATCGAAACCAAGGGTGAAAGCCTGACCAAAGGGCTGGCCAACCTGCTGGGCGATATCCAGAAGGGCCATATTTCCCTGTCCGACGAAAAGGCGTTCGAAGTGGGCCGCAACCTGGCCACGACCGAAGGCCAGGTGGTGTATGAAAATGAGCTGTTCCAGCTGATCCAGTACACCCCGCTGACCAAGACCGTGCACGAGCGCCCGCTGCTGATGGTGCCGCCTTGCATCAACAAGTACTACATCCTTGACCTGCAGCCGGAGAATTCGCTGGTGCGCTATGCGGTGGAGCAGGGCAATACCGTGTTCCTGGTCTCCTGGCGCAACCCCGACCAGTCGCTCGCCAACACCACCTGGGACGACTACATTGAAAAAGGGGCGATCAACGCGATCAATATCGCGCGCGAGATCACCAAGCAGGACAAGCTGAACGTGCTGGGCTTCTGTGTCGGCGGCACGTTGCTGTCGACCGCCCTGGCCGTGCTGGCGGCGCGCGGCGAACAGCCTGCCGCGGGCATTACGCTGCTGACCACCTTCCTGGACTTCAGCGATACCGGCGTGCTGAACGTGTTTGTCGACGAGCCGCAGGTACAACTGCGTGAGCAGACGCTGAAATCCGGCGGCCTGATGCCGGGACGCGACCTGGCCAGCACCTTCTCCAGCCTGCGTCCGAATGACCTGGTGTGGAACTATGTGCAGTCCAACTACCTGAAGGGCAACGAACCGCCTCCGTTCGACCTGCTGTACTGGAACTCCGACTCGACCAACCTGCCGGGCCCCATGTTCTGCTGGTACCTGCGCAACACTTATCTGGAAAACAGCCTGAAAGTCCCCGGCAAGCTGACCGTGGCGGGTGAAAAAGTCGACCTGTCGAAGATTCACGCGCCGGCCTTCATCTACGCTTCGCGCGAAGACCATATCGTGCCGTGGAACTCGGCTTACCAGTCGACCAGGATCCTGAACAACAAGAATCCCGAGCTGAACAAGTTCATCCTGGGTGCTTCCGGCCATATCGCCGGCGTGATCAATCCGGCCGCCAAGAAAAAGCGCAGCTACTGGACCAACGATGCCCGTCCCGCATCGCATGATGAGTGGTTCAGCGGCGCCACCGAACATCCGGGCAGCTGGTGGGGCGAATGGTCGGAGTTCCTGGCGGCCCATGGCGGCAAGGATGTGAAGGCGCGCAGCAAGCTCGGCAACGCGAAATACGAGCCAATCGAGCCAGCACCTGGACGTTATGTTAAGGCTAAGGCTGATTGATTTTTGGTAACGTTAAGTTGCAATGCAATATTGTCGTGCCAAAAGCTTTTTTTTCGCCCTATAATGGGCTTGCAAATATTATCAACGGGACACAGCGATGAGTAGTGCAAAAAAAAGTACTGAACGTTTGATTAAGAAATACCCAAATCGCCGTCTTTACGATACCCAGACCAGCTCTTACATTACCTTGACGGACGTGAAACAACTCGTGCTCGATGCCGAGGAATTTACCGTCGTTGACGCCAAAACCAATGAAGACCTGACCCGCAGCATCCTGCTCCAGATCATCCTGGAAGAGGAGGCGAGTGGTGTACCGATGTTCTCTACCGACGTACTGGCACAAATCATCCGCTTCTACGGCCACGCAATGCAAGGCATGATGGGTTCTTACCTGGAGAAGAATATCCAGGCATTTACCGATATCCAGCGCAAATTCACGCAAGGCGCCGCGACTTTCGATGGCAAGACATTCAGCCCCGAAATGTGGACCCAGTTTATGAATGTGCAAGCGCCGATCATGCAGGGAATGATGAATAACTACATCGACCAGTCGAAGAGCCTGTTTGTGCAAATGCAGGAGCAAATGCAGAACCAGAGCAAGAATATCTTCGGCAGCTTCCCGTTTGCTGCACCGCCAACAGATAAAAAGTAAGCAAAAACAATGCCGTAAAAAATGGGGACGTACCCCGTTTTTCCGCATGGCGGGAAAATGGGGTACGTCCCCATTTTTTATGGCCTCATTTTTGCTATAATGGTGGATTGCCCTGAATCATCATCAGCTTTCTGCCATGCAATCCAAGCAAATCACCCGCATCACTCCCGCCGACGGCGCACCAGCTCCAAAAGTAGGTTTTGTTTCCCTCGGCTGCCCTAAGGCGCTGGTCGACTCCGAACAGATCCTGACCCAGCTTCGCGCCGAGGGCTACGAAACCGCCAAATCGTACGATGGCGCCGACCTCGTGATCGTGAACACCTGCGGCTTTATCGACGCTGCGGTGCAGGAATCGCTGGACGCCATCGGTGAAGCGCTGGCTGAAAACGGCAAGGTCATCGTGACCGGCTGCCTGGGCGCCAAGAAAGACAAGGACGGCGACGACATCATCCAGAAGGTGCACCCGAAGGTGCTCGCCGTGACCGGCCCGCACGCCGTGGGCGAGGTGATGGCCCAGGTGCACACCCACCTGCCTAAGCCGCATGAGCCGTTCATCGATCTGCTGCCACCGCAGGGCATCAAGCTGACCCCTAAGCACTACGCTTACCTGAAAATTTCCGAAGGCTGCAACCACCGCTGCTCGTTCTGCATCATCCCTTCGATGCGTGGCGACCTGGTGTCGCGCCCGATCGCTGAACTGATGCTGGAAGCCGAGAACCTGTTCAAGGCCGGCGTGAAGGAGCTGCTGGTGATTTCGCAGGATACTTCCGCTTACGGCGTGGACGTGAAGTTCCGCTCCGGCTTCTGGAATGGCCGTCCGGTGAAAACCCATATGACCCAGCTGACCCAGGCCTTGGGCGAACTGGCCAAGCAGTATGGCGCCTGGGTGCGCCTGCACTATGTTTATCCTTACCCGCACGTGGATGAAATCATCCCGATGATGGGCGACGGCCATATCCTGCCTTACCTGGACGTGCCGCTGCAGCACGCGCATTCAGATGTGCTGAAGCGCATGAAGCGTCCGGCTTCCGGCGAGAAGAACCTGGAGCGCATCCTGAAATGGCGCGAGATGAATCCTGAGCTGGTGATTCGTTCGACCTTCATCGCGGGCTTCCCTGGCGAGACCGAGGCGGAGTTTGAGTACCTGCTGGACTTCCTGAAGGAAGCGCAGATCGATCGACTGGGTTGCTTCGCTTATTCGCCGGTGGAAGGTGCGACTGCGAATGAGCTGGCAAATCCGGTGCCGGATGAAGTGCGCGAGGAGCGCCGCGGCCGCGTGATGCTGCTGCAGGAAGAGATTTCGCGCAATCGCCTGAAGGCGAAGGTTGGCAAGACCGTCAAGGTGCTGATCGATGAGCTGACCCCTAGCGGTGCGATTGGCCGTTCGGCTGCGGATGCTCCGGAGATTGATGGTGTTGTTCATGTCAAGCGTCCGTTTGACCCGAAGAAGAAGCTGGCTGTTGGCCAGTTCTATGACGTTGAGATCACGACGGCGGATGCGCATGACATGTGGGGCGAGGCGCAGTAAGAACCGGCAAACCAGGGTCAGACCCAAGGGCCTGACCCGGATTTTCGGGTTTTGGTTAGAATAGCCTTCATGACCAAAAAGCACCTCCAAACCCAAATCATCCACACGGACTACGTGCCCCCCGAAGGCTTCGCCGCCTTCCCCAGCGCGATCCACCACGCCTCCACCGTCCTGTTCAAGAACGTCGCCGCCATGCGCTCAGGCGACTGGAAAGAAAAGAACGCTTATACCTACGGCCTGCACGGTACGCCCACTACCTTCACGCTGGAGGCCCGCCTGGCCGAAATCGAAGGCGGCAGCCACTGCCTGCTTGCTCCCAGCGGGCTCGCCGCCATCGCCATGTGCGACTTCGCACTGCTGAAATCCGGCGACGACGTCCTGCTGCCCGATAATGTCTACAGCCCTAACCGTGACCTCGGCAAATGGCTGACCGCCGATTTTGGCATCACTGCGCGCCTGTATGATCCAATGATCGGCGCCGGCATCGCGGAACTGATCCAGCCCAACACACGGCTGATCTGGACCGAAGCCCCCGGCTCGGTATCAATGGAAGTCCCTGACCTGCGCGCCATCTGTGACGCGGCAAAACAGAACGGAGTGTTGGTCGCGCTTGATAACACCTGGTCCGCCGGACTGGCCCTGCGCGGCTTCGACCTTGGTGTCGACATCGTGATGCAGGCGCTGACCAAATACCAGTCCGGCGGCTCCGATGTGCTGATGGGCGCCCTGGTGACGCGCGATCCGGTGCTGCATGAACGTCTGAGCATGGCGCATATGCGCCTGGGTATGGGCGTCAGCGCCGACGACACCTACCTCGTGCTACGCAACCTGCCAACGCTCAAGATCCGTTTTGAAACGCACGATGCGTCGGCCCGCAAAGTGGCGAGCTGGCTGAAATCGCGCCCGGAAATCCGCAAAGTCCTGCATCCAGCCTTCGAGGACTGCCCTGGTCACGAAAACTGGAAGCGCGACTTCACCGGCGCTGGCGGCCTGTTTTCCGTGCTGTTCGACGAACAATATACTGAAGAGCAAACGGACCGCTTTGTCGACTCGCTCAAGTTGTTCGGCATCGGCTACAGCTGGGGCGGCGCGCACAGCCTGTGCATTCCTTACCGCATCCAGGCCATGCGCAAGAACTGGAAAGAAAAGGGCACCCTGGTCCGCTTTAACATCGGCCTCGAAGACCCTGACGACCTGATTGCCGACATCGAACGCGCCTTAGCAACCATGTAGCTAGTCAGCTATCTATGCGATAGATCAATACAATGGCGTGCGCGTATTGATCGATCTTCTCTACTTGCTTACATTGGTCGGACATCAAGCAGGGGAGACCGTCATGCAAATTCTGAAGATTGCAGCAGGCGCCGTGCTGTGTGGCGCTACATGTTGGATTTCCGCGGCGCCGCCAACCAGTTATATGCCCGTGGTGGCGAAGGAAGACTTCCAGACCACTTTCGAAAGAATGAAGGCAGCGCGGGCTGGGCTGATGCGCGAGCAAGCGGCCCTTCTTGAAAGCCGGTATGACCTGTCGAACAGGCCCGCGAATGGCGTCACCATGTTTCGCGGCAAGCCTGTGCAGGAAGGTATCCGGGTCAAGCTGCCGCGTGGTACGACCTGGGACAAGCTGGGCGCAATGAGCCCGGATGAAATCCGCGAGAAGGGCCTGTATCCACAAGGCTTCCTGCCACTGCCGCACCCGAACCATCCCGAAGGGGGCATGCTGTTCCCGCAGTTCCATATCGATGAAATCAAGCGGCAGGAACAGCGCGACCTCAATCGTTTCGACCTCGCTTTCGATTTCCCCGACCACCTCCTGCCGGAATTCCCCGCGCCGATTTTCCTGACCACGCGCCCCGATCTGGGGGATGTATCGAAGGGCAAGTTGCTAACCATCGATAACTTCCACCAGATGTTCAACGGCATCCTGAACCCGAAGCAGCTGGAAGGCTTGCGGCTGTTGTTGACGCCTTTCCCGCAGCAGCAATTCAATCAGACTGAGGATCGCCGCTCGGAACGGCCCAGTCGCGGCGTCACGTGCTTTGACTGCCATGCAAACGGCCATACCAACGCTTCGACCCACCTGGCGGGCGATGCACGTCCACAAGCATTTCGGCACCGCATTGACACCCCTTCGCTGCGCGGCGTGAATCTACAGCGGCTATTCGGCTCGCAGCGCGCGTTGAAATCGGTTGAAGATTTCACCGAGTTCGAACAGCGCGCCGCTTACTTCGACGGCGACCCTGTAATCGCAACCAAGAAGGGCGTGAATGTACTGGAGCGCGGCAGCCAGGTCCATTTCATGGCCGAATTCCAGGAACTGCTCGACTTCCCGCCTGCGCCCAAGCTGGGCGTTACCGGCAAGCTCGATCCACGCAAGGCAAACGAGCAGGAGCTGCGCGGCCAGGCGCTGTTCTTCGGCAAAGCGCAGTGCGTGACATGCCATACGCCGCCGCATTTCAGCGACAACATGATGCATAACCTGCACACGGAGCGTTTCTTCAAACCGCACGAAGTGAAGGGCGCAATGATGGTGGGCGATGGCCCGATCAAGACCTTCCCGCTCAGGGGCATCAAGGAATCGCCACCCTACCTGCATGACGGGCGGCTGTTGACGCTCGAGGATACGGTGGAATTCTTCAACCTGATCCTCGAGACCAAACTGAGCGCGGCAGAGAAGGCCGACCTGGTGGCCTTCCTGCGTACTTTATGAATTGCCGACTGGGACGTTGTTGTTGAGGGCAGTGATACCGCGAATCAGGCGGTAGATCTTCCACAGCCATGCACCGACCCAGACGAGCCACGCAAGGGGAATGCCGAAGATGGTGATGAACAGCAGCCAGCCGACTGCAATCCACACCAGGTACCACCAGAACGAGCGGATCATCCAGCCATGGTGGCTGTGGACGAAGGTGCCGGCGCTGTCGTCACGTTTGATGTAATTCAGGATCAGGGGAATGAAGGATGCGGCGCCGAGCGTGAAGAAGATGCTCAGGCCGTGGCCCAGGTAGAGCCAGAATGCCCAGTCCTTGGCCGAGCGGGTCTGGTTGTCGAATACGAGTTCTTGTGCCATATCGATTCCTTACAGTTTGCGTCCGTCGTAATGCTTGACGGGATAAGCGTCCAATTCAATGTCTTCGAGTACCCGGGCGTTGACGGCTGCCATGAAGCCGCCGCCAGGCGCGAGGCCTTCGCCATAAGTGTGAATGCCGCACTTCGGGCAGAAGCGGTGCTTGATGACGTGCTTGTTGAAAACGTAGGTTGCCTGGTCTTCTTCGGGCGTCAGCAGTTTCAGGCTGGTGCGCGGAATGAACCACATCAATGCGCCTTTGCGCTGGCAGATGGAGCAGTTGCAGGCTACCAGGCCTTCGATATCGCCTTCTGCCTCAAACTTCACATTGCCGCAATGGCAGCTTCCCTTGTACAGCATTTTTCGCCTCCGGTTAGAATGATTGGCTTGGCGCTAATGATAATGTAATTGCAAGAGGAGTGGGCAAAATGGCGGGTCCGTTGCAGGGAATTAAAGTGATCGAAATTGGGACGCTGATCGCGGCGCCATTTGCGGCGCGCCTGATGGCGGAATTCGGGGCGGAGGTCATCAAGATCGAGGCGCCGGGCGAAGGCGATCCGATTCGCAAATGGCGAAAACTGCACAAGGGGACCTCGCTGTGGTGGTATTTGCAGTCGCGTAACAAGAAGTCGATCTCGATCAACCTGAAGGCGCCGGAGGGCATCGCGCTGGTAAAGCAGTTGTGTGCCGATGCCGATGTGCTGATCGAGAATATGAAGCCGGGTGCGCTGGAGAAGCTGGGTTTGGGCTGGGACGCGCTGCATGCGTTGAACCCGAAGCTGACCATGGTGCGGATTTCGGGCTATGGCCAGACCGGCCCGTACAAGGACCGTCCCGGCTTTGGCGCCATCGGGGAAGCAATGGGCGGCATTCGCTACACTACTGGCGAAGCCGGCGGCATTCCGGCGCGTGTTGGTGTAAGCCTTGGCGATTCGCTGGCGTCGCTGCATGCCGTGATGGGCGCGTTGATGTCGGTGTTGCGCGTGAAGATGGGCAATGGCGATGGTCAGGTGGTGGACGTGTCGTTGGTCGAGAGCGTGTTCAACCTGATGGAATCGCTGGTGCCTGAATACGACCTGCTGGGACATGTGCGTGAACGAAGCGGCGGCGCGTTGCCCGGTATTGCGCCATCCAACACTTATCCAACCCGTGACGGTTCGTATGTCGTCATCGCTGGCAACAGCAACCCGATCTACAAGCGCCTGATGCACGCCATCGGCCGCCCCGATATGGCCGAAGACCCACAATTTGCGCAGAATGACGGCCGCGCCGCGCAGGAAAAGCTGATCGATGCCGCGATCGCCGGCTGGACATCCGCGCACTCAATCGATGATGTGCTGGCAGTGCTGGAGCGCGCCGAAGTGCCAGCGGGCCGCATCTATTCGGTCAAGGACATCGTCGCCGACCCGCACTACCAAGCGCGCGAGATGCTGCTCGACACCGAGCTGCCAGATGGCGTGCATGTGAAGATGCCGGGCATCGTGCCGAAACTTTCGGAAACGCCAGGCGAAGTCCGGTGGCAGGGTCCAATGTTAGGCGAGCACACGGACATCGTCTTGTCTGGATTGGGGGTCGCCGCAACCGAAATCGCGGCACTGCGTGAGCGCGGTATCGTCGCTTGAATAATCAAAGGAATGCCATGCAATCCGGTGATTCGACAGGAACTGAGTTGGGTGACGCTATCAGATGGCGAATCGAACGGCCAATCGGAAGGGGCGTGGCACCTGATGAATGCGGAAGCGTAGGGTCACTGCTGAAGTTCTCCAGCCAACAAACGCAGGAATTCCGAAGGATATCCAGTGTGGACAGGCTCGCATGCATCGCATACGTGCGCTATTTGACCCACGGTGCGCCAGACGTACAGCTGCATGATGCGATGATTTTTGTCGAGGAGGTGGTCATCAAGGGACAAGACGCGACGGTATGGTGGAGTGAACGATGCGAATTCAAGAAACAAAAGACAAGCACATTATGATCAGGAAGATTTTTGCTGCTTGCGTTGTATCAATCGCAGCGTTCTCTGCGCAGGGAACGGACGATCTTTTGCCGACGCGTGTCCTCAGTTCGATCAAGGCAGTTTGCCCGGCGGCCCAGTCGGAGCGCATGGTAACTGCCGTTGGTTCTCTCGGCGTGGGAAAACTCCGGGATGCGGCCATTGTGACGAGTTGCGAATCGGATCAGGAGCTGCTGCTGCTGATCTTGCGGGAGCAGCCTGACGGCACTTTCAAGACTGCGTTACGTTCGCAAGCGTGGTCTTGGAACAATCGCAGTGAGATCAGTCTCGAATTCCGAAAAAATACGCTTGTCCTGTCTGAGCAATGCGCCTACAACTGCAATCCGGAAAGGTGGGACTCTTCTTACAAGTTCAAAATGCGCGATGGCGAATTGATCTTGATCGGTGAAGATCATTCGGAAACAGTCGTATCAGGAAAAAACCATCAATTCGAGACGTCTTCAGGCGTCAGCTTTAACCTCCTGACCCAAATGCGCGTTGATTGGACGAAGTCAACAAGCCATGGATATTCCGAGAAGAAGTCGGCATTCAAGGTGCCGACTCCGCTCGTGGTCTCTCAATTCAACCTGGATACGTGTACCGTCAACAGATCCTGCATGCCGGTTGGCCGCTAGTGGCGGATTGCCGGAGCTGACCCAGACTTTTAATGTGCGAGCAGGTTGAGGATGCCGTCCAGGCCGACGAAGTTGAGGGCGACGTTGGCTTGTTCGCGCACGACCGGCTTGGCGCGGAAGGCGACTGACATGCCGGCGATGCTCATCATCTTCAAGTCGTTGGCGCCGTCGCCCATGACGATGGCTTGCTCGGGCAGGATGCCGATGGCGGCGCAGACATGCTCCACGGTGTTGCGCTTGACGGTGGCATCGACGATTTCGCCGATCACCTGGCCGGTCAGTTTGCCGTTGACGATCTCCAGTTCGTTAGCGCGGGTGAAGTCAAGGCCGAGGCGGGTTTTCAGGCGTTCCGTGAAGAAGGTAAAGCCGCCTGATACCAGCAGGGTTTTCAAGCCGGCGGCTTGTACCGCTTTCAGCATGTTTTCGGCGCCCATCGACAGGCGCAGGCGTTCCTCGTAGACGCGTTCAAGCGCGGCCGCTTCCAGGCCTTCCAGCAGCGCTACACGGCGCTTAAGGCTTTCGGAGAAATCGAGCTCGCCGCGCATGGCGGCTTCGGTGATCTCGGCTACCTGCGGCTTGAGGCCCTGCATGTCGGCGATTTCATCGATGCACTCGATGGTAATCAGGGTCGAATCCATATCCATTGCCACCAGCTTGAATTCGTCCAGGCGGCGCACGCCCATCATGTAGGTGGCGTCGAGTTGCGCTGCCTGAGCCGCAATCTCGATGGTCTGGCGCAGCGCTGGCGTGAAGCTGATTCCTTCGCAGCGCACGGCGTTGTCGGAAATCGCCACCACGTTCTTGGGCGCGGTCAGGGCGGCAATGCGCTGCAGGCGAGCGGCGCAGTCGCCGATGCCTTGCAGCACGAGGTTCATGGTCATGTCGTTGTTCATGTTAACTGTTTGATGGCAGTCTTGATCTGGTTCACGCGGGCCGCCAGGTCAGGCATGTTCGCTGTGATCTTGAGCTTGTCCTGTCCGTTCAGCTTGATGTGGCGCTGGTTCTGGATCAGGTGGATGATGCGCATCGGGTCGATTGGCGGCTTGGGCATGAACTGCAGGTTGACCGCTTCCGAGTGGGCATCGATCTTGATGATGCCCACGGTTTTGGCGGCGATGCGCAGGCGGTGGGTTTCCACCAGGGCCTTGGCGGAATCGGGCAGTTTGCCGAAGCGGTCGATCAGCTCCTCTTGCAGGTCGTCGATTGCGTTCTGGGTTTCGCAATTGGCCAGG